>Ga0210396_10002665_pt1 | contig 18081 bp, 13 predicted proteins | sample IncBWH17OmetaG_FD_155466 | JGI IMG/M metagenome (GOLD analysis project Ga0210396, IMG submission 155466) | Forest soil microbial communities from Barre Woods Harvard Forest LTER site, Petersham, Massachusetts, United States - Inc-BW-H-17-O ... | reverse complement strand
CGTGTGATCGAAACTCTCAGCACTCGCTTTGAAAGCAAGGTCGAGCTCGACCAGCTGAACGTCTCGGTCTTTCACGGTCTCGAGGTCTCCGGTGGTGGCCTGCGTATCTACCCACCGGATGATGTCGTCGCCGCCGGCGCCGATCATCCGCTGATCACCGTCCATGACTTCCGCTTCCGCGCGGACATCATGGGCCTCTTCATCAAGCCCATGCACGTCAGCAGCGTCCACGTCACCGGCCTCTCCATCTATATTCCGGCCAGGGAATATCGCAACCAGGCGACGCAGCCGAAGAAGCGCCGCGGCAAAATCAAGATCACCGTCGGCGAAATCCTCTGCGACGACTCGCAGCTCGTCATCGGCACCGCCAAGCCAGGCAAAGACCCCAAGACTTTCGACCTCAAACACGTCGTCATGCACGACTTCGGCAGCAACGCCGCATGGCCATACGACGCCACTCTCATCAACGCGATTCCCCGCGGCAATATTCACGCGGTCGGCACTTTCGGTCCCTGGAACATCGAGAGCCCCGGCGACTCCGCCGTCACCGGCGATTACACATTCAGCGACGCCGACCTCGGCACCATCCATGGCATCGGCGGCATGCTCGATTCCACCGGGAAATTCACCGGTCAGCTGGATCGCATCGTCGTCGACGGCACCGCCGACGTGCCCGCCTTCACACTCGACACGGCGAACCACCCCGTACCTCTCAAGACGCGCTTTCACGCCATCGTCGACGGCACCAGCGGCGACACCTATCTCCAACCGGTCGCCGCCACACTCGGCACCTCGCAGTTCACCTGCGCCGGCAGCATCGTCAACATCAAAGGCCAGGGCCACATGATCGATCTCGACGCCGATATCCCCGCCGGCGAGATCCGCGACTTCCTCAGCCTCGCCGTCAAAACCCAGCCTCCCATCATGAGCGGCGCACTCAACATGAAGGCCAAACTCAACATCCCGCCGGGCAAACAAAGCGTGACGCAGAAGATGGCACTGAGCGGCAACTTCGTCCTCACCCGCATTCACTTCACCAGCGCACAGGTGGAAGACAAGGTCGACATGCTCAGCCTCCGCGCCCAGGGCAAACCCGGCGAAGCGCAACCCGGCGCACCCGACGTGCTCTCGCAGATCCGCGGCACCTTCAATCTCAAGTCCGGCAGTATGACTTTCAGCCAGCTCAACTACAAGCTCCCGGGCGCCACCATCAACCTCGCCGGCCAGTACACCCTCGACGGCAAAAAGTTTGACTTCGCCGGCAAAGTCCGCACCGACGCCAAGCTCTCGCAGATGACCGCCACCTGGTGGAAGTCGCTCATGCTCAAACCCGTCGATCCCTTCTTCCATAAGAACGGCGCCGGCGCAGAAATTCCAGTCAAGATCACCGGCACCAACACCGCGCCCAAATTCGGCCTGGACATGGGCGGCAAGCACTAGCGCCTGAAGTCGTCGGAATACTCAGCGTGAGCGACCATAGGGAGCGAACCCAGCAGCACGTGCCGCAGGCGCTATCGCCGGGACGGCGAGTTCCGCCGGAAGCAGTTCAGCGCATGGTCATCCACCATCCCCACCGCCTGCATCCACGCATACACAATCACCGGCCCCACAAACTTGAAGCCGCGCTTCTTCAGATCGGCGGAGATCGTCTCCGATAGTGGCGTCTTCGCCAGCACATGCCCGGTCGTGCTCACCACTGGCTTGCCACCCACGTGCGCCCACATCGTCTTGGCTAATCCCTCGCCATCCTTCTCCATCGCAAGAAAGATGCGCGCACCCGCAATCGTCGCCTCGATCTTCGCGCGCGAGCGAATGATCCCTTCATCCTTCAGCAGCCGCTCGATATCCTTTTCCTTGAAGCCCGCCACCTTCTCCGGATCGAAGTCGCGAAATGCCTTGCGGAAGGCCTCGCGCTTACGCAGAATCGTCAGCCACGAGAGCCCCGCCTGAAAGCCCTCCAGCATCAGCATCTCCCACATCGCGCGCCCATCGCGCAGCGGCCGGCCCCACTCCTTGTCGTGATACTCCCGCAACAGCGGATCGCTCTCCGCCCACTTGCAGCGTTGCTTCTCACTCATAAAAGGTCCTTATAAGTCCCGTTCGGAAACCCCATATACGTGACGTTGACAGTATCCTCGATTGTCTTTTTCTCGATTACGTCGATCGGGCGCATCCCGCAATCAGCACACGTGATGCTCAGCGTATGAGGCCCCGACCATCGAATTTGCAAATCCTCACCGTTCGTAGCGACGAGGATCGGTTTGTCGTGAGTTGCCTTAGCAAGGTTCGGCCTTTTATCTCTGCTATCAATGAGAATCACGTAATAAACATCGGAAGACAACGAGTCGTGTCCTCGCCTCTGAACAAGCAAGGCGGAGACATTCCCTTCAGGAGAGCTCACGTTTTTTATCACCGTGTAATCTGCTGAATCACACCCGATAGCCAAGAATCCAGCTAGAAGGCCCATCGCAACAAAGCCTCTAAAGATGCGACGTAAGACCTGAATCGCGAAACATCGTTTCGTTGCCATCAAGCCGGCTCCTGATACAACCCCACCACATTCCCGCCCGGATCGCGAAAGCGCGCCGTCATCTCCCCCGGATCGCCGCCGATCGGCTGCACAATCTCGCCGCCATTCGCTTTCACTTTCTCGACCGCATCCGCCACGCTGTCCACCATGATGTAGATCATGAACCCCGGCGTCGCCGCCGGCGGCCGTCCCTTCACGAACGCGCCACTCACCTCGCCCGTCGTGTCATCGAAGGCAGTCGCGCCATCGCCGCGCGTACGGATCGTCCACCCAAACGCCCGCTGATAGAAATCCGCCGATGCCTGCGCATCCTTCGTCGGCATCTCGATGTAGCAGATCTTCCCATCCTTGGCTGTCGGCATCGCGTCTCCTCCCCGATTCAGAAAGAGTGTAGTCGCAGACGAACTGAAGTCGTCATCCCGGGCGCGAGGGACCTGCAGTTTGTTCGGTCGCCTATTTGGACACCACAAACAGTCCGGCAGCGCCGCTGACTGCATATGGAGAACCCGGCGCCGCAGCGATGCTCCTCGGCGTAATCGTGTAGACATACAATTTGCCACTGGCACTGAGCGCATTCACAGGCGGTAAACTGTGGACATGGGAAGCAAAAACGCAGCAAAGCCAGAGAAGAAAAAGCCAGCCAAGCCTCGGCCCAAAACTGCGCCCGGACGGAAACGTGAGGACTTCATCCAAACCCCGCCGCGCGGATAGTCCCGACGTTTCGGACGAACCCTCCGTAGTCGTCCCACCCGGGGCGGTGAAACCGTGGGGCTGCCTTGGAGTCGGTCCCACAATGGAACCTTCCGTCGCCGGGCGCGATTTTCCTGCCGGATTGGCCCCCTCAATTCGCTACTCTGGAAATAGGGGCTTCATACCGGGCTCCTCGGCATGAAGCGAGCCGCCGCGCCCGAGTACGACTAACTCCAGCTAAGCCCAATGGCTGGACGACTTTAGCGATAAGTCCTTTGTCTGGACGAATTTAGCCGTCGGGAGATGGCCTAAGCCAAACAAAGCAAACGACTTCACCAGGGTCCTCCCGGTGCCGGAGGGGGGAGGGGGTAGGCGGTAACGTTACGCCTCTATCCTGCTACCATCGAAGCAAAGGAATCAGGAAAAATATGGCCGAAACACTCGCCGCCCCAGCCGAAACCGCCAAGCCCGAAACCAGGCAGGACACGAAGCCCGAAGAGGCAGCCCAACCCGAAGGCAAAGCCGAGAAGCCCATCAAGCGCCAGATGATCGGCTTCACCTTCTTCAAGGTCCTGCCCGAGTGGCGTCGCCTTCCCGCCGCCGAGCGCGCCGAACACAAGCGCCTCTTCGCCGAAGTCCTAGCGCGCTGGAACCAGCCCGGCCGCCTGCTCTCGCTCACCTACTCCACCGTCGGCCTCCGCCCGGACTGCGACATGGCCCTCTGGCGCATCTGCTACTCCGTCGATGACCTCAGCGAGATGATGGCCGAGCTGCTCGCTACCCCCTTGGGTGGCTACCTCGAAGTCGCCAACAACTACATCTCCATGACCAAGCGCTCGCAGTACCTCATCGGCCACGAGCACGAAGGCCAGCACGACTCGCGCGGCGCCATCCGCCCCGGCGGCCAGAAGTACATCTTCATCTATCCGTTTTGGAAAACACGCGCCTGGTATCTGCTGCCTGCGCCGGAGCGCCAGCGCCTGATGAACGAGCACATCCGCATCGGCCATCTCTACCCGCGCGTCAAGCTTAACACCACCTACTCCTTCGGCATCGATGACCAGGAGTTCGTCGTCGCCTTCGAGAGCAACTTCCCCGAAGACTTCCTCGACCTGGTGCAGCAGCTCCGCGAAACCGAGATCAGCGCCTACACGCTCAAGGACACGCCCATCTACACCTGCATCCGCATGACGCCCGAAGCAATGCTCGACCGCCTCGGCTGATCACCCATGCCTACCGCACAGAAGACCACAGCGAAGAAGCCGGCTTTCAGGCCCACTCCCGCGAAAGCGCCGACGAAGAAGGCCAGGAAGCCGCAGCTCAAGACCTCGGCTGCGCGCATCGCGAAGATCATCGCCGGCCTGCAGAAGGCCTATCCCGGCGCGACCTGCGCGCTGCTGCATCGCAATCCGTGGGAACTGCTGGTCGCGACCATCCTCTCCGCGCAGTGTACGGACGCACGCGTCAACATGGTCACGCCGGTGCTCTTCCACCGCTTCCCCACTCCGGCCGCGATGGCCAAAGCATCGCTACCCGAGATCGAAGAGATCATCCGCACCACCGGCTTCTATCACAACAAGGCCAAGTCCATCTCCGGAGCGGCGAAGGCCGTGGTCGAGCGCTTCGGAGGCGAAGTGCCGAGGACAATGGATGAGCTGCTCACCGTCCCCGGCGCCGCACGCAAGACGGCCAACGTCGTCCTGGGGACGGCCTACGGCATCGCCGTCGGCATCGTAGTCGACACCCACGTGCTGCGTCTCACGCGCCGCCTCGAGCTCACCCTCAACACCGAGCCGAAAAAAGTCGAGCAGGACTTAATGAAGATCATCCCCAAAGATCACTGGATCGACTTCAGCCACGAGCTCATCCTGCACGGCCGCGCCATCTGCATCGCCCGCAAACCCCGCTGCGTGGATTGCGTCATCGAGAAAGAGTGCGACTCCAGCGACAAAACCTGGTCCAGCCACTAGCGGCGCATAAAATAAACGACCATGCGGACGCACTCAACTTCCAACAGCGATAGTGAACGATCTGCAGGAAGCTACGACCCGCTGCAACGAGCCGCTACTGAAACACATTCGTTCAACAAAGTATGGTTGAAGAACGGTGAATCATTAACGCTTTTTCAAAGAATCGGATTCACCATTTTCTCGTTGGCCTTTTTTGGTATCGGGCTTGGTCTCGCAAAGTTCTCGCTGCTGCAGTTTCGCGACTCAGATCTGACATTCACTCTTATCTTCGGTGCCAGCAGCCTATTCTTTCTCCTATTTGGAGGACTCGGGTTGAGAAATATCCTTCAATTTGAGAACACCCACCCTAGAAATAAGCGCTCTGACTAATCAGCCGCTATAACACTCACACAAGCGTCAACTAGACCATCCAGCGAAGCCGTCGCTGCCTCTGCCGCAACGCTCAACCCCGCCTCGCGCAGCGCAGCCGACGTCACCCGTCCAATCGAGACGCAAGCGACGTCGCGCGGAAGCACGAGCCCTGCCTCACGCAGCACATCGAGCAGATGCGTAACCGTAGAGCCGCTGGTGAACACGACAGCATCGGGTAACGATGCCGCACCAAAGATCGCCTTCGCACGCTCTATTGCATCCGCGGGAACAACCGTGCGATACGCATCGACAATCGTGGCCGTCGCGCCAGCGGCCTTGAACATCTGTGGCACCACATCCCGCGCTACCGCAGCGCGCACCAGCAGCACGCGCTGCCCGCGCACACGATTCGCCAACGCTGCAGCCAGCGCCTCGCCGACATACCGCTCCGGCACAACCTCCACCGCAAGACCAAGGCCGCGCAGCGCCTCTGCAGTTGAAGGACCAACAGCCGCGCAACGCAGCTGCGCAAGTGACTCCACTCTGAGACCAAGAGCGGTCAGCCGTTCGCCGATCACCCGCACTGCATTCACACTCGTGACTACCAGCCAATGGAACTGCTGCGGCAACCGAAGGGCGGCATCGAGCGGCGCATATGAGTGAGGTGGCATAATCTGGATCGTCGGCAGCAGCAGCACCTCGGCGCCCTGCCGCTCCAGCCGCTCGCGCAATCCGGCGCTCTGCCGCTCCGCCCGCGTCACCACGATGCGGCGTCCGGCAAGCGGAGCAGTCATGACGTCGCGCCCGCCCGCGCCAGCAGTTGCAAGGCACCCTGCTTGAGCAGCGAGTCCGCCAGCGCCGCGCCAAGCTCCTGCGCGTCCACGCCACGCTCTTCCGCGCGCAACACCGTCGCGCCGTCGGGCGATGAGACACATCCCGTGATTCGATACATACCGCTAAGATATGCATCGTCCCGCCGGCAATAAGCGCCAATTGGAACTTGGCAGCCGCCGCCCAGCGCCGCCAGCGCGACCCGCTCCGCAGTCACCGCGAAGCGCGACTCAGGATGCTCAAGGCTGGCCAACACCCCTCGCGTACGTTCATCCGCGGCCCGAGTCTCGATCGCCAGCGCGCCCTGCCCCGGCGCCGGACATAATACATCCGCAGAGAATCGCTCCCGTACCCACTCGGTGCGCCCCAGCCGGTCGAGGCCGGCCGCCGCCAGCACCGCCGCATCCACCTGCCCCTCGCTCAGCTTGCGTAACCGCGTATCCACATTGCCGCGAAACTCCACGTACTCCACCCCCGGCCACCGGGCCCGCAATTGCGACTGCCGCCGCAAACTACTCGTCCCCACGCGCGCGCCATGCGGCAATGCAACCATCCTGTCATAGCGGCTCGACACAAAGACATCCCGGGGGTCTACCCGTTCTGTCACCGCGGCAATTACGAAACGCGCATCCAGTTCCGTTGGCAGGTCCTTCAGGCTGTGAACAGCAAGATCGATTGCGCCGTCCGCCAGCGCCTCTTCGATCTCCTTGGTAAACATTCCCTTTGAGCCCACGCGTGCGAACGGCACCCCTTGCAGGCGGTCGCCCGTAGTCGTGATGGTCGCGATCGCGACTTCATGTCCCTGCGCGCGTAGCAGCGCTGCGATGTGGTTCGCCTGCCAGAGCGCAAGCTGCGAGCCACGTGAGCCGATGCGGATCAACGCCGGGTTGCCTCAAGAGGCCGGCTTGCATCGCTCGCTTGCTCGGCCGAAGCAGGCTCTGCACTCGGACCTGTCGCAGCTTCTCCGCTGCCCTGCGCGGGCAAGCCAAATATCTGCTGCACCGCCTCCGCCACCGTCAGATCGCCCTTGCGGGCTGCCGTCTTCATCGCCTGCAGCGGATTGTGCAGCACCTTGTTGATCAGCCCCCGGGTCAGCGCCTCCACCGCACTGCGCTGCTCTGTCGAAAGCGACTGCAGCTTGCCCTGCATGCGCCTGAGCTCAGTCTGTCGCAGCTCCTCCATGGATTGCTGCAGCAACACGATCGCCGGCACGGCGCTCAGCGTCTGCTGCCCAGTGGCAAAGCGCTCCACCTCGGCCTGGACAATCGCCTCGGCCTGCATCGCTTCCCTGCTGCGGTCGCTCATGTGCGAGGCGGCTACCGATTGCAGATCGTCGATGTCGTAAACAAACGCGCCCTCGAGGCGATTCACCTCTGGAGCCACATCGCGCGGCACCGCGATGTCGATGTAAAACATCGGACGGTTGCGGCGCCGATGCAGGAATTGCTGCGCATGCTCGCGGCGGAAGATCGGCTGTGCCGCCCCGGTCGACGTGATCAGGATGTCCGCCTGATCGGCTACGGCGTGCAGATCTTCAAAGCGCACCGCGTGTCCACCGAAGGTCTGCGCCATCTGGACGGCGCGTTCGAAGGTTCGGTTCGCAATCAGCATCGAGTGCGCGCCTTGCTGGATCAGGTGCCGCGCCGCCAGCTCGCTCATCTTGCCGGCGCCCACCAGCAGCACCGTCTTGCCCTCGAGCGAACCGAAGATCTTCTTCGCCAGATCCACCGCGACCGACGCAATGGATACCGATGCACTGCCGATCTGCGTCTCCGTGCGCACGCGCTTTGCTACCGTGAAGGTCGTCTGCAGCAAGCGTTCAAGCGAACTCTGCACCGCGCCCGCCGCGCGAGCTGCGGAGTACGCTTCCTTTACCTGACCGAGGATCTGCGGCTGGCCCAGCACCATGAAGCAAGGCTCGAAGCCACGCGGAAGAGATGCCGCACGGCATCCGCGCCTTCGTATTCGTAGAGATGAGGACGCAGCACATCTGCCTCAAGCGAAAAGTAGCGATGCAGGAAGTCCATCACGTCCGGCGCCGCCTGCTCATAGCTGGTCACCAGCTCTACGCGGTTGCATGTGGAAAGGATCATGCCCTCGCTCACGCCCGGCGTGCCCACCAGGGACAGCGCCGCCTCGCCCAGCGACTCCGGAGCAATCGCCAGTCGCTCCCGTATCTCAATCGGTGCCGTGCGATGGTTGATTCCCAGCAGTCGAATGGTCATGGGACGGGAAACCTGTGCACTGAACTGAACTGATTCGCTGCCCACACACTCAGCACGACGAGAAAGACCACACTCGAAAGATAGATCGCCCGGCGGCCGCGAAGCCCTGTGCTGCGGCGCACCAGCAGCATCAGGACATACAGCCCCCACATGCCGAACGACAGCAGCACCTTAGGATCAAGAAAATACGCCGCACCCACGCTCAACTGCGCAATCAGTGAGCCCGCCAGCAGCCCGACCGTCATGCAGGGAAAGCCAATCAGCAGGCTCAGGTAGGCGATGCGGTCCATGGTCTCGAGGGGCGGCAGCCACGCGAGAAATCCGACGCCCTCCTTGCTCTTGAGCCGTCGCTCCTGCACCAAATACAGCACGCTGGCAATCAGACTGAACAGGAGCGCCGTATACGCGGCCAGCAGCGCGCTGATGTGCACCACCAGCCACCCCGAACGCATCTCCGGCGTCACGAAGCTGCCCGTGTTCGCGCCCATTGCCGGCGCGAGCATCACGACCAGCGCCAGCGGAAGCGCGATGATGCCGAAGGCTGCTGCGCGGTAGGCAGCGTACACCAGCAGGTAGGCGGCTACGATCAGCAGCGCCAGCGTGGCCTGCACCTCCACCCATCCCAACGGGACCAGGTGATGCGCGGCTGCCATCAGCTCGACGACCGCCACCAGATGAAAAAAGAAGCCCGCTACGGCGGCCGGAAGCGACACACGCTGCCATCGCGGTTGTCCGTAGAGCACAGCCGGGAAGGCCGTGGCGCCGGCAACAGCGTAGAGAATAGCCGCGACTCGCAACCAGAGCAGGGACATGATGCGGGAACGAACCTACCAGTATACCGGCGGCGGCACGTACCGGGCTTGCCGAAAGACGGACGCAGCTCCTGCTGTTCAGCTTGAATCGGAACCTTCTTCAGCCCAATCTAAGTCTGTCCAGGGGCTGTATGCCGGGCCTACTCGGGTTCAATCGACGGGATGATCGGCGACATCGGCACCACGCGCGGCTTCATGGGCCCTGCAGTCTCCAGCTCTGCCTTGGTCAATCGTCCGCGCTTGTCAAAGCGCAGGCGCCAGTTGCTTGTCCGTGCCATGGAGATGTCGCTGAAGAGCACCTCGGAATCCTTGCCGGGATCGATGAGGATGATCGGCGTGCTGCCATTGCGCCTCGTCAGCGCCTCAGACGCCTCGACGCTCTCCTTCGGCACCGACACCCTGGGTAGGTGGCCAGTGAGCGCCGCGAAGCACATGCCGAGATTCAGCCAGTGCGACGATGGTCCCAGCTCATGTTCGCCGCGGTCCGTCGTGATCATCTGGTTGAATGCCTCGTAAGCTGCACTCTTCTCCCACGCCGCATGGAACGGCAGCAGGCCGTGGGCATAATCCGTAACCACTTGCACCTTGTCGCCATTCGCCGGCACCACCGCGACGAAGTGGGAGGGCCCATGCTCCACGCTATCGTTTTCGAAATTCAGCATCATGTGGTCAGGCAGAGATCGACACACGATCTGCTGGTAGGTCCAGTGACTATCGCTGATGTCGAAGCCATAGAACGCAGCCGCGCTGCTCACGTCCACTTCTCTCTGCTGCAGCAGCGCGCGGTCCGCCGTGCTCATCTGTCCAGCATCCAGCACCGGCAGCGTCGACGTATTCGCTTCGAGCGCGGCAGTCTTCTCCTCTTCCCCAGGCGGAGGCGGGCCATTGCGATGCTGATGCAACTGCGCCGCAGCCGGCATGGCGCCGGCAAGAGATAGGGCGATCGCCAACGGGAACTTCACGCGTCCGCTGAGCCATCCGTGCAGGGGAGAGAGCATCGCAAGGCCAATCTACCACGCGTTCCCCACCACTCTGCACTGGCACAAAAGAGGAAGGGCGACCGTATGGCCGCCCTTCTTGTGTTGCTTGGAACGAGTGCAGTACGAGTGCCCTGCGATTACTGTGCGCGCTTGTGAGGCGCCGCGTGATGCACCGGAGTCTTCTTCGCCGGAGCAGGTGGTGTTCCATCGATGAGCGTAATCATCTTGGGATTCTGCGTGTACGAATCGAAGGTGGCATCGTAGTTCACCATGGTGCCGATAGCCGGTGGCGTGGTCAGCGGCTTCTTCATGTTGATTGTGAAGTCCGCCGTGTTGGATGCCTTGGCATCGTCGGTCACCGCAAGCTGCACGGAGTCCGCCGTCGCCGAAACAACCTTGCCCGGGATCTCGTAGGTCTGCCCCTTCATCGTGTCCCACATCTTCCCGGCGTCTTCCGGTTTGCCGTTGAAGAGGATGAACTCCTTGTCATTCAGGTTCAGCGTCTTCAGGTCCGGAGTGCTGGCCACCACCTTGGCCGCCTGATCAGCTGGCGACGGCGGAATGAACTGAGTCGGGTTGTAACTATCAGGCGGAAGCACAGACTGCGTCACCAGCGTCTTCACCTGATCAAAGCCGTCCATGCTGCCGTGGTACTTGTTGTAGTAGTACTCGGCCGCCTTCTCGATCTGGTCCTTGGCAGCCGGCGGAGCAAAAGCAGCCGCACGCGTCAGAAACCAAACAGCATTCTTCAGATCAGGCGGGGTCTGCTGCGCGTATGCCTGTCCCAGCAGGTAGGTATCGTTCAGCGCTGGACCCGTCTGGGTCTGCGCGGCAGGTACCGCCTGCAACTCCTTCTTGAAGGCGTCTTCCGCTCCCGGGTAATCCTTCTTCAGCTGGTCGTCCATGGCGATCGCGCTGTAGAAGATCGGCGTAACCGCGTCCTTCAGCTTCTGGAAATCTGCGTCCGATACATCGGCCGGCTTGGGAGCGGCCAGGCCCTTCTGGGCATCGGCGGCGGCCTCGTCCAGTAATGGCTGCTGATCGGCCGGCGTCGACTTCTGCGCTGCCTGCGCTTTCTTGATGTAAACGGTGATGGCCAGCGCCCGCAGGTTATTCGGATCCACCTGCAGCAGGCGCTGCGCCGCATCCACCGTCTTATCCATGTTGTTCTGTCCCTGGTAGGCAGCCATCAGCTGCTCCAGCATCTGTACCTTCACCACAGAGTTTGGATACTTGGTAAGGTAAGCTTCAATGGCAGCGGACTTCGCCGCCGGCGAGGACTGGCTGATCGCGTTCGAGTAGTCGTTGTACTCGGCGGGATCCTTGATGGTGATCGATGACTGTCCACCCGCAGCCGCGGCCTGGGCCAAGGCAATTGGTGTAGCGCACAGCATACTGGTAGCGATTGCCAGCAGAGAAGCTAAGGCGACCTTCTTCATTCAACACTCCTAAGAGAGGTGCAGCGATTTATAACCTGGATTCCGTACCTGCAATCTTCGCATCCACTGCACAGGCGAAACACACACCATAGCGATGCGTCCATCGTTCTGTCCCGGAAAAAGAAACGGCGCGGCAATGTGGGTGGATTATAAGAATCAACCTCTCGCCATGCAAGCGGAAGGCGCTTTGCCCCGTCTGGCCGCGCTGCGACCACCGGTAAAGATGCGGTTCGTCACTCCCGCGTTGACTTGTCCCGGAAAGAGAATGTCACGACAATGTCATGCCACGGACTCGCTGCTCTATATCCGGAACGGCGCCAGTATAACGATCACAGAAAGCAGGGTCCATGCAGCCCAGGGACGTTCCCGCCTCAACCACCGCCTCGCCGCTCGCCGGCAGGACAGCTTTCATTACCGGCGCATCGCGCGGCATCGGACGCGCCGTAGCATTCCGCCTTGCACAGCTGGGCGCACGCCTGCTGCTCGTGGCACGCGACCAGAAAGCCCTCGCAGAGGTGCGGCGAGAGATTGTCGATCTTGCCAACGCTGAGGCCGAGGAACTGCCCTGCGATCTCACCTCCGCCTCGGAGATTCAAACCCTGTCCTCGCGCATCGATCAGGCAGGCGGATGCGACGTCCTCGTCAACTCCGCGGGCATCGGCAGAATCGGCGCGCCGCTGCATGAGATCCCCCTCCAAGACTTCGACGCCGTCATCGCCACCAATCTGCGCGCACCCTTCCTGCTGATGCGCGCCGTCATCCCGCACATGATCGCGCGTCGCGCTGGCGATATCGTTAACATCTCTTCTCTCGCCGGGCAGGGCCCCCTGGCCGACGGCGCGGCATACGCCGCCTCCAAATGGGCACTCAACGGCCTCAGTTACTCCGCGGCGGAAGAGCTGCGAAGCCACAACATCCGCGTCTCCGTCGTCGCGCCGGGCTCGGTGAACACCGACTTCGGCCGCGGCGGCAAGGATCGGACGAAGATGCTCCAGCCCGACGATGTCGCTGCCACCGTCGCCATGTTGGTCACACAGCCGCGGCATGCCTTTATCAGCGAAGTCCGCATGCGCCCCACCCAGAAGCCCTGACCCGAAGCGTTGATCCGGGTGCGCAGCTGCACTGCTGCCGGGTCATTTCGTTGCCATTTCTGACCCAAATGCAGCCGCAACCCTAGGCGTCGCAATTGCGGCCGCCTTATCCACAATATGTAGGGGTATCTGTGTTGAATCAGCCCCCTTACCCGGCTACCATTCTTCGTAAGACTGTGTTCGAGTGGAATAGGGGCCTCGCTCGGGTTCCCGCTCCGCTCCCCAAGGGTGTCATCGATGCTCAAACTGAAGAAGATTCAGATCCTCGGCTTCAAGTCCTTCTGTGACCGCACCGAGCTCACCCTGCCTGGCCAGGGCATGGCTGCCGTCGTCGGCCCCAATGGCTGCGGCAAGTCGAATATCCTCGACGCCGTTAGCTGGGTCCTCGGCGAGCAGTCTGCCCGTACCCTGCGCGGGACAAAAATGGAGGATGTGATCTTCGCCGGGACGCGCGATCGCAAGGCCCTCGGCATGGCCGAAGTCTCCCTCACTCTTATCGATCCCGACGCCTACGGGGAAGGCCCCCTCGCCACCGAGCACGAGCCAGGCGAAGTTACACTCGACAGCGACAGTGACTGGGATGAAGAAGCCCAGCGCCAGGCGCGCTCCGTTGAGACCGACGAGATCATCGCCGAGGCCCAGCCCGGCACCGTCCTCGAGGGTGAAGAGTCGGAGGCTGTTGCCGAAGGCGAAGCCGCTTTGCAGGAAGTTGCACCTCAGGATGGTTCCGTCGCGGTCGCCGCGCCCAACGCCGTCGTATTAAAGATCCGCCGCCGCAAGTTTCAGCGCACCCCCGCGCGCGCCGGCGAGATCATCGTCACCCGCCGCCTCTTCCGCTCCGGAGACAGCGAATATCTGCTCAATGGCAAGCTATGTCGCCTGCGCGACATTCAGGACATCTTTATGGGCACCGGCCTCGGGCCGGAGAGCTACGCCATCATCGAGCAGGAGCGCATCGGCCAGCTCCTCAGCTCCAAGCCGCATGACCGCCGCGCCATCATCGAAGAGGCCGCCGGCATCACCCGCTTCAAGACCAAAAAACGCCTCGCGGAACTCCGCCTCGAATCGGCAAAGCAGAACCTCGCCCGCGTGAACGACATCTTCGAAGAGGTTACGCGGCAGATGAACTCGCTCAAGCGCCAGGCCGCCAAGGCTGAGCGCTACGGCGCAGTCCGCGACGAACTGCGCAGCCGCCTCCGCGTCGTTCTTGCGAGCCGCCTGCATCAAATGGACGCGACCAGCGTCTCGCTCCACGACCAGATCGCCTCCCTCACCACGCAAATCGACGCCTCCGCCGCGCATGTGGAAACGCTCGACGCCGAGCACGCCGCCGCCGTCGCACGCGGCTATCAGCTCGATGCCAGCGCGAAGGAAGCCAGCGCTCGCGCCAGCCAGGCCGCCATCGATCTTGAACGCGCCAGCGCGCGCCAGCACGCGAACGAGGAGCGCATCGCCGACCTCGCCTCCCGCTCCGCCGCCGGCACCGCCGAACTCGAGCAGGCCCGCCAGCAGATGGACGGCCTTACCGCCGAGCGTGAGCAGCACCGCAACTTTCTCGAAACTGCCGCCGCCGAAGCAGCGCGTTTCCGCCAGCAGGCGGAAGCCTTGCAGCAGCAGGCACGCGAAGCCGCCCAGACCGTCGCCCACGCCGAACAGCGCCTGGAGGCCGAACGACGTCGCGGCCTGCAATTACTCTCTGAAGCCGCCAACGCGCGCAACCAGGCATCGCAGGCCGAGGAGGCACTTGGCGCTCTCGAGCGCGAGGCCGAGCGCCTCGCCGGCGAAATGGAGGCGGCGCGGCGCGATCTCGAAACGCTCGGCGCCGAGCGCGGCCAGGCTTCGCTCCAATTCGAATCCGTCACCGAGACACTCGCGCGTCTCGAGCAGGAGATCCTCACGCTTCGCGGCGAGATCGAGCGGACCCGAGCCGAAGAAACCGAAACGCGCCGTCGCGGCGATGCTCTTCGCGCTGAACAAGCAACGCTCACCGGCCGCCGCAACTCACTCGAAGGCCTCATCCGCGAGCACAGCTACTCCACCGACACTGTGCGCAAACTCTTCCGCACCAATGGCCACACCGCCGGCCTCTCCGCCGTCGGTACGCTCGCTGACTTCCTCGAAGTCGAGGGCCAGTACGAAAGCGTCGTAGACGAGTATCTGCGCGACGAGCTCAACTACATCGTCGTCAAGAGCTGGGACGCGGCTGACGAAGGCATGCGCCTGCTCAAGAGCGACGTCGATGGCCGCGCCACCTTCCTCGTCCACCCGCACGACGCGCAGGCCAAGTTCTCCTTCGATCCCACCGAGCCCACCGGAACGCAGACCAGCCGCGAAGGTATCGTGCGGTTGAAGGATTGCATCCGTGTGCTCGACGGCTTCGGCACATCGCTCGAGGCCATTCTGCCCAAGCTCCGCGAGGGCTACGTCACGCCCGACGCTGGCATCGCACGCTCCCTGGCGCTCGAGAATCCGCGCGCCTTCTTCCTCGCGCCCTCCGGCGAATGCTTCCACAACGTCACCGTCACCGGCGGCAAGCCGCGCGCCGAAGGTCCCCTCGCCATCAAGCGCGAGCTCCGCGACACCCAGCAGAAGCTCGACGCGCTCGACGCCCAGCTTGCGCAGGCCGAAACGCACGCTGCTAGCCTCGGCCGCGCCCTCGCCGAAAAAACCCGCCTGCTCGAAGCGAAAAGCGAAGATCGCCGTACCGCCGAGCGCGACAGCGCCAATCAGGGCGCCGCGCTGCGCCAGATGGAATCGGAGGCGAAACGCCTCGAGCGCCGCCTCCAGGACTGGTCGCTCGACAGCGAGCGCAATCGCGATCAACGCAACCAGCGCACCGCGCTGATGGAGCGCAAGCGCGAAGACGTCGCGCGCCTCGAAGCCGAGCACGCCACCGCAGAATCCCAACAGCGCGAGTTCGAGGCCGCGCTCGCCGGCCATCGCGAGACACGCGAGACCGCACAGCAGGCCTCCTCGCAGGCCGTCGCCGAACTCGCTGGCCTGGAAGAGCGCAAGCGCGGCGCGGAAGCCTCCTTCGCGCGCATCGATCGCATGTATGCCGACCTCGGCCGCCGCGTCGTGCAGCTGGAACAGCAACTCGCCGCGGCAGCAGCCGAGCAGGCGCAGCGCACGGAAGAGAACGCCTCACTTGCTACCCAGCAGCAACAGCTCAGCGAGACGCGAGAGCAAGCCATCGCCGAAACGGCACGTTGGACCGAAGAAGCGCGCCTTCTTCGCATCACACTTCTTGAAAGCGAACAGCAGCTCAAGACATTACGGGCCGAAACCGATGCCTTGCGTGAGAACCGCAGCAGTCACGCCGCACAGGCCGCCAAGCTCACCGCCGACCTTGAACATCTCGAAGCCACCTGCGTCAGCGATCTCGGCGTCGAAGCCGCTGAGCTTCGTGCGCAGGAAGACATCGCACGCCTCGAAGACGATGCCCTGGCAACGGAAGATGACGCCTGCCGCAGTCTGAAGAGCCGCCTCGAAGCCATGGGTCCGGTCAATATGATGGCGCTCGATGAGTACAAAGAAGCCGCTGATCGTCACAGCTTCCTCGAAACGCAGCGGACAGACCTGCTCGATTCCATCGAGAACACGCAAGCCACCATCAAGGAGATCGACACCATCTCGCGCACGAAGTTCGAGGAAGCCTTCGCGCGCATCAACGAGAACTTCTCCGTCACCTTCACCCGTCTCTTCAACGGCGGCCAGGCCTTCATGCGCCTCACCGACGAGGAGAACGTCGCGGAGAGCGGCATTGACATCGTCGCCTCGCCGCCGGGCAAGAAGCTCCAGAACGTGCTGTTGCTCTCGGGCGGCGAGAAGGCGCTCACCGCGCTCTCACTGCTGGTCGGCATCTTCCTCTACCAGCCCAGTCCCTTCTGCGTGCTCGACGAGGTTGACGCGCCGCTCGACGAGACCAACGTCGGCCGTCTCGCCGACATGCTCAAAGGCATGGCGAAGGAGACGCAGTTCGTCCTCGTCACCCACTCCAAGCGCATGATGACTGCGATGGACCTGATCTACGGCGTCACCATGCAGGAGCCCGGCGTCTCGAAGCTCGTCTCCGTGCACATGAGCCACCACGCGCACGGCCGCACGGAACATCGCGCCACGGCATAGTCACCGCTCGCTACTCGTAGCGCAGGGCCACAATAGGATCGACCTTCGTTGCTCTCCGCGCCGGAAAATACGCGGCCACCACGGTCACTACTGCGATGATGAGCACTGCAGCCATCAGTGTCTTTACGTCCCATGGGCCGACCCCGAAGAGCCCGGCCTGCACCGCCTTGCATGCCGCGAGCATCGCCGGCACACCGACCGCGATCCCAATGCCCAGCAGCACCAGCGACTCCCGCAGCACTATCCACAGCACGTCGAGCGCTGGCGCACCCAGCGCAATGCGAAGGCCAATCTCATTCGTCCGCCGCACCACGCTGTACGTCATTACCCCATACAGGCCGAGACAGGAGAGCGCGAGCGCCAATCCGGAAAAGACACTCGAGAGCTGTGACACCAACTTTTGTGTGCCAATCAGTTGCTCCGTCGTCTCGTGGATTGTCTGCACTTCAAGAATCGGCAAGTTCCCATCGATCTCCGCAAATGCAGCCCGCACGTCTCCGATCAAATTCGCCGGCTCACCCGCGCTCTGCACTTGCAGCCAATACGCATACTGGTCGTCTTCGGTCAGTTGCGTCACCGCGAGATACGCTATCGGCTCTGGTTCGTGCGCCGCCGCCCTGAACTTCGCATCACGCACAATGCCGACAATCTGCCATGTCCCCTTCACGGCCGGATCGGCGACCGTGAAGCTGTGGCCAATCGCATCGCCGTGCGGAAAATATAAATTGGCCAATGTCTGGTTCACCACCACTGCCTTCAGGGACGTCGCCGTATCCTCAGGACCAATCGTCCGCCCCCGCAGCAGCGGAATCCCCAGCGTCTCAAAGTAGCCCGCACTCACGCGATTCAGGTATGTACTCACATCTTCGTTGGGCGTAACCGGCCTTCCGGTGATCGTGATCGGTGATCCCCAGTTGCCACGCGCAATCGGCAGTTGGCCTGACAACGCGGCAGAGCGCACTCCAGGAAGCGCCTGCACGCGCGTCAGAATCCGTTCGTAGAGCGCATTCAACTGCTGCGGTTTGTATCCCGCA
>Ga0210396_10002664_pt1 | contig 18084 bp, 20 predicted proteins | sample IncBWH17OmetaG_FD_155466 | JGI IMG/M metagenome (GOLD analysis project Ga0210396, IMG submission 155466) | Forest soil microbial communities from Barre Woods Harvard Forest LTER site, Petersham, Massachusetts, United States - Inc-BW-H-17-O ... | reverse complement strand
TCCACCTGGTTCTCGTCCGGTTGAAGCGCATATTCGGGGCTTAGAAGATTGCCCTGGATCTCGTCTGAGTCTGCGGGCGGTGGCGCGCTTGGCACTATCAAGTCGTCCATTTTTCGCTCATCGAAGTCGGGACACTTCTCTTCTATGGCGATGAACGGAAACGAGAACCTAGCAACATGGTTGCCGTATTTGAGGAAGCCGCGCAGATCGTCGAGACCGGAAATCTCAGATGGCAGAACTAGCGGTTCGGTTTGCCGGTCAAGAGCGAAGTTGCGCCCTGCGCGTGAACCCTCGTAATGAGTTTCGCGCAATCGCTCAACCTCAACCTCGCCGATGGCCTCGCTGACCCATTTGGCGGCCCGAGGCTCGGTGGTTCGGAGGAAAATCTTGGTTGCGGGCTGCGAAAGCATTGCCTCGGCATCTTCACCGTAGCGAGCTTGCATCTGGCTCCGCCCCTGGAAGCCCAGGATGACCGGGTTCTGCGATTTGCGATTCTCGGTGATGGCCGTATGGAGTTGCGGCAAACGCTGCAAGCTGGCCAACTCGTCAATGACGAACCAGACGGGTTTCTGGTCCGGCATGGGTTCGTTTAGGAGACGCAAGACGAGCGTATCAATCCATAGACTAATGAGCGGGCGAAGCGCCTCGCGCATGGTTGGACGCGAGGTGATGAAGATCCAACCGCGCCGGGTCTCGGCCCAATTCGTTGCTGTCCAGGCAGAGTTTGTCTCGTCCGGCTTCGGCAGAAGCCGGAAGCTGTCTGCGCTCATATTGAGAGAGCCGAGAACTCCTGTCCTCTGTTGCGGGGCCTTCGCATCAATCAGCATCCAATATTCGGTTCCTTTGACACGACGATCGATTTCGCCAGGATCGGACATCCATCGCACCAGTTCTTCCGGCGTAGGAAGGAAGGTAAGTAGGTGCGCAAAAATCTTCTGCGGTGCTTCCACGAAGAAACGATTCGTCACGCCTTCGGGCTGGTAGAGGGAGACGGCCAGTGCTTTGGCTTCAGCCTTGCGGCGGAGTTCCTTCGACGGGTTCCAATAGGGCATTCGGGCGTCGAGCGGATTGAGAACGATGTCGCCGCGGCGCACGCTATAGAACTGTTTCACAAACTCGCAAGCGGGATCGTAGACGATGGCGCTGTCGCCGCGAGCGTCCACCTGATAAAGCATCTGGCGAATGATGCTCGACTTGCCGGAGCCAGTGTCACCCACGATCAGAAAATGTTTATTTTCGGCATCGCGCGGAATACGCAAGGGTAGCTTCGAATCGTTCGTGGTGATGGCGATGCCGTTGCCGCTGACGGCTTCGGTGAAGTCCTTGGCGTTGGCAAGAACCGGGCCTTTGAGGCGACGCCCGTAACGAAGACTCTTTATTCGCCGGATATCTTTGCGGATGGAAAACGGCAGTTGAAACGCGAAGGTTATAAGGCCAAACATCAGTTGGGTTGTAAAGAGCTGGGCGAGTGGAATATCCGCGTAGACCCGATGCTCGATCCAAGTGTGAAGAGCCTTGTTCGAGTAGCTTCTTGATTGCTCGCGGAACAGGAAACGGAAACCCTGCTGCCGCGCTTGCGACGAAGGTTCAAGGGGCAACGGGCTTCCAGCGAATTGCGGCGTGCTCCCTGGTTCCACGTCCGCTTCAAGCGCAGTCCGCGGGCGCGATTTGCCATCAGAAACATAGAGGAGTTGATAATTGCTAGTGGGGTGTGTGAAGCCCAGCTCAGTCCGGAGATAGTACGGCAGGTAGTAACGTTCGAGCGGTGAAAGGCCAAATTGGAAGCGAACGTAGACAAAGAATCCTGTCGCGACCAGCGAGAGAAAGAACGCGCCGAGCGTGTAAAGGTGACGGCGGGGTGGCCAGATGATTGATTCCCTGCGGCCCCACTGCTGAATGGCGGGCATTGCTATTTCTCCTTGTTCTGGCTGCGCTTGGCGAGCAGCTCCTGCGGCTTCGCAGCCTTGGTCGTCTGGACTTGGCGAAAGAGCATGTTGAGCTGTTCCTGGGCAATCTTGTCGCCGCCTAGCAGCGGTTCGAGCGTGTTCATCAAAAGCATCTGAATGCCCACGAGTTCGGTAAAGATGTGCATGTCCATCGACGCGTGACTGCCGACAACAGTACCGCGCAGCAATAGTTCTCGCGCCCATTCGCTTGGTGTCTTGCCTGCTCGCGATGCGGCCTCTTCGACCGCCTTCGCCTCGTTTGTCGTGAGCTTGGTACTGAGGTTGCAAAAGCGCCGGTCGCGCCCTCGCAACTTCTCCGAACTTCGTTCGTCGATCATTTAAATCTCAGCCTCAGTGAACCTCGATTGCTTCGTTTCGGTGGTATCTGTCCAGATACCGCCCGATTCCGAAGCCTCGTGTTTTCAGTGGTATCTGCCGAGATAGCAAAGTATCTGGGCAGTTCCCTATAAGGAGTGGAGTGTCACAATTCTTCCGCTGCGAAGCACCGTTCTTGCACTGGCACGAAATCGAAGGCAGGATCACGCTTTCACCACCCGCACGGAAGTCGTGGACTCCACGCCAGCTCCAGACTTCTTTGCAGGCTCCTCCGCTGCAGCATTACTCGGAGCTTTACGAACGCGCAATGTAGAGGCAACCTGTTTGGCCCGTGGCGTCTTCCAAAAGTCCTGGAAATCACGGTCCTTCGAAAAGGCATAGTTGAGCGCTTTGTGCACAACGTCGTCTGCGGAGGCGTGGACGAAAGCAGCGTACTGATCGACCTGCTCGGCGGTGGACTCATCGAGCCGAACCGAAGCACTGATGTAGCGGGTCTGGTTGATTTCAAGCAAGGGCATTGTTGTTCTCCTTAATAGGCGGTGGAATCAAGCGATCTTTCTGCGGGAAATCATTCTCTGCGCTGTCTGCGTAATCTCCCGCGCACGAGCGCGGCAGAGTGCGATGGGAATCTCAAAGCGGCGACGAACTTCAAGCAGCGTCACCACGTCGTCTGCTGGAACGCCTTCGATGAGCCAAAGTCGGGCCGACGCAACGTCAACCGTCCTCTGAGCGTAATAAAGAGGATTGGGCTTATCGGCGCGGCGCGAAGCCAGCTTGCGCGTGAGCTTGGTTGCGTCTTTGCCATGGGCAAGCTCATGCAGAACCCATGCCCAATCGTGTTCAGAATTGGAGTGGTTCGAGGGACGATTTCGCGCTGTGATTGCGCGAGACGGAAGAAGCGCGTCGGCGGCAAGAATGTCCAACCGGAAATCGTCCGAATTCCAGGTGGAATCGCCGGGGTATTCGACCGTCACTGCATACGCGGGATCGTACTTACAATTCAGGAATCCGGGCAGACGGAGAACACGGTTGCAGTCGGTACAAGCGGGATCGCCGCCAAAGGTAATGGCAAGCAGTTTCAGGGCGCTTTCCTGCTGTTCGAGAGTGAAGCCGTTAACGCGCCAGAGGATCTGATACTTACCGCACGATGTCGAGAGGATTGCATTCGGCGGGGGAACCGCATCGGAGGCCCGGAGCGAAGTGAGGCGGGTCGCTCCATCGGTATCTAAATCCAGATAGAGATGGCGAACTGCAACTATGGATTCCTTGGTGCGTTTGCGGCTGCCCGAGCGAAGCGGATTGGCGGCTACGTAGACGTTCGCGCCAGAGGCGTTCTTCTGGGCGAGCCAGGCGAGGTAACGAGGCGCGAGCGCAGTCTCCAGTTGGACGATCCTCTGTACTGTCCCGGTCGGGGCTTCACACCGTAGAAGGAGAGCAATGGTCTCACCCGGAAAAAAGCAACGGGTTAGGAATTGAGCAGCAGTGGCGGTTGTGTTCAGAGCATTAGGCTGTGGCATGGTTCACCTCGAAGACCGGCTCTATCAGGAAGCGCTTGGCATCGCGGTCGTATCCACGAATCGCCAGCACTTCGCGGAGGATGCGGCGCCCTGGCTGCCGCTCAACTTGGACGACAAAATCAACGGCTTCTCCGATCTCGGCTTCGGTGTCGGAGAAGGTAGTTTGGGCGTGGTTGCGCATAACTAAATTGGCGAAACGGCGGAGCGCTTTCTCCGCGGAATTGGCATGAATCGTCGCTAACGAACCGGCATGGCCTGTGTTGAAGGAATCGAGCAAGGTTCGTGCCTCGATTCCACGCACTTCGCCGAGAATGATCCGGTCTGGTCTCCAGCGCAGAGCCGACTTCAAAAGGTCATCGAAAGAGATGTTGGCATTGAACGTGTCGGTCTGGCATTCGGTCGGAACAATGTTCGGCTTCTGGATGTGAAGCTCCGAAGTATCTTCGATGACCACAATGCGGTCCTGATCCGGGATGAAGTCTGCCAATATCCGCAAAAGTGTGGTCTTGCCGGTTCCCGTCCCACCACTGATAAGCAGAGTCTTTCCGCTGCGAATTTGTTCCCCCAAGAAGTCCGCCAGTGACCGCGTCAATGTGCCACGAGCGATCAGATCGTCTATCGTGTAATGCCGGCTGGTGAACTTTCTGATTGTCAGAGCAGGTGCCGGGCGCACGACCGGAGGAATCACCGCCGCCAGGCGGCTTCCGTCTGGGAGGTGCGCGTGCAGCAAGGGATTGTCCTCGTCTAACTTTTTGCCGAGTTGATTAGCGATCACCTCGAGGCCGGTGCGGAGTTGGCCAGCGTGGAAGGAAATGGTTGCTTCTTGGCGCATGATCCCATCGCGTTCGTACCACCAAGAAGCATCGGGATTCCCCATGATCTCGCTGATGCTGTCGTCCAACAGCAGCGGCTCTATCGGGCGAAGAAATGGAAGGATCAACTCGAAATTCACAATGGGAACCTCACAACTATGGAAGCCCAGCGGTTAGCCGGGCTTCCGAGAGTGAAGAGCAAGGGTCTATGCGGCCGTTTCCTCCTGGGGCGCATCCTCGCGCTCCTGATCTTTCTCTTGATCGTCCGGGGCGGCTTTCTCAGCGCGGTCCAGCTTCAGGATCGAGGCGACCCGAATTTCCCAGACGCGCCGCTTCGAGTCCGTCTTCTTGCTGTCGTATTCCCGGCTGCGCAGTTCGCCTTCCACCTGGATATGTGCACCCTTGGTGAGCGTTCTAGCGAACTCCGACAGCTTGCCGAAGACGACGCACCGATGCCATTCGGTGTGCGAGATGTACTTGCCATCCTTCTTATAGGAGGACTTGGTTGCCAGCGAAAGGGTGGTGACACTGAAGTCCGCGCTGTTGGTACGGGCTTCTGCGTTGCTGCCGAGAAAGCCGATGAGGGTTACTTTGTTCTGGTACATGATTGTCTCCGTTTGTTGAATCTCCCGATCTTGATCGGGGCACCAATAAAGCGAGTGGGCCATGCTGCCAAGTGCCGAAGCTCTGCATTTGCGGAGGCTCCGGAGAAATCTTTTCGGCGTTCTTTTCCAAACAAAATTTGGAGCGAAACCGTAACCCGCAGGGCGGCGTAGCCGAAGCAGAAGAGCGAGCTGCCGCAGGGCGCATGAACAGCCCCGAAGCGGTGCCCGAACAAAGGCGGGATACGAAACGGCAGACACCCTCCAGGGCAAAGTTGTCATGCGCACACTGGCGGTGGAAGGCCACCGCGATTACCGATCGTTTGGAGCTGGCATGTCCGTGGCAAGAAGGGTGTAGTTCGCCACCTCCGTTGAATCTCGGAAGGCTCTTGTTCGCCCGCTCCAACATGCTCAGGGACACATGTGGCAGGCCAGCCGGATTGGCAGCAGAAATGGACATCGTTTAGTCTCGGGGATTCTCTAAGTATCCTTAGCTGAACGCCTGGTCGGCCCGGAAACGCACGATAGTCAGACCGAGAGGGTTCAGGGCAAGCTCATTGTTTTTCACGTTCTCGCGAAACACATAGGTGATGCTAGCTGTCCATCGCTCCCGCTTGAGTTCGGTGTGATCCGCGGGGTTGATGTACACCTTCTCGAGCTCGATGCGCGCTGAATACGGAGACTGTCGCAGGTCGTCGAGGATGACGTTCTTGATCTCGACATCGACATACGGCAACGTGCTGTCTTTAGTGTAGTTTTGAATGCTGTTGTCTTTTCGTTCCTGGTCGATCACGGCTCGTTGTACGTCGCTATTGAGGAAGTAAAGAGACTGTGTTTGATCGCGCTCGATCGTGAAACGATTGCGGCTGAAATACAGTTCCGCCCAGCGGGTCAGGTAATACTTGTTCTCCGCCTCCTGCGGGCGATACTGAAAGTTCCGATAGTCGATCGCTTCCGCGTGGCCCACGTCGTTGATCCGCACAATCATTGGGTGCATGTTGGCTATCGCTGTCCGACTCTTGTAGGTGAGCCCAGCCAGGCTGACACACGCAGCGGCGAGCACAAGAATGGTCACTTTCAAGTAAGTATTCATCACCAGTGGGTCGCCGTACTGCTCCAGGTAACGCTCTGCGGCTCGGGTGATTTCCGGGGTGGCTTTGGTTTCTACGCTCATCGTTTCTGCGTGCATCTTGACCTCGTTTTCTTGTTGCGGTTTATATCGCGCCCCGTATCGCCATCATCGCTATGCCGAGGCCCCCACCGTGTCCGCCGGTACCGCCAGTGAATAAGGTGTGCGTCATGGTAGGAATCTTGAAAAGGATGTAGATGTTGACGAGCACCAGAAGAACAAGAAGTGGCAATGTCTGGACTATCAATGAAGGGTCCGACAAGCTCTGGCCCAGTTGAATGTAGTAATTGGTGAGAACATGAGACAGAACATTCAGCGTGGCCGCGGCCACGACCTTGTAAAAACTGAATCCGAGATAAGCCTTGAGCCACCCCCAGAACAACCAGTCGAGCTTGTCGAAGACAAGGAATGGAATAAAGATCGGCCCGAGCAATCCGATGATCGTTGCTGCAATTGCGCCGTAAGCCACGATTGCAGAAACGATCGCGGCCAACAGCGCTAAAAGGAATTGCACCGCAAAGTACACGATCGCGTAGTAGGGGGACATCATCGTATTCAGCAGCCCCGGCCCTGTCTTGGAAGATGCAGCATTGATCTCGTTCAGCATGGTGTTGGAACCATCTGATCCAATCAGGTTCACAAGATTGATAGTGCCGCCGTCAATGAAGCCCTTGAGCGAAAAGCCAAGTCCAGGGATGGAGCTGTCGTAATAGTTCACCATCGCATAAGCGAAGGTAAGCAGCATGAAGAGGTTGAGAAATCTCCCCATGCTGAATCCGGCGTCGCCGTGTGCCGATGCAAGTGCTTCCTGCACCCCGAACCAAACCATCACGATGGTGGCCAACGCCAGGACGATGTGAATTCCCATCGCCGTGATGGAGGGTGCCACCGAGGTTGCAAGCGACTGGCACGCTTGAGCGATAAACTGGAAGAGACTCATATTTCATCCCCTTGTGTTTCTTCCTGCTCAGTACGCCTGCGTAAGGAGATTCCCCGACCCGCTGCTGGTTGTGGTGATGTTGGCGTTGTAATAGCTTTCGTATCCTGCCGAGTCACGGAATGCTGATTTCAGTGCGTCTTGTTGTTGTTTCTGGGCAACGATCTGTTGCAGGGAAAGATTGGCATTGATCTGGTTCGCGTCCTGCTGGGTGCGGAGTTGCAAAAGCAATGCCTGGTTGATGCGCTGCAACGTTGCCATGATGGTCTGCTGGGACGCGTCCTGGGTTTGCGTTGCGGCCTCAAGATTGGCGATGTCGGTTTGTCTTGATGACTGATTCGCACGGATGGTCCCGAGAGCCTGCAAGTTGTTGGTCATCACGGAGTCGTTGATGTCAACGGTCGCGCCCTGCGCGGCAATCTGCAACTGGCCGGCAACCGTAGCAGTGCTGTAGCCAGGAATTGGGTTGGCGGTATTCGGCACGCTCACTTGCTGGTAGGAGGCTGCGGCCCCCTTTCCGGTATTCGCCGAATTCAGCCAACCCATCGAATTACCGTAGGTATTCGAGATCTGCTGTAGCAGCAGCAACTCAGAAGTTGGCGACAGAAACCGCGAATAGAGCATTCTTGGCGCGAGGATCATCTGGTGCACGAGGTCATATTGCTGCTTGGCGACGTTGTAGGCTTGAAGCGCCGTGGTGGCGATCTTGACGGTATTGGTGAAGATTTGTTGTCCCTGCTCGATCTGCTGAACTTGGTTGGAGATAGATCGTTCTTCGTGTTCGATCTGCGTAATGGCATGGGCCGACTGCGTAGGGTCGTAGACGATACCGGGGCCGAATTGCGCGTGCGCGGCGGGTTGCGATGCGGCAGCGAGGCCGATAGAGAGTGCGGTAATGATTAGGTTCTTCACTTTCTTGTCCTTTCGTCTGCGGTTGGTGTGGCAGGTTTTCACAGTAATACCGCGCTACTGCTGTGCGGCAATAATTTCCTTCTGAATCTGTGCAAGGCGGTCCGCTTCTGGCTTACACCGCGCGTCTCGTTCTTTCTTCTTGGTTTCCAGGGCCGCGATCTGCTCCGGAGTCAGCTTCTCTCCTGTCAGAAGCGCTGATGATCCGGCGGTCGCTGGATCGATGCAGTCCCTGGCATAGGCTGGGTATTCTGCGTTGTATTGATCCTGCAACAGTTTCACCTTTGCCGCTTTGCTCTGACAACCAGCAAAGGTGAGCGTCCACAGACCGAAAAGGGAAAGAGCAACTTTTTGCATTGGAAGGCTCCTTAAAAAGTCTGTGGAATCGTGTGGTTCGAGTACGCAGGAAGAAGCACGTCCTGCGTGAAATAGACTTTCACGCGATGTCCTTCCCGAATCGTGATCGTGGGTGGTATCTGAATGAAGCGATCAAGGATAGTAACCGCAGACTGCGAAACACTTCCTGCAGCCCCGTTCGTGAACGCCTCGGAGCCGCTCGTGGTAATGGTGCCGCCACCCTGCGTGATTTGGCTCGCGCCGGCGACCACACCCAAAGCGATCGAGGTGCCGAAGATCTGAAGGTAGTGATTGTTGACCTTGTCTTTTAACCCTTGCTCCCCGATCTGATCGAGACCCTGAAACTGGTCGAGATCGACGGAGTAACCGTCCGGCATGATGAGGCGGTGAAAAACAACGGCCATTCGTCGCTGTTGGCCAAATCCTGCCGCTCCAATCTTCTTTGCTTCACCGAGAACCACCGTCCCCTCGGGAATGATTACGTGTTGATGATCGTGCGAATACAGCGGACTTGAGACAAGAACTTTGACCGGTCCTACGGCGTCCCCATCGAGGCGGTTCATCAGAACGGTGTCGAGCACTGAGCCCTCATAAATCAGATACGGTTGGCCGTCGGCTGAATCGACATTGGCCTCCAGTGGGCGTTTGTAGCCTCCCTGCGTGTCTTCTCGCTTGGCGTCGGATTCCGGCGCGCCGAGATTACTGTTTGCCTGTTTTTCGGTGGCGCCATACTGGGCGGGCATCGCCTGGCCTTGCTGTTGTTGCGGCTGTCCGCTGGCGCCGGAGTACACAAGGTTGGAAGCGAAACGTGAGTTATTAGCTCGTTCGTGCTCTTTGGCGGCGATTAGCTGCGCCTGCTGTTGTACAGGCGTTAGTTGCATCTGCATGTCGCCCTGCTTCAATTGCGAGCAGGGCTGGTCCGGAACGCAGGGGGCAGCAACGCCGGTCGGGCCGTAGGCCGCGGCGGTGGTCCGCTGCGCGGGCGTCGCAGACGCGAGCGCCGGATCTCCCGTTGCGGCAGCGGCCATTGTTGCCTGCCGCTCTTTCTGACGTTCGGCCTGGATCTGATTCTTCAATTCCTGCACGTTGCTGTCGGTGTTGTCCTGTAACGTCGGTTGCGGCGGCTGACCTTTGGCGCTGGCCTGTTGCGCGGGCGTCTTCTTTCCGGACGAACTGAAGAGCGCCGCCACAATCACGAGCAACGCCGCACCCAGATAAACGAAGGTCTTGAGGTTTTTCTGCATGACTCCTTTCGGCAGCTCCAGGTTGCCACGCAACGTGGGATCGCATGGGAGCTCGGTCTGCGCGTCGGTACGGGTAGTAAAGATGTTTTCGGTCATGACGGCTATCCCTTGCGCGTGAAGTCCATTTTCTTTTTGCCCAGCTCTACATATCCGCTGTCCATGATCTTCGGGATGATGTACGTCCCTTCCCGGAGGTCGTAGGTGACGAGGTTGGGCCTGCCGTCCTTCATTTCATACACGCTGAACTTTTCAGGGGCGTTCGTCTTGATGTAGGTGAACTTGTCGTCGTGATAGATCGACTGGATATCGAAAGGCGCTTCGTTCGCTTTGTAGACGTAATCGAACTTGAGCTGCGCTGGATAGGCGCTCTTGTACTCGTCAACCGCCTGCTCAAGGTGCGATTGAAGCGCGGCAAGTTGCTGCCGCGACTGTTCGAGTTGGGCAGCGGGCACAAACTGCGGTGGACTACTCGCGGCCACAATGGCGGAACGGTCAGCAGGTTCGACGATCACTTTTAGGTCAGGGCTGATAGCAGGGGCGGAGCCCGAAATGTCTTGGAGTGTGAAACTGTAGATGTTGCCCTTGTCGGTGATGAGGTTCAAGTTGGAGCTGATATTTTGTTTTGCCGGATGCACAAAGCAGAAGTTACCAACCACGTCCACAATCCAGAAATCCTTGTCGCCAGTGGCCGCTTCCATGATCTTTTCGGTGGTGGGCAGCTCAATAAGGGTCGTGTATTTCAACTTTGCGCGGATCGGAATGATGTCCTGGGAGTGATACTGCACCGTGCGCGCGGAATCTTGTGCCACGACGCCGACGGAAGAAACGATCAACATACAATTGATAATGAATTTCAGACGGTTCACAGCATTTCTCCTTTGTTGTTCGTTGTAGGGGTTGCTCCGGCCAGCGCACGTGGCTGGAATGGATGATCTTCCGCAAGATGGCGAAGGCCGTCGGCAACACCGAAGCGGTCGAAATACTCCTGCTTCTTGAGGTTGTCGCGAGCGTTATTGGTCGCCATCCAGTGCGAAACAGAATCGACGTTCAACTGGACTTTCTTTGAGGTCTGCGCTTTCCGAATCAGCATTTGGCCCGGCGGGATGAGGCCGCCAATGATGTCCAACTCTGTGTCGTTGAGATGAAAAGCCTCACGGTAGACTTCGCGGTTCATCTCCGGGTTGGCCAGGAAGATCTTTGTGGGGCAACTCTCGGCCACTCTCGCCAGCATTCCCGATTCCTCCAATTCCTTGATGGATTGCGTCGCCAGGATCATGGCGGCGTTGTGCTTGCGCCACGTCTTCTGCGCCTGCACCACGTAATTGCGGATCGTTTCGTTCTTGATGAACAGCCAGGCCTCATCGAGCAGGAAGATTTTGAATGTGGCGAGTCTTTTTTGGTCCGCGATCTCGTTCGACGCGCGATGCAAAACGTAAAATAGGAGTGGCTCCAAGACTTCCGGCGCGTCAGTCCAACCATGGAAGTTAAGGGTCTGAAAGCGGGAGAATGAAAGTGTGTCCTCGGCGTTGTCAAAAAGGAAGCCATACTGTCCGCCGCGCGTCCAGCGGTACAGGCGTTCCTTCAACTCGCCAATGATGTTTCCGAAATTAGAAATCGTGCGTTGGGTCGGCTCCAGCACGTATAGTCGCTCGACCGCATCCCACAACCGGCGTTCTTCCTTGAAGTGGAGCCGGTGGCGTCGCTCGTTGCCCTCAATGAGCACTCGAAAGAAGCTGAAGAGAAATTGCAGGTTCTCTTTGGTCTGAGGCAGCGAGAATGGGTTGATGGTGAAATCCTGCGCCTCCTGGCCGACGTTCAGGTATGAGCCGCCGAAAATCGTTGTAAGCGACCGGAAGCTGCCGCCGATATCGAAGATGAAGGTCAGCGGCGCATACTTCTGTGCGTTCTGCAGAAGAAAATTGCAAAAATACGATTTTCCGCTCCCCGTCATACCGAGAATCAGCGTATGGGCAACTTCACCGTTATGCAGGTTCAGAAAGTATGGCGTGCTGTTGTCGGTTTCGAGCGCAGCCAGATACTCCGTACCGAGATGCGCATTCGTCTTTTCGCCGGGCAGGATCGTAAAGAGAAAAGACAGGTCGGCGTAGTTGGTGTTGAGCAGATACATCTGGCGAAGGTTCATTGCATAGTTGCCCGGCACAGTGGCGAAATAGGCGTTGAGCTGGTTGTAGCTTTCCGCGAACAGATTGCCGTCGGCGTTGGTGAAGACGCCAGTAAACTGGGCCACGAGTCGATCGAGTTCTGTCCGTGATTGGCCATACAGCACAATCGTGAGCGAGAAATCGCCAAGCGATTGACCGTCACCCAGGGCGCGCAGGCAATCGCCAAGATTTTCAATGTCAGCCTGCTTGGACTCATCCACCAGCACATCGCGCGGGTTCGTTTTCGTGGCATCGTTGCCCATCTGGGAGACAAACCCTGTTTTGGACATATTGAAGTGGCGGCGACGCTTGTTCACTTCTTTGCGGGCTTTGTCGGCGGGGAGAGGCGTCCACTCGGTCACGACATAGAAGTTGGCCGGGATCTTCAACAGTGCGTCCAGGGCGAGCGGCCGCGTCTCTGTGATGGCCTCTTTCATCGTCAACACGCGGACGATGTGATCGCCGACCCGCAAATGGTCTCGTTCGGCTTCGATGTCGGAATTCACTACCTGATAGTCGAGAAACTGCGTCGACTGCGGCCTGCCGGCAACCCGCCAGTCGTGGTAGTTCAGCAAGCGCCGGAAGAACGTAAACTGTCCCTGCTGATTCAACACCTCGATTTGCATGAAGTCTGCTAACTGGCGGGCGAATGCCTGGACGTGTTGATCGAGCCGTCGAACCTCGTGCTCGACATGAGTGCGCAAGAAGGTCTTTATGCTGTCATTGGTGAACTGCGCTCGGAGCTCCTCAACAGCACCCGCGGGATTGCGCAAGAAGCGAGCGAGGGCCCTGCCCACGCCGGTCTTCGACCGGGCGCTTTCGAGCAGGACGCAGTAGAAGATTTCAACCTGATAAAGATGGTCCCGCCTTGCTGCAAAGAACTTCCGCCTCTGGTCGATAGCTGCTTCCACAATAGGATCGTCATACGTCGCGAATGGTATGTCGGGGCGGTTCGATTTGAAGAGGTACTGGTAAACATGGAAGCCGGGGCCAAATGCTTTGAGCGCTGCTTCCAGCCGCTTCACCGCATACTCCTGTTCGGAGCGGTCAAGACTCTCGTAGTCCACGCCGGAAATACTGAGAACCATGCCTAGATCACCGCTCTTGGTGAGGAAGGTCATCTCATTCCAGAAGCCGTAGAGATTGATGTGGTCGTTGAGAGCTGCGCTTTCTCTCCACGGCTTGATCACTTTGTCGAGACGCAGCATCAGACAACCTCCAGGCGCGGGACTTGCTGCTTGGCCGCGTCGTAGCGCAGCTTGTAGCGTTCCGACTTCGCCAGGATGCGGAGAAATACTGGACCGCTGTTCGTCGCCCAATGGCCGAAGGCAAAACCGGCGATGAAGACGGCGACTCCTGCGAGGGGGGAATTGAAGAGGTTGAAAGCCCCCACCGCGCCGACGCAGACGAAGTAGAACAGCGTACGTTCTACGCCCAGGTACGTGAGCGGCTTATGCAGACTCTTGAAGACTCGATTTTTGCGATGCTTGTGCTGTATTTTGTCCGGCATAAACCACTCGCCTAAGCAATGCTTGCTACAGGATTGAAGGTGACTGTTGGAAGGTGCTACACGCCCCAGAGCCAACTCAGGACATTCACTGCGAGAACCGCAATGCCCGTTCCGGCGGCAACGCCGGCCAGAGCCTTTTTGGCACCGGGTTCGCCGTGCGCGAAGCCGTAGCCGCCGATCACGATCGCAACCAGACTTGCAACCTTCGCAATCGTGCCAGTGAAGAGGCTTTGGATGGCGGTAAAGCCGGTGTCGAACGGCGAACCCTGCGCCAGCGCTGCCGCAGGAATGACTAGAAGAAGGGGGACAAGAACGGCGCTTGAACGCGCCCAATTCGACCGAAGACGGAGTTCGACTGTGCGGATCAAATGGACTCGGCACCAAAGTGTCATTTGCGCCTCCCGCAGCACATCAAATCGGCTGCTTGTGGCGCAAACGTAACCTGACTCAATCACCATGTCCAACAACTTCCCGTCACTCTGTTATTCCTGGGAGGAATAACAGACGAACATGGTGTCGCGACCAAGTAGGTCGCGCCGTTCGGCTCGATACTTTCCGGTAGAGAATTCTCCTCAGAAGGCGCTTGATCGCCAAATTCGACTCGGCTACGCCGCACAAGGAAGCCGTTTGGTTAGGCGTCCCTGAGATGCAGTGGTGGTGCTGGGCCGGTGGTCGCCTTCCCCGCAAATCAGGGCCCAAGTGCCTGCCGATGAAGCAGATGAGACTGTCGTTGTCAGCTTGATTCGGCGCGTTTGTAGCGACCGCTCGGCTTCCACGAAGCGATTTGCTCGAGGACGTTCGAGGTTACGAGTCCACTTGGCGCTGCCTGATATTCCGGGCAGGAATATCGCGCGGACGAAAAGTTGTTGGACACGGCGGAAGGAATGAATCAAATTGCTTAATCACCAGCCCTGCGGAAACTTGGCAGCGGTGAACAAGGTGCAACATGCGAAATGCTATTTTGCCTTAACCTGGGGCAAACGCTGCAACTCGGGATGATTGCAGCGGGCCTTCCAACGTCAACCCCTCGGGGATCGTCCTTCCTTTCCAGTTGCCAACGGGCCGGGTTGAACCCACGGACCGACGTTGTCGCCGGCAACTCGTCAGCACCAAGGAACTCTCCGAGATCTGGGGTGTCCCAGAAAGCACTTTGCGCTACTGGCGTTGTGCGGAGATCGGTCCTACCTATGTGAAATTGGGAGGACGAATCAAGTATGATCTTGCTGACGTTGAACGTTACGTCAGAGCCAACAAGCGAATGCCGTCCGTGCGGGCACATGGAGGCTAGAGCAATGGCTCTGCACAGACGAGGTGGAATTTACCATTATCATTTTTGGGTCATGTATGCCGTGCTCCTGAAAACGGATCTGATCCCAAGCCCCTGGACCTGCAGTCTGCTCTTGCTGAGATGCCCGCGCTTGCGTGAAGAAAATATTCGTCTACGCTATGCGCTAGAAGGCTCCGTCGATTAAGTGCCAGCCGCCTGGCATAGCGGCGAGTGGCTGGCTGCGCGGCGCTTGTTTCGCGAGAAGGGTCTCCCAGTCATCCAACAATCCCGTTCTTCGATATAGACTAGTATATTAGTTGTAATGGTTGCATGTCAATCAGATGCCTACTATATTAGTCTCATGCTGAAGCTGCATTCTGTTGGCTCTCAGATCGCGTCTCGGCGGAAGGCTCTCGGGTTTAGCCAATCCGACTTGGCCCGCAAGGCGGGTGTCAGTAGGGCAACGCTGGACGCGTTGGAAAATGGCCGATCCGGCGAACTTGGCTTTTCCAAGGTCGCCAACATTTTGTCGGCGCTCGGACTAGAGTTGAAACTACAAGAGGCAAACCTGCAACGGCCCACTCTGGACGAGCTCTTAGAAGAGGATCGTGATGATAAAGGTCTGGACAGACGTTGCTGAGGCAGGATTGCTAGACAGGCAACAGGATCGCGGGAGCGCTTTTGCTTACTTGCCAGAAACAGCCCCACAGCGCGCCGTCTCCGTTACCATGCCTGTGCGACTTCCCTCCTGGGATGTGCCCTTTGGCCTTCCTCCGATCTTCGAGATGAATCTCCCGGAAGGTGCGTTGCGGGAACGGCTGCGACTGGCCTTCGCGAAAGCGACTGGAACATTCGATGATTTTGACCTGCTCGCCATTGTTGGCCGCTCACAAGTAGGCCGCATACGGTACACCGGCGACAAGGAGCGGCTCAACGAGGATGTTCCTTTTCAATCGGTAGACGAGATTCTGGCGAGTCGTCGCGACCGGGACTTGTTTCGCTACCTGATTGAGAAGTTTGCAGCCTTTTCCGGTATCAGCGGCGTCCAGCCGAAGGTTCTTGTGCGCGACGAGAACGCGTCCCGGACATTGACAAACGCGCAACCCCGAATCCCACCGAGCTGTAGGGGTGCAACTCACATCGTGAAGTTCTGGGAGCCGAACGAATTTCCTCAGCTCGCTGCGAACGAGTACTTCTGCCTGAAAGCCGCTGAGCGTTGCGCTCTGGACGTACCTCGGTATCGGCTCGCAGAAGACGGAATGGCCCTTGTCGTTGACCGTTTCGACTTGCGCCCAGATGGTACCTACCGGGGCTTTGAGGATTTTTGCGTCCTGAACGCCAGACGAACGGATGAGAAGTATCGCGGCAGCTATGAAACGTCGGTGATGAAGCGATTTCAGCAGTTCGCAAACTCACCCGCTGTACTCGCGGATGCTGAAAAACTATTCACGCTGATCGTGCTGAATTGCGCATTGCGCAACGGCGATGCTCACCTCAAGAATTTCGGCATCGTTTATGACGACGTGCTCGGTGAAGCTCGACTCGCACCGGTCTACGATCTCGTAACCACTTCCATCTATCTGCCGAAGGACAGTCTGGCGCTTACGCTCAACGGAACAACCCAGTGGCCCGACAGCAAAGTTCTCCGTCGCCTCGGCGAAACTCGGATGACGGGCACACCCGCAAAAATCCGCGCGATCCTTGAGCGGGTCTCGGACGCTCTTTCGCAAACCCAAATCGATCTTCGGTCCTACATCAACGAACATCCCGATTTCAAAGAAGTGGGTGAGCACATGCTGCAGGAATGGGTAAAGGGTCGACAACTCTCACTTCAAGCCGGTTGAGATTCGAACCTACGACCCTTCGGTTAACAGCCGGGGAGTATACGAAGCGTACACGTACCCTCAATGATCAATGTTCGCCGAAACTCTGGATCTCACAACGAGCTTTGTGCTAAGGCTCTAGCGCAGCCTGCATGGTCGGTACGTCGAGAACAATCTCCAGTCGGACAGCCAGTCCGTCCTCGAATCCCCAGAGGTGCATGATGGGCACATCGAAGCCGCGGCCAGTGCCCTTGATGGTGCCGTGAGCTCGGCCGATTACCGCGATACGGTCACAGCCGTCGACAACGCGTTCGATGGCCACATGGTCTTCAAGGTACGTGTTTACTTTTCCGAAGAAGAGCCTTTGCCTCCTCAAGTCCATGGAAGACGCCGCCCCATGGAACCTCCGGGCATTGTGTAATATGAATTGTAGGAGATAAAAGTTTGAAGAACTTGAGAAAATCCCTGGTTTCAAACGCTTCGTAGATTCGATCGATCAGGTTTATATTTTCACATGACATGTCTGCTCCTTTCACTAACTATGCTGACCTTAGGTCGTGAAGGGCACCGATACCGCCATCACCCAAAGAGATCTACAGTTGTGTATGGTGGGCCCATGCGGCGTCAGATTCTGATTGCATGAGCCGGGCCGCGTCATTTCCACACCGCACTCGATCAGCTGTAATAGAGACTATCCGCCGCAAATCATGTTTTCTTGTCTGGGAACGCACTGTTTCTTGAACAACTGTGGACTTCTCGAGCACCGACGCAAGAATCCGAATAGTTCTGGTTGAAAAATCGGCTACCCCGGGCGGTCGTTAGTTAGCCGTGACTCTGGAGACAGGGAGGGTCGGATGTGCTCAGGGCTACATGTGGACGAGGTTGTCGAACCTGAACGGCAGGGGCTCAGCATCCGGAGATGAATTAACATCACCCGATGGCGATGTTTTTGCACGACGAAAAGCGCTTGGAGAGATGCCGAAAGCAGCCTTGACGGAACGGCTGAAATGGGCGGCGTCGCTGAATCCCCATTTCATTCCAATTTCGGTTATCGTTCGATCATTCCGAACGTCAGTCAATGCGACGCGACACTGCACAAGACGGCGCAATCGAACCCACCCTCCAACGGTTACGCCACACTCGCTGAAAAGCAGATGCAGATATCGAACCGAAATTCTGTGTGCCTGGGCAATCGTTGAAGGAGATAAATCCGGGTCCTCGAGTCTTTTTTTCAACGAATGCCCGAATGCGCTCGACCAAGCTCGTCTGGGGATTCTCCGTCCAGCGATTCCTTGTTCTTTGTCAGCGCCGCACCGAGCATATCTAGCGTGACTTCCACGGCGGCATCGCCGGGTTCTTCATCGCTTGTGAGCACGTTATCGGCAAGAGTGCTGAGACGGGCTCCCAAGTAGTTTAAACAGATTTGTGCCTGCCTTGAAATGAGCTCCCACATGGAGTTCGGAATCTGGCAGCACGCCTTCGAAGCGCTCCATGGGTACAAGTAAACACAACTTACGAAACCGGTCCGGTGAA
>Ga0210396_10002663_pt1 | contig 18091 bp, 19 predicted proteins | sample IncBWH17OmetaG_FD_155466 | JGI IMG/M metagenome (GOLD analysis project Ga0210396, IMG submission 155466) | Forest soil microbial communities from Barre Woods Harvard Forest LTER site, Petersham, Massachusetts, United States - Inc-BW-H-17-O ... | reverse complement strand
AAGGTAAGAGCACCGCTTCGCAAACGGCGTGGGCCATTATTGGATTGCTCGCGGTTGCCGGACCTGACGATCCATCTGTTCAGCGCGCAGTCGCTTGGCTCCTGGGCCATCAGAATGAAAATGGAACGTGGGACGAAGCTGAGTTCACTGGCACCGGTTTTCCCTGCGTCTTCTATTTGAAGTACCACCTATATCGCAACGCCTTCCCGCTGTACGCGCTTGCCCGTTATGAGAACATGCGAAAAGGACGGCGCAGGTTCGCCGGCGTTCAGATTCCTGCCGAAGAATTGCAGAGCTGCAACGCGTTACGGACCTAAGCAATGCGAATTCCCCTGGCTGTAAATCACCGCTGCGCAGCCTGCAACGGGAAAGCTTCCCATTCATTGCGGAACAATGCAGCGCACTCTGGTCGGTTTACCAGGCCGCCAGCTGGACGATCCAAGGGCCTCGTTTCCTGATGAAGACGCTCGTTACCGGCGCTACCGGATTTGTGGGCAGCCACGTCGCACGGCAACTTGTCGCCGCAGGACATTTCGTTCGCGTTCTGGTTCGACCTGCGGGCAATTTGAAGGCGCTGGAGGGAGCGGCGATCGAGCCTGTGGAAGGCGATCTCCGCGATGCTGCCTCGCTTGGCCGCGCCATGCAAAGTGTGCAGCGTGTTTATCACCTTGCCGCTGATTACCGGCTGTGGACCAAGAATCCTGCTGAAATCTATGACAGCAACGTGGAAGGTACGCGGCGCTTAATCGAAGCTGCGCAACGCGCCGGCGTCGAGCGCATCGTATATACCAGCACAGTTGCCACCATCGCTGTTCCTCGTCATGGCGCGCTGCCGAACGAGGAAACGCGAGCTACGGTGGACGAAATGATCGGTCACTACAAGCGTTCCAAGTTCCTGGCCGAGGAAGTCGCGCTGAAGGCCGCGAGATCGGGCGTCCCGGTGGTGATTGTCAATCCCACTGCGCCAGTGGGGCCGGGCGACTGGAAGCCGACTCCCACCGGCCGTATCATTCTTGATTTTCTCATGGGCAAGATGCCAGCGTACGTGGACACGGGATTGAACGTCGCGCCGGTGGAAGACGTCGCCGCGGGTCACTTGCTTGCTGCCGAGAAGGGGCGAGTTGGCGAGCGCTACATTCTGGGCGGACGCAACATGACACTGAAGCAAATTCTAGAAGCGCTTGCCGCCATCACCGGACGCTCTGCTCCGCGGATTCGCTTGCCGCACGCTGTGGCGCTGATGGCTGGATACGCGGATGAAATGTTTTCGCGCGTGATGGGCCGCGAGCCGCAGATTCCGGTCGAGGGCGTAAAGATGTCGCGGCATAAAATGTTTGTCGAAAGCGATAAAGCCCAAAGGGAACTGGGTTACAAGCCAACCAAGGTTGAAGCAGCTTTGGAGCGCGCCGTTCGGTGGTACGAAAAGGATGGTTACACTCTGAATCGCGCGGGAACCAAGCGTATCGTGCATGCCGCGGCCTAAGAGGTTGCGTTGAAGGTTCTTCTCACATTTGCGGTTGAGCCCGAGTTCGCCCCCCTGCGGAAATTGCGGCAGTTTGAGGAATTCCGTATTGGCGACGTTTCCGTTTATCAGGCGCGAATCGGCAGGGCCACGGTCGACGTGGTTGTAACGGGAATGGGGCCGGCGAACGCCCAGCGTGCTGCGGAAGCCGCGATGTCTGTGCCTCATACGATCTGCATCTGTTCGGGATTTTGTGGGGCGCTGAAATCCGAGCACCATGTTGGGGACATTCTCGCGGCGCGCGTGGTCCAGCAGATGGGCAAGAACAAGACGATAGAATGCTCGCAAGGGCTGGCGACAAACGCCTGGGGCGACGGTGCAAAACAGGCGCAGCGTTTTCTAAGCAGCGAGAAGATTGTGGCAACGGCGGAGGAGAAAGCGCGATTGGCACCGTTCGCTGACGCAGTGGACATGGAAAGTTTCGCGATTCTATCGGTTGCGCACGAACGCAAACTTTCCGCGGTCGCGATTCGGGTTGTTTCCGACCGGTTCGATCAAGACGTTCCGGTTGATTTCAGTGCTACGGTAGATGAAAAGGGAAGAGTTCGAATCGCCGGAGTTCTCAAGTACGTTGCGTATAACCCTATAAACATTCCGGCGCTTATTCGACTCGGTCGCGAAAGCAAGACGGCTGCGGAAGGGCTTGCCAGTTTTCTCGAGGCCTATATCAAGAAGATTTCGCTTTCTACTCATGGATGGCCCCAGGGGAATCTTTCGGATGTAGCCAGCCGACAGGCAGCGCGTGCAAAATAACTTGAGCCACACCATCGAACACATCGAATCGCACCACCCGCCGCGCAAATCGGGGCAGATGCGTGCGGGTGTGTACCGCGGCAAAGGACAAGTCGTCGTCGAATCCGTGCCGATTCCCGAAATTGGCGAAGGCGAATTGCTGTTCCGCGTGGCCGCGTGTGGAATCTGCGGAACCGACATCAAGAAGATTCATCACGGGTTTGTTGAGCCGCCGCAGATTCTCGGCCACGAGCTTGCCGGAACCGTGGTCGCGGTGGGGAAGGGCGTCTTGAAATTCAAGCCGGGCGATCGTGTGGTTAGCTTTCATCACATTCCGTGCGGCAACTGTTTTTACTGCGAACGGCAACTTTTCTCCCAGTGCGCGGGTTATAAGAAAACAGGACTCACAGCCGGATTCGATCCCAACGGCGGCGGGTTCGCTGAATACGTTCGCGCGATGCCCTGGATTGTCGAGCGAGGAATGATTGCGCTGCCTGCAGGTGTGAGCTTCGAAGAGGCTACATTCGTAGAGCCGGTCAATACTTGCCTGAAAGCGGTGCGCAAAGCGCGGGTTTCGCCGGGAGAGACGGTTCTCGTCATCGGGCAGGGGCCCATCGGAATGCTGCTGATGATTCTAGCCAAGTACGAAGGCGCCGAAGTCTACGCCAGCGATCCGATGCCGGGGCGCAGGGCCGCTAGCCTTCGTTTCGGCGCGAAGGAAGCTTTCGATCCAGGCAGCAAAAATTTGCAGCAGGAAATTCGCCAGAGGACCGCTGGCCGTGGCGCGGACGCGGTTTTGCTAGCCGTGCCTAACCCGGCATTGGTTCCTGAAGCTTTGGCGCTCGCGCGTCCGGGCGGACGCGTGCTACTGTTTGCTCATAACGATCCGGTACTGCGCCTGGAGTTTCCCGCAGCCGCGGTTGGCGTGGAAGAAAAGGAAATTCTTGGCAGCTACAGCGCGGACGTGGACGACCAAGCCGAGTCCGCTGCGCTGGTTTTCGAGCGGCGATTGCCTGTGCGCGAACTAATCTCCCATCGCTTTCCACTGGAGCAAATAGCCGAAGCGCTGGAATTAGCGGCTCGTCCATCGGATAATACATTGAAAGTAGTTATAAGGCACGAATGAGCAATCCTACACAAAAGAATGGACACATGACGGCGGCCGTCCTGTACGGCGCGGAAGATTTAAAAATCGAGACTGTGGACATTCCCAAGGTCGGCGACGACGAGGTTTTGGTCCGCGTGGCAGTGGCGCTGACCTGCGGCACCGACCTGAAAGTATGGAAGCGCGGATATCACGCGCGCATGATTCAACCGCCGTCTCTTTTCGGTCATGAGCTTGCCGGCGTGGTCGAAGAAAAAGGCAGCGGCGTAAATGGCGGCGTGCGCAGCGGCATGCGCGTCCTGCCCGCAAATTCCGCGCCGTGCGGCGCTTGTTTCTTCTGCCGCAAAGGCCAGCCGAATCTCTGCGAGGATTTGCTGTTCAATAATGGCGCCTACGCGGAATACATCCGTATCCCCGGGCGGATTGTGCGCCAGAATATGCTGGAAATTCCGGACGGCGTGTCATTTCAGGATGCCGCGATGGCCGAACCGCTTGCCTGTGTGCTGCGTGGAATCCACGAAACAGGCATCCAGCCGGGTGACACTGCGGTTGTGATCGGCTGCGGCGCGATCGGCTTGAAGTTCATTCGCATCCTTTCGCAGCGAAACGTCCGAGTTATCGCCATCGGCAAGCGAGCCAGCCAAATGAAGACTGCGGAACGGCTGGGCGCCGTCGCTACCTTTGATGTCGATGAAATCGACAATCCGGTTGAAATGGTCAAGCAATTGACAGAAGGCGCTCGCGGCGCGGACGCCGTCATTGAAGCCGTGGGCCGCTCCATCACGTGGGAATGGGCGCTTCAAATGGTGCGCAAGGGTGGAACCGTGAATCTTTTTGGCGGATGCCCCTCAGGAAGCGAAGTAAAAATCGACCCCGCTTCGCTGCATTATTCCGAAATTACGATCAAGTCCACCTTCCATCACACGCCCCGGTTCATGCGCGAAGCCATGGACACCATCGCGCGAGGCGAGATTCGTTCGAGCGACTTCATCACCGGCGAAGTGCCGCTCGAGGGATTGCCAAAAGTTTTTGAGGACATGAAGAATAGGAACGGCGAGCTCAAGACCGCCGTGATTCCTTAATTGCCTCCTGCTGCCAACTCTGATGCTGGCCACACCTGAACTGGAAATCGCGCGCAATCTGCCACCGGCGAATTGCGCTCCCTTCGAGGCCCAGCGTTACACGCGCTGGCTGGCGACGCATCACTACGAAAATTTCAACGTCGTCTCCTGGTTGCTGCCACGGCGTTTGCATCAGCATTTTTACAACCTGTACGCGTACTGTCGATGGTCCGACGATTTAGGTGACGAAGTGGCTGACCCCGTGCGCGCACTGGAATTACTCGATTCCTGGGAAGATGAACTGCGACTGATCTATGGCCGCAACGGCGGTCCTTCACATCCCGTATTGATCGCGCTCGGTGAAACGATCCGCGAGAAAAATATTCCGATCCAACCCTTCAGTGACTTGCTGCGCGCTTTCCGCCAGGACCAAACCGTTCATCGTTATCAAACGTGGGAAGACGTCCTGGAATACTGCGTGTACTCGGCCAATCCAGTGGGGCGCCTGGTTCTGTACCTTTGCGACTATCGCGATGAGGCCCGCCAAAAGCTGTCGGACCAAACCTGCACCGCCTTGCAATTGGCTAATTTCTGGCAGGACGTTTCACGCGATCTCGAAAAAGGACGCATCTACATTCCGCTCGACGCTCTCGCCGGTCACCGACTGACTGAAGCAGACATTGTTAACAGACGTTTCGACGATCGCTACGTCACGCTGATGAAAGCTTTGATCGCGCGCACGCGGGCGATCTTCCAGGCCGGAATGCCTCTGGCGAAAACCGTCGAACCGTTTCTGCGCGCGGATCTCGAGATGTTCAGTCGAGGAGGGTTGGCTATACTTGATGCCGTTGGAGCTTCGGGATACAACACGCTCGAACATCGTCCCGCACTCACCAAGTGGACGCAGATCGGTCTTTTGGGCCGCACGCTCATGACCATGCCATTTTCGCGCCGCTCCGGCAGTTTGCCAGCCGGCGTCTCGGACACTGCTAACCAGTTCGGGCCATCCCGGTCGACAGGAGCAACGAGGATTCGCCCGGCTGCACCTACGGCGCCGTATTCTGAATCCGTTCGCGCTTCTTACTCCGAATGTAATCGCATCGCGCGCGCCGCGCGCAGCAGCTTTTATCTCGCGTTTTTCGGCTTGCCCAAGGAAAAACGCAACGCGCTGTACGCGCTCTACGCGTTCATGCGGCTGGTGGACAACGTTTCCGATGAGCCCGGTGCGCTGGAATCGAAGCGCCACGGCCTCGCCCGGTGGCGGTCGATGCTCGATGAAGCCGTTGCCGGCCGCACCGACTCCCACACGATTCTCCCGGCGCTGGCGGACACGATTACCCGTTTCGACATCCCCACGCGTTATTTCCACGATTTGATTCTCGGCGCGGAAATGGATTTGACGGTCGCGACTTACGCGACATTCGATCGCCTGTCCGAATATTGCTATCGAGTCGCCGGAACGGTGGGCCTCACGTGCCTGCACGTCTTCGGCTTCGACGATCCAAAGGCGCCCGATCTTGCCGAGCGCCTCGGACTGGCGTTTCAACTCACGAACATCATCCGTGATGTGGGCAGCGATTACGCAATGGGACGCATTTATCTTCCGCAGGAGGACCTCGACCGCTTCGGAGTGCGCGCAGAAGAGTTGGGCGGCCCGGTGACTCCGAAGCTCCAGCAGCTGCTCGAGTACGCGGCCGACCGGGCGTGGCAGATGTATCGCGAAGGCGCGCCGTTGATCACACAAGTGCACTCGGACAGCCGTGCTACTCTTTGGGCGCTGGTTCGTACTTACAGCAGCCTGCTGGCGCGAATCGAAGAACGCGATTTCGACGTTTTTGGTCCGCGCGTTTCGCTCTCCAATGTCGAAAAAATCCAATATCTGCTAACGGCGGGCCTCGCGGCGCGAGGGACCGGCTGGTGGAAGGGTGATGCCCTCGCAAAGCGTTCTAGTGATCGGCGGCGGCCTGGCGGGGCTGTCCTCCGCCGTCGCGCTGGCTGAAGCGGGCCTTCGCGTTCGCTTGGTAGAAAAACGTCCTCACCTCGGCGGCCGCGCCACTTCCTACACGCTGCCAGACGGCAGTGAAGTGGACAATTGCCAGCATGTGACGCTGGGATGCTGCACGAATCTGGCGGATTTTTATTCCCGCGTCGGCGCCGGAGACAAAGTTCGCTTCTACGACCGTTTGTATTTTGTAGATGCGCACGGCCAGCGGTCCACCATCGAGGCAGCGCCATTACCACCCCCTTTACATATGGCGCCGTCGTTCATGCTTTTCGGCGCACTCACTTTCGCGGACAAGCGTGCCATCGCGAGGGCGATGCTGGCGATCGCCACCTCGGGCGGCCATCCCCCAGGCATCGGGGGCATCTCGATGCTGGATTGGTTGCACCGCATGAAGCAAACAGTGGATTCAATCGAGCGGTTCTGGCGCGTTGTGCTGGTCAGTGCACTCGATGAAGAGCTGTCGCGCACGGACGCCCGCTACGGGATTGAGGTTTTCTGGAAAGCGTTCCTCGGGAATCGCACGGGCTATCGCGTGGGGATTCCCGTCGTGCCGCTTGCCGATCTGTATGAAGGCTCCCGCGTTGGGATCGTTCAGCGGGGAGGGGAAGTCAATTTGCGCTGCGGAGTCCGCGAGATTCGTATTCGCGACAATCGGTTTGAAAGCGCCGTGCTCGATGACGGAACAGAGATTCGCGCAGACGCCTGCGTTTCCGCCGTGCCCCACGATGTGCTGCTGAGTCTCCTGGCCAGGGAGTTTACCGAATCGGAGGGGCCTCTTGCGGGTTTGCGGCATATCAGGACCTCACCGATTACCGGCGTCCATCTTTGGTACGACCGGCAAGTGATGGCCGAGCCGTTTCTGACTTTGCTGGACCACACGACGCAATGGGTCTTCAACAAGACGCTCCTATATCGGCCGGATGAAACCAATGGACACGCCGAACGTCCAAGCCAGAAGCCAGCCGTGCCGGCTAACGGCGAAGGGCAATACCTGCAGCTGGTTATCAGCGCCTCGTACGATCTGATTCCGCGCTCACGGCAGGAGATTATCGATATGTGCCGGCGCGAGCTTGCAGATGTTTTGCCGGCAACCTCAGAAGCCCAGTTGCGAAAGGCCACTGTAATCAAGGAAGTGAACGCCACCTTTTCGCCGGAGCCGGGGGTGGACCGCTGGCGTCCGGGGCAACAGAGTACGATCGAGGATCTTTATCGCGCCGGCGATTGGACTCGGACTGACTGGCCCGCGACTATGGAGGGTGCGGTCCGGAGCGGGTATCTCGCAGCCGAAGCGTTGCTTGCGGCGTCGGGCCAGCCGCGCAGGTTTCTCCAGTCGGATTTGCCGCTTGAAGGGCTCTCGAAATTTTGGGCGAACCGAAACCAACAGGTAATCGAATGAGCAGGCTCCCAACTCCAAACTTGGTTCCGTCGGCTGTGTTGCTGCCCCGCACTGTTCTCGGAAAAATCATGTTGCATTTGCCCCGGCAGAGGTATTCTATAGGGAGTACGGCAGCCAGTCCTGGCGGCCTCGCAATCGCGGCACTCGCGCCAGTTTTTTTGCCAGAGCGTTATTCCGACCTCGGTCAATGCATGTACGAGTTGCTTTCCGCGTGGGGTCTTATCTCGCAATTTGGATTTTGTATGAAAGCGCATCCAAGTGACAACTGATTGGACCGAATCCGCCAGTCGAATTCGGCCCTGCGATAGCTAGTTTCTTTGCATGTGCGATGATGTCCGCCTCAAATAAGTTTTGGGCAGAGTTTCCTTCCGCCGCTATTATCGGTGGGATCATTGGGGTGCTCGGTCGAACCAGCGCAACCGCCGATGTTTTATCGCGCTTGGTTCGATTGCCTCACCACATCGGAGTTTGAGATAGCCGTTTGTATCAACACTTTTAAAGAGTGACGCATTAACCCCCTAGGAGGTCCGATGGACCGGAAGTATAAGCAGAGGGGCTACAGCGACCGCGACGCTCAAGATAAGAAAAGAGAGCGTAGCGAGCGCCCACCCAGCGGAGAGCCCCGCCCGAAGCAAGACGCTATGGGCCCGCGTACCCCGCGCATGGTGGGAACCGTGATGAGGGCGCGGTGCTCGAGTTGTGGTGCCGTCCTGATGCCCGGTTTTGACCCGAATGGCGAGTGTCCTCGCTGCCATACTGCGTTGCATTGTTGCAAGCAATGCGTGCACTTCGATACGGGCAAGCAATTCGAGTGCACTCAGCCGATTCCCGATCGCATCGCAAAGAAGGACGCCAAGAACGATTGCACGTTCTTCGAGTTTCGGATGACGGTGGAAAAGGACACTTCGCCGGTAACGTACGCCTCCGCTGCTCCTGCACCTGTAAGCCCCGGACGTCCGAACGACGCGCGCAAGGCTTTCGAAGATCTCTTTAAAAAATAGTTTTTCCCGCACGGCGGCTTCCTCCAGCCCCTCAATCATCTGGACTGGTTTCGTCGTTTTCTCTCTTTGCAGGTGTATCCCGCTATTTCGGTGGCAATGGAAATAGCGTGGGCTCTTTGGAGGGCTGATCCGCAATCGCTTCCAGTTGCGGATAGTGGCTGCGCAGCGTATCTGGAACCTTCACTTTTTTTCCAGTGAGCAAGTGAATGAGTTGCAGCGCGTTCACGATTCCCTTGGCCTGAAAGTGATTGTTGGTGACGACAAATGTGGCACGCGTGCTTTCCGCCACATGTTCGACGCGCTTGGCCCAGGGCTCCAGTTCTTCTTCCGAGTAAAGGTAGTTGTAGCGTTCCGCCGGCGGAGACGCTGGGTCGTCGCTAAACCATGTGTCATATCTGCGTCCGTGCAGTCGAACGTAGCCGATCGGCGAGGTCACCCGCTCGCTCGGTTTGATCGAGCGGCCGATCACGGGCTGATCAATATTGCAGAAGCCGACGCCGCGCTCGTGCAAAAGTTCGTAAAATTCCTTTTGCGCCCAGGAGGCATGCCGTACTTCCACGGCGAGCGGGTAGTCCTTGAAGTCATCGAGGATGTGGTTCAAGCGCACGAGACTGTCCGGCGTGTTATGAAACGAAAAAGGGAATTGCAGTAACACCGCACCGAGCCGGTTCGCATCACGCAGAACATCGAACCCGGCGCGCACGAGCTTAACGTCTCCGGCAGTTGTGTCGCCTTCATGCGTGAATCTCTGCCACAACTTTGCAGTAAATAGAAAACGAGAATTCGCGGCGATGCGGTCGAGCCACTGCGCTGTTAGATCCGGCTTTAGCGGCGAGTAGAACGACGTGTTGATTTCGATCGTGTCAAAAAAATCCGCCAAAAACGTCGCTTCGTGAAATTCCTTCTCATGGCGGGCGGGGTACAGCACGCCTTTCCAATCCGAATAAGACCAGCCCGCAGGGCCAACGTAAATTCGCGACGGATTGGGGTTTGGGGATTTCAGATTCAAGGGCATTGGCGATTCTGCTGGTCTATAGCGAGTCGCTCCGGTTGGGTTGCAACTGACTGCGCACCGCGCTATGCTGGCCTTGCTTCAATGCGAATACCCCCTCCATTCGTAAACCAAGCTAACCTAGGGTGCTCGAATGAAAATAACATACAGTCACATCGAACCCGAGTTTCAGACCGATATCGAACATGAAACTGAACGTCACGCGGAAAAGCTGAATCGTCTTCTGAAACGCTATGCAGCAGATCTAGTGTATTTGCACGGCTCTTTGGAAAAAACACCCAGGAAAACGGAGTTCAATTTCTCGGTGAACCTCAATCTTCCGACTGGCACTCTTCACGCCACCGGCGTGGGATCGGACGCTCTCGGCAGCGCCAAAGCCGCGTTCGCCGAACTCGAGAAGCAAGTGAACACCAGGCAAAACTTCGCAAAGACTACGTTTGGAAGCGGAAGCGCGCGATCGGCGCGCCCGCGCCACACGAAGCCGCGTCATCCGATTAAGCACTCGGCGGATGCGCCGCTAGGATCGGGCGCGGTCGCTGTGGAAGTGTTGTCGCGTAAGGTCGGCCAGCGACCGCCTGCTAAGCTCCCTGGCACGGTACTCAATTACGGACCGCCTTTCGGGCCACCCCGAACTACTCCTGTGTTGTGTGTGGATTGTGGAGCGCTTTGGTGCGGCTGAATTGCTCCTATGCCCATCAAATTGTTTCCGTGTAAGATGTTAACTCCTCATCAGGGGCGTAGCTCAGTGGTAGAGCAGCGGCCTTTTAAGCCGAAGGTCGTGGGTTCGATCCCCACCGCCCCTACCAAACACCGCAGAAACACGTCATTTACGGGCGAACTTCAGTAATGATTCCGAAGATAGTAATGATTGGGATTCGAATCCACCGATCTGTTCCATAGCCGCTCGTTGCGATTCCGGGATCACGTGGCTGTATAGCTTCAACGTCGTCTTGATGTCGGCGTGTCGAAGCTGCTGCTGCAGAACGGTTAGGGGTGCCGCGGCCTCTACTAGCTCGGTCGCAAGGCCGTGACGAAAGGCGTGGAGCCCGACGTCGTTCCCTGGAATCCCGAGTTTCTTCAAGACAGGCTTCAATCCGATCCGTACCACGTTGGCACGTGAACGTCGGCGCTCTCCAGTCCGATTCGGAAACAGAATTTGAGATGGGTTCGGCTTCCAATAGCTGTGGATGTAATCACGGAGCTTGGTTTCCAGGGCCGTGTTCATCGGAAGCAATGCGACCGACTTCGGTGTCTTCGGCTGCCGAATTTCCCGCGTCCGATCATCCGAGGATTTGTTCACGCGGACGGTCTTGCGCGTGAAGTCGAGATCATCCAGCGTTAACGCCAGGATTTCGCCGGCGCGAAGGCCAGTACACCACGCCACCGCGAACAGCGTCTTGAATGGTTCCTGCGCTGCTTCAATGATCAGCGTTGCCTGACGACGGGTAAAGAACGGGACGTCTGCCGGCACCGTGTTGGAGCCAATCTCAAGATCGGCAAAGCCCACCTTCGACACCTTAGCGCCGCACTTCTCGGCGTAGGCCAGGATTGTGAAAACCGATCCGAGGATATTGACGACCGACTTTTGCGACAGGGATTTCCGGAGATCAGTTGCGAACTGCTGGATCGCGTGCACGTCCATCTCGAGAAGCCCCATTCGGCCAAACCGAGGAAGGATGTGGACTCGCAGGTAGGATTCACGTTGCCGCACGGTCCCAGGTGCGAGATTGGGTGCAACTGCCGCGCGCCATTTATTCACAGCATCCTGAAACGTCTGACCTTTCAAGATCGGCGCAGAGCTGCCGCGGTCGTGATTCACCTTCTCCATCGTCAGAGCGTGTTGGCGACCTGCAGCTCGTTTGGAAAGATCCCGACTGTGCCCGATGAACTTCTTCACCAGCTTCGTTTTGCCGTCAACGTCCGCGTAAAAGAGCGAATAGAATCGGCCGTCCTTTTCCTTAACGAAGCAGCCCTTTTGGAATCTCCGGCGAATTGCCGTTCCCCTTTGACGGGGAACCTCTAACGATTCAACTGTGCAAGACAACTCATTTGACATGTTCCAGACCGTCGGTGTGACGGCCCGGCTTGGAGTAATGGACCCAAGTACATCTTCGCTACAGCTGCTCTATGGGACAGGTGCCCACTCTCTGAACGGCTGCTAGGCTGGCTTTGAAGGGAGAGCGTTAATGCCAATGGGACGGAGGCGTCGCCACGTGCCGAAAGGGTTCGCGGGCGCTGTCGCGAGGGGCTACGACTACGACAGCACCAACACTGAAGCGGAAAATAGGCAACGAGCCGAAGACGACGGTTACTTTGAAACTGAGGTGGTAAGCGACGAAGAATTTGATGCGTGGCGTGAGAGAGGCGAAAAACTCTCGTTCGATGCAGCAGATCATCAATGGGCGTTGGGAGATTGGATCGTCGAGGGTGACGAATTGCGGGGCGCTGCGAGCCTCACACGGAGTCAGTGCTTCAAGCATGGCGTTTACAATTTCGCAGCCGACGTCACTGGCCTGAGCGTGGCTACTATAAAGGACTACGCCTACGTGGCCCGCAGCGTGCCTGAGGAAATGCGTGTCAAGACTTTGAGCTTCGGACACCACAAGCTCATTGCTGGCCTGGAGCGTGAGCAACAACTCGCGTTTCTATCTGAGATGGAAGTCGGCCATCTGACTGTTGGTGATGCCAGGCGACGGATCAAGTACCTTCTGAGCCGGGCAAAACCTGAGTCAAAGCCAAACGACAAGGCGAACGTAAGAACTGAGGCAAAGCCTAAGCCTAAGTCAAAGGACGAGGCGGACGGACGAGCTGGGGAGTTAATCAGGCTTTGTGACCAACTCATTGAGTTGCTCTCCCAGGATCACCTTGCCGCGGCGACGCCTGCGGCGTATTGGACATTGATGCATGCGGTTGCGACAGCGAGAGAGGTGCTCGAAGAAATTGAGACAGCGTCGGTACGTACCGACGCTTAAAGCGGGACGGCAGCAGTTCAGGAACTGAACGGCAGCCAATCTCAGTCGGCCGAGTCAGAAATTCAGCTTGCCCACGCCTTCAAATTGTTGGAAGCTGCCCAAGTAACCCACCATTAGTCAAGCGACCGGGATGTTGGGAACGGCCCTCGTCGCATAACCGCCTACCCTTCGGCGGATCGGTTCAATCCCAAACAACGCGCCGTAACACTTGGGAGAGGTCTGCCCACAGAGAGGAATCACGGTGACACGCCAAGAACTGCACGCAAAGTTAGACGTCTTGCTCGACGACGCGGAACGCGGTCGCACCTACGGCACCGTGGAATTTGAACTGCGCGACGGCAAGATCATATTGCTGCGCACGATCAAGACTGAAAAATTCGAGGACAGAGGGAACACAGCCCATGCCAAACAAACCAACCGCTAAAGAGCTGGAACTTCTAGGCAACATACCTGACGAACTGCGAAAGCCGCCGCAGTGGGTTCAATACTATCTAAAGGCTTACTCCAAATCCAAGAAGCCTGGCAAGTGTCCCTGCGTCAAGTGGGGCACGGCTGGAAATCGTCGTTCACTCGATCATCTGATCAAAGAGCGAGCGGACAAAGATCACGCCGGCTTCCAACGCTTCGTCGACAAAGCAGAAAACTTCGTTTACATAGACCTCGATCACTGCCGCAACGCCGATACTGGCGACATCGAGCCGTGGGCGAGAGAGATTGTCGACGAGATCGACTCGTACTGTGAAATCTCGGCGAGCGGGACAGGGTTGCATATCATCTGCCGCGGCACCTTGCCAGAAGACTTTCACGTCGATCCGAAAGAAATCTATTCCGGTAACTCTGGCAAGCTGATCGCCATGACTGGCAACGTCCTCGACATCAACACGAGGATCGAAGGCCGCCAAGAACGTGTCGAGAAACTTTTCGAGAGATGGAACGCCGAGGCTGGATTCAAGCCCGACGCCGTAAAGCCGTCTACACAAACTGAGCGTCACTGGCGCGACATATTTCACACTGGCAGTGAGCTTGATTCGACGCCAGGCCGTGTGTTCATCAAGGGCATCCTTGAAGAAGGCATCACGTATTTCGGCGCGCTCAGCGGCACGGGTAAGACTTGGATCGGCTTGTCGATTGCTCACGCGCTGTTAAGCGGGCAGCCGCTGTTCGGCGTCTATCCCGTTGTCGAGCGAGCGAACGTGCTGTACCTCGTTCCAGAAATGGGTGGCCGTAAGTTTAGAGAGCGAATGCAGAAAATGCGAATCTCTATGGACGGAAGCTTCTTTTGCCAGACGGTTCGGGACGGCGCGATTGATCTTGAGGATCCGGCGCTGTTGCAAGCAATCGGCATGATGCGGGCCGTCGTGATCCTCGACACGGCTATCAGGTTCCAGCAGGGTGACGAAAACGTGTCAACACAGCAGGCGCAAGGGCTCGGCGCGAAAATGTTCAAGCTGATCCGGGCTGGCGCGCCGGCGATCATCGGGATGCATCACCGTAAGAAGGACGCAGGCGACACAAGTCCAACGCTAGAGAACACGTTGCGTGGCACTGGCGACTTCGGCGCGATGGCGGATTGTGTGTGGTGCGTCGAACACAGCCGTGGAAGTAATGCTGCATACCTAGAAGAGTCCAAGGAGCTAACTCGCCTTCGGCTGACATGCGTTAAGCCTCGCGACATGGAACCGGCTGATCCTTTCACGATCCAAGGCCGGCCGTACATCGACGACAAAGGCGACTTCGCCGTTATCACAGGCGGCGACGGCGATCATGGCGGCGGCCGACCGGCTGATGACAGTCCCGCCGACGTGGGTAAGGTGATCGCTATTGTTGAAAAGGATCCGTCGATTGGCTTGCTTAAAATCAGGTCACAAACAGGATTCGGAACTCAGCGCATCAGCAGAATGCTAGAAAAGGACGGATGGGAGAAAGAAACTGGGGTGTGGGTTAAAAAGCAGCTTGTCGACGAGTCGTCATACTGAAAGTCGGTCCCATACCGATACGGACTTTTCCTTAGGAAAAGGAAAAGTCCGGTATATCGGCTCAAAAAGGTTTCGGTATAAGGTTTCGGTATAGGAGCTAAATGCAGCGCTTCGCGGTAGATACCCCATACCGAAATGTTTTGATTTGCCCCATACCGAAACGCACCAAAACAGCCATCACATCTTTAGAGGCTTTCAGTATGGGCGATCACCGATGACTCGACGAAGAAAACAAACCGTGCGCCAACATCTTGGCAACACATGTGTGCCTGACGATGTGGGCGAAGTGGAATGGGCTGACGATCCATCCGTCGTCAAGGCCGCAAGAGATTTGGCTCACCGATGGCATCGCTGGAACGCCGCCAAGAAATTGATTGAGGACGATTGGCGCCAGGACGCCCTGAAACAGATCGCCGCGGTGACGGACGAGATCGAAACAGGCCTGCTGTTGAACAAGCTTGACGACGAGCGACGTTCAAATGAAGAAGCCGACGCCGCAGAGACTGACAAGTACTTCGCCGAGCTGGCAGCCTTACACGATCGTGTGTGGATGGCCCAAGCCAAGAAGCGCTTGGCCGCCGCCACACGGTCAATCAATAAGGACATCGCCAGGAAGGAACGCCGGCTGTTCCATTTTTTCGGCCGATAAGAGGTCAAGCATGAGACTAAGCAATCGGCAGCGACTCAAGTTCTACTGGCAAGACGGCTGGAGCATCGTCCAGATCGCACTAGCATTGAAATGCAGCGCCCGAGAAGTCGAGAAAGCGCTGATCCTAACCTATGCCGTTCCCGCAAGACGGCAGACCACCTGATAATGGGTCAGTTTCCGATTGAACGGACTCATGTCTATCCGAGGAGCCGCAGCATTCAAATCATTGTTCTGTTCGCTGAAAGTGATGAGCTACCCGCCATGCACCTCGTCTAAGCGCGCGCGAAATCCCTTTGCCCAAGATCGGAAAACAGATGAAGCCGCTGCGCGAACTGGGATTGGCGATCGTGAAAGCGTCGGTCGATTGCCTCAACGGTATAAAACTCTTAATTGAAGTGCCCGCTGGGATCGAACGACAAAAAGCTGAGATCTTCGCATTTTACGAATTCCTCCATTTCTTTTTGCACATAACGATGCGTAATGCGTCCGCCGTTATGTCAGAGCATGAAATCAAACACCTGTGGTTGGGTGGGGCCGCCTTGCCGCGGCAGATTCAGTTCATTTTGCGTGTGCGATTCAAGTTTCTGAGGGAAAACCGCCGCGTGATATAGTCAGTTCCTCGCTAAAATCGCCAACCAGCGACACCGCTCGGCAAGAATCTCATCAGCCAGCCTCACCAGCGTCGCGGCTGCGGGGACGGTTACCTTCCGATCGCTATAGAACCACGCGTAGCCCGTTAGCACATGATCTGCTGCCCGGCGGAGCGCGGCCTCGGGGTCATCCACGAGCCGCTGCATGGTTTTTTCCATACACGGCCTTCGTCCTATCCGCGGATCGCTCCAGTAGACGGGCACGCTCCAGCGGCAACAGGACTATCGCAGCCTCACCCGAGCCAAGCGGGCATCAGCTTATTGCCGCCGGCGTGAAGCTTGCGGGAATATCGTTGCCGGCCATGATCGTTATTGCCTTGCCATTGCCAGGCTCAGACGATCCTCCGGAGTGATGAAGTGGTCGTGAGTGTCCTTGCCCAGGTCGATCTGCACCCAGTTGACCTTCCCGTTAAATAGGCTGGTCTTGCGGGTGTAGTCTGAGCTGACCGGTGTACCGGTATCGCAGCCAACATCAGTCGTCTCATCTGCGGAAAACGCCATCGGCTGGGTGCGTTCAACCCGGCCCTCACCGACCTTCTTGCCGTCGTAATAAAGGCTAACGTTGCCGCCCTTCGCGAGGCCGCCGCCATCGTAGGCAAACTCCATTCTCACCTGGTGCTTACCGGCCGGAATTGGTTGACTAGCCTCCGTGGCGAAAGTTTGGAGACCGAAGAAGTTGTATGCGAACTTTGCTTTTCCACCCTTGGCATAAAGACTCATACCACCGAACATGCCGCCCTGGTGAATGATGACGCCTTCCGCCCCTTTCGCTGGCACCTCTAACTCAGCGGTGATCGAAAACGACTTGTTCTTCGTGTTTAACACGGTGTTCTCGGTCAACCTTCCCATCCCGCCAAATAGCAGTTGGGAGTTGCCCTTGACGAGCAGTGGCCGGCCAGCCAGGTCATTATTCAAACGCTCGGCTCTGCGGTCATCGAGCGGTAACACGTTGTACTTGGTCGCCTCGATCAGAAACAGTCGTTGCAATTCGCGCAGCTTCTCCGGCATGTCTTTCGCCAGATCGTGCGCTTGGGTCCAGTCTTTGCTGCCATCGTACAGCTCCCATACGTCTTCGTCGAAGGCAGGCATCTTCGCGGTCATCACCCAAGGCGTCGAGTGCCGCGTCACGGCGCTCCATCCCTTGTGGTAGATTCCCCTATTGCAGAACATCTCAAAATACTGCAAATCATGCCGTTCTTCTGCTTTGGCGTCGTCGAACGAGTAGGCCATGCTGACACCTTCCATGGGCGCCTGCTGCACGCCGTTGACGATCGTCGGCTCCGGTAGGCCGGCGACGTCCAGCACGGTTGGGGCGACGTCGATCACGTGGCAGAACTGCGAACGAATCTCGCCTTTCGCCTTGATGCCCTTGGGCCAGTGGACAATCGTCCCATTGCGCGTGCCGCCCCAGTGCGACGCCACCTGCTTAGTCCATTGATAGGGCGTGTCCATGGCGTGCGCCCAGCCCACGGCGTAATGGTTGTATGACTCCGGCCCGCCCATCTTCCCGATCCGTTCCGCCATGAACTCTGGGGTCTCGATACTAGCCATCCCATTGAGCACAATCATCTCGTTAAACGTGCCATTCGGTGTACCTTCGGCCGAAGCGCCGTTGTCTCCAATAATCACGTAGACCAGGGTGTCGTCGAGGATCTTCAGGTCCTTGAGCGTGTCGATTAGCCGCCCGACATGATGATCAACGTGCTCCAGGAACCCGGCGTACACTTCCATTTGGCGCGCCAGCACCGGTTTCATTTTCGGGTCGACTTCATCCCAGGCCGGAATCTCCTTAGGTCGCTTGGTCAACTCGGCATTTTGTGGAACCACGCCCAGCTTCTTCTGCCGGGCCAAACTTTCCTCGCGCAGTTTGTCCCACCCCTGGTCGAACTTGCCCTTGTATTTGTCCGCCCACTCTCTCGGAACCTGGAGCGGCGCATGGCAAGCGCCGGGTGCGAAATAGACGAAGAACGGCTTGTCGGCCATCAGCGCTTTCTGCTGCCGCACCCAGGC
>Ga0210396_10002662_pt1 | contig 18092 bp, 17 predicted proteins | sample IncBWH17OmetaG_FD_155466 | JGI IMG/M metagenome (GOLD analysis project Ga0210396, IMG submission 155466) | Forest soil microbial communities from Barre Woods Harvard Forest LTER site, Petersham, Massachusetts, United States - Inc-BW-H-17-O ... | reverse complement strand
TCGCGGTCATCCTCGGCGCCGGTTGGCTGATTCTGCAGAACTCGGTCGATACCGCCTGTCTGACCGACATCACCCAGTACGACGTCGACCAGATCTGCACGATTGCATACTCCACGCTGGGTATGGCGGTGATGTGGGGCGCGGTGCTGGTCGGGTTGGTCTATTTGGTCTGGAACTACGGCTACCGGCAGGGCACCACCGGATCGAGCATCGGCAAGTCGGTGCTGAAGTTCAAAGTCGTCAGCGAGAACACCGGGCAGCCAATGGGTTTCGGTTCGTCCCTGCTGCGCCAGATCACCCATGTGGTCGACGCCGTCCCCTTCTGCGTCGGTTACCTCTTTCCGCTCTGGAGCGCCAAACGCCAAACGCTGGCCGACAAGATCATGGCGACGGTGTGCCTGCCGCTTGGGCAGGCGGCACCCGAGGCGACATCCGGATACGAATTGCGCTAGCCACCGCTGACTAGGCTGATCGTCGATGAGCGATCACTTTGAAAACGCCGGCCTGGCCACCAAAGCCATCCACGCCGGCTACCGGCCTGATCCGTTGACCGGCGCGGTCAACGCCCCGATCTATGCCAGCAGCACCTTCGCCCAGGACGGGGTCGGCGGTTTGCGCGGCGGATTCGAGTACGCGCGCACCGGCAACCCGACCCGGACCGCGCTGGAGACCGCGCTGGCCGCCGTCGAGGACGGTAGGTACGGCCGGGCCTTCGGTTCCGGGATGGCGGCCAGCGACTGTGCGCTGCGGACGGTGCTGCGCCCCGGCGACCATGTGGTTATCCCCGACGACGCCTACGGCGGCACATTCCGTCTGATCGACAAGGTGTTCACCGGATGGGGTGTGCAGCACACTCCGGTCGCGTTGTCCGATCTCGACTCGGTCCGCGCAGCGATCACCCCGCACACCCGGCTGATCTGGGTCGAGACACCCACCAACCCGCTGCTGTCGATCGTCGATATCGCGGCGATCGTCGAGCTTGGCGCCGAGCATTCCGCGAAAGTATTGGTGGACAACACGTTTGCCTCGCCGGCGCTGCAGCAGCCGTTGACCCTCGGCGCCGACATCGTGTTGCACTCGACCACCAAGTACATCGGCGGCCACTCCGACGTCGTCGGCGGAGCCCTGATCACCAACGACGAGGAGTTGGACGACGCGTTTGCGTTCCTGCAAAACGGGGCGGGTGCGGTGCCGGGCCCGTTCGATGCCTACCTGACCATGCGCGGCCTGAAAACGCTGGTGCTGCGGATGCAGCGGCACAGCGAAAACGCCGCTGCGGTAGCGGAATTCCTCGCCGGGCAGGCCGCCGTGAGCGCGGTGTTTTACCCGGGTTTGCCCACCCATCCCGGTCATCAGATCGCGGCCCGGCAGATGCGCGGGTTCGGCGGCATGGTGTCGGTCCGCATGCGGGGCGGACGCAGTGCCGCCCAGGCGTTGTGCGCCAAGACCAGGGTGTTCATCCTGGCCGAGTCGCTCGGGGGCGTCGAGTCGTTGATCGAGTATCCCGGCGCGATGACCCATGCGTCCACGGCCGGTTCCGAGTTGGAGGTGCCGGACGATCTGGTCCGGCTATCGGTCGGCATCGAGGACATCGCCGACCTGATCGCCGATCTCGAACAGGCGCTCAGCTAGCCCCGCTTCGCGGGGCCAGTACCTGACGGATGGCCGCGATGGTCACAGCCAGATTCACTTCGGCCAGTTCGGGTTCGGACTCGCGCACCCAGGTACCGCTGGCGATGTCACCCGCGCGGCTGCGCACCCATTCCCAGGCGCGCTCGTTGAGGCTGAGCACCGCGCTCATGCCGTCGACGGTATGCAGCAGCGAGATCAGTGCCGCCATCGCGGGATCGGGGGTGCTCTGGTCCAACAACACCGACATGAGCGTCGCGCGAATCTCGTCGACCCGTGTACGGTCGAGCAGCGGCCACGCGTAGACCCGCTTGAAGCTTTTGAAGCTATTGCCCTGCAGTCGAACCCGGTGGATGTGACCGTCTCGCTCCAACTGCGAAAACACGACGCCGGCGGCCTCGCGGCGCAGTTTTGCGATCGCGGCTGCCGGGCTCATCGGGTTGCGCAGCAACATCTGCAGCGCCGGCGCGACGACGGGATCCGTTGGCTGCGGCCCGATCAGCGCGACCAGCCGTCCGACTTCCACCGGCTCGCTGTCAACCGCCGGGCGGATCCGGCAGGCATACGCCAGGTCCAGCAGCACCGCGGCCGATAGCACGCGCCCGTGGCTGGTTCGGTCCAAGGCCGGTTGTGCTGACGCGTTGTCGAGCAACAGCAAGCCCAGATCCTCGGCGATGCGCGCCATCAACCGATTCGATCTCGCATTTGTCCCCGACCCGGTGCCTTACTCAGGGGTGGTAGGGCTCCGCGCTGACCAGAGTGACCTTGACGGTGTTGCCGTTGGGCACGGTGTAGCTGCGGGTCTCGCCCTCTTTGGCGTCGATCAGCGCGCCGCCCAATGGTGAGTTCGGCGAGTACACCTCGAGCTTGCCTTCGTGGACGGCCTGCTCGCGGGTGCCGATCAGGAAGGTTTCGGTGTCGGACTTGTCGCCGTCGTAGTAGACCTTGACGACCGACCCGGGCAGTGCCACGCCGGACTGCTTGGGCGCCTCGCCGACCTTCGCGTTGTTGAGCAGGTCCTGCAGCTGGCGGATGCGGGCCTCTTGCTGGCCCTGCTCCTCGCGAGCGGCGTGGTATCCGCCGTTCTCGCGCAGGTCGCCCTCCTCGCGGCGGTCGTTGATTTCCGCGGCGATGACCGGACGGTTCGCGATCAACTGGTCGAGCTCAGCCTTGAGTCGATCGTGTGATTCCTGGGTCAACCAGGTCACCTGAGTTTCCGTCATCTCGTCGTGCTCCTTGTGTCGGCTCCGCGGCATCCGCGTCGTTAGGTTGTCCGTCTTGCCGCCGGGCGGTCCCACCGCGTGTACTGCCGACCCCAGTAGTCGGGTGTACCCCCTGCGCGGCGCACCTGGCCGCTAATGCAGCAATACACGGTCCCAGCCGGAACCGTGCATCCGGACAGCTTACCACCGAAGCCGCGGGCGCTGTTCACATTTTCGCAGTTCGGCGTTAGCCAGGGGTTGCCGCGAGCCCGCGCCGTCAGGGCGCGCGCAGATAGCCCGGCACGTCGGCGCCGCACCCGTAGACATCGCCCATCACCGGCGGCTTGCTGGACTTGACGATGGTCGTCACCTGCACGGTTGCATCGGATGCCGGGGGGACTAGCACTTCGCGCCGGCCCGTCTCGCTGCCGTCTTTTGCGCGCACCCGCACAATGCAGTCGACCGGGCGCGACGGGTCAGATCGCCTCACGCTGATCGTTACTGCCACCGTCTGCGAGTCGATCAGCCGATAGCCGGCCAGGGTGCCCTCAACCTCATTGCGACCCAGCCGTTGATAGCCGACGATGGCGACGATGACGCCGGCGACTACACCCAGCGCAGCCAGGGCGACGATGACCCGGCCCCGTGACGGGCGGGGCAGCTGGCGCCGCCCGTAGCGGGCCTGCGGTGGCTGCAGTGGACTTCCGGTCATGTGTAATCAGGCTTCGGGCCACGGTCTCCGGGATGAAACTATTAAGACTGGAACTATAGGGCGACAGGCCAGGCCCGGAAAACAAGAGACAGCACGCGGGACAGGGAGCACGTGAGCGAACTGCGGTTGATGGCGGTGCACGCCCACCCGGACGACGAGTCCAGCAAGGGCGCTGCCACCCTCGCCCGTTATGCCGATGAGGGCCACCGCGTGCTGGTGGTGACGTTGACCGGAGGCGAGCGCGGCGACATCCTCAATCCGGCGATGGACCTGCCCGAAGTGCACGGACGCATCGCCGACATCCGCCGCGACGAGATGGCCAAGGCAGCCGAAATCCTCGGCGTCGAACACACCTGGCTGGGCTTCGTCGACTCCGGCCTGCCGAAGGGGGATCCGCCGCCTCCGTTGCCCGAGGGCTGCTTCGCGCTGGCCCCGCTGGAGGTGTCCACCGAGGCGCTGGTGCGGGTGGTGCGCGAGTTCCGCCCGCATGTGATGACGACCTACGACGAGAACGGCGGCTACCCGCACCCCGACCACATCCGCTGCCATCAGGTTTCGGTCGCGGCGTACGAAGCCGCCGGTGACTATCGGCGGTTCCCGGACGCCGGCCCGGTGTGGGCGGTGCCCAAGCTGTACTACAACCACGGGTTCCTGCGTCAGCGGATGCAGTTGCTGCAGGAAGAATTCGCCAAGCACGGCCAGCAGGGGCCGTTCGAGAAGTGGCTGGCGCACTGGGATCCCGCGCACGATGTGCACGCCGACCGGGTGACGACCCGGATCGAGTGCTCGGCGTATTTCAGTCAGCGTGACGACGCGCTGCGCGCCCACGCCACCCAGATCGACCCCAAAGGCGATTTCTTCGCAGCGCCGATCGAATGGCAGCAACGCCTGTGGTCGACCGAAGAGTTCGAGCTGGCGCGCTCGCGTGTGCCTGTGCGCCTTCCCGAGACCGATCTATTGGCCGGAATCGAGGCGGAGCAGTGAACCAGTTCCAACTCGCCGTGATTCGGGTGTCCGCCGACTTGCAAGCCAACGGAGCGCCGCACAACAGCGGACCGGATTTCGGCAAAGCCAGCCCGTTCGGGTTGCTGGTCGTAGTGCTGCTGCTGATCAGCCTGGTGTTCTTGGTCCGGTCGATGAACCGGCATCTAAAGAAGCTGCCCGAGTCCTTCGACCCGCAGCATCCCGAACCGGACCAGGCCGTCGACGACGGGACGATCCAGCGGCACCCCGATGACCAATCACCGCATGAGCCCGGCGGGTAACCAGCTCGCGCTGGCCGCCAGTCCCTACCTTCGCCAGCACGCCGACAACCCGGTGCATTGGCAGCAATGGTCGCCGGCCGCACTGGCCGAGGCAGCCCAGCGCGATGTACCGATCCTGCTGTCGGTCGGCTACGCCGCCTGCCACTGGTGTCACGTCATGGCCCACGAGTCGTTCGAGGACGACGAGGTGGCCGCCGTGATGAACGCGGGTTTCGTGTGCGTCAAAGTCGACCGCGAAGAGCGGCCCGACATCGACGCGGTCTACATGAACGCCACCGTCGCGCTCACCGGTCAGGGTGGCTGGCCCATGACATGTTTCCTGACGCCAGACGGACGCCCCTTCTACTGCGGCACCTACTATCCGAAAGCTGGTTTCCTGCAACTGCTTTCGGCGGTGGGCTCAACGTGGCGTGACCGTCGTGACGAGGTCGAACAGGCCTCCGATCACATCGCAAGCGAATTGCAGTCGATGGCTGGGATACCCGGAGGGCAACCCTCCAGTGGCCCGGAGGTGGCCGCGTCGCTGTGCGACGACGCCGTGGCCGCCGTGCTGCGCGACGAGGACACGGTGCACGGTGGTTTCGGCGGCGCACCGAAATTCCCGCCGTCAGCGTTGCTCGAGGCGCTGCTACGGCACGGTGAGCGAACCGGTTCATCGCAGGCGCTGGATGCGGTTCGCCGTGCCGCCACCGCGATGGCCCGCGGCGGAATCTACGACCAACTGGCCGGCGGGTTCGCCCGCTACAGCGTCGACAACGCTTGGGTAGTGCCGCATTTCGAGAAGATGCTTTACGACAATGCGTTACTGCTGCGTGTCTACGCACACTGGGCCCGTCGTACCGGAGATCAGTTAGCCCGGCGGGTCGCCGGCGAGACCGCACGTTTCCTGATCGACGAGCTGAGCGAAGCCGACATGTTCACCTCGTCGCTGGACGCTGACGCCGCCGGCCGGGAGGGTTCGACCTACGTGTGGACGCCCGGCCAATTGACCGAAGTGCTCGGAGGCGACGACGGGCATTGGGCCGCTTCGGTTTTCGGGGTTACCGAGGCGGGAACCTTCGAAGGCGGCGCATCGGTGCTGCAGTTGCCGATCGACCCGGACGACCCCGGCCGCTTCGCGCGTGTGCGGACCGCGCTGCTGGCCGGCCGGCTCACCCGGCCGCAGCCGGGTCGCGACGACAAGGTCGTCAGCGCCTGGAACGGACTGGCCATCACTGCGCTGGCCGAGGCCGGCGTGGCGCTGGCAGCGCCCGAGTTGGCCGACGCCGCCACTCGCTGCGCGACGGCGCTGGTCGGGCTGCACCTGGTGGACGGCCGGCTGCGCCGGGCCAGCCTGGGCGGGCGGGTCGGTGAGAGCGCCGCGATCCTGGAAGACCACGCCATGTTGGCCACCGGGCTGCTGACGCTCTACCAGTTGACCACCGATGAAGCCTGGCTGACGACGGCCACCGACCTGCTCGATATCGCGTTGGCGCACTTCGCCGATCGCGATCGGCCCGGCCGCTGGTTCGACAGCGCCGACGATGCCGAGCAACTGCTGTTGCGGCCTGCCGACCCGATGGACGGCGCGACGCCGTCGGGCGCATCCTCGATCGCAGAAGCACTGCTGACGGCGGCGCATCTGGTCGGTGCGGGGAGGGCTGACCGCTACCGGCAGGCGGCGGCTGACACGCTGCAGGCACACTCCCCGCTGCTGGCCCGCGCACCACGCGCGGCCGGGCATTGGCTGGCGGTCGCCGAATCCGCGGTGCGCGGGCCGTTGCAGATCGCGGTGGCCTGCGACCCGCCGGCATCGTCGCTGCTGGCCGACGCGCGCCGACTCGCGCCCGGCGGGGCGATCGTCGTCGGTGGTGAAGTGGGCTCGTCGGAGCTGCTGGTCGACCGCGATCGGGTAGCCGGTGCTGATGCGGCCTACGTGTGCCGCGGGCGGGTCTGCGACTTGCCGGTCACCACGGCCGAGGACTTGGCCGCGGCGCTCGCCCGGTGACGATGCGGGCCGTGGAGCGGCCCGAGGTGGGGGCACCTCCCGCTTGCGGGGGCAAGTCGGGCATTAAGCCTGTGCGCCACGGTAGCGTTGCGAGTCATGCCGAGCCCTGAGCAGATCGCCGACACCGTCAATCGCTATATCAGCCTGGTCGCCAAGGGCAGCGCTGACGATCTGGTCGAGCTGTTCGCCGATGACGCCACCGTCGAGGACCCGGTCGGCGGCGAGGTACACATCGGCCGGCAGGCGATTCATGGCTTCTACTCGGCAGTCGACAACGTGGAACGCGAATGCCAGCTGGTGACGCTGCGGGTGGCCGGTCATGAGGCGGCTTTCCACTTCCGGTTGACCGTGATCGCGGGCGACAGCCGGATGCTGATCGAGCCGATCGACGTGATGGCGTTCGGTGACGACGGCAAGGTGACCGCGATGAAGGCCTACTGGTCGGCCGACAACGTCACGCAGCTCTAGCGCTAAAAGACCGCGAACCAAATCGCGATGTAGTGGCAGATCGCGGCCACCGCGGTGCACGCGTGAAAGAACTCGTGGTAGCCGAATGTCTTGGGCCACGGGTCGGGCCAGTGCAGCGCGTACATGATGCCGCCGATGCTGTACAGCGCGCCGCCCACGGCCAACAGCACCATCGCGGCAACCCCGGCGTTGTGCAGGATCATCGCGATGTAGAACGCGGACACCCAGCCGAGGATCAGATACAGCGGAACACCGACCCAACGCGGCGCGGTCGGCCAGCACGTCTTGAGCAACACCCCGGCGAGCGCACCGCCCCAGACGATCCACAGCACCAGCGTCCCCGCGTCGTGCGGCATCGCCAGCAGGGCGAACGGCGTGTAGGTGCCGGCGATCAGCACGAAAATCATCGAATGGTCGAGCCGCTTCATCCGGATGCGGGCCTTCGCCGACTTCCAGGTGACCCGGTGATAAATGGCGCTGACGGTGAACATCCCCACCACGGCGCCGGTGTAGATGAAGGTCGCCAGACCGGCTTTGAGGCCAGCCAGCGGCCAGGACACCGATATCAGTGTCGCGCCGGCGACGACCGCGACGATGGCCGACACCAAATGGATCCAGCCCCGTGCCCTCGGCTTGGTCAGCACCTCGGCAGCAGCCTGCAGGGCCTGACCGGCGACTTCCTCGACGGTGTCGGCCGGGCGGGCGCCGGCGTCGGTGGCCAGGTCGGACTCGCGGGTCATTCCTCGCTGATCCCTCCCTGAACACTTCCTGCCTTTGCGGCCGGATCGCTGGTGAGCGCTGCCGTCAACAGTAATCTGGTTCCCTGTGGAGATCATTCCGCCTCGACTCAAGGAACCGCTGTACCGGCTCTACGAGTTGCGGCTCCGGCAGGGTCTGGCCGCATCCAAGCCCGCGCTGCCGCGCCACATCGCGGTGCTGTGCGACGGCAACCGGCGGTGGGCGCGCGACGCCGGATACGACGACGTCAGTTACGGCTATCGAATGGGCGCGGCCAAGATCGCCGAGATGCTGCGCTGGTGTCAAGAGGCCGGCATCGAAATGGCAACGGTCTATTTGCTTTCCACCGAAAACCTGCGCCGCGATCCCGCTGAGCTGGCTGCGCTCATCGAGATCATCACCGACGTCGTCGAGGAGATCTGCGCGCCGGCCAATCGTTGGAGTGTGCGCACGGTCGGGGATTTGGAGCTGATCGGCGAGGAGCCCGCGCGACGACTGCGTGGCGCCGTCGAGGGCACCGCAGCCACCGCAAACTCGGGCTTTCACGTCAACGTCGCGGTCGGCTACGGCGGGCGGCAGGAGATCGCCGACGCTGTCCGCGCACTGTTGAGCAAGGAGATTGCCAACGGGGCCGGCGCCGAGGAACTCGTCGACGCCGTCACCGTCGACGCGATCTCGGAGAACCTCTACACCTCCGGGCAGCCGGATCCCGACCTGGTCATCCGAACGTCGGGGGAGCAGCGGCTGTCCGGGTTCCTGCTGTGGCAAAGCGCCTACTCGGAGATGTGGTTCACCGAAGCGCACTGGCCCGCGTTCCGCCGGGTTGACTTCCTGCGCGCGTTGCGCGATTACAGCCTGCGCCACCGCCGCTACGGCATGTAGCGCCCGGCGCCCTGCGACGGTGCGGGCCGTCCAGCGGCCCGAGGTGGGGGTACCACCCAGCCGCGAAGCAGCGAGGGGGAGAGACTATGGCTGCGCTATCGGCGTTAGTGTTTTCGCTGAGTTGGTGGCTGGGGTTGTATCTGTTGGCCCGTAACCCGCGCAAGCCGGTGGTCGCGTTGGCGGCGGTGGGCCTGTGCAGCTTTGCGACGGCGGTGGCGCTGGATGCGGTGCGGCTGGTCACGCACTCCGCGCTGCTCGCCCACGTCGAGATCTATCTGGTTGCCGTTCCCGGCGTGGCGTGGTTCGCGGTGATCCTCGAGCTGGGACGGCCGTGCGACAGCGAGCGGGCACGCACCGGCGAGCTGTTGCTGGTCGGCGGTGTCGCCGCGCTGACTCTGGTCGGCGCAACGCTGGCCGGCAGCGTCGACGGGCCGTTGCGGCTCGGCCATGTGGTGATGTGCGTGGTGATCTCGGTGTCCACGCTGGGCGCGATGATCGCCGCGCTGCGGCGGCGGGCGCAGACGATCCCAGTGGTCGGGCTGTTGATCACGGCGACGTTGTTCTTCGCGCTGGCCAACGCGATCCTGATCATTCCGCTGGGTGTGGTGCCCAGCTGGCTGGCGTTGGCGTCGACGGGCTGCGACGTGCTGGGGCTGGGGGTGGCCGTGGCGCTGTGGGACGCGTTTGACGAGGGTCAGGCGCTGCGGGCCGACATGCTGCGGTCCTTCACCGGCGCCGGCGCGGTGGTGGCGCTGCTCGGCGGCCAGATGCTGGTTGCCATCGAGTTGACCCGCCGGCAGAGCACCGCGCAGATCGCGCTCACGGTGCTGCTGTTCACCAGTCTGGCGATCGCGGCCTCGGTGCAGGTGCTGGCCGACCCGCTGGCCGGGCTGCTGGACCGGCTGGTGTTCTCGCGAGCGCCGATGCTGCGTGCCCACCGGGAGACGTTGCGGCGCACGCAATCCGCGCTGCCGCTGCGGCTGGCCGATCCGCTCGACGATTTCGACGACGACACGTTCGCCCGGCTGACCCGCCGCGCGCTGGGTCACTACGGTGACCTGTCCAAGCTGGTCGCCAACCCGCTGACCGCGCTGCCCGCCATCGACGAGCGGCTGGCGGCCCGGGGGGCCCCGGATCAGCCGCTGGAGCGCGCTATCGAGCTCAAGGCTCTGCTGGCCGACCGCATCGCTGCGCTCAAACCGCGCGACTGCGGCGACTTCGGCACCACCGAGCAGTGGCGCTACTACAACTCGCTGTATTTCCCCTACGTCGTCGGCGTGCGCGCCTACGCGCAGAACGCCACCGCCGCCGGCCTGGACCCGACCGCCCGGCAGGCCTGGCAGTGGTTCGTCACCGAGGTGCCGCAGCGGTCGCTGCACAACTGGCAGAACGCGGCGGCCCGGCTCATCGCCGCCGATCTGCGCGGCCGGGTAGCCGTCTCCAGTTAGCCGAATCGTCCAGTTAGCTCGGCTAGCCAAGGAATACGTGGCTTAGATCACTGGGTTGACCTGCGCATGGCACTGCTTGGCAGTGCCACGCGTCGATCTGGCAGTCCCAGAACGGCACACTCAGAGGTGTTCCACCCCATACGCAAGGAGTGCTCGACATGACTGCTGTTACCGGACTGGCCCCCCGACCCCTCGCCGACTCCACCGACTCCTTGTTGCGTTTCGCCATGCGGCTCGACGCAACGCTGACGGGGTTCCTCGGCCTGATGATCGCCGCGGCCGCTGATCCGCTCTCGTCGCTCACCGGGCTGAGCTCGATCGCCGAGTACGGCATCGGCGCGTTCTTCGTGCTCTACGGCCTGGTGGTGTTCGCTCTCGCGGCGGCACTCGACCTGCGCCGCGCCGGGATCGGCGTCGTTATCGCCAACGCGGTCCTCGCCGTGGCCGCGGTCGTCGTGGCCGCCGCGGACGCGCTGCCGCTGACCCAGACGGGCATCGCTGCGACGCTGGCCAGTGGTGTCTGCACCGCTCTGATCGGCTACCTGCAATACCTCGGAGTGCGCCGTCTGCGGGCGTGACTCCCATCCCCGCCGATGCGGGGCGCCGCCGTCAGAGGTTGCGGTGTGCGCCTCCGCATCGGCTTGTTCGCGCTAGCGACCAAGGGACGTCAGAGCTTGCGCAGCCGCAGCCGATTGATGGAATGGTCGGCGTCCTTGCGCAGCACCAGGGTGGCCCGGGGCCGGGTGGGCAAAATGTTCTCGATCAGGTTCGGCCGGTTGATCGAACGCCAGATGTCGCGGGCCGCGACGACGGCCTGCTGATCGGTCAGGCTCGCGTAGTGGTGGAAGTGCGAGGCCGGGTCGGCGAACGCGGTCGAGCGCATCGCCAGAAACCGCGAGACATACCACTGCTCGATGTCCTCGATCCGCGCGTCCACATACAGCGAGAAGTCGAACAGGTCCGACACCATCAGGGTGGGCCCGGTCTGCAAAACGTTGAGGCCCTCGAGGATCAGGATGTCGGGGTGGCGGACCACCTGCTTGGCGCCGGGCACCCGGTCGTAGTGCAGATGCGAGTACACCGGAGCGCATGCGTAGTCTGAGCCCGACTTCACCGAGGTGACGAATCGCATCAATGCCCGTCGGTCATAGCTCTCAGGAAAGCCCTTGCGGTGCATGAGGTTTCGACGGTTCAATTCGGCGTTCGGGTAGAGGAACCCGTCGGTGGTCACCAAATCGACGCGGGGATGGTGATCCCAGCGGGCGAGCAGCGCCTGCAGCACGCGCGCCGTCGTCGACTTACCGACCGCCACGCTGCCGGCGACCCCGATGATGAACGGCACCGGCCGATCGGGGTTCTGCCGCGTTTCATCGAGGAATTCGTCGGTGGCAGCGAATAACCCCTGTCGGGCGGCGACCTGGAGATGCAAAAGCCGCGCTAGCGGCAGGTAGACCTCTTCGACCTCGAGCAGATCGATCTGCTCGCCCAGACCGCGCAAACCGACAACTTCTTCTTCGGTCAGCGGCTGCGGCGTCGACTTGCGTAACGTGCGCCACTGACTCCGGTCGAACTCCACATAGGGGCTCGGCTCGCTCAGCCGTGGCATAACTGCTCAGTCTTGCAGCATCGGCCGCGCTGTGAACGGCTGGGGCGACCCGATAGCGTTGATCCGCGTGGAACCCGCCGCGCTGATCCGCGAGTACCTGCTGCTCGGTTTGCGCTTCGACCGCATCGAAACCGGTTACGTCGACGCCTTCACGGGCGATCCGGCACTGCGTCAAACGGTGTTGGCCGAGCCCGCGCCCGACCCGGCCGCCCTGGTCCGCCAGGCCGTGCGGCTGCTGGCCTGGCTGCCAAACATCCCGCACAGCAACGGATTCGACCAAGCCCGCGCCGATTACATCGGCGCGCATCTGCGGGCGTTGGCCTGCGCCGGGCGCAAGTTCGCCGGCGAAGACATCGGCTTCGTCGACGAGGTGCACGACTACTTCGACGTCCACATCGCCAAGGGTGAGGTGGAAACCTACCGCCAGGCGCATGCCCGGCTCGACGACGTGCTGGGCGGCGACGGCCCACTGGCCGAGCGCATGGAGGCCTACCGCGCAGCAGAAGAGATCCCGCCGAATCGGTTGGCCGAGTGCATCGAGGCGTTTTCCAGCGCGCTGCGCGACCGGGTGCGCGCCGAGTATCCACTTCCCGACACCGAGACCGTCGAGTACCAGGTGGTGACCGACCAGCCGTGGTCCGGATTCAACTACTACCTGGGTGATTACCGCTCGACGGTGGCCGTCAACGCCGACGTGAAGCAGCTCATGTCCAACCTCCCGCGGCTGGTGGCCCACGAGTCCTACCCGGGGCACCACACCGAGCACTGTCGCAAAGAGGCCGGGCTGGTGAACGGGAAAGGCCACGCCGAGCAGACCATTTTCCTGGTGAACACTCCCCAGTGCCTGATGGCCGAGGGCCTGGCCGACCTGGCGCTATATGCCGCGATCGGCCCGCGCTGGGGGCACTGGGCGTCGGAGATCTATGCCGACCTCGGGCTGCGCTTCGACGGCGAACGCGCCGAGGCGGTCTCGGAAGCGTCCGCCGCGCTGGCCGGTGTCCGCCAGGACGCGGCGTTGATGTTGCACGACGAGCATCGCGATGCCGACGAGGTGGCGGCATTCCTGCGCCGCTGGCTGCTGGTCAACGACAGCCGCGCCCGCCAGATGCTCCGGTTCCTGTCCTCGCCGCTGTGGCGCGCCTACACCAGCACCTACGTCGAGGGTTACCGGCTGCTGCGGCGCTGGCTGGACGACCGGCCTGCCGGTGTGAGCCTCGCCGAGCGGTTCGGTCGGCTGCTGGACGAACCACTGATCCCGTCAGCGCTGCCGGCCGACTCGTCCGACGACGATGCAGTGGGGGCACCCCCAGCCGCGCAGCGGCGAGGGGGACGCGCAGTGCGATGAGGTGGGGGTCCCCCCAGCCGGGGAGCGGCGAGGGGGCGAGTCGGACAGGCCGACTAGTGTCGTTTGCATGGCAGCCGACTTAACCGCGACCACCAACTCCACCGCAGCCCCAGGCGCTGAATACGCCGATACCGCCAGCGTCGCCTACCGCGCAGCATTAGAGGTCATCGAGTCCGTCGAACCGCGCATCGCCGCTGCGACCCGCAAAGAGCTTGCCGACCAACGCGATTCGCTCAAGCTCATCGCCAGCGAAAACTATGCCTCGCCCGCGGTGCTGCTTACCATGGGCAGCTGGTTCTCGGACAAGTACGCCGAGGGCACCATCGGGCACCGCTTCTATGCCGGCTGTCAGAACGTCGACACCGTCGAGAGCGTGGCCACCGAGCACGCCCGTGAGCTGTTCGGCGCGCCGTACGCCTACGCCCAACCGCACTCCGGTATCGACGCCAACCTTGTTGCCTACTGGGCCATCCTGGCCACCCGGGTCGAGACGCCCGGCCTCGCCGAGGCCGGCGCCAAACACGTCAACGACCTGTCCGAGGCGGAGTGGGAACAGCTCCGCGCCAAACTCGGTGGCCAGCGGCTGCTGGGTATGTCGCTCGATGCCGGGGGGCACCTCACCCACGGCTTCCGGCCCAACGTGTCCGGCAAGATGTTCCACCAGCGCAGCTACGGCACGGACCCGGAAACCGGGCTGCTGGACTACGACGCGGTCGCCGAGGCCGCGCGCGAATTCAAGCCGTTGATCCTGGTGGCCGGGTACTCGGCCTACCCGCGACGGATCAACTTCGCCAAGATGCGCGAGATCGCCGACCAAGTGGGCGCCACCCTGATGGTGGACATGGCGCACTTCGCCGGGCTGGTCGCCGGCAAGGTCTTCACCGGCGACGAGGACCCCGTGCCACATGCCCACGTCACCACCACCACCACGCACAAGTCGCTGCGCGGGCCACGCGGCGGCCTAGTGCTGGCCCAGCCGGAGTACGCCGACGCGGTCGACAAAGGCTGCCCGATGGTGCTGGGCGGGCCGTTGGCACACGTAATGGCCGCCAAGGCGGTCGCGCTGGCCGAGGCGCGCCAGCCCACCTTCCGGGCCTACGCGCAACGGGTTGCCGATAACGCGAAGGCGCTGGCCGACGGGTTCCTGCGGCGCGGGGCGCGGCTGGTCACCGGCGGCACCGACAACCACCTTGTGCTGCTGGACGTGACGTCATTCGGGCTGACGGGGCGGCAGGCCGAATCGGCGTTGCTGGACTCCGGGGTCGTCACCAACCGCAACTCCATCCCCGCGGACCCCAACGGCGCCTGGTACACCAGCGGCATCCGGTTGGGCACCCCTGCATTGACCACCCGCGGCTTCGGCGCCGCCGAGTTCGATCGGGTCGCCGAGCTGGTGGTCGATGTGTTGGCCAACACTCAACCCGCTGCGGGGCCGCAGGGCCCGTCAAAGGCCAAATACGTGCTGGCCGACGGCACCGTTGAGCGGGTGCACGCCGCTGCCGCCGAGTTGCTGACGGCCCACCCGCTCTACCCGGGGGACGCTGTAGAAGTCATCGAGCGCTGATCTCGCTCACTACGCGCGGTTGATTTTACGGAACCTGTGTATGCGAGTTACGGTTACCGCATGGCACAGAAACCTGTCGCTAACGCGCTGATCCTCGAACTCGAGCCCGTCGTGGGCGAGAACCTCGACCGGCACCTCGGCACCGAGGAGCTCTGGTTCGCGCACGACTTCGTGCCGTTCGAGCAGGGCGAGAACTATGCCTTCCTCGGCGGACGTGATTGGGACCCGTCGCAGGTGACGCTGCCCAAAGTCATCACCGACGCGTGCGAGATCCTGCTCATCACCAAGGACAACGTGGCGGGTTATCACCGCGAGCTCGTCGAGCACTTCATTCTCGAAGACATGTGGGCCAATTGGATCGGCCGGTGGACCGCCGAAGAACACCTGCACGCCATCGCACTGCGCGAGTACTTCGTGGTGACCCGAGAGATCGACCCCACCGCCAACGAGCAGGTCCGCTTCGAGCACGTCTCAGTCAAGGGGTACCGCGCCGACCAGTACTCCCAGGTTGAAACCCTGGTGTTCATGGCTTTCTTCGAGCGGGCCCACGCCGTGTTCTGCAACAACCTGGCGGCCCAGATCGAAGAGCCGGTGCTGGCCGGACTCATCACCCGCATCGCGCGCGACGAAGAGCGGCACGAGGAGTTCTTTGCCAACCTCGTCGCGCACTGCCTCGACTACGCCCGCGACGAGACCATCGCGGCGATCGCTGCCCGCGCGGCTGACCTCGACGTCATCGGCGCCGACATCGACGCCTATCACGACAAGGTGCGAAACGTGGCCGACGGCGGCATTTTCAGCCCAGATCAGCTGCGGCAGGTGATCTCCGACCGCATCACCGCGTGGGGAGTCGCCGACGAGCCGGCGCTGCGGCAGTTCGTCAGCGCCTAGCCATCTCGGCGCGCCTGCGCGGCGCACATGCGCAGACCGGAGTAGCGTCGCATGCGATGGCTAGCGACATGCTCTGCTGTCCGGGCGGCGCCTCTCGTCACGACTTCGACAGGACCGCCGGCCCCGGTCCTGGCGCCGCGGCCCCCGCCGAATCGTCCGTGCGGGCCGCACGGGCTTCAGCCCGGTTATGACGCCCCGCGTGCATGGGTGGCGGTGGGGCCACCACCCGCAGGCGGCAGCGAACCGGGCGATTAGTTCCAGGAGCGCTCGTGACTGATTCCCCGGCGGTTCAACAGGACACCAAACGGACGTATGTGCTCGACACCTCGGTGTTGTTGTCCGATCCGTGGGCCTGTTCCCGCTTCGCTGAACACGAAGTGGTGGTCCCGTTGGTGGTGATCAGTGAGCTGGAGGACAAACGCCATCATCATGAGCTCGGCTGGTTCGCCCGCCAGGCGTTGCGTTTGTTCGACGACCTGCGGCTCGAGCACGGGCGGCTAGATCAGCCCATTCCCGTTGGGACACAAGGCGGTACGCTGCACGTTGAACTTAACCACAGCGATCCGGACGTGCTGCCGGCCGGGTTCCGCACCGACACCAACGACTCGCGCATCCTGTGCTGTGCCGCCAACCTTGCCGCGGAAGGCAAGCGAGTCACCTTGGTGAGCAAGGACATTCCGCTTCGCGTGAAAGCGGGTGCGGTGGGCCTGCCTGCCGACGAGTACCACGCGCAAGACGTCGTCACGTCCGGCTGGACCGGGATGACGGAAATGGAAGCCACCTCCGAAGACATCGACGCGTTGTTCGCCGACGGCGAGGTCGATTTGGCTGCAGCTCGAGACCTGCCGTGCCACACCGGTATTCGGCTGCTCGCCGGCAGCTCGCACGCGCTCGGCCGGGTCAATGCCCACAAGCGCGTCCAGCTGGTCCGCGGCGACCGTGAGGTCTTCGGCCTGCGGGGCCGCTCCGCCGAGCAGCGGGTGGCCCTGGATCTGCTGCTCGACGAATCGGTGGGGATCGTGTCGCTGGGCGGCAAGGCCGGCACCGGTAAGTCGGCGTTGGCCCTGTGTGCGGGCCTGGAGGCCGTGCTGGAGCGACGCACCCAGCGCAAAGTGGTGGTCTTCCGACCGCTCTACGCGGTCGGCGGCCAGGAGCTGGGCTACCTGCCCGGCAGCGAGAGCGAGAAAATGGGCCCGTGGGCCCAGGCGGTCTTCGACACCCTGGAAGGTCTAGCCAGCCCGGCGGTGCTCGAAGAGGTGCTCTCCCGCGGAATGCTCGAGGTTCTGCCGCTGACCCATATCCGCGGGCGATCGCTGCACGACTCGTTCGTCATCGTCGACGAGGCGCAATCGCTGGAACGCAATGTGTTGCTCACCGTCTTGTCACGGCTGGGCACGGGATCGCGGGTGGTGTTGACCCACGACGTCGCTCAGCGCGACAACCTCCGGGTGGGCCGGCACGACGGGGTCGCCGCCGTGGTCGAGAAACTCAAGGGACACCCGCTTTTCGCGCACATCACGCTGCTGCGCAGCGAGCGGTCGCCGATCGCCGCGCTGGTCACCGAGATGCTTGAGGAGATTACCCGGGTCCCGCTGCCCTAGGGATGGGTACGCGCGGCGACCTGCTGCGCCCGGCTTCGCCGCGCTTGCAATCGCCGCGGGTAAGCTTCCCGCCGTGCCGAGACGACCAGACACCCTTGCGTGGCGGTACTGGCGCACCGTCGCCGGTGTGGTGGCAGCCGCCGCCGTCGTCGCAATCGGCGCGTTCACCGGGCACGTCAGGTTCGCCCGCGCCAACGATGTCGTCGACTGCGCACAAGTCAAGTGCGTGGCGTTGACGTTCGACGACGGCCCCACCCCGTATACGGATCGGCTGCTGGGCATTCTGACCGCCAACAAGGCCAAGGCGACGTTCTTCGAGATCGGCAACAAGGTTGCCGCCAACCCGGCCGGCGCCAAACGAGTCGTGGACGCCGGCATGGAGCTGGGCAACCACACCTGGGAACACCCCAACATGACGACGCTGCCGCCGTCCGATGTCCCCGACCAGTTGACCAGAGCCAACGACGCGATCGCCGCCGCCACCGGTGTGACGCCCAAGCTCTGGCGGCCACCCGGCGGGTTGACCAACGAGGCGGTCAATGAGCAGGCCGCCAAGGTCGGGCTGGCCGGAATCCTCTGGGACGTCATCCCTTACGACTGGATCAACGACTCGAACACCGCCGCCAGCAGATACCTGCTGTTGACCCAGATCAAGCCCGGCTCGGTGGTGTTGCTGCACGACACCTACTCCAGCACGGTCGACATCGTGGAGCAGTTCATCCCGGTGCTGAAAGCCAATAACTATCACCTGGTG
>Ga0210396_10002660_pt1 | contig 18095 bp, 16 predicted proteins | sample IncBWH17OmetaG_FD_155466 | JGI IMG/M metagenome (GOLD analysis project Ga0210396, IMG submission 155466) | Forest soil microbial communities from Barre Woods Harvard Forest LTER site, Petersham, Massachusetts, United States - Inc-BW-H-17-O ... | reverse complement strand
TGGACTTGGCCTGGGTCTCTTTTTTGGGCTGGCTTCCGGTTTGGCCAGCGGTATTACCCTGTCGATTGAATTCAGCCGGGCATCTCGTGGGCTGGATCATTACTCATTGCCTTGGGAAGGACTGTTTGCCGCTGTTCGAGGGTTTGCTTTCGGAGCCGGCCTGTTTCCGATGGTGGGCTTCGGATTCGCCATTGCGTTTGCCATTCTGGTTACCGCCGGACAAATCCTTGCCTACTCTCGCGGAATGCGTCCTGCGGCCGAATATGCAGCGTCTCGGCGTCCACGGCTTACGCGTCGTCAGTTTTGGGGAACGGTGCTGCGTACCGTCGGCTACACGGCCACAGCGTTAATCTGTAGCGCGTTCATCCATCACGTGGATCACCCCTGGCTATTTGCGATTCGCGTGGGCCTGGTGACAGGCATTGTCACCGGCGTGGGAATTACGGTGAATCCTTACATCGAATATTACGCCGACAATCTCCCGGAGCGGCGACTAGGCGTATTCGGCATTGGGCTCATTCTTTGCGGTTTTACCCTGCAATCCCTTCAGTATTGGCTGTCACTATTTGATGTACGTCTGACTTAGGAAATCGTCCTTTGCGCCTTTTTTTTTGTTCAAGAAGAGTGGGCAGCCGTGCGGAACTAATAGCCTAAGTCTGACAAACGTGGTTACTGGAAGATGACCTACTATCCAATTCTGCGGGTATTTCTCGTGCAGTCCGTTTTCCACGAAGTTGCGGTCCACCGAGTTTCCGCACCGGATCGTGCCATCCGGCTTGTGTATCGTAAGCCGCAATCTTTACTGATACGGGTCTTGCTTACCCATTTCCCATTTGCTCCGCAGAGATACCCCTAGACTCAAAGTAGCGGCGGCTCACCCGAGTCTCTCCCGGCGCGAAAGGAACTTGCATGTTTCTCTTACCCCTCCGACACGAAAACATGCGGGGGCGACGCTGGCCGGTGGTTACGTTCGCGCTCATCGCTATCAACGTGATCGCCTTTCTGGGGACGCACTGGACGATTGAAGCGCAGGACGCGCAAATTCCCGAGCGCGTTGAAGTGGTCAAACATCTGGTACTTCTGGCAGCCACGCACCCGGAATTGAAAATGGGTGACGATGCCCGCAAGTTCGTCGGGCTACTTTCGGCACAGTACCCTGAAGACTGGAAGCAGTTGGCTTCGCCCGAGCGCAAGCCTGAGGACGATTGGGAAGCCCGCATCCGCCAAGTCGAGGATCCAGCGGAACTGCAGGCAGAAATGGACGGCATCTCCCAGAAATTTCAGGACCTCCAGCGCAACACGTTTTTGGCTCGCTATGCCTTTGTGCCAGCTCATCCGACCGCCATCTCCTACTTAACCTGCAATTTCCTTCACGTGGGCTGGCTGCACCTGATCGGCAACATGTGGTTTCTCTGGCTTGCCGGCTTCATCCTGGAAGACAACTGGGGCCGCGCCATCTACCCGATCTTCTACCTGCTTGCAGGTGCGGTAGCGGCTCAGATTCATGGTTGGTTCCATCCAGACAGCCTTGTGCCCATGCTCGGTGCGTCGGGCGCGGTCGCTGCCTTGATGGGCGCTTTCCTGGTGCGCTTTCCGAGGCTGAAGATTGAAATGTTTTATTGGATCTTTATTGTCCGCGGACGTTTCAAAGCGCCTGCCCTTTGGCTGCTCCCGCTCTGGGGTCTCATGGAACTATTCTATGGTTCCATGTCCCGCCAGGCGGGTGGCGTCGCACACTGGGCGCACGTCGGCGGATTTGCCTTCGGAATGATTGGCGCACTCATCCTTTCGCGCTCCGGACTCGAGCACAAAGTGAGCTCTGCCATCGAGGAGAAAGTGAGCTGGTCCGCAGACCCCGCTATCATTCAGGCGACCGAGGCCGCCGAGCAAGGCAAGCCCGAGGAGGCCATCAAGAAGCTCGAGGAGCATGTGGCCGCGAAACCCGACTCTCCCGATGCGCTGGTTCTGCTCCAGCAACTGCACTGGCGGCAAGGCAACTCGGCGGGCCACCAGGATGCGACGATCAAGCTTTGCCAGCTGCACCTCAAAAAGCAGGATGGCGAAGCCGCGTTGCGCGATTACGAGGAATTCCAAAACACAGGCGGCCAGCACCTTCCAGCTGGGACGTGGCTCGATCTGTGCCGATCCTTGGAAGGCCAACAGAACTTTGAGCGTGCCGTCGCGGAGTATGACAAGCTCGCGACCGCTTATCCAAAAGAAAGACAATCGCTGCTCGCGTTGATGGCTGCTGGACGGCTTTCTCTCAAGAAATTAGGCCGTCCCGCGGAAGCTCTACGTTTTTACAGAACTGCTTCGGCATCTCCCGTGCCGCATCTCGACTGGGAATCCAACATCCAAGTGGGCATGAAAGAGGCCATCGCCGCGCTGTCGCAGTCGGCCGTCCACTCGGAATAACCAGTGGGCTGCGCCTATCTGATAACTCATAGGTTAGTAATTATTAATTGGTAATAGAAGATGGCGATGCCTGACCGCGGGCTGGACTGCAGTTTGCGTTAGCAGGTTTGTTGCATCCGCGACTAAGCTTGACCAACGGCGCGAATGGGAATCGTCACTCCAGAGGCCGCGTCCGAGGACGCCAGCATGTGGCATCGGCCGTCAAAGATTCCGCCGGGGTCAATCACCATGCACGGCGAATGGACTTCGCCCGTAACCACACCTTTTGCCTGAATCTCTACGCGTCCTTTTGCGAAAATCACTCCGTCAAAGCGCCCGGAAATCACCACGCGGTTTCCTTCAATCTGACCTTCGACTTTGGCGCCTTCCCCGAGAACAACGGTCTGCTCCGAGATGATATTGCCTCGCACATTGCCGTCGATGCGAAACGTTCCCGTGAGCTGCAGCGTGCCTTCGAGAGTTACACCCTGATCGATAAATCCGGTCCACTCTTCGCTAGCGCCATTCTTTGTGGAACCGGGCCACTTCCATGCCATGACTTTTCTCCTAGAGCGACTCTCCTACTCTAGCCTTCGGCGCGGACAAGTCAACGCATCGCGCAGAGCGAGTTGTCCAAAAGATACGTTGGAACGACAGGACGTGGCGATTATCGCAGGTGAGGCGGACTTACTTCATCAATCGATCGTAAATTCCCATCAACTGAGCATCGTCGTAGTATTCGAGCACGAGCTGGCCGGGGCGCATTTTCGTCTTCTGCCGCAGGAGGACTTTCGTTCCCAGATTCCGTTGCAATTCATCAATCGCGGCCCGGATGTTCGCGTCCATGTGGATCTCGGCCGCAGGGGCAGCTATGCGCGAACGTCGCGATGCTAGCTTTTCAATCTGCCGAACCGTGAGCCCGCCTCGCGAAGCTCGCTGAGCATAGCGCATCCTTAGCGGCGCATCTGCCACCGCCAGCAGCGCCCGCCCGTGCCCAGCGGTAAGCTTGCCTTCTTCAATCCAATCTAGAATCGTGGGCTCGAGCTTCAACAAGCGGATCGAGTTTGCCACCGTTGTGCGATCTTTTCCCGTCCGCTCTGCAACGTCTTCCTGCGTAAGATGGAATTCATCCATCAATCTCTCGAAGGCGCGGGCGGCTTCAATGGCATTCAAATCCTCGCGCTGGATGTTTTCTACCAGCGTCATTTCCAGGGCCAGCTCGTCCGGAACCTGCCGCACAATCGCCGGGACTTTGTCCAACCCGGCGCGCTGCGCAGCTCTCCAACGCCGCTCGCCGGCGATCAGCTGGAAACGGTTCCCGATCGGTCGGACCACCAATGGTTGAATGATGCCGCTCGACTTAATGGAACGCGCCAACTCATCCAGTGCTTCCTCACGAAATCTCGTGCGAGGCTGATACGGGCTCGGCTCAATCAAATCAATGTCGATTTGATGTGGTCCCGCGTGCATGGCGTCGCGTGCTGGCGCAGCGGCAGCTGCGCTACTATTCGTGGCGTGAGATTGAGCTACTGGCGTCGGTGGCGCAGGGACCTGCGGTTCAGGCTCCCGAATGAGCGCTCCGAGCCCCCGTCCCAGTGCGTTTCTCGGCATTGGCAATGACCTCCTGGGCGAGTTGCGTGTAACCCTCCGCCCCTTTGCTGTGAAGATCGTAGAATATGATCGGCTTTCCGAAACTCGGTGCCTCGGCAAGGCGCACATTGCGCGGAATGACGCTCTGAAACACCTGCGTACCAAAAAAGCTGCGCAAATCCGTGGCGACTTGCCGCGATAAAGTCGTGCGCTCATCGAACATCGTCAACAAAATCCCCTCAATTTCCAGAGCGGGATTCAGCGTCCGCCGGATCCGCATCAATGTATCCAGCAATTCAGAGACGCCTTCCAGGGCTAAGTATTCGCATTGAATCGGCACCAGCACGGCGTCGGCAGAAACCAGCGCGTTCAAAGTCAACAGATCAAGCGCCGGAGGACAATCCAATATAATGAATTTGTAGCGCTCTCGAATTTCGTTCAGGACTGCCTGTAGCTTATATTCGCGATTTTCCGCCGATACGAGTTCTATTGCAGCCCCGGCCAGGTTTTTGTCGGCGGGGACGACATCCAGTCTATCCACCTGTGATTTTTGAACGATTCTATCGAAAGGCTCATTTAGGATCAGGGTATGGTAGAGAGTTCTCCGGGAAGGGTCTTTGACGAACCCGATGGCGGCTGTGGCATTGCCTTGGGAATCACAATCCACCAGCAAAGTCGACTGTTCAGCGGCAGCGAGGCAGGCCGCCAAGTTTACTGCGGTAGTTGTTTTTCCAACCCCGCCCTTTTGATTTGCGACGGCGATGATTCGCGCCAACAAGTCCCCCAATTTGCGAAAAGTTAGCAGAGTCGCGAGAAGGATGCAACTTGTTTCACGTGGAACGTCTGTGGGTCTGTGGAATTTGAGCTTGAAGGTTCCACGTGGAACAGTCTCGCATGCTCATGATCGCGTCAGTCGTGTTCCACGTGGAACATCTACGTCTGCCCGTAAGCGATGTAGGCATGTTCCACGTGAAACATCGGTGCGGGCTATAGGGGCCTTCGCAGGAACCCGAAGTATTTGCGGTTGCGATGTTTTACGTGGAAGCCTTCATCCCAGCCACTCCCTTGCTGCGATTTGGCTTCAACTTTTCCTACCGCAGATTGTTCCATGTGGAACTTACCAGCCTCGCGCATTCAATCAACTAGCTAAATGCATAGCGTGGCCTGTCCACCATCAAATTGTTTGGGCCGCCCAAGACGTTCCACGTGGAACTAAACTTCGCGCGATTCATAGTTAAACCTGTTCGGGACCTCTCCCTGGCTCCAAAAAAGACCTACTCGACGGCCATGTTCCACATGGAACTCAAGCGGAAACCGCCAGAGTTCCGCGCGCCCTTCAAAGGCGCGCTCGAAACCCGTTCACCATTTCGCAAGGCCACTCGCGCCAAGAAGGCAGAGTTACTCAAGTCGGATGGTCAGATTGTGAGGCATATCGATTAGGAAAAGTAAGTCTGGATTTCTCTGAAGTATGCTGGAAGTCCTTATCTTTCAGGTCGTTGCGCCGACACTCTCAGCTCTTTCTCGTCCCCACAAGCAAATACCGCCGCAGTGAATGAGGCACGGTTATCGGCTCTCGCCATTCCCACTCCGTCCCTCGCTGCGCCTGATCCAAGTCGCGCCCGCCGATCCACAAGATAACTTGTTTAGCTGCAACACGTTCCGAGGCCGCCCACGCCAAAAATGGCTCAAACTCGCCTACCGCTCGCGAGCAGACGTAATCCAGGGGCACGATCTCCTCCCCCAATTCTTCGTAGCGGCTGACGAGCACTCGAGTGTCCGGAAGTTCAATGTTTCTAAGCACTTCCGTCAAAAACGTGGCCTTTTTCATATTGGATTCAATTAGCAAGGTTTGTAGTCCCGGACGCATGATTTTCAGCGGAATTCCAGGAAATCCAGCCCCCGAACCTACGTCGGCGAGCCGACCATGCTCCACCGGCACAGCCACCGCCGCAAACATACTTTCGCAAAAATGACGATATAGTATTTCCAGAGGGTCGCGGATCGCGGTCAGATTTATCTTTTCGTTCCAAGCCAACAAGAGCTTCATATATTGTTGAATATAAATGACTTGCTGTTCATTTACATCCAACTCAAATTCGCCTAGAGCACGGCGAATCGTCTCCGCTGATAGCACCGCTGGGCTGGGTGTTGTCATAAGAGTTACTAAAATTCTATGTTCCGGGAACTTCCCCTTTTCCGGTCGGGAGCGCTGTTCTGACTAGATACTTTGGCCCGGCCACTCCAGCCACGGCATCTACCGCAATATGCCACAGCATTACGGGAACGACCCCATCGTACGCGATTCGCGCTGTTCCGAACACTGTGCCAATGACCAGTGTGCTTACAAGCCCACCTCGCCCCTGATAGAGATGCGCCAGCCCAAAGAGAACAGAGGACAATAGCACCACGCCCCAAACGGGTAGCCCCTCCCGGGTCAATGCCGCCATGGCAAACCCACGGTACAGAAATTCCTCGCACAACCCAGCCGTCACCGCCAAGCCCAAATAGGGAACCAGCTCGACTCGCGATTGCGGCAGGATTCGCTCGGCAAGCACCCGCATGAACTCCCGGCCCTTCCCGGATGACCGCCCCATCCGCCGCAAATTGAGCCATTGCAACCCTCCCAAAGTCGCGGCGCCGACAATCCCTGCAATCAGGATTCGCCAGCGTCCATGGACCACCAAACCCAATTCATCAGAAGTCAGTCCCCTGGCCCAGGCCCGCCAAGCAACTACCGCGGTAGCCAGCCACTGAAAGGCAATCGTCGAAGCGTAAAGCGAAAGCCGCTCGCGCGAGCCCATCTGCGCAAGCGCCAGCAATTTTTGCAGCCGCAGCCGTCCCCTCAGCGGCAACAACACGCCGAGCACGAAATAGATTAACCAGAAGTCCCAAGGCACCCGGCGATGAAACCACGTTCACAGGGCTGGCGCAACTCTTCGCGACAGACTGTGGGCCGGCCCCACCGTGTTACCAGCGCAACGGGCGCAGCATTGCTATAATGGTGAATGAACCAGCGAGGTGAACTCTTGGCAGCACAAGTGAAACTCACAGCCATGGCCAAAGCAGCAGGTTGCGCGGCAAAACTGAATCCCGCGACTCTCGACGCCGTTTTGCGGAAACTTCCGCGGCAAACGGATCCGAATGTCCTCGTCGGTTTCGACACCAACGACGACGCCGGAATCTATCTCATCAGCGAAAGCCTCGCGCTGGTCCAAACTGTCGATTTTTTCACGCCTATCGTGGACGATCCATTTCTCTTTGGGCAAATCGCCGCTGCCAACTCTCTAAGCGATGTCTACGCCATGGGCGGCCGGCCAGTTTCGTCACTATCCATAGTTGGGTTTCCAGAAAAGGGCGACCCGGAAATCCTCGAGCAAATTATTCGCGGCGGCCTTGCGAAAATGAACGAAGCCAAGTGCAGCGTGATCGGCGGACATTCCATCCGCAATGAAGACATGCTGTTCGGCTATGCGGTAACAGGCCTCATTAATCCGAACCGGGTTTGGCGCAACGTGGGAGCCAAGCCTGGCGACGCATTACTTTTTACCAAGCCGCTCGGCACCGGCGTCATTACCACAGCCCTAAAAAAAGATCGCGCCTCAGCAGAATCTGTCGCTGCGGCCGTCTCAGCAATGAGCACTCTCAACGCCGCCGCGGCCGCCGCCCTCCAGCAAGTTGCCGACAACGCTCAAGCCGCAAATCCAATCCATGCCCTCACCGACGTGACCGGGTTCAGCCTTCTCGGCCACGCTCGCGAGATGGCCCTCGGCGATCCAGCTAACGGGCTCGAGCCGGTCTCCCTCGAAATCAATCATGCGTCCTTCTCTTATTTTCCTGGCGCCGTTGAAGCCGCCCGCGAAGGCCATCTCTCCGCCGGTCTAAAAAACAATCGCGCCTTCATCGGGGAATGCGCCGCGTTCGAACCGGGCGTCTCTTCCGAATACCAGGATCTTCTCTTCGATCCGCAAACTTCCGGCGGTTTTCTCGTCGCCGTCGCGCCGGACCACGCCGATTCCGCCTTAGCCGCATTCGCGCGCCACGGCGTCACCGCGCACCGCGTCGGCCGCGTCATCCCGAAAACAGCTCCATTGATCAGAGTTCTCTGAAATCGTAATTTTTTCTCGTCGTATTAGGAAAAGGGGCGCCGCCGCCACTGGAAACGTACTGCGTAGAAAAAACGAATGGACACGATTACCCACGGTATCGCCGGCGCGCTGATCGGCAAAGCAGTCTTCCGCGGCGAAGACATGTTTGCGTCGAAGCCCATGAATCGCGCGCGTGTCGTTACGTGGTCGCTGATGCTCGGCGCGATCTTTCCGGACTCAGACATTATTCGCGACTGGTTCTCGCGCGATCCAATGCTCATTTTGACGTGGCATCGCAGCATCACGCATTCCCTCGTCTGCATGCCATTCTTCGCCCTGGCGCTGGCCGCTCTCACGCAGTGGTTCGCGCGCTGGCGCAAGTGGGACGCTCCATCCTTCGCGGCTTTGACGGGAATTTATGCCATCGGCATTCTCAGCCACATTTTTCTCGACCTTGTTACTACTTTCGGCACCATGATCTGGTCGCCGCTAAAGTGGTCGCGCCCTGCTTGGGATCTGATCTTCATCATCGACTTCACCTTCACCGCGCTTCTCTTGGGCCCGCAAATCCTGGCGTGGGTCTACCGCCAAGCCGAAGGTCTCAAGAATCGCGCTATTCTTACCTGGTCCCTGCTTGCGCTGGCTTCGCTCGGTGTCGCGGCATTATTGAAAAGTGCCGGCGCGCCGATTTCCGCGCAAACTGCCATCACTATCATCATGTTGCTGGCGGCACTTTTCCTTCTTCCGTCTCTTCGTTTCAAAGGATTGCGCGTCCGCTACGCCACATGGAATCGCGCAGGGCTGGCCGCCGCTCTTCTTTATCTTGCTACGGCTTTCTATGCCCATCGCACCGCACTCGAACGCGTCGAAAAGTTCGCGTCGGTCTTCCATCTTCAGGTGGAGTCCCTCGGCGCGCTTCCGCTTCCTCCATCGCTCTGGCATTGGGATGGGCTCGTCAATACTCCGCAAGGCGTCTATGACGTCCGCCTCGATCTCAGCGAACGCCAGGATCTGTCCTCCGTCGAGCATCGCTACTATCCCGACGCCATTCCGAATCAATACATTGACGCAGCCAAGCGCTTGCCTGAAGTGCAAAAAGTTTATTGGTTCTCGCGTTTTCCGGTCACGCGTTTTCACAGGGAAGGTGGCAATGCCATTGTGGAGATTTACGACGCGCGGTTTCCGCAAATAAGCAGAGATCGCCCCACGTCCTTCACCTACCACGTGAAAATGGATGAATCCGGGAAGGTTATTTCTCAAGGATGGGAGCGGGAATAAGACAGCAGGGCCGGTGCGCAACGCGGCCGTGGAGTGGAACTACTTCGGTTTCGCCGGATGGATTACCACTTGGCGCTCTTCGCCCATGCCGATGCTCTCGGTACGCACGCCGGGTATCTCTTTCAACGCCAAATGCACGATGCGGCGCTCCCGCGAGGACATGGGATTGAGCCGGAACGGCTGGTGCGAACTCTGCACGCGTTCTGCCGCAACGCGCGCCGTCATGCGCAACTCTTCAAAACGCAAAGCGCGATAGCCGCCGCTGTCCAGGTGAATTTTTTCGTGGTAGGTGGGTTCCAGACGCAGCGCGCGAAACGCCAGATGCTCAAACGCTTTTAAAACTTCCCCATTGCGCTCCAGCAAAATCTCTTTGTCGCGCCCGTCGAGATCGGCGATCACTTCCGCTTCGCTCGAACCGTCCGTCGCGGGCGCTTCGACCGTGTGGACCTTCACCTTCAAGTCCAATCCAGACACACGCACCATCTCCTCCAGAAACTTGCGCAACGCCTCGGCCGCCGCTTGCCGGTCGAGCTTGCCGTCCTGGATAAGGTCCTGTGCCATAGGCCTCCGTAGAACCTTGGTTCTGCTCGCCTGCGCGCGGCGGTTTATCCAACGACTTTCTACTTTTTACCGCGCGAAATCTGTTTCGCTGCAGCCGGTGCGGGATGCGAGCGGTTCAAATACCACTGTTGCCCGATACCGACCAAGCTGCTGGTGAGAATATACAACGCGAGTCCGCTCGAAAACGGGAAAATAATGAAGCTCCCTGCAAACATGATGGGCATGATCTTCATCATCTGTTGCTGCTGCGGATCGGCCGCGGTCATCGGCGTCATTTTCGAAACCAGGTACATTGAAACGCCTACTACCACCGGCAAAACGTAATAAGGATCTTTCGCAGCCAGGTCCGATATCCACATCCAGTGCGCATGCCGCAGCTCGATTGATCCGCGTAGCGCGCTGTTCAACCCGAACCAGATGGGCATTTGCAAAAACATTTGGAAGCAGCCGCCCACAGGGTTGATTCCTTCGCGGCTGTAGATTGCCATCACTTCCTTGTTCATTTCCTGCTTTTTCGGGTCGTTCAGCTTGTACTTCTTATAGCGCTCCTGAATCGCTTTGATTTCGGGCGCGACCCGCTGCATCTTCAGCGTCGTTTTGTAGCTCGAAATTCTCAACGGGAAGAGCAGCATGTTGATGACGAGCGTCAGAACGATGATGGTCCAGCCCCAGTTGGGGATGTATTTGTGCAGCCACTTCATTCCATGAAACAGCGGCTCCGCGATGAACTCAAGAAATCCAAAATTCACCAGGGATTGCAGCGGCGGCCGCATGGCCTTCAAATCATCGTAATCTTTCGGCCCAACGTAGACGCGCAGCGCCATCGGCTGCGATGACGTCGCCGCCGCCACCTCCGAAACCGGCTCCTGCTCGTCTTTGCCGTCCTTCTGAACGGTACGGAACACTTTCCAGTAGCGCGTTTCTATCGAGCCGTTGGCGACGCCATTTACCGGCAGAAACGCCGCAGCAAAATAACGGTCTTCAATCCCTGCAAAATCCTTTCCGCCCATCCAAACGCCAGGTCCCCATTTCTCCGGCCCCTCAAGTTTTTTGTAAGGCAAATCCGTCAACTTGCCGCCTTCGTTGTAGAACGTGTTCACCGTCTCGACCGGTACGGGATTCTGCACCGTCAAATCGCCAAACCCTCCGAGCCACGCCAACCCAGCTTTGATCGGCGTGCCGTTGAACTTGACGGAAGTCTCCACGCGCACGACATAAGAATGATCAAATTGAAAACTCTTCGTTACTTCGAGGTGGCCATCGCTCCAGACAAGCTGCAATGTCGCTGGAGCTTGCAGCGAATTACCCGGTAGATCTGCAACGTGCCCCGCGGCATCTTTTGAGGGTGCACCCGGCTCGAGAATCCCGGCAACGTACAACGAAGAATTTGCCTGCGCCTCAAGCTGCGCATCATCAAGCACCAGCGCAAACGGCCAGCCCCCAGTTTCTCTGGGGATATCCTTCTCTTTGCTTTTGGAGCAGTCCTTCTGTCCGTTTTGGACCAAATCAAGGGTGCGTTGCCCGTAGCTGCAGTCGTCCTTATATAGTTTAAGCTGCCAACTCTTCATCACGCCGCCGCGGTTCGAAATCTCCACGCGGTAGAGCGCGTTTTCCACGACAATCGTCCGTTCCTGCGCGTCGGCCTTCGGCGGCATTGCGGCCGCGTTAGAAGGTGCGATTGCCGTCGCGACTCCCGCGGGCGTCTGCGCGCTGGCTTTTCCTGACGAAGTGGAAAGTGAACTGGAAGGCGATGTCGCACCTGGATTTGTTCCCGCGGGCGCTGTGATCGCTGGTCTGTTTGCCTGCGGCAAATTCGCGGGCGGTTTCGGCGCAAAAAACTTGGCCCACAACAAAATCACCGCCATCGAAAGGATCGAGGCGATCAGAATCCGCATCTCAGAGGAAAGTTCTTTTTTCTTTTGCGGCTCGCTCAAGAATGTGCCTCTCTGCTAGTGACAGCGGCCCGGCCATCGTCTTGCCGAATTCCGCCGGCCTGCAACGCCGCCGCTTCTGTTTTCTCCGGCACCGGGTCGTAACCAAACTTGCGCGACAATGGCTGGCACCGCAGCAACCGCTTCAACCCCATCCACGACCCCCGCATCACGCCAAACCGCTCAATCGCCTCATACGCATACCTCGAACAAGTCGGCTCGAACCGGCAACTCCCCGCAAACAAAATCGACAAGTACACCTTATAGATACGCAGCGCGGCCAACGCCGCTTTCACCGCGACGGATTGTTTCTCCGCCAACACAGGTGGGACAGACTTCCGTCTGTCTCTTTCTTCTTCTTCTGCTTCGTTTCCGCCGCTCGTCTTCATCACCGCGCTCACACGCTCTGCAACAACCGCACCAAATCCCCCGTCAACTCCACAAACTCCGCCCTCGCCACGCCACTCTTGGGATGAATCACAATGTCCCATCCCGCGGGTATCTCCATGCGATGGCAGCGCACGATCTCTCGCACGCGCCGCCGGATGCGATTGCGCACCACCGCCCCGCCCAGCGCCTTTTTGATGCTGAAACCGAAGCGGCTCACCGGCAATTGGTTGGCGCGAAAAAAAACTGTGAAGTGGGAACTCGACCGGCGCTTCCCGGCGCGGTACACGGCATCGAATTCGCCGCGCCGCACCAGCCGCGCCTCGCGCGGAAACTCCAGGCGCCCGGGGTTACTAGGGCGTGAGGCGATGACGTCCCTTCTTGCGGCGCGCCGCCAGAACTTTGCGGCCGCCGACCGTCTTCATGCGCGCGCGGAATCCGTGCGTCTTCGCGCGGCGTCGTTTCCGCGGTTGAAATGTGCGCTTTGGCAAAGCAATCCCCCTTTTAAGCGCGGCCGCAGACTGACTTAAGGTTACGGCCGGTTCTCCCTGTAAACACAAAGCGACCGTCAAGCCGCTCAAGCGACAGGTATCGAATTTAATAGTGTAGTCGACCCTTGCGCGCAGGGTCAAGAAATCCGCGCATTCATCGCAGTTCGCTCGATCAGCTTCTTTGCAGCATAATCGAGGCGCCAACAGAGCCAACCGTGAAACCGCACTCGCTTCCAAAACTAGAGATGCTTTCACCCGTCTGGACCGACTACGAGCTTCTCGATACCGGCGCAGGCCGCAAACTCGAGCGCTTCGGTTCCGTCACTCTCGTGCGCCCCGAACCGCAAGCCGCCTGGCGGACATCTCTGCCGGAAAAATCCTGGAGCGCGGCTCACGCTCAATTTATTCAGCTGCCTCGCTCAAAGAATGGCGAATGGAAATTCGCGCAGCCCATTCCACCGCGCTGGCCCATGCGCCGCAAGAATCTTTCTTTCTGGGTTGCGCCCACACCTTCCGGCCACGTCGGCGTCTTTCCCGATCAAGCGAGTCACTGGGATTGGCTCGCCTCGCTCATCGAATCCGCGGCTACTCCTCCGAACGTTTTATGCCTCTTCGGCTATACCGGTCTCGCTACTCTCGCCGCCGCTGCTGCCGGAGCGCACGTCACTCACGTTGATGCCTCCCGCAAAGCCATCAAGTGGGCTCGTGAAAATCAGTCGCAATCGCAACTCGCGGACCGGCCTATCCGCTGGCTCGTCGACGACGCATCGTCCTTCGTCGCGCGCGAAGTCCGCCGCGGCCGCACCTATGACGGCCTCATCCTCGACCCGCCTCGTTTCGGACGCGGCCCCAAAGGCGAACTCTGGAAGGTTGAAGAGTCGCTGCCCGCTTTGCTGCGCCAATGCCGCAAGCTCCTCTCTCCTTCTCCTCTCTTCGTCCTGCTGAACACCTACACAACCATCCTGACCCGCGGCCAAATCACAAACGAAGCCGCGCAACTCCACTCCTTTTTGCAGAAAATGCTCCGAGACTATCCGCAAGCGATCAAGTCCGGCGAATTAGTCCTCACCGACTCCGCCAACCGCCAAATTTCCAATTCCGTCTTCGCCCGCGCCCACATCCATTCGCATCTTCTCTAATTCTCACAACCAACGCTTGCGGCTAATCCGCAAGCGCATTAAGGTACTCGCGGATAAAATCTGAGCTCTTATGAGGAAGCAAACATGACTCGTCTTCGAGCACGGCTCGCCATCGCCGCATCTTCACTTCTTATTCTTTGCGCCGCGCATCCAACCTTCTCTCAAGAGAGCCCAGCGCAACAAACCAGCGGCACCAAGCAATCCGCCGAAGCGCGTCTGGCAGCGGTGGCAAAACCCAACGCTTCCGGTCCTGCGCAAGACATCCTCAACACGCTTTCCGCCACGCACCGCTTCGAACAAACCGCCATCTCTCCCGACGGGAAAAAAGTCGCCTGGGTCGAAGACATCATCACAAAACGTGGCGTCTCCACCGGCGACACGGTGATTTACGTCGCCGATCTCGAAAGCAAAAATCCGCCCAAGCGCATCAGCGCAGCTGTCGCCGACGCCATTCACGCCGAAGGCAACGTCGCCTGGTCACCCGACAGCAAAAAAATAGCTTTTCTATCCGACGCCGCAAAGGCAGGCCAGCTTCAGCTCTACGTCATGGACGCCGCAGGCCCCGCCGGCTCCGCGCGAAAACTCACGCAAGTAAAAGGCTTCCTCTCCACTCCCGGCTGGTCGCCCAACGGCAAGACCATTGCCCTCCTCTTCACTGAAAACGCCACTCGCGCTGCAGGCCCGCTCGTCGCCGAAACTCCCGAAACCGGCGAAATCAAGGATTCCTTCTTCGAGCAACGCCTCGCTCTCGTCGACATCGCCACCGGCAAGCTCGATCAAATCTCTCCCGCCGACACCTACATCTACGAATACGATTGGTCGCCCGACGGCCTCCGCTTCGCCGTCACCGCCGCCCTCGGCAATGGCGACAACAATTGGTACATCGCCGAACTCTACACGCTCGACGCCGCCACCGGCCTCATGAAGTCCATCTACAAGCCGCCGCTGCAAATTGCTAATCCCGCGTGGTCCCCCGACGGCCAGCGCATCGCCTTCATTGGCGGCCTGATGAGTGACGAGCCAAGCGTTGGAGGTGACATCTTCACCATCGCCGCCACTGGCGGCGAAGCCACAAATCTCACCCCCGAAATGAAAGCTTCCGCAAGTTGGCTTGCTTGGACTCCCGACGAAAAAGTTATTTTCGGCGAATATCTCGAAGGAGATTCCGGCATCGCTACAATCAATCCCGCCGACGGCACCAAGAGCGAACTATTTCGCGAGGCAGGCCAAATCACCGCTGGCGCCTGGGGAATTAATCTTTCTCTTTCCCGCGATGCAAAGTCTTCTGCCGTCATTCGCAGTTCCTTAAGCACACCGCCTGAAATCTGGGCCGGCACCACCGCCAACTGGACACAAATCACGCATCGCAACAAGTCCATCAAACCCGCCTGGGGCGAAGCCAAAAGCCTTCATTGGAAAAATGGCGGCTTCGAAGTCCAGGGCTGGCTCCTCTACCCCCGCGATTTCGATCCCAACAAAAAATATCCCCTCGTGGTTCGCGTTCACGGCGGTCCCGGCGCCGCCGTCCTCTCCGAATGGCCAAGCGCCTCCGATTACTATTCGCCTCTAGCCGGCGCCGGATATTTTCTCCTGCAACCAAATCCGCGCGGCAGCTTCGGCCAAGGCGAAGCCTTCACCCGGGCAAACGTAAAAGATTTCGGCTATGGCGATTTCAAAGACATCATGGCCGGCGTCGACGAAGCCCTCAAAGTCGCGCCCATCGACCCCAATCGTCTCGGCATTTGCGGCTGGAGCTACGGCGGCTACATGACCATGTGGGCCGTGACGCAAACCAACCGCTTCAAAGCCGCCATGGCAGGCGCTGGCCTCTCCAATTGGCAAAGCTACTACGGCGAAAATCTAATCGACCAGTGGATGATCCCGTTCTTCGGCAAATCCGTCTACGACGACCCCGACGTCTACGCCAAAAGCTCGCCCATCAATTTCATCAAGCACGCCAAAACGCCCACACTCATTCTAGTCGGCGACAGCGACGGCGAAGTCCCCGCCCCGCAATCCTACGAATTCTGGCACGCTCTCAAAACGCTAGGCGTCGAAACCCAATTCGTAGTCTACGAACACGAAGGCCACATGTTCTCGAGCCCCAAGCATCGCCGCGACAGAGTCGAGCGCACCCTGGCCTGGTTCGACTCCCACCTCCGCTGATTGGCGAGGCAACCCGCCGCCGCAGCATCGAGAGGCCTGCTCCGTCTGCAATTCTGTGGCAAACTCTTTGTGTTGAGGCACGCCCATGTGCGGGCTTCGCGAACTTAGAAGTTAAAGGTTCCCAAACGGGAGAACCTCGGATTTTTAGGAAGCTCGAATGAAAAGATCGCTCCCGGTCATTCTGCTAACAGTCATCTTCTGCTTGTTGATTGCCCCTGCGAGGCAGTTCCCGGCCCGGCAGGCCGATGAATCAAACCAGTACGCCTTTTCGAATGGGGCGGCCATCCGGCTTTCCTCCGATTGGACGCAGCGCGCGCTCACCCACATCCCTCCTCCCACGCCGCTCGCGCCCTCCGCGCCACCGCTGGACTTTTACGATTTTCTCGTTTTCCAGAACGCCGTCGACCATTCTCAAGTGGAATTTGCGCTCTCGACCAATCCATTTCTCGGCCGCGACGCGTACTCGCTGGACCGCGAAATGCACCGTCCGCCTGGCATGGTTTCATACCTGTTCTATTTCTTTTTTCCTCCTCCTTCGCCATGCCTCAACGGCGCTTCGTCGGCCTACGATAAAGCGTCTCGCGAAGCCGCCAGCAATTCCGACCCCGGCGCGCAGGCTAGCGTCGCCATCGACTACGATTGCCAATACGCACCTGCTCTTTCCGACTTTTACTCGTCCTTCATCTCGGGAAGCGTGACGTTCCGGCGCGTGAGCACTTCGGAATATCGCGAAGGCGCGCTGCGAGATCTTTATCTCTTGCCGATGACTACGGAGGAGTTCAATGGCCTGACTTTCTACGTCTTCGAGGCGCAGGGGCGAAGGCAGATCAGCTTGGCTACGACCGATCGTTTCAATCTTCCCGACTCGCTCCAGGGTACGCAGCCGGATTTTCTGTGGGCGATTGGCGCTCCTTCGCCGTTTCCGTTCGTGCAAGACGTGACGCGAAAGAAGGCTTCGCTCCTGCATGTCGTCTATGCCGGCGTCGCGCCCGGCGCCAATAAGAAAGGCGACTTTTTGCGCGTTCTTCGCACCGTCCAAATCCTTCGGCCCTAAAGCGCCAGACACACTCGTTTAGAACTCCCTACTTTCGATCCGCCTCGGTGTAACCGTCCAGCCCTGGCGCACGTCCCACTGTGCAAAAGCGGGTGTTGGCCGACCTATCATTACTACGGAACGCTGCTTGTTGGGCCGATTGCCGGGTTTTCTCTTTCCACTTGGCGACAGGGAGCTTACAATCTCTCCTGTCTCCGGCATCGGCTCAATGAACGGCAATCAATGATTCGTTTCCTCAAAAATCGCATCGCTCGGGATGCCAACCAGAGCCGGTCATTGGCTCTCGGAAGCCTCGAATTCGAATTAATGGAAATTCTTTGGTCCCGCGGTGAAAGCAGCGTTCGCGACGTTGTTCCCAAGTTGAGCCGTCCGCTCGCGTACACCACCGTAATGACCACGCTCGATCGCCTTTTCAAAAAAGGCCTTCTTGACCGCCACAAATCCGATCGTGCCTTCGTCTATTCGCCGCTGTTTTCCCGCCAGGAATGGGAACGTAGACGCGCGGGCAATCTGGTAGCCGGCTTCTTGTCCGGCCCACACCCCTCCCGCGAACTCTTGCTCTCTTGCTTACTCGAGGCCGTCGGCGAACACGACGCCACTCTTCTCGACGATCTCGAAAAGAAAATTCGCAGCCGCCGCAAAGAAATCCTTCGTCAGGGGCAACCATGATCCTCCCCTACATGCTGCGGCTTTTGTGTCTTTGCTTCGCCTCATTCTTCGTCCTGAACTTTGCCGCTGGTATGCTGATCCGTATCGCGTCCAAATCCGCGCTCCGATTCGCGGAATCGACCGCGGCCCGCACGGCCGCCCGTTTTCTAATTGCTTTGCGCATGCTTCCATTTGCTCTGGCCACCCTCGGTGTCTTAGGTCTTTGTGTCCCCAGTTATTTCTGGCTGGAACCCGCAGCCACTTCTGAGCGCGTCGGCATCGTCTGCGTCGTTTTGGCTCTTCTCGGGGCTGCAACTTGGTCCGTCTCGATTGCGCGAACCGCGCGCTCTCTCTTTGTTTCCATGCGCTAC
>Ga0210396_10002659_pt1 | contig 18097 bp, 11 predicted proteins | sample IncBWH17OmetaG_FD_155466 | JGI IMG/M metagenome (GOLD analysis project Ga0210396, IMG submission 155466) | Forest soil microbial communities from Barre Woods Harvard Forest LTER site, Petersham, Massachusetts, United States - Inc-BW-H-17-O ... | reverse complement strand
ATGCTCCGCTGATGCACGTCATCGCGATGAAGGACGGCGTCGGTTTCGATTATCACCTCTTCTGGCGCAAGGATGAGCGCCGCACCGATCCCTATCGCCTGGAGCCAGATTTCAAGGGGCCGTTCAGCTTCACGCTCAATGGCGTCAAGCCAGTGACCGTCAGCATTGTGGATGACGATGGAAAACCGCTGCCGGGGGTGAAGATAGACCCGTGGCTTTACCTCAAGCCGGCCAAGGGAAGTGAGATTAATCTCAGCGGCCTCGAGGAACTTCAGAAAACCAGCGATGCCCGGGGCAAAGCCACCTTTGATGTGCCGGTGGATCTGGTGCGGGGAACCAACTTCTGGACGCGTCTCGACGGCTACTGCGCTCCGGAGCGCGCGATCTACGATCCCAAAAAGCCCGTTACGGACATTCGCGTCCAGATGCTGAAATTGATCGCCTTGCACGGCTACGTGCGCGACACCGATGGCAATCCCGTCGCCAGTGCAAAAGTTCACATCAATGGCGTCGGGTATCACATGGACGATTTCCGAACCGATGTCACGACCGATTCCGTCGGCGCGTTTGCCGCGGAGGTGAATCCCGAGTTGTACTACGGCTTCGGCGCCGACAAAGACGTGCGCGCCGCTCAAATGCGGTTTTCGATCGTTCACCGAAAAGCGCCTGAACCGATTGAATTGAAACTGGAAAAGACAATGGCGGTGCGTCTGACGGTGACGAGCGGGCCGGAGAACGCGCCGGCGGCAAACGCGAGCATCGCGTTCTACCAGCGTGAAGACGGCAGCTACTACAAGTTACCCAAAGAGCAGCAGTTCCCCGGTGAATCCGTCGGCCGGAGATGGATGTCGCCGATGATCGTGCAATCTCTCAAGACTGACGCCGACGGAATGGTGACGGTGCATGCGCCGGTTCCCGGGAACCTCAGCCTGTACGCGTACCTTAACGGCCAGCAGCCCGCCGTTCATTTCAAGATCAAGGATTGGCAGACTTATACGCTGGTCGAGCAAACCGGTCCCGGTCGACGGCAGGAAAAAAGGTTCGATATCGCCAGTCCGGAACGGGGCATCGCGCTCGAGCTGCATACCGACTCAGCGGCGGTAGCCAACCGGATGCTCAAAGGGCACGTCGTCATGCGCGACAATCCGACGATGTCGGTTCCGGACATCAAGGTGAGCTTTCGTTCTGTCGGCGATCTTTTCCCGCGCGACGACAGCGTTTCAAACAAGGCAGGAGACTTCATTATTCGGCAGGACAAGGCGCTGCAATACCTGTTCGGCACCAGCCTGGATGGGAAGCTCCGCGGCATCGCAATCGCAAAGCCAGAGAATACAAGCGTTACGCTGATGGTCGGGCCAACCGCCTCAATGCACGGAAGGCTCGTTGATCCCGACGGCCATCCGCTCGGCGGAAAGACGATCGAATGGGGCTTTGAAGTCAAGCATCTCTTTGGCACGTTTTCCACCAACTTCGGCAGCAACGCCGTGACCGATTCGAACGGCCTGTTTCACTTCGACGGTGTGGTGCCGGGCTACGAGTATAAGCTCAGCGTCGTGACCAAGTTCGGCGACCACGGTGAGCCGATGGGATGGAGGCCCGTCGCGACGAAAACCGCGCCTACGGCCGAAGACGTCGACCTCGGCGACGTGACCCTGCCAGCTGATCGGGAATACAAACCGAAGACGCCCGACGATTACGCCACCGAATCATTCGGCAAGCCCGGAACGATCACCGGGCGATTGAAGAACGCGCAAGAGATCGCCCGTTTGAGCTATCAGCAGGTTCTGGTCGTGCTCGGCAGCGCCGATCGGCAGGCGGCGAAGAGGTTCTTTGAGTTCCGCCATGACCGGGAAAACTCCGACGCGTGGGCGGCGCTGGCGGATTACGCATTGGTATCGGCCAACGTTGACGATCGGAAGAACGGCGCACAAGTCTGGGCGTCACAGTTCAACATCGACTGCAGATTTCCGCGCGTGGCGTTTGTAATCCTCCACATGGATGGGCACTACGTGACCCACGCGAGCGATCTTGAGCTTTCAAGCGGCGATCAGCTCAGCCGATCGAAATTGATTGCGTTTGCCAGGCAGCACACGCTGGCCAAGCCGGACGCGAGACAGATCCTTGCCGGCGGGCTGGCCCGCGCCAAAGCCAGAGACAAGCGCGTGCTGGTGGAAGAGAGCGGCCCGTATTGCTCGTGGTGCGTGAAGCTGGGGCAGTATTTTGAGGCCCATCGTGAGCAGCTCGTCAAGGACTACGTCATCGTCACGCTCGATTACCGCTTCGCCCACGGCGAGGAGGTGATCTCAAGACTCAAATCCACCGAAGGCGGCATCCCCTGGATGGCGATTCTCGACGAAAACGGAAAAACGTTGATTACTTCAGATGACCCCAAGATCGGGAACATCGGTTACCCCGGCGAACCCGGTGGCCGATTGCATTGGGAGCGCATGCTCCGCGCTACTTCGCGTCATATGACCGCAGGTGACATTCAGGCTCTTCTCGACTCGCTCAAATAGTCAAAACTGAGCGGTTTTCGTGAGGAGCGAGGCGGTTTTGTTTGTGGCGCCGGTTTCCAACCCGTGCGTCGGTGAAGTCGTTCAAGAGGCACCGGTTTTTCTGTGGGAAGACCAAGTTCCATCAGCGAGTTCAACGCGGCTTCAGCACAGAAGCACGCGGCAAGGCAAGGTGGTTTTCCCACACCAAGACCGGGGTCAGTTCACGACTCGGCCGTCCACGGGTTGGAAACCCGTGCCACGAAAAAAACACGGCTCGCGCCAGAGGAAACCGTTCGGTTGAGTAGTGGGTTCGAGGTCGTTGATGATCCACTGGGCCAAGGGTGGATCAGGAAAGAATCTGGCGCACTTCGCGGGCGATCTGGAGTTCTTCGTCGGTGGGGACGACCCAGATTTGCACGCCGGAGAAATCGGCGTTGATGCGGGTGGGGCGGTCGGAGGGGGCGGAGGCGTTTGTGGCGGGGTCGAGGTGAATGCCCAGGGAGCGCAGGCCGTCGCAGACGTGGCGGCGGGTGTCGGCGGAATGCTCGCCGATGCCGCCCGCGAAGGCGATCGCATGCGCGCCCGCCAGCACCGCGGCGTAGGCGCCGACGTACTTGCGGATGCGATAAGCGAAGATCTCCAGCGCCGTTTCCGATCGCTTGTCGCCGGCCTGGGCGGCCTGCTCGATGTCGCGCATGTCGCTGCCGCGGCCTGAAAGGCCCAGCAGCCCGCTCTTGTGGTTGAGCAGATCGTCGAGCTGGCCGGCGTCGAAGTTCGCTTCCCGCATCAGGTGCAGCAGCAGGCCGGGATCGACATCGCCGGACCGCGTGCCCATGACCAGACCTTCCATCGGCGTGAGGCCCATGCTGGTGTCGATGCTCTTACCGTCACGAATGGCGCAGACGCTGGCGCCGTTGCCCAGGTGGCAGGTGATCAGCTTCGATCCGGTCGCGGGGCGGTTGGTCAGGCGGAGCACCTCGCCGCAGATGTAGCGGTGGGAGATTCCGTGGAAGCCGTACCGGCGCAGCGCGTACTGCTGCGAAAGCTCGAGGGGCAATGCATAAAGCGCAGCCACTTCGGGAATCGTCTGATGAAACGCGGTGTCGAAAACGGCGACGGCGGGCGTCTCGGGAAGCACGCGTAGACCTGCTTCGATCCCGGCCAGCGCCAGCCCGTTGTGTAGCGGCGCCAGGTGTGTGACCTGGCGGATCGCGGCGATGACCTCCGGCGTGATCCGCGCCGGCTCGCGAAACTGCGGGCCGCCATGCACGACGCGATGGCCCATCGCGTCGATGCCAAGCGGCTGGCAGGCGCGGATGGCGTGTTCCGCCGCCTGATCGGGGGTCTCGGCCGCGACCGAACGGTGCTCCGTCTCCCTCCCGGCGACCTCCAGACGAAGCGAAGCTTCCGGCGTGCCCCATTTTTCGACCAGCCCCCTGGCCAGTAGCCGCTCATCTTTTCCATCGAGGCCAAGCAGCCTGAACTTGAGCGAGGAGCTTCCGGCGTTGAGCACGAGGACGTTCACGGTAACTCCGCAACCGCACGAGCATCGCGGCGATCAGGTGCCTTTCGATCGAACACGGCGCAAGACGCCATCGGCGGTTATCCCACCCCGCCTCGTTGGTGTACACGCGGTCCTGCCGGGGTCGCTTAGGTTAGGGCGCGGCGTATCCGAAACGCAAGCCGCGCTTATCGTTCTTTCAACGCTGTGTTTGCATTGCGTTATTTTGCTTGCCTACCGCGATCACATCCATATATTAAATCGCGCACTTGCAATTCAGTTGTGCTGACGGGCTCGCGGGGGTTGAGCTTCGCCAGACCGCAGTCTCATCCCTGAGCCCGCTGTTAGCGGTTTTGTGTCCTGATCGTCGGCCTGTTTTCGCAAATGGATTTGTGCGGCGACGTTCGCGGCCCCCGGGGATGCAGGAGTCGCAGCCGACGGCGCCCCACCTCATTGCAGGGAAGGAGGTGATGACCAAGCCAACCGCCCGCGGTTCTGACGAGCCGCGTTTACGCACCGCCGCGCCCTCAACACTTCCGAACGATCGAAGGAGGTGATGCCCGACCCCAATCTCCCTTCGTCAACTCGTCCATTTCGTGCCACGCCGCACGTTGCGGCATTTCTCGTTTCGTAACCCATCTTTTGTTCACAGGAGCAAGTCATGAAATCACTGGTTATTTCTTCAATCGCATTGATCGTTGTGCTCTGGGTCCGTCCCGTCTCGGGGCAGACGTTCACATTTGACGAAACCGGCAGGGGGACGGAGATCACGACGAGCGGCGGCACGCTGCCGATCCCGTTCTCGACCACGCCCGCGCCGCTCACCTATCACCTCGGGTACGCGTCGGCGCCGGGCGACATTCTGATTCTCGAGCCGACGGGTACGAACCAGGCCCTGAGCGACATTCTGCGCTTCGACGCCAACGGGAACGTGACGGTCTTCTCGGACATGGAGCCCGGCGAGGCGCCGGACGGCCTGGCCGACGTGCCGGTGCTTCCTGCGCCCCTGCCGGTCTCGATCACGGTGCTGGAGAACGGCCCGGGCGGAAGCCCCGGATCGGAAAGCGGCATCAACGGCCTGTTCGGCTACACCCCGGCCCCCGGCACGCCCGGCGCTTCGCCGGCGGGCGTGGCCCCGGTCACGTTCAACTTCGTCAGCGACGTGCCCGAGCCCTCGAGCTGGGGACTGCTTGTTCTCGGTCTGGGCGTTGCGCTTCTAGCGCGGCGTCGCAGGCCAATCGCCTGAGTGCCTCGATCGTGTAATCCGTCAAACACTTTTCCAATGGAGAATCCCATGAGAATGACTACTATTTCTTCGATCGCTTTGTTTGTTGCTCTACTGGCCGGCCGATCGGCGGCCCAGACCTTCAACTTCGATGAAAACGGCAAGGGGACCGAGATCAGCACGGCCGGCGTCGTCACGCCGATCCCGTTCAGCAACCCGCCCCTTACCTATCACCTGGGGTATCCCTCGACGCCCGGCGACATTCTGCTCTTCGAGCCGACGAGCCTTGCGAATGTCCTGAGCGACATCCTCCGCTTCGATGCCCAGGGCAACGTGACAGTTTTCTCGGATGCGTCGCCCAGCGACCCGGCCGACAGCCTGGCCGACGTTACGCAGTTTCCTGCGCCGGGGCCGATTGCGGTGCCGCTCACGGAGACGGGACCGGAAATCGGGCCGAACGGGCTGTTCGGCTATACACCCGCTTTCGGGACCCCGGGCGCGCCGTCCGTCGCGACGGCCCCACCGGTCACGTTCAATTTCACCAGCGACGTGCCGGAGCCGTCGACGCTTCTGCTGTTCGCCGGCGCGGCCCTTGCCCTGCTCGTGCGACGGCGGCGGCCGATCGCGGGAAGCTCACGCGCCGCTTGACGCGAATGCCCGTGCATCGGCGCCGCCCGTGCGGCGCCGAATTCCCATCGACATTGTTCATTTGCATTGGAGAAATCCATGAAATCGATTCTTAGCACTTCGATCGCACTATTCGTGATTCTGTCGGTCTGTCCTGCGTTCGGTCAGACATTCGTGTTCGACGAAAACGGGCACGCGGCAGAGCTCACCACGAGCGGCGGCACCTTGCCTATCCCGTTCTCGACGGTGCCGGCGCCGCTGACCTACCACCTGGGATATCCGTCGGTGGCCGGCGACATCCTCATATTCGAGCCGGGCGGTGCTACCAACGTCCTGAGCGATATCCTGCGTTTTGACACCCAGGGGAACGTGACGGTCTTCTCGGATGCGTCGTCTAGCGACCCGCCGGACAGCCTGGCGGACGTGCTGCAGTTTCCTGCGCCCCTACCGGGCGCGATCTCCGTGTTGGAGAACGGCCCGGGCGGCGCTCCCGGCCTGGAGGGGAGTGCGAACGGCTTGTTCGGCTACCAGCCGGCCCCGGGAACGCCGGGCGCGTCCCCCGCGGGGGCGGCGCCCTTCACTTTCAACTTCATCAGTGATGTTCCCGAGCCGTCGTCCTGGGCGTTGATGCTTTTGGTGGCAGGCCTCGGTCTGCTCATCCGGCGGAGCCGGCCGATCGCCTGAGTTTGTCGGTAATGGGCGTTCCTGAAACGGGTCGCCACCAATAATAATGGGTCCAAAACAGCGCGAACGCTCGCGGCATGGAGTCCCTGCGCCTTGATTCTGCCATCAGGGCTGGAACGAAATGTGACGAGTTTGGCTTGTTTGGCGCACCGCGCGACAATCAAGCCGTGCCGGCGGGGGATTTGATGCCGACAGTCTCCTGCGTCAGGGCGCGGTTGTGCAGGGACTGGGCGAGGTTTTTACGGAAATCGGTGGGGCCGGAGGCGGCGGCTTTCTGGAGGGCCTGGAGCGATTCGTCGCCGGGGATGCGCTCCAGGGCCATGCGGGCGTCCTCGCGGATGATGCGATCATTGAGGAGCCTGGCCAGGCCGGGCACCTGCTGGGGGCCGCCCACCATGCCGACCCAGTAGAGCAGATCGGAGCGGACGCTCCGCGGATAGCTCGTGATCGAGGCGAACTTCAGCAGCTCGATGGCGACGGCCTTCTTCTGCTCTTCGTTGCCGGGAGTGGCGGCGGTGTGAACCACCGCCTGGAGCGAGAGCTTGGCAGCCCGGCCCTTGGTGCGGTCGTCCAGCTTCATGAGATCGGCCAGCGGCTTGACCGCCTCGGGCCCGAGCGGGCCGGCCTCCTGCGTCGCCTTGTACCAGTCGCCGGCGTCCTGCGATTGGATCTCTTTCAGGACCTGCTTCAAGTTAGCCATGGAAACCGTCCTTTCGGATCTGCAATTTCAAATTTCAAATCTCGAATTCGCATTACACATGCCAGGGATAGCGATACGGATCTGCCAGCATGCGGTTGGCTTCCTCGTCGCCGACGAACGTTCGGGTTGTTGGATCGAACTGGAGCTTGCGGCCCAGGAGGAAAGAGATATTGGCGATGATCGGGAGCACGATGACGGCGGCGCCGGAGCGGATGGGCATGATCGGCTCCTCCCGCGTCTTGATGCAGTCGAGCCAGTTCTGCATGTGCCCGGGGCTGCGGAACAGGTGAACGCCGTTGGCGGGCGGTGTGTATTGTTTGGCCTTGAGCTCGACGTCGGCGCTGTCGCCGTGCCAGAGGATGACCGAGCCGCGGTCGCCCTGGAATTCGGCGCCCCAGTCGCAGATTTTGGGTCCCGGGCCCTCGAAGACGCCCGGCAGCGGACGGGTCCGGCCGGGCTGCTGCCAGGTGACGGTCCAGTCAGGGTTCTTGAATTCCCATTTGACTTCCATGGTGACCGGCGTGTCCCAGATGCCGCGCTCGGCCCGGCGGCCGGTGGCTTCGACGCTGACCGGGCCGGTCTTGTCGGCGTCCATGGCCCAGAAGACGCAGGAGAGCACGTGATTGCCGCGGTCGCGGATGAACCCACCGCCGATGTCCATCAGCCAGCGGAAATTGAATGGATGGATTCCCTTGTTGTAAGGTCGCCACCGCGCCGGGCCGAGCCATTGTTCCCAATCGAGGCTCGCGGGCGGGGGAGAATCCTGCTGCATGTTCTGGTTCACGATGTTGAAATTCACCGGGTGCCAGACGTCGACGTAATTGACTTTCCCGACCTGCCCGTTGCGGACATACTCGGCGCACTGGCGGGCGGCGCCTTCGGAGCGTCCCTGCGAACCGACCTGTACGACGCGCTTGTAATACTCGGCGGCGTTGATCATCCCCTGGCATTCCTGGAGGGTGCGGCAGGTGGGCTTCTCGGTGTAGACGTCTTTTCCGGCCTGGCAGGCGTCGATCATCATGATCGCGTGCCAGTGGTCGGGCGTGGAGATCACGACGGCGTCGATGTCTCTGCGCTCCAGGAGCTGGCGGTAGTCCTTGGTGAGGAACGGATTTCGCCCGACGTGGCGGGCGGCATTGAGGGCGTGATTGGAGTCGACGTCGCAGATGGCGGCGATGGGCAGGCCGCGGGCATGAATGTCCTGCACGTGTCCCCCGCCGCGTCCGCCCACACCGATCATTCCGACGACGATGCGATCGTTGGCGCCGGGCCGGCCCTGCTGGGCCAGGACATTGCTGGGGATGATCGTTGGAAACGAAATTCCCGCCGCCGCGCCTGCGACCGCGGAGCTTTGAAGGAATCGTCGCCGGGTGAGCTTGCGATTCTGCGACATCTCACTTCCTTTCCGCCAAAAAGATCGTGTGGTGAGTAACCGACAGGATCGTAATCGTAGCGACAATGGAAAAATTGTCGAAGGTATTTTGGTGGCACATGAGCGCGCAAGAGGGAGGGCGAAGCTCCTGCCGAGCCGCGCGTTTCCGGCCGCGCAACATCTCGGCTCGGCGGGAGCCTCGCCCGCCTCGCCCTCCCGGGTCGTCGATCGCACTGAGTATCCAGCATTGGATTCAATTGTCCGCCTCGTACAACGGCAGGTAGCGGTAGGGGACGCAGAGGGCCAGGACGGCGAGGCTGGTGCGATAGGCAGGGCCGGCCTGATCTTCGGTGGGATCTGCTGTGGAAGCGAACGCGCCGGCGGGCTCCTGAAGCGTGAGAAGATCGTCGACGAGCTTCGGATAACCGGTCTGCCAATATCTGCCGGCGAGCTGGTTGAGGGCCTGCGAGTCGTAATACGCGGCGTAGTAATAGAACGGCGCGGAATGGCTCGGCGGATTGGCCAGCAGGTAATCGGCGGCCTTGCGGACTTCCGCCGAGCTGCGGTCTGTCCCGATCAGGATGAGCGAGAGGATGCCGCTGCCGGTGCGGGCGAGGTTGGGTTCGCCGCCATCGGCTTGATAAGCGAATCCGCCTTTGGACGAGGCGCATCGCCTGACATATTCCGCGCCCTGGCGGAGGGTCTGCGCGGGGACGGCGGCGCCGCAGTTGCCCGCGCCGCGCAGGGCCATGAGCTGCCAGCCGGTGACGGAGATGTCGGCGTCGGGGCTGTCCAGGGCGTAGCGCCAGCCGCCCGTGTCGCGGGGATTGATCTTCTCGGCCCGCTGCGAGTCGATGATGAGCTGAGTGGCCAGTGCCAGGGCGCGATCGATTTTGGCCCGTCGAATGCCGTCGACCATTCCATAGACCTCGGCGAGCATGACGGTGGCGATGCCGTGCTCGTACATCATCGCGTTGCTCTCGTCGCGGGCGATGAGGCCTTTCTTGGGGCCGTCGAGTCTTTGGCCGGCCAGGACATAATCGATCGCCGAATTGATTGCATCCCCATATGGTCCCTGGCCGGGCACATTTCCACGGGCGAGGAACGCCAGGACGGCGAGGCTGGTGATCGCGGTTTGGCCCGCGGCGCCGCCGGACCGGAAGCTTCCGTCGGGCTGCTGGTTCTGCTTCAGCCAGACCAGGGCGCGGTCGACGGCGGAGGAAGCCTTGGGAGTGACGGCGTCGGGATTCTGCGCCAAACAGGGGGTTGCAAGGAAGAAACATAAGAGTGCTGCGATCTTTGAAGGTGTTCTGGCAATCATCGTTGATCGTCCTGTTGGCCGTGCATGCGCGCCAGCTTCACGAAGTAATCCCTCACCATCTCCCGATACTCCGGCGGCGGGGTTTGCTGAGCGGTGTTGAGCAGGTCGCGCTGCGCGAGCGCCGGCAGACGGGCCCAGTCGTCGGCGCTCAGGCCCAAATCGCGGACGGCGGCGGGGACGGGGCCGGACAGGCTCGTCCCACGAGCCGCGATCGGCTTCGGTGTATGGGCGACTTGCGCTGATGCTTGCGGTTTCGGGCTCTTCATCGACGCAACTGACAATGACCGCGCCAGGGAAGACGCGGCAAGCTGAAGCTCGCCCGCCGCTTGCTCGAAAGCGCCGTTGTCCTGCGACTGCTCCGCGGCTTGGGCCGCTTGCGCCGCTTGGCGCAACGCGTCAGAAGGGTTCTGTTCACGAAGCGACGGGGCCTGGTCGAAGGCCTGCTCCAGGCGCTTTCGGGCCAGTTCCTTTCGGCCCGTGTGCTCCAATTTTGCCGCGGAAGCCAGGTCGCGTGCGGCCTCGGACATCCCGCGCAGGCGCTCGATACCCTGGCCTTCCAGCAGCTTCTGGAGCGAGGGGCGCGACGATGCGATCGCGGCCAGGGAACCGGCGAGCGCGTCGTCGCGCTGTTTCCAATCGTCGCTTTCGGCGTCGGCGCGGGAAGCTTCCTCGGCGGCTTGCCGCAGCGGCCCGTCCGCCGACTGCTTGATGTCCGCTGCGATGCGCGCGAAGACCGAATCGGCGGCTTGATCCGCCGCTCGCGCGAGGCCTTTGTCCATGGCGGTCAGGTCGGTGGCGGCCTGATGAAGCTCCTTGCCCTGCCATTCACCCAGGGGCTCGGTGCCATCGCGCGTCCTGGCCCGGCTCACCCGCGCGGCGGCGCGGTCGAGCTCGTGAACCACGTTCTGGAGGATCTCTTGCAAGCCGGCGGCCAGTTGCTGTTCCTGCTGGCCGACAAAACTGCGGGGCGAATTCTCGTCGATCCGTAAAATCTGCGGCGCGGAGGTGCTGAGCTGCGGGTCAGGGTCGCGATTATCGGCGACGCGAAACCGGTACGTGATCTGTGTGGCGCTGGCGAGCTTTTCGCGAGTGAGGATGTCGTCGACCGCAAGCGCGAAGGCCGGCCCGGCGACGTGCCTGGGATCGGCCTTGTCAAACGGCACCGGCATGACTCGCGGCTCGTGATTGTCCACGCGAAGGAGCATGTCGATCCGCGCGACACCGAAATCATCTGCGGCAAGAAATTGAATGGGAACAATGTCATCCGGGCGAACGCTCGCCTGAGGCTCCGGCGACTGGAGGACGATCGAGGGGACCTGGTCCGGGCGGGCGTGAATGGGCCGCGGAGGCTCCTGCCTTGAGGCAGGGGTGAGAGCGTCGGTCAATTGGATGGCATATGACGAGTCGTTGTGCACTGTGAAATGCGCTGCATAGGCGTTCTGACCTTCGGCCGATCGCACGAGCGGGATTGGCGGTAAACCTGCAATCAACAACGCGCTTTTGGCGGCGCTTAGCGCACGCGAGGTCCGCACGTTGATGGTGACGCGCGTTCCGACGACGGCATCCACAACCCCGTCGGAAGAGCGAACCGTGTGCGATGCCAGCGCGGTGTAGGGCGGATAATCGTAATGGATTGGGAGGTTGGTAAGCTCAGGTGCGTTTGCCGCCGGGGGCTCAGTTTGCACCTGTCCGCGGGGCGATTGCCGCATCGGTGCAACCAACCTGGATAATCCTATGGCGGCCGTGCGATGAGTCGCGGGGAACTGGTAGATCACTCCCCAGGTCATCAACGTCATCAGGGCCCAAGCGGTCCAGAGAAATGCAGGTTTGAGGGACACCAATTGCCGAGGCGCCAGCCCCGCTGCGCAGGATTCGGCCTGGCCGACGAGTCGTGCCAGCAGCGCTGCCGAGCCGGTGAACGATGCGTCCTGACATAATTGGACGGCGCTGCTGATGCGTTCTTCGATGTCGGAGCGCTGCCGCTCGATTTGGCGGGCCACGGTTACAAGGGGCAGACGAGCAGACGAATCGCGAATTGCGGCTGCGATGAACCGGCCGGCGATGACCCAGACGCCAGCGGCGATTGCCGCATACAGTGGCGATGACAGTCCATTCGCCGTCCCGAGCAGCATGGCTCCGGCCAAGAACACCAGCAGCAGAACCACGCCGGTTCGCATGGACGTGATCGCGAAATTGACCTTCCAGTGCCGGCGTTCGATCTTGCCAAGCCGGGTCACGATCTCGTGCGTTCTCACCTGGTTCATACCAGCCCTCCGCGCTTGCGCAGCACCCATTCGGACGTGATCATCGCGAGAAAGGCCGCAAGGGCGCCCCAATGGCTGAGTTGGGATTGCCAGTTAGTGGGCTCGGCGAACAGCCCGACGCGGAGCGCGATCGATTGCACGCGATTTGATCGAGGGAGTTTGGAATCGAGCGCCAGAACATCGGGGCCGCTCAGGGCGATCCCATTTCCAGCTTTGGCGATCGCTGCCAGCAACCGCGGATCGGCGCTGAGATTGCGATTCTCAGCGGATTCGGATTGCGTTGTATCTTCGCGCTCGGTCCCGCCATCGAGCCAGCGGATCGCCTGACCCCAGAAACGCCGGTGAAGGTCCACAACCTGTGCATCCGATCGCTGAGCGTACCGCAGCCGCCAGGTCTCGGGGCTTGCCAGATAGAGGACGCGGCCAGCGCCGTAGCGCATCGCCGCCAGCAGGGCGCGATTTCGCGACGGGGCTGCTGCGCCGGCGGATCGAAAGGCCGGAGGATCGTCGATGCTCCACGCGACAGTCGCGCCGGGGCGCGCGGTCGTTTGTGCCTCGTGCCAGAACCACGGCGGCATCGCGGCCCACAATTCACGGTTGGCGTCGTCATCGGCGGCAAAGCGCGCGAGCGGCGAGTCCGCCGCGGGCTGCGCGACAAACCCGCGGCGAAGCTGGGCCGCCAATTGCTCGGCGTCCCATTCATGTCCGCTCAACTCCACGGGAACCATTTCCGCTAGCGGGGCGGCCGCAAAGCGATCCGGCATGTTCTGCGGGCCCGCGATGAGCACCAGCCCTTTGATCTTTCCGTCCCGCAGCGCCGACGCCAAAAGCGCCTGTTGCACCGGCGGCAATCGCTCGGGCGGCACATCCCCCAGGATCACGACATCCCAGTGCGACCAGCCTTCGGGCGTCGTCGGCAATCTGGGGCCGGCCGGCGAGCGAATGTTTTCGACCCGGGCCGGCTGGAGCAGCACTGGCACAAGCTCGAATCGATGATCTCGAATCAGGTCGTTGCGCAGGAACTGGTATTCCCACCGCGGCTGGTCATCGACCAGCAGGACCTTGAGCTTGTCGCGGGTCACCGTGATGCGGGCGATCCGTTGGTTGTTTTCCGTCGTCGCCTCGCGGGGGATGGGCGCAACGGCAATCTCATATTCACACGTGCCCGGCCCGTCCGGCTTGTCGGTGAATTCGACAGACAATCGTGAATGCGTCGTGCCGAGAATCTTCTGTTGGAGAACGCGACCATCGCGGCGGAGCGCGATCGTTGCCTTCTCATCTGGCCCGATGCCATCCAGTCGAATTGAGGCGGTGAGGACCACTTCGTCGCCGGCGAAAACTGAATCGGGCGCGCCGATGGAATCGACGGCGGCGTCGCGGACCGGCTCAGGGGAGCCGGCCGCGAGCGTGAACACGTGGATGCCCCGTTCTGCCAGACGACGGGCCTCTTCCAGGGGATCGGCGCCGCGGTTCTGCCGGCCGTCAGAAATGATCAAGACGGTCGCGTTGTCTTTCGTCTCGGAGCACACCAGCCGCAGTGCATCGCCGATGGCAGTGCTGCCGCCGGCAGGGTCGCGGAGCATCGCAACGGCGTCCGCGACAGCGTGGTTTCTGAGTGGCACGATCACGCGCGGCTTGCTGATCGGAATGATCTTGACATCGTACTGTTCAATCACAGCACTCGGTGCGAATCGGCCCGGTGATGCTGTGGCAGTCAGCGCCGCGGCGGCGAGTTGGCCACGATTCAGCCCGGCGATTTTCTCGACCGAGCTGCCGAGCGCCCCGGCCCACTCGCGCAGTTCTCCAGCAGGAGCCCGGCGGTCGACCTGCCGCATCGATGCGCTGTCGTCGATGAGCAGCCACAGCGTTCCCCGCGAATGCGTGTCGTACCTAAGAGCCCGCGATGGGGCCAGCAGAACCAGCGCGAGAAGCAGAATTAGACCGACGCGAAGTGCAGTGAGCACTCGGAGCAGCCGGGCACACGCCGCGTGTTTCTGAGCTTTGTAGAAATAGAATACCAGGGCAATCGCGATCATCGTCCCGGCGAAGACGATCCACGGTGACCACGCTGGGCTGAGTCTCCAACCTCCAAACGAGATTGCCCCAGCGGTCACGCGATCCTCCTGGCCATTTGTGGAGTTTGTGCCGGCGAAAGAACCGAGCTGCCGGTTTCCGCAACGACCGCTCGCGCCGTCATCCGGCGGCCCAACCACGTTTCCAGGGCGAGCAGACCCGCCACCAGCGCGCCGAGCACTTCCCACAGACCTATCTCATTGGGCCGGTGGAGCGCAGAATCCAACTGGTTTGGCGAGATCGTCGGTTGCCGCACATCGAGCGCGCGGTGGGCGATCAGCCAGGCGATGTCGTCGCGGTCCAGTGCCGTCGCGTCGAGCGCACGCGGATCGATATTCACCGCATAGTTCACCGGAGCGATCGCGGCGTCCGGGAAACTCAGGCGATAAATGCCCGGACTGAAGGTATCGGGAAAAGTGAGCAGCCAGCGTCCATTGACCAGAGTTGGCTCGCGCTCCGCTGGCGTTCCATCCGGCAAGGTCACGCGGACCTTACCCGGCGGGAGGGAATCGAATCGCACCCACTGGATCGGCTCGCCCGCGATCAGGCCGTGGTTTTCCAGGCCGTGCAACTGCGGCGCGATCAGATGCAATACCGTCTCGGCCACGAGCGGCACGAAGATGGGCATGACGTGGAGGTTGTTCCAGGCGCCGTCGGGGGCGGTGGTCCAGAGGATAAAGGTGCCGCCCGCCGAGCCGACCGGATGCTCCAGGACCAACGGATCGCCGTCCGGCGTGGCCAGCAGGACCCGGGCGTCACCGTCGGCGGGATGCAACGACCACCATTGGTGAACTTGTGCTCCCGCAAGGGCGTTGCGTTCGTTGCCGGCAACGGCGGCGATGATCGGGTGGTTGGGAGCGCTGATCACCGGCGGGACGTTTGCGGACCGCGTTGTGGCGCCGGTGGCATTCAAGAGTCCCGTCGTGGCAAGATCGTTTTCGATGAGGGATTTCCGCGTGCGCTGTCCGAGAATACACCAGACGCCGCGCCCGCTTTGCGTATATTCGACGAGTCGGTCGCGAAGCACCGGCGGAATCGTCGGGCAGTCGTTCAGCACCACGCAGGCGTAGCGGTTGAGGTCCTCCGATGCCGCGGCGCGCAACGAAATGACTTTGGGCTCCAGCATCGCCAGCGCATCCGGCTGCATCGCCGCTTGCAGAAACCGGCTGCCTGCCAGCCCACCCGCATCGCTGAACTGCCCGTCAATGATCAGCACTGGCAGCGCAGGCAGAACATTGATCGCAGTCGACACCTGGTTGTCCGCTGGTAGGGCGCCGGGGGAATCGAGCGATACCGTGGCCACGTGCGATCCAAGAGCGCCGGCGCCATTTTGTAATTGGAAATCTACCGTCGTCGTCGATCCGAGCGCGATGGTCTCAACGGGCTTGATAGCGACATCCCGCCCGTCGATCGAAACGCGAGCAGATCGCGCGGCCGGGGGTTTTGTTCCACTGTTGCGGATTCTGGCGCCAATGCGGATGGGTCGACCGGGGCCGACGAGTTTCGGCTCGACTGAGATCTGTTCGACGAATTCGCTGGCGAACTGGGCGTCGGGAAGAATGGGGAGCGAAACAATCTCCGCATGGCCCGCCAAAGCGACGGCGGCTTCCCACGCCGACTCGTCGCCGACCTGCCACTTGAGCCGCTGATGATCGGACAGGACGAGGATCACTTTACGGGCGTTGGCGCCGGTCTGAAGCAATTCGCCCGCGGCGGCGACGGCATCCGGGATCGAGCAGTCGGTCAATCCGGGCTTCCGCCGCTGCAACTGATTTTGCAACTGCTCGATTGCGCGGTCATCAGAGGCTTGGAGCGGTCGTCTCAACGCCCGCGGCGCGTGTCCGGCCAGGACGACACCAACTGTGTCGTCCGATCGAAGCTCCCGTAGGACCTGACTGGCGGCTTCGATCTGGCGGTCGAAAACTGTTCGCCCGCCGCTCGACCGGCCGGACGACGGCGAATCGTCCATGATCATCACCAGGTCAATCGGCGGTCCTGACCCGAAGGCAGGAAGCAATCGACCGGCGCGCACCCGAGGTCCGGCCAACATCAGGGCGAATGCCACGACGACCAGCATCCGCACTGCCAGGAGTAGCCATTGCTCGACGTTCTTGCGCCTCGGGACGCTTCGCGAGGGCGTTTCCAGAAATTGCATGGCACCCCATCCAAAGCGACGCGCGCGGCGGCGGTGAAGCCAGTGGATCAGGAGCGGGACGATGGCCCCGGCGGTCCCGATCAGCAGGATGGGAAGCAAAAAGTGCACGCAAATTCAGTCCGTCAGCGCCGCGTGGCAAGGTACGCGCTCAGCGCCTCGGCAAACGGCCGGCTGGTGTCGAGCAGCACGTAGCTCATCCTCAGCCCCGCAGCCGCCGAGCGGATTGCCCGCAAATGCTCGTTCAGCTTGTGCAGATACATTTCGCGGACGACCGCCGGGTCGAGCCGCGAATGCCGTCGCGGAGATTCCAGGTCCTCAAAGAGCACCCACTGCCTGAATGGGAAACGCAGCTCGTCCGCGGCCATCACGTGCAGCAGGATCACTTCATGCCGCTTGCGCCGAAGATGGTGCAGCGAATCTACCAATGCCGACGTGTCATCGAACAGGTCACTGATCACCACCACCAGGCTGCGCTGCGCGAAGCGCCCGGCGGCGGCACCGAGCATTGCCGAAAGACCCGATTCGCCCTGCGGCTGCGATTTCTCGAGAACGCGCACGAGCCGCGTCAACTGTGACGGGGCGGAACTGGGCGGCAGGACCTCGCGCACCGTATGGTCGAACGTGATCAATCCCGCCGAGTCCTGCTGCCGCAGGACCAGGTACGCCAGCGACGCGGCGACGCACTGGGCGTAGCGAAACTTGCTCATCGCATCCGATTCACCCTGATAGGCCATGGATCCACTGCCATCGAGCAGCAACTGCGCCCGCAGGTTGGTCGAAACCTGCTGCTGCTTGACGTAATAGCGTTCGTTGCGGGCGAAGGCCCGCCAGTCGATCCGGCGGATGTCGTCCCCGGCGACGTACGGGCGGTGCTGGGCGAAGTCGAGCGCGAAATCGAGGTGCGGCGAAGGGTGCCGGCCCTGCATGTACCCGCTCACCGCTCTCCGGGCGATCAGCTCGAGATTGCCGAGCTGGGCTAAGGCCTTGGGGTCGAGGAGAGAATCCTCTTTATGTGGGGTGGTTTTACCCCCTGTGCCTCCGGGAGAGGGCTGGGGTGAGGGTCGTGGGAAAGGCGGCTCCCACTTTCCTTCACCCCAACCCTCTCCCGGAAGGACAGGGGGCAAAACGGGGCGTTCTCCCGGAGGGAGAGGGGGGAATGCGCGGGCATCATTCACGCGGCACCTCATCCAGCAATCGATCGATGATCGTGTCGCTATTGATCCCCGCCGACTCGGCGCGGAAGGTGGTAAGAATGCGGTGGCGTAAAACGGGATGGCTCACCTTGCGAATGTCTTCGGTTGTCACATGTACCCGCCCGTGCAGGATGGCCCGTGCCTTGCCCGCCAGGATGAGATAGATGCTCGCCCGCGGCCCCGCGCCCCATTCGACCCATTCCTTCACATAATCGGGTGCGCCTTTCTCGGTCGGTCGCGTCGCCCGCGTGAGGTCGCGGGCGTACAGGTACACGTGCTCGGCCGCCGGCACGTCGCGGACGATCTTCTGGAGCCGGACGATCCTCCCGGCATCCAGCAGCCGGCCCAGATTCGGTTCGTGGCTCCCGGTGGCCTGCTTCATGATCTGAAGCTCGTCGGACGGCGAGGGGTAATTGACCAGCGTCATGAACATGAAGCGATCGAGCTGGGCTTCGGGAAGCGGATAGGTCCCTTCCTGCTCGATCGG
>Ga0210396_10002658_pt1 | contig 18098 bp, 15 predicted proteins | sample IncBWH17OmetaG_FD_155466 | JGI IMG/M metagenome (GOLD analysis project Ga0210396, IMG submission 155466) | Forest soil microbial communities from Barre Woods Harvard Forest LTER site, Petersham, Massachusetts, United States - Inc-BW-H-17-O ... | reverse complement strand
TAAGCTCCCGCCCGTTCTTCTTCACCAGCCGCACCCGCGCATCTTCCCGCAACTTCCACGCAATCTGATCCGTATTCACGTCCACCGCATACACTCTCGCCGCCCCATTCTGCAAAAGGCAATCCGTAAATCCTCCGGTAGACGCGCCCACATCCAAACAGACTTTCCCAGTCACACTTACTCCAAAATCCTCCAGCGCGCCTTCCAACTTGAATCCTCCGCGGCTCACATACTTCTGGCTCCGGCTGAACACTTCCACGCGCGCCGTCTCCGCCACACTTCCTCCCGCTTTCCCCGCGCGATTTCCATCCACTTCCACTTCGCCCGCCAGAATCATTGCCGCCGCTTTTTGGACGTTCTCCGCCAAACCTCGTTCCACCAGCAGCAGATCGAGCCGTTTCTTCGCAGATTTTGCGTTCATGGAATTTGGACGTTACGCCCGGCGCAATACCAGAAACTCAGCAATCGCCCGCAGCCGTTCCGCCTTCGCACCGTAAGGCTCCATCTCCGCAATCGCTTTTCCCGCCAATTCATTAGCAATCTCGTGAGAACGCTCCAACCCATACACCGCCGGATACGTGGCCTTCTCTTGCGCCATATCTTTCCCCGCCGTCTTCCCCAGCGCCGCCGACGATTCTTCCACATCCAAAATATCGTCCGTCACCTGAAACGCCCACCCAATCGTCTCCCCAAATCGCCGCAAACGCTCAACATCCAGCACACCCGCGCCTGCACAAATCGCTCCCGCCGTAGTCGACGCGCAAATCAACGCCGCGGTCTTCGACCGGTGAATATACTCCAGCGTCTCCGCCCCCACCCGCTTTCCCTCAGCTTCCAGATCCGCCACCTGCCCGCCCACCATTCCGTTCACCGTTCCCGCCGCCTTCGAAATCTCCGCCACCATTCTCACGCGCCGCTCCGCTTCCGTCGGCGCCGCCGCTATCGTTTCAAACGCCAGCGTCAGCAGCGCGTCTCCGGCGAGTATCGCCGTGGCCTCCCCAAATTTCTTATGGCACGTCGGCTTCCCGCGCCGCAAATCATCGTTATCCAGCGAGGGCAGATCATCGTGAATCAGTGAATAAGTATGAATGAACTCGATAGCGCATCCCGGATACAGCGCCGCCCCAACATCCTCCGCAAATATTCGCGCCGTCTCCAAACATAGAATCGGCCGCACCCGTTTTCCCCCGGCAAACACCGAGTACCGCATCGCCGCATGGATCGACGGCGGCTGCGTCGTTTCCGCAGGCAACAACCGTTCCAGTTGCGCGTCTACGGCAATCCGGTCTTCTTCAAAAAAATCGGGAAGTTTCATCGGCGCGGAATTAGTTCCTGTCGGGCAGATTCACGAAGTTCAACGCTTGTTCTCGGTCTCTGGCGCAAATGGCTCGGTGCTCAGCTTTCCATCCGCCTTCTTCAGCAGAATTTCCACGCGCCCCTCCGCCTCTTCGAGTTGTTTCTGGCACTCGCGCGAAAGCTCCACACCTTCTTCAAACAGTTTCATCGCCTCGTCCAGCGAAAGTTGCGGGCTCTCCAATTTCCGCACCACTTCTTCCAGCCGCGTCAGCGATTTCTCGAAATCTACCTTCTTTACCGGTTCCGGTGTCTTCGATGCCATTGAATTCACAAAATATCCTTAGACCAAAACTCAAAGTTAAACTCAATCCTGAATTTCAAACGGGAATCACCCTCGACCAATCTCGCACTCTAATCAGCATTCTACGCACGCCCAACAACCGACACAAACCATTTCCTGAGGCCCGCGCATCACGCCGCCGGCTTCAACGTCAACACATGCTTCTTCGCCTTCGCTTCCGCCGCATCCGTATACGGCGCATAAATCGCCTTACCCTCCAGCCAATAATGAAATTGATCCTTGTAATGCTCGCTGCCCGGCTGTCCCGATTGCCCCGCCGGTATCAACAATATCGACTGGTCCCAATCCGCCAGATTCGCCACAAACCGCATCGCCGGCCCGTGATGTTGCGTCGCCGCCCGCGGACTCCACTGCGTCCCCGATTGCGGCTGGTCCGAGATGCTCAACAACTCCTTCAACAGTCCTTCCCGTCCAATCGGGTGCAGCATATCCAGCGAATCAAATCGCTTCCAAGGCCACGCGTCTGGATTCGCCTCCTTCGTCCGCTCTTCTAATTTCTTCACCGCGCGATCCGCCGCGCTCGTCAACAACTGATCGTACGTCTTATATTCCGCCGGCAGCCATCGACCTGGCCGCTCCGTCAAAATCTTCTGCAGAAACGCCATGCTCCGCCAATCATAAAGATCCGCATCTTTACCCAACTGCGCTTCCAGCAAAATGTGCAGCGCTTCATGCCGAGTCTGATTCAAAAACGACACCACATACGAATTCGCGTCCGCAATTCCATTCCAATCTTTCGCCTGCTCAATTAATTTCTTCGCTCGCGCATCCTGCGCTGGTGCGCTCTGCTCCGCCGCTACCAACTGCTCCGCCACAAATACATGAGGATAGCTATACGTATCCGTCTGCACTCGCAACATATCCTCCGGACGCAAATCATGCTTGTCGTGCAACAAATCAAATATCCGCGCCGTCCGGTACGGCTCCTCCCAATGATCTGTCAAGTACGGCTTGTAGTCCGGCCCCACCACCCGCGCGTTCGCCGTCACGATCAGTCCGCTTGGAGGATTAAAACTTCTCGGTAATTGGTCAAACGGTATGTATCCCGTCCATTCGTAATCATCCGTTTCCCCCGGCATTGGCACTTCGCCGTGCCCCTTCTTCCGCACCGGCACATGCGCCGCCATCACGTACCCGATATTCCCATCCACATCCGCATACACCGCATTCTGCGCCGGCCCGCACACATTCTTCATCACTTCCAAAAATTGCTTCCAGTTTTGCGCTCGGCTCAGCCAATTGTAACTGTTCGACAGCCCGCCCGGCTCCAGCGCCGTCCACCGCATGGCATACACCTTATCTCCGTCGCGACTCACCACCGGCCCGTGCCGCGTAACCACCAACTTCATATGCTCGTCCGCGCCGCCCTTCACGTGAATCACTTCGTCATACACATCCGCCTTTTTCCATTTTCCCTTCACGCGATATTCGTCCGGGTTCGCCGGGTTAAACGTCTCCTCGTACAAATCCAGCACGTCCGCGCCATTATTTGTAAATCCCCACGCAATCCTATCGTTGTGCCCAATCACCACCAGCGGCGCTCCCGGCAAAGTAAATCCCTTCACATTTACTCCGGGCGCCGTCAGATGCACTTCGTACCAGATCGGCGGCAGCGTCAATTCCAGATGCGTGTCATTCGCCAGTAACGGTTTTCCCGTCGCCGTGTGCGCCCCGCTCACCACCCAATTATTGCTCCCCAGCGAATGCCGCACGTCTCGTCCAGTTTCCCGCAGCCAATCCTTCACCTGGACCGCTAGCGCGGAAGTCAGGTCCGGTTGTTCGGCCGCCGAATTCACCGCATCGCTCGACCCCGGCGCGCGGGGCGCTTCCCGCCGCGCCTTCAATACATCATCCGCATCCATTTCATCGTCATCATCTTCATCGTCGCCATCGGCCTTTGCCTCTCGCGCCTTCTCCGCATCCGGATCGCCCACTACATAGTGATCCAGTGCCGCATCCTGGCTATACAAATCCTTTGCCAACTCCGGGCCCGCCTTCGCCGTAACAATCGCCCGGTGTAACTCCTCCGCTCGCGTATCCGCCAACGTCTTATACATATAACCTGTAATCACCAGCGTGTCCGTTGGCTGCCAGGGCTGCGGCTTGTATTTCAGGAATGTGAATTCCATCGGCAACCGTTTGCCATGTCCCTCAATGAACCGGTTCACCCCGCGCGCATACGCCTCCAGCATTCCCCGCGATTCCGGATCCAGTTGCTCCAAATCCCGTTGCGCCGCTCGTCCAAAATTCAGCGTCCGAAAATCCCTATCAATGTTCAACGTCAACGGCCCCAGCACTTCCGACAGTTGCCCGCGCGCCACTCGCCGCAGCAAATCCAACTGCCAAAGCCGGTCTTGCGCCATCACATAACCCTGTGCCTCTGCCAAATCTTCCAGGCTACCTGCCCGAATATGCGGTACGCCCCAGTTATCCCGCTCCACCGTCACATCATTTTTCAGCCCGCTCACCCGCACTTCTCCATCCAGTTGCGGCAATGGCCGATACACGAACCACCAAATGGTTGCGGCAAATGCGATCAGTAGGATGGCGAATCCCCACAGGAAAAGACGCAGCACAATACGCAATTTTGATCCCACCTCAGGGCAAAAAATAGTCTAGTGGACCCTGCAAAGCCACGCAACTTGCCCCCATTATCGTTCCCGCACTCGCCCCTCCGGGTTCCTAGTCACTCACCGCGACGCCGGTCCGCAAACGCGGTTGGTAGCACCGGCTGCCAGCTTGCCCTGAGCCACGAAGGGCCGGCACAGCAACCAACTCAAAATATCCAACCCCGTAGCTCAGGCCGGGGTGCCCGACACGCCGTTATTGCGTGTGGGGGTTTAGACCAACCGCCACAACCTGCCTTTTCACATTTCGCAAACCCCGCCTTGGTAGCGTCGGCTGCCAGCCGGCACAGCAACCAACTCAAAATATCCAACCGTAGCTCAGGCCTAGGCCTGAGGCCTTCCCCAACGCCACCACCAACCGATCCACGATCTCCATTCCCACATTCTTAAAACCATTCCTTCTCCCCCGGCATCAACTGCTCTGTACTCAATTCGCACCTAGCCCCTCGGCGCCCTCCGCATCTTTCGCGCCTAATTTTCTTAAACGGAGCCTTCCATGACCACCATCCTTCCCGCAAAAACCCCGGCTCCTGACTTCACCCTCCGCGTCACTCCCGACCAAAATCTCTCCCTCAGCGAACTCCGCGGCCGCCCGGTAATCCTCGCCTTCTATCCCGCCGATTGGAGCCCGGTTTGCGGCGATCAGATGGCTCTCTACAACGAAGTTCTCCCCGAATTTCAAAAATTCAACGCAGAACTGATCGGCATCTCCGTCGACGGTGCTTGGTGCCACGAAGCCTTCGTCAAAGATCGCCATCTCCGTTTTCCGCTGCTCTCCGATTTCGAGCCCAAAGGTGCCGTCGCGCAAAAATATGGTGCCTATCGCAAATCCGAAGGGATCTGCGAACGCGCCCTCTTCGTCCTCGACAAAAATGGCGTCATCGCTTGGAGCTATCTCTCTCCCATCGCGATCAATCCCGGTGCCGACGGAATTCTCGAAGCTCTCGAAAATCTTCCCAAGCAGGAAAGCAAAGGAATGGGAGCAGCAAAATGACCACTCTCAAGATCCCAGTTCGTCCTGAAGATCACATCCAGGGTCCCGCCAACGCGCCCGCCACCCTCGTCGAATACGGTGATTACGAATGTCCTTACTGCCGCGCCGCTAATCCCGTCGTCAAGCGTCTGCAAAAACATTTTGGCGATCGTCTGCGCTTCGTCTTCCGCAATTTCCCGCTCACCCAGATGCATCCTCAGGCCGAACCCGCCACCGAAACCGCCGAGTTTGCCGCTGCTCATCAAAAATTCTGGGAAATGCACGACCTGCTTTACGAAAATCAAGACATTCTAGGTCTTCCTCTTTACGAAGAACTCGCTGCCACTTTAAAGCTTCCCGCCAAGGGCCTTCTGGTAGCTCTCGAAACTCACGAGTTCATTCCTCGCATCCAGTCAGACTTCGCCGGCGGTGTTCGTAGCGGCGTCAACGGCACGCCCACCTTCTTCCTCAACAATCAACGCTTCGACGTAGCCCACGAATACGACCTACTCCGCGTCGCCATCGAAGACGCCATAGCCCACCCCCCACCCCGCGCCGCCAAAGCGTAGCCGCCCCACCGCCACCCAGGGCACAACATATTTCGCTCCATTCCTATTCCGCTGGCTGAAACGCATCGATCCCGCAGGGGCGCAACATGTTGTGCCCCATCTCGGCAACCATTGCACCTACTCGCACTGTCATCCCGACCGGAGAGTCGCGCTTTCTGTTTACCCTGAGCCAACGCGAAGGGCGACTCAGAGCGGAGGGATCGCAGCAACCAATCCCGCGAACCACTCAACGACGATACGAACTTCTGTCACAGTGCTGAGTGCCCCACAGGCCGTATTTGCGTGTGGGGATTTAGGCAACCGGCCACCTCCCCATAGCGCGCTCATTCTCAATGTTTCGTTTGGGTTTTCTCGCCATTTCTTTTTTTAAGGTAACGTGGCATTCAGAAGGGAATTAAATCGTCAACGGCCGAGGCCAACTCTAACTCTCAGCGCCGGAGGCGCGAAACAAGTTAGCCTGGGGCGTAAGCCCTGGGTACAAACAGTTCGACACGAAGCGCCGTAGGTGCGACACCTCGCAGAATATTTCGCTCCGTTCGACGGAGCCCCACACGCCGTACTTGCGTATGGGGTTTTTCTCTTAATTTTTTTCAACGGGAACGTCGTACTCAGAAGAAAATCACATCGTCGACGGCCAAAGGTGGCTTCCAAGTGAATCAAACTGCAAAGTCTCCCTCGGGCCACCGTGTGCAGTCACTCTCTTCGCAGAGACATGGCCGCCGACGACTTTTGGCTTCCGTCAGCACTTCGCTGACATTCGGCACGCGTTAGCATCCCTCGCCCCCGCCCGCCTCCTCTATCCATCATTTCCCCTACTTCGCCCGCCGTGTTTTCCTAGATGTCATACCCGAGACGTCCGCCTCACGCCTCCCACATCCCACCTGCCTCTGCTGCTACAATGCCGCTTGGGGGGAATACCGTAGCGCATGTTTCTCGTGCGGATTATTGGCGTTTTTGCGCTTGTTGCCTTGAACGGCTTCTTCGCCGCGGTCGAATTCTCGCTCGTCGCCGTTCGCCTCTCCCGCGTTCGTCAACTCGTCGCCCTCGGCAATCCCCAAGCTAAAATTGTCGACTCCTTACTTAGCGATCTCCACCGCGTTGTCTCCGGTGTTCAGGTCGGCATCACCCTCACCAGTTTGGCCATTGGCGCCCTTGGTGAAGCCGCACTCGCCCGTCTGGTCCAAAGCCTTATGCCCGCTCAGGGCAGCGTCCGCATGCTTTTCCTCGTCCATGCCATCGCGCTAACCCTCGCCTTCGCATTTCTCAGCGCCATTCACGTCGTCTTTGGTGAACTCGTCCCCAAAAGCATCAGCCTGGCCCGCGCCGAACGCATCGCCCTCCTCGTGGCTCGTCCGTTCCAGTGGTTTCTCAACACGTTTCGCTGGGCCATCGATCTCCTCGACCACGCTTCCGGCGTCATCGTCGATGCCCTCGGCGTTGCCGCTCCCTCCGGGCACAATGTCGCCCACTCCACTGAAGAACTCCAGATTCAGATTCAGCAGGCGCGCGAGCGCGGACTCCTCGGCATCGGCGAAGAAAAATTTATTCTTAGCGCCATCGATCTTAGCCAGTTGCAAGTCCGCGAAATCATGGTTTCCCGCCCAGACATGCACACCCTTCCCGTCGAAGCCTCCCTCGAAGAAGTCATGCACGTTTTCGCCACCACTCAGCGTTCCCGCATTCCCGTTTATCGCGACACCGAAGATCACGTTCTCGGCTTCGTCCATATCAAAGATATGATCTGGGTCCTTCTCGATCGCGAACGCCGCTTCGAAGAACAACTTCCTCCCGCGCCCTTCGATCTTCGCCGCATCCTCCGCGAAATTCTCATCGTCCCGGAAACCAAGCCCGCCAGCGAACTTCTCCAAGAACTTCGCGCGCGCCACGTTGGCATGGCCATGGTGGTCGATGAATTCGGCAGCATTCTCGGCTTGGTCACCACCGAAGACTTGATCGAACAGCTCGTCGGCGAAATTCACGACGAGTTCGATGTCGTCGAGCGTCCGCTCACTCTCGCCGATGGCGCCGTCATTTTCGACGCCGCTCTCAACGTCCGCGACCTCGACACCCAATACAACATCGTGCTTCCCGAGGATGCCGCCTACGCCACCGTCGGCGGTTTCGTCATGGCCCAGCTCGGTTTCATCCCGCGTGGCGGCGAAACCTTCGAATTTAATGGCTATCGCTTTTCCGTCGTCGAAATGGACGGCCGTCGCGTCGCTCGCGTCAAAATTCAACGCCTGCACGAACCTTCAGCGCCGCCGGCCGCTCCTCCCGCTGCCGAGCTAGACACCAATTCGGCCTTCGCCTTAGCCAAGCGCAAAACTATGGAAGAGAGGCACTGACTCCCGCCCTCATGCTTCGTCACATCCTCCACCGTTTTCTGCTCACACTCCCCGCACTGTGGCTCGTGCTCACCCTCGTTTTTCTTCTCATCCACATCGTTCCCGGCGATCCCGTCGAACAAATGCTTGGTGAAGGTGCCGCTCCTGGACAGGTTGTCGAACTTCGTCACACTCTCGGCCTCGATCAGCCCATCCTCGTTCAATACGGCCGCTATCTCTCCGAAATTGTCCGCGGCGATCTCGGCCAATCCTTCAAATTCCAGGCGCCCGTTCGTCACGTAATTTTCGAGCGCTATCCCGCCACGCTCCAACTCGCCTTCCTGGCTCTTCTCGTCTGCGCTGCCATCGCCATTCCCGCCGGGATTATCGCCGCTCACAAACGTGGCAGCGCCACCGACCGCTCCATTGGCGTCTTCACCCTCTTCGGCCTCGCCGTTCCCAACTTCGCGCTCGGCCCTCTGCTCATTGTTCTGTTTTCTATCGAACTCGGCTGGCTGCCCGTCTCGGGGCGCGGCGGTCCGCTCAACTACGTTCTTCCCGCCGCCACTTTAGGCGCAGCCCTTGCCGCCATTCTCACCCGCATGGTTCGCGGCGCGATGCTTGAAGAACTTTCCAGCGATTACGTCCGCACCGCCCGCGCTAAAGGTCTCTCCACTTCCGCCGTTCTCGTGCGTCACGCTCTTCGCAACGCACTCATCCCCATCATCACCATTCTCGGCCTACAATTCGGTACGCTCCTCGCCGGCACTATCGTCACTGAAACGATTTTTTCCTGGCCCGGCATTGGCCGCCTCACCGTTCAAGCCATTTCTTCCCGCGACTATCCTCTCCTCCAAGGCTGCATCCTGGTCATCGCGTTTTCCTACGTTCTCGTCAATCTCCTCACCGACGTGCTCTACGCCTTCATCGATCCCCGGGTGCGTCTCTCATGAGCGCCACTGCCACCGCCAAAAGGGAATCGCGACTCTTCGAATTTCTTCGTCACAGCGTTCTCGCTCGTTTCGGTTTCGCCATCGCCGCACTCCTCATCATCGCCGCGCTCGCCGCGCCTCTCATCGCACCAGCCAATCCTTCCGCACAAAATCTCGCTACCCGTCTTCAATCTCCTTCCCACTCCCACTGGATGGGCACCGACGAACTCGGTCGCGACATCTTTTCCCGCATCCTCTACGGCGCACGCATCTCCCTCTTTGTTTCCATCTGTGTCGTTCTCGGTTGCGGACTCACTGGTCTCACTCTCGGCATGCTTGCCGGATATCGCGGCGGCATCTTCGATCGCATCGTCAATCTCTTCTTCATCAACGCCTTTCTCTCTTTTCCCGGCGTCCTCCTCGCCATCGCTTTCGCCGCCTTCTTCGGTCCCGGCATTGGCAAAGTCATCCTCGCCCTCATCATTACCGGATGGGCCGGCTACGCTCGTCTCGCCCGCGCCCAGGTCCTCAAAGCCAAGGAACTCGAATTCGTGCTCGCCGCAAAATCTCTAGGCGCTTCGCACGCCCGCATCCTCCTCCAACATCTTCTTCCCAACATTCTTCAGCCCGTGCTGATTCAAGCCACCATCGGCATGGCCGGCGCCATCCTCGCCGAAGCGACTCTCAGTTTTCTTGGTCTGGGTGTCCTCGCCCCGCTCCCCAGTTGGGGCTCCATGCTCAACGACGCCCGCAGCCATCTCTTCGACGCCCCGCACATGGTTGTCTTCCCCGCCTTAGCCGTAATGCTAGCCGTCTTAGCCTTCAACCTCCTCGGCGACGCCTGGCGCGACTGGCTAGACCCCCGCACCCGCTCCCAAATGCTCTCCATCGACTCCACCCGCTAACCCAGTTCGTCTCCACCCATGTGCATCCCACGTCAGGGCACGACTTCAGTCGTGCCGAAACCAAGCCAAAAAAAAGGGGCTTTAGCCCCTGAGGTTCAACCTACCCAAACGCCCAAACGTAAAATGCAAACCTTGAACTCTCGACACTCTCCCCTTCCTTTGCCTCCAAATTCCCACCCCACTTCCCACCAATCCGCCCCGCCACCCCGTCATCCCGAACGCAGTGAGGGATCCCTCTCCGCTTATCTCTGCGCCCTCTGCTTCTCTGCGTTAATCTTTCTTCGTCTTTCAGTAAACGAGGTCCCGCGCGTGCTCCCAAAACTCACGCTGACACTTCTCCTCTTCCTGTCCGTAGCGCCGCAGACTTCCCATCGCACCGTCCAAAACAACACCGTCACTTCCGATCGCGATCCCGCCGTCCAAATCCAACTCCCCACCTCCTCCAAATATGTCGGCGAAGATCACTTCGTCCTCCTAGGCTTCGACAACTGCGATCTCTACGCCTTCGTCGATGCCGATTCCCACAACCGCATCCAAAATCTCTACTGGATCCAGTTCGAAGCCTACTCCCCATCCAAACCCGACGCCCACCACCAATACACTTCCCCTCGACACACCGCCATCGCCAACCTGGACTTCTACGTCGACACCTGGCTCCGCGCAACCTCCGAACCCACTACCCCAGCCTCGGACCTCGACCATCTCAACGCCCTCCTCCGCACCAAGGGCTACACCGTGCCTCAAGCGATGATGTCCGTCCGCTTAGTCCACACCCTGGACGACAACCGCAAAGAGCTAATGCTCATCTACAGCGAAGACGTCGCCCCAACAAAATTCACTTTGCAGGATTTACAAACGGGTAGCGCAGCCCACACCCACTGGCCCGCCATCGAACAAGCCCTAATCACCAGAGCAAAACAAAAAATCACCATCCACTAACACGTTGAACTCTTAAACTCCTGAACTTCTGAACTGCTGAACCACTAAACTTACTTCGTCAACACCACCGCCGTTCCCCGTCCAATCCCCAACGTCTTCGCTGCACTCCCCTTATTCACGCCAATCTCCACATACCCGCTCGACCCCACATACGCAATCGCCTCGCCTGCATTCCCCGCGGCAAACGTCGGCACCAACCGCGTTACCGCGTGCGTCCCCACCTGAAATTTCACTTCGCCCTTTTCAATTGCCGCCGCTCCCAAATCTTCCGCCCGGAAATTCGTCATCAAATTTCCAAAGCTATCCACCTTCAACACCGCGCCCTTCAGCACTCCGTCCGCTTCCTTCGGCCGCGGCATCGCGAACCGTTTAAAGTCCGTCACTTCTTCGCCCATGCTCGCCGGTTGCCAATTCTTCGAGTGCCAAGCCGCCACTGCCGCAAACACGTCGCGTCCGTGAAACGTCTTGCTCACCGGTTGCAAGAAATAATGTTCCGCCGTCAAATGCCTCACCACAAAATTCGATTCCTTCTCATACACGCCCGACAACACGCCATTATCCGGCGCAATAAAATATTGATTCTGCCCGCTCACCAGCAGCGGACGCCGCTCCGTCCCCACGCCCGGGTCCACCACCACCACGTGAATCGTCCGCGGCGGAAAATACGTGTACGCCGACGCAATCGCCAGCGCTCCATCCAGCAAATCAAATGGCGCTACCTGGTGCGTGATGTCCACGATCTGCACATCCGGATTGATCTTCAAAATCACGCCCTTCACCACGCCTACCAGGTGATCGTTCGTCCCATAATCCGTAGTCAACGTAATAATTGGATTCGCCAAGGCCTTTTCTCTCGCAGTCAAATTTTACTAATTCCGAATTTTTCGTTCACGCCCGATTTTCTTTCCTTACTCCGAATTCTTTCGTACGGGCGGAAGTTCTTTCCTGCACCGAATGTCCTTCTTACTTTTAGGCGTAGGAAAAACTCCTACTTCGACGCTAACGGACCAAGCCCCCACAATCAACAATTCCCGATCCAAACGCCGCGCAAGCGCCACCTGTCCTTCCACTCACCGACTTTTCTCCCGTAGGGGCACGATATATCGTGCCCCAGTCCGCAAAATCCCAACCATCTCCTAATCCTCCTAACTCCAACCCCACCTCCAACCAATCCGCCGAACCACCATGTCATCCCGAACGCAGTGAGGGATACCTCTTCTCTTTGCTCCCCTCCTCGCTTTCTCTGCGCCCTCTGCGTCTCTGCGTCTCTGCGTTAATCTCTCTTTCCTTTCCTCCCCCTCCCTTGCGTTCCCCCTCTTCCCATCGTACGATTTTGATTTGGTGTCCTGATCCGTTTTTGCGCTGGAATCTTCTGTAGGGTAGGGAACGCATCCTTCGCTTTCCCGCTGTCTACTTCCGCGCAAGGGAGAATCCCCGAATGAAATCGGTCGTCGTGGTGGGCGCGCAGTGGGGCGATGAAGGCAAAGGCAAAGTAGTCGACTATCTCGCAGGCTCCTTCGATTACATCGTTCGAGTTGCTGGCGGCCACAACGCCGGTCACACCGTCATCATTGGCAAAGATCGTTTCGTTCTCCAACTCATCCCCTGCGGCATTCTCCGCCCGCAGCGGCACGCCATCATTGGCACCGGCGTTGTCGTCGATCCCGCCGCCCTCGTCGCCGAAATTGAAACCCTCGCCAAGGGTGGCATCGACGTAAAGGGCCGCCTCCACATCTCTAATCGCGCTCATCTCATTTTCCCGTATCACCGCGAACTCGATAAAGCCGCCGAAACCGCGCGTGGCTCCAACGCCATTGGCACTACCTCCCGCGGCATTGGTCCTGCCTACGAAGATAAAATGGCTCGCCGCGGCTTGCGTGTCGCTGATCTTCTCGATCCGGCGCTCTTCCGCGAAAAAGCCGCTCGCGTCGTCGCCGAAAAAAATCGCATTGCCCAGGGAGCCTACGGCGCCCAAGTTGATTTCTCCGGCGAAGTCGAAGCCACCCTCGCGCTCGGCGAAAAAATTAAAAGTTTTATCTGCGACACTGCCGAACTCACCAATCGCGCTCTCGATGAAGGTAAGTCCGTGCTCTTCGAAGGCGCACAGGGCACCATGCTCGACATCGACCATGGCACCTATCCATTCGTCACTTCCTCCAGCGCCACATCTGGCGGAGCCACCACCGGTGTTGGCGTGCCTCCCACAAAAATTCAGCACGTCCTCGGCGTTTCCAAGGCCTACACTACCCGCGTTGGTGGCGGTCCCTTTCCCACCGAGATGCCCGACCTCGAAGCCAAGGAAGTTCGCGAACGTGGCAAGGAATTTGGCGCCGTTACCGGACGTCCGCGCCGCTGCGGCTGGCTCGATCTCGCCGAATTGCGTTACGCCAAAATGATCAATGGTATCGATTCGCTGGTCGTCACCAAACTCGATGTCTTCGACACCCAGCGCGAAATCAAAGTCGGCGTTGGCTATTCCTACAAAGGTTCACCCGTAAACGAAATGCCCGCCACCGCCGAAGAATACGAACGCGTCACGCCCGTCTACAAAACCCTTCCCGGCTGGTGCAACACCACCTACGGCATCGAAGACGCCGCCAAACTCCCCAAAGCCGCCCTAGACTATCTCCACTTCATCTCCGATTTCCTCCAAGTCGAAATCGGCATGATCAGCACCGGCCCAGAGCGCTCCGCCACCATAGTCCAACCCAACACCCTACTCTCCAAACTCCTCTAACCCGACCGCCTTCCGAGACGCAACTCAAAATTTGCCCAGCACTTCCCACTTGTCCGCCCTACTCACACGTCATTCCGAACGAAGTGAGGAATCCCTCTTCGATTTCAACGCGGATAACGCTGCCAAACTTACTCGATAACCCCGATTGTTACGCCTAGCCGCAACACCTACCCCGGAAAACCCGCCGCATCCCTAACCCGCTCCGCCTGCAACAAATGCCGCCGTTCATGACCCGCAATGATTTCCAGTGCAGTCCCCACCGTAAATCGAATCACCGGCACGAACGGATTCCGAAACCGGATCTGATTCACATTTTTTTCTCGAGCCCGCAACACCAGTTCGCGGCACGCTCTGTTCCCCGCAAGAAATCGATCCAGCACACCAGCATCAACGCGCGCTCCCGGCCTGATCTTCGACCACGTCGTGGCCTTCTTGCTCTGCGGAGACGGTTCAATAAAACTGCGAATAAACCACTTCGAAAACCATCCCGGCGTAATCTGCTCCACCGGAGAATCCGGCTTGCCCTCAATCGCCTCGGCAATGGCCTTCATATACGCGTCGTTCGTAAGGCACAGGTGTTCCAGACACTGCCCCACGCTCCACTTGCCCGCCGCCGGCTGCCAATTCATCTGTTCCTCGTTCAGCCCGCCAGCCACACTCTGCGCGCTCTGGTCATTCCCGCTCAACTCAAACGCCAGCCGCACCGACCAAGCCGGCGCCCCTGTTTCCATTCTCGCAGTAGTCATAATGCGGGGATTATAGACCAACCCACCGACAAACGGTCCACTCCAACAACTGCGACCTCCGTCATTCCGAACGGAGTGATTAATCCCTCTTCGATTTCAGGCGATCGGCTACCTTTTCCTTCAGCAAAGGGTCGGTCCGCAACGTAACCAAAACAATCGCCCGAATCTATTCCGGCTTTTCCGCCACCAACACCGCAGCCGTCCTCCGCTTGTCCGCCACCGCTGCACCACTAGCTGCCGATGCCGAACCAGACTCGTGCTTCGCGCTATGTTGCACAGTTACTTTCTGCGAACTGCGCGCTGCCAACGTCGGATTCTGCTTAGCCTGAACCGTCACGATCTTAGCCGGCGTCATCGGAGCCGTTGACGCATCGGCTCCCTCAAAATGGTCCGGCGAAACCTCGGCTTGCGCCCTGCACGTCGGCGCGAACAGCATTCCCGCTCCAACTCCCACAAACACCACACACATCTTCAGCAAAATTGAAGTCTTCATACTGGCCTCCGCCTGAACGTTCCACCGGGGACCCAGGGCCCTCTAAAACCGCCGTGATGGTCGACGGATTAGAGCTTTCTACAACGCGCCCATTCTGCCCGCTCCCTTCGCCACCCCTCTATAGCCCTCGAGTACTACCGTGTATCCCATCCGCCAATAGCATCCCAATCCCCAACGCCTCAGCGCCTATCTCCCCGGGGTGCCCCACACGTCGCCTTCACGTGTGGGGATTTTGACTTTGACTCTTCCATCACACTCCGCTCCGTCATTCCGAACGGAGTGAGGAATCCCTCTTCGATTTTCTGCGCAACTGCTCACCGAATTTCTATCGCCTCACTCCCCAAACCCCACTACATCCCGCGACAGCGGCATCCCCCTCACCACGGCCTTCTCCCCCTTCGACTCCACCTTCAACGCAACTCCTTTAATCGAGTCCTCCTCAATCTCCTCCAAGTTCGCCACCATCCGCCCTCCCACCACCATGCTCTCAAACACAAATGGCAACGCCGTCGTATCCAGCGTCGACGGCCTGTCGCTGATCTGGAAATGCAAATGCGGCCCAGTCGTGTTTCCGCTGTTCCCCAGCAGTCCCAGCTTGTCGCCAGTCTTCACCCGATCCCCTACATGCACTGTCACGCTGTGCGGAGCCATGTGCGCATAAATCGCATATCTCCCCCCGCCCAGATCCAGCGTCACGTGGTTCCCCGCAATCTCCGCAATCGTTAAGTTTGCCGGCGCTTCTCCCGCCGGCACGTCCGGCAAATCGCGCGTCGCTTCGACTACCGTCCCCGGCGCCACCGCCATCAATTCCGCTCCGTAACACAGCCACTCCTCCGGTTTTTTCCCATCGCCGCGAAACGCTTTGCCCTGCTTATCGATTTTGATCCAGTCGATGGCAAACTGTTCCGAAGGCTGCAGCGTTCCGTTCACTGGATTGGTCACGAACCGATGCGGCCCAATTTCCACGCAGCACCCATTCGCATTTACCCATCCCTCGCCCTTAAATGGCGGTGCCAGCACAATCGCTGCTTGCCCGCTTACCTTCAACGGAGGACTCACCACCGTAGCTTCCGGCAAACGCTTATTCTCCGACTGAACCTCGTGCACTCGCAGCGCAATCGCGCACGGCACTTCCTCGCCATCCGCATAACTTACGTCGAAGAACATTACGCCCGTCGCGCTGCCTCCGATCGTCGCTGAATAGCTTGCCTTGTCCATGCCTGGCGGCAACGACGCCAACTTCACCAGGCCCGTCACATCCTCATCCTTAATCGAAAGCACCCGATTCTTTCCCGTTGGCTTATTGTTCTGCGCCGGATCTAGCACTTCCACCGACCGAATCGTCGCCGGCAAATTCCACGCATTGGTGAACTGCACCGCAAATGCCAGATGTGTCTGCCCATCCGACCCCTTCACCGGATACACTCCCGAACCCACCAGGTGCCACACCAGCGGCCCGATCGCCAGCGGATACCGCTGCCCATCTCCACTCGTAACCGGCGCAAAATAATCGGGCGCATTATCACATCGACTCTGCCCCAGCGCGGGCGGTACCACGCTCAGCCCAGCCACCGCCCAAAGGAGTACTCGTCCTGGCGTTTTCATCAGCCACCCCAATCCTGTGTTCGCCGAGTCGTCGTTTTTGCCCATCACATCTATCCCTTTTGCGGCCCGGACGCAACAAACACTGAACTCGTCCCCTGTGCCCTGCTGGCTGTTCCCGTTTCGACAGCCGCGAAGTTGGACGCGTGGCGACACCGTGGTGAGAAGAGGGAGGGTATATATACCCGGGGTGTTTTTTGGTAAAGACCGCGCAACTGATACAGGCGGCGGGAGATGGAGCCAAAACGATTTGGTACAAACTCGGTACAAACTTGGTACGAAGCTGGTACGAGTTGAGTTGGCGTGGATCGATGAGCTGGAGGAAAAGGACGGTTGAGGGGGCGGCAGTTCAAGTAAAGGTTGAGTTCCGAAATGAAATGGGTGGGAGATGGACGGCGGGGCGGTGACTGTTCGAACCGTTTTCGAGCGTATATGAACAATTGTATATTGTACCATCACTATTGTCAATAAGTAATCACGCGCAGAGCCGCCGGCACCCTCAAAAAGAGATCGAAAGGATTTGCGATCAGCGGAAGGGGTTGAAATCCAGAGAAACGGCAGTGGTCGTAGAGCTATCGGCGGGCACATACTTCCATTTTTTCACCGCGGCAATGGCCGACTCGGCCAGGATCGGATTGCCACCCAGCACGCGCGCGCTTTCCACATTGCCTTTGGAGTTGATGATCACTTCCAGCCGCACGGTGCCGCCAATCTGCCGCATTTTCAGCACCGGCGGGTAATCCGGTTCCACCCGGGTAACCAGTTTTCGTTCAGCCTTGGAGTCCGTCTGAGCCGGCGACGACAGCGCGAAGGGCAGCGCCAAAATTGACAAACAAACTATGAACCAAAAGCAGTTCTTCACCGTCACCCGTTTTCTTGCCGCGCAGATCCCGCTTCTCGCTCCAGCGCTAATCCGTAACATTATTGTCACCACCCGTTTCAAATTTGGAGCGAGCCCCGTGCAGCACTTACAAAACTATTCTCAGAGAAACGTTACAACGCCCCGCCACTCATCATTCTGGTCACGGCAAATTTGCTTGCAGCTCATACACTTCGCGCACACTGGTGTCCTGCACAAATAACGCAGATCCGTCCGGCGTTCGCCCGCACCACAACCCAAAGGGGCCCAGGTACCGCTCGATATTCTTCAACGCGAACACGTGCTCATAATGACTTTCGCCAACTTTCGCGCGGCAATATGCACCTTCGCCGCTCACCAGGTCGTCAAAATAAATCGACTTGCTATCGGCGGACCAAGCCGGATAGTTCAACGCTCCCGAAGCGACGTTTTGCCATTCGCTCCATTTTTGCGTTTGCGTGTCAAACAGCATCAGCTTGGTTAAGCTGGCAGAAAGCGCGGCGATGTAATGGCCATCCGGCGAGAGGCGCGGACTGAAAAGTCCTTCGGATCCAGGGATGGAGGAAAGTTTCTGGGTTTTAAGATCGTAAACCAGAATGCTGAGGCCCTCAGGTTTGAACTCGGTCACCCGGCCAAAAATAATTTTGTCGCCGTCGGTCGACCAGTTGATATCAATCTGTGTCGTGTTTTCTCGAAGCAGCGGCTGAGAAGATCCACCCGCCGCGGGAACGATGA
>Ga0210396_10002657_pt1 | contig 18099 bp, 15 predicted proteins | sample IncBWH17OmetaG_FD_155466 | JGI IMG/M metagenome (GOLD analysis project Ga0210396, IMG submission 155466) | Forest soil microbial communities from Barre Woods Harvard Forest LTER site, Petersham, Massachusetts, United States - Inc-BW-H-17-O ... | reverse complement strand
TCCTTCAACCTGCAGGCCGGGCAGCGGAGCGATGGCGCCGGACAGCTGCAGCAACGGGCCGGCCACCGCGACGACCAGGGCAACGACGAAGGCCACTCCAGCGACCCATTCCGCCGAGCCAATCATGCCGCTGATACCGCGCAACCCGGTCGATCCGGTTCGCCGACGTTGAAGCCAAGCGCGCCAGGCAAATCCGAGCAGACCGAACACCGTCAGCAGCGCCAGCGCGACCTCAGCCGCGGCAGCGGGCGACATCGTCACAGCCTTCCGTCGACGCGCAGGTCGGGATGCACCCAGTTCGGCGACCGGCGTTCTCTGAATGCGACGAAACCCTCGACGGCCTCGGCGCTTTCGATGCTGGCTTCCATCCCGATCCGGTCGTACAGGCCGAGGTAGTTGTCCAGGCTGGACTTGACGATCCGTCGCGCGCCGGGCGCGGTACGGCAACACTGCGCCAGCACTTCCTTGGCCACGGGTATCAGCTCGTCGTGCGGCACCATCCGCGCGACCATGCCCCACTCGACGGCTTCCGACGCCGACAGCGTCCGCCCGGTCAGCATCAGGTCGCGGGTGCGGATCGGGCCCACGATGCGCGCCAGCATTTGGCTGTAATAGGTGTCGGCGATACCGCGGTACAGCTCGGGGACCCGAAAGGTCGCCCGCTCGCTGACCACCGCGACGTCGCTGCACATCGCGATCTGCAGCCCGCCGCCCTGGCACAGCCCGTTGACCGCAGAGACCACCGGCTTGGCCGACTTCCGCAGCGTGTCGAACGGTGTCACGTCCATCGACAGTGCCGATCCCCACTGCATCCAGTTGTCGGCTCCGCCGCCGCCCAGGTCGCCGCCCGGCGCGAACACGTCACCGGTTCCGGTGATGAGCAGTCCCGCCAGATCCGCGTCGGCGTTGACCCGCGAGACCGCGTAGCGGATCCCGAAGTACATCGCCGGTGTCATCGCGTTACGGGCTTCCGGGCGGTCCAGCGTCACGACCGCGAATGGCCCGTCGCGCCGAAACGTCAGAAAAGGCGTTCCCAGCCAGTCACCCTCGGGCGGGCGTGGGCTGCCATTGTCTGTTGGCGGCATTGCGTCTCTCCTTTGCGGCGCGATCCATCCGGTTCTGGTATTTGATCAGCCCGGCAGAGTCGCTTCGTCGATCGCCCCGGCATACGGTGCGCAGTCCCCGGCGCCGGGCACCAGCGTCGCCAGTGCACCGGCGGCGCAGGCCCGGCGCAACGCGCGGTCGTAGCCGTCGGCCCAACCCGCAGCCAATACCCCGGCGAACACGTCACCGGCGCCGGAAGTGTCGACCGCCTGCACGGCCGGCGGCGTAATGGTGAGCTCCTGACCGTTGCCGGTGTAGGTGGCGCCTTGGGCCCCGCGGGTGATCACCCGATGCGCGACCGGCCAAACCCAGTGCGCCGCTTCGGCTTCGTTGACCACCACCACGTCCGTCAGCTCGGCCAGCTCCGCCAGCTGGCCCGGGTCCGCACCGGACGGTGAGGCGTTGACGATTACGGTCGCTCCGGCCGAATGAGCCTCGCGCGCAGCCGCTGTCACCGTCGTCACCGGAATCTCCAACTGCAGCAACAACACATCGCAGTCGCTGACGAGCCCGCGTACCCCCGCGGAATCGAGCGTCAGACGACCATTAGCACCCGGCGCCACCACAATAAGGTTCTCGCCGGCGGAGTCGACTACCACGATCGCGCTGCCGCTGGGACCGGGCGAGGTGATGAGTCCGTCGGTGCCCACCCCGTTCGCAATCAGGTGCTCGCGCAGCGCCGCGGCCGACGAGTCATCACCCACGGCGCCGACGAACTGCACCCGCGATCCGGCACGCGCCGCCGCCACCGCCTGGTTGGCGCCTTTGCCACCGGGCGTCGATCGGGTCGCCGTCGCCAGCACCGTCTCGCCCGGGTGCGGCAGTGTGTCGACGTCGAACCCGACGTCCATGTTCACGCTGCCCACCACGCATACGCGTGTCATTCCGCCGACGGTATGGAGTCGCGCCCGGTTTCACAACGGCGCGTTGATAACGGTTTTCGGCAAATCCAATTTCGGTACACCGTTCGCGTTACGCTGCAGCGTGATCTGGGCTTTTAACGCCCGTCAGCGAAAGGAACCCGATTGACGCTGCGGCGCTCAACTGATCCGGAACCGAAGGATCAAACCGTCCAGGCCGGCAAGGTCAGGCGATACCCACGGCCGCTGGCCCGGTTCAGCATTCAGTCCAAGATCATGGTGCTGCTGTTGGTTTCCAGCCTCGCGTCGTTGGCGGTGATCTGTGTCGTCGAGTACATTTCCGGTCGTCGCGCTCTCTTGCCTGCCGTCTCCGAACGAATGGTCGAGCTGCGCGAGGGACAGAAGCGCGCAATGGAAATGCTGTTCGCGGACCTGACCAACTCGCTGATTGTGTACAGCAGCGGATCGACCGCCGTCGAGGCGGTTCAGGCGTTCACCGACGGATTCGACCAACTGGCCAACGCGCCGATCGACCCCGGCGAACAGCAGTCGCTGGTGAACTTCTACAAGGACAGGCTGATCAAACCGATCCAGCAGGCAACCGGCGAGCAGTTGAGTATCGATGCGGTGCTGCCGAACAGCAACGCGCAGAAGTACCTTCAACTCCACTACACCATCCCGTCGTCCGGCGTCTCAACCTCGCCGGAGGACGCCGGCGACGGCAGCGCATGGTCGGCCGCGAATGCCCGCTTCAACAATTACTTTCGCGAGATCGCGACCCGCTTCGAATACCGGGACGCCATGCTGCTCGACACCCGGGGCAACCTGGTCTACAACGTGAACAAAGGTCCCGTGCTGGGCACCAACATCCTGAACGGTCCGTATCGCGAGTCCAACCTGCGCGGCGCCTACGAAAAGGCGATGGCTGCCGACTCCGTTGACTTCGTGTGGATCACCGACTTCCAGCCGTTCCAGCCTGCACTCGGGGTGCCCATCGCATGGCTGGTGTCGCCGATCGTTTCGGCGGGCAAGACGGCGGGAGTGCTGGCGCTCCCGTTACCGATTTCGAAAGTCAACCGGATCATGACTGCCGACAAGCACTGGAAAGCCGCCGGCATGGGGGAGACCGCGGAGACGTATTTGGCCGGTCCGGATAACTTGATGCGTTCGGATTCGCGATTGTTTCTGGAAGACCCCGAGAAATACCAGCGCGAGGCGGTGGCGGCAGGGACACCGCCCGACATCGTCGAGAAAGCGATCAGGTGGCACGGCACGACGCTGGTCCAGCCCGTCGCGACCGCAGCTGTTCGTGCCGCGCAACGTGGGCAGACCGGAACCGTCGTGGATACCGGCTACCTGGGAGATCGGGAACTCGCCGCCTACGCTCCGCTGCGCGTGCCGAATTCGGACTTGCGTTGGTCGATCTTGGCGACCAGGGACAGCGCAGAAGCTTTCGACCGAATCGGGTCATTCACCCGGACACTGGTATTGACCACCGCGGCGTTGGTTTTCACCATCTGTGTGGTCGCAATGCTGATTGCCCAGGTATTCGTGGGGCCGGTCCGACGGCTGCAGGCCGGCGCGCGGAAGATCAGCGCGGGGAATTACGACGTCGCGATACCCGTGACAACGCGCGACGAGATCGGCGACCTCACTGTCGCCTTCAACGAGATGAGCCGGAATCTGCAGATCAAAGACGAGCTGCTCACCGAACAGCGTAAAGAAAACGACCGTTTGTTGCTGTCGTTGATGCCCGAGTCGGTCGTGCGGCGCTACCGCGAAGGCGAACAGACCATCGCGCAAGAGCACCAGGACGTCACTGTTATCTTCGCCGACATCGTTGGCCTCGATGAGATCTCCAACGAGTTGTCCGGTAACGAACTGGTGGGTATTATCGACGAGCTGGTCCGGGAAGTCGATTCGGCAGCGGAAACCCTTGGCGTTGAGTCGGTTCGCACCGTGCATAACGGCTTCCTCGCCAGCTGCGGATTAAATGTTCCCCGGCTGGACAGTGTGCCCCGAACCATCGACTTCGCGATCGAGATGCAACGCATCATCGAGCGATTCAATAGCCGGACGGGTCACCACCTCAGCATTCGGGCCGGCGTCAACACCGGCGACGTGATCAGTGGACTTGTCGGCCGGACCAGCGTCATCTACGACATGTGGGGAGCCGCGGTCAATCTGGCCCACCAGATGCGTAGCGGTGCAACGGAGTCGGGCGTCTACGTCACCTCTGAGGTCTACGAGGTGATGCGTGACATTCGGCAGTTCACGCCAGCCGGCAGCATTGTGGTTGACGGCTCGGAGGAACCGATCTGGCGATTGTCGGAGCGCAAGTGAATATCGTTGACGCAGACTGGTTTTACTGGGCCGTCGGGCTAACCGTCGGACTGCCCTTCACGCTGATCAGTCTTACCGAATTGCACCACGCGCTCGAGCGCAGGCAGAGTGCTCTAGCCCGTCCGGTCAACCTGCTGCGCAGCTATCTGGTGCCGCTGACAGCGCTATTGATGCTTTTGATCGAGGTGGCGCAGGTCCGGGCACAGCTCGACTCGGTGCGGATACTCGCCACGGTATTCGGCTTCTTAGTGTTGGTGCTGGTTTTGTCCGGGCTGAACGCCACGCTGTTTGAGGGCGCCCCGCAGGGCTCTTGGCGTGAGCGGGTGCCGACGATATTTCGCGACGTGACGCGGCTTGTGTTGATCGCCGTGGGACTGGCAGTGATCTTCTCCTACGTCTGGGGAGTGCGGGTCGCTGGCCTGTTCACCGCGCTCGGCGTTGGGTCGGTGGTCATCGGCTTGATGCTGCAGAATTCCGTCGGCCAAATCGTGTCGGGCCTGTTCATGTTGTTCGAGCAGCCGTTCCGGATCGGCGACTGGCTGGACACCCCGACGGCGCGGGGACGCATCGTGGAAGCGAACTGGCGCGCCGTCCACATCCAAACCGACCGCGGATTGCAGATCACCCCGAATTCGGTGCTCGCCGCTACCTCTTTCACAAATCTCAGCCGTCCGCCCGGTGCACACCAATTAGAGATAACGACCACATTTGCGCTGACCGACCCGCCCGACCGGGTGCGACATCTGCTATCGCGGGTTGCCGGCACACTGCCGCAACGCAAGGCCGACAGCGCACCGACTGCGGTGGCCGCCGGTAGCGGCGAGTATCTCGTCTCTATGGGGTTGAAGTCGCCTGCCGATGACGGCGCGGCGCGAGCGACATTCCTGCGGTGGATCTGGTATGCGGCGCGGCGTGAGGAACTCCACCTCGACGGCGCCGACGACGACTTCTCCACGCTGGCGCGGGTGCAGATGGCGATGCGGACTGTCGTCGCACCGGCATTGCGGTTGAGTCACACCGATCAACAGTCCCTGACCCCGCACGCCAAAATGGTTCGATACGGCACCGACGAGGTCGTGCAATTCGCCGGTGAAGTGCCCACTGCGATGACATTTTTGATCCGCGGCTGCGTCCGGCTGACCACCACCGCCGAAGACGGTGCTGTCCTGTCAGTCAGCATGCTGGAAGCGGGTTCATTCCTCGGGCTGACCACACTGACCCGCCAGCCAAACCTCACTACGGCGTATGCGCTAGAAGAGGTGACTGCGCTGGAGATCGATCGTGAGCACATCGAAGAACTCGTCATGCAATCACCCTTACTGCTTCAGGAACTGGGTCGCATCATCGAAGACCGGCGAAAGCGCGTGGGGAGCCCCGGGTCGTAAGTGCGGTCGGCTGAAATGATGTGGGGCGTTAGAAAAGGCTGGACACCAGCTCGGCGAGCGAGGTGGGGACAAAGAACGTGCTGTCCGCGGCGTTTGCGGCAAGGTCGAAGGTGGGGTTAATCGCGAAGTCGCCAAACGGTGTCACGAAGGTCTCCGAGATCACGTTCGCTCCGGTCGTGGAGGCGAGGTCGGAATAGATAGTCTCGTAGCCGAATCCGTTGTCGTTCACGTCGAACACCGAGCCCGCCGGGGGAAGATCGCCTGTGGCGGTGCCTGCGGTGCCCGATTCGGCGGTGACTAGAAGCGCCTCGCTGGAATTGCCGAAGAAGCTGTTGGTGGTGGTGACGTCGGCGTCGAAGTTCCCGATCGTGTTGCCGGACGCGTTATCGAGCTCGAATTCCTGGTATCCCTGGAAGCTTGAGTCCAGCGGCGGAACCCCGTTGACTCCGGAGATCTGTTCGCTGCCCACCGGCACGATGGTCTCGTCGTCGGTAGGAACCGTGAACGAGTTGACGGTCATCGCCCCGGTTGCGTCATAAAAGGAGATGGGAATGGTGATGTCGCCGTAGGGGCTCACGATGACATCCGAGACGACGTTGCCCGACGCCGTAGGCGTCACGGAGTAGAGGTTGTAGATCGAGCCATCGCCGAAAATGTAGAAGACGTTGTAAAGGGAGCCGACCGGCGGGGTATCCCCGGCGGCGGCACCAACGGTGCCCGAGACATCTTGGGTGACGAAGATTTCCTCGGTGTAGTTGCGCAAGACATCCGACGTATTGGCCACCTCACCGTAGAAGGAGCCCGTCGCTTGATCGCTGGCCGCGTTGTAAACGTCGAACAGTTGATTTCCCTCAACGGCGATGTCAGCGGGCGGAACCCCGGTTACTGAGGTGATATTTTCGGTAACCCCGGTGGCGGGAGCCAACTCGTAGCCATCGGTGAGTACCGCTGGTTGGTCGTCCAATGTGTTATCGGCAAGACCCGCGGCTACGTCGTAGTGGGCGGGCGTGGACTCGGTCCCGGACGGGGTCGTCAAGGTAAAAGTGATCACGTCGCCGGTGGACAAGGCGAGCGCGGAGTAAATGGTCTCGTAGCCATGGCCGTAGTTGGCAATGTCGATCACCGAGCCGACCGGCGGGGTATCCCCGCCGGCGGTGCCCACGGCGCCTGACAGGTCGTTGGTGACGAGGAGTAACTCGTGGGCGGCGCCGAACAAAGACGGTTGGGTGCTTTCGTCGGCGTCGAAGGTTCCGACTGTCTTATCGGTTGTCGTGTCAAAAACCTCGAATACCTGCTGTCCCTGGATGCTCCCGGCGACCGCGGGAGGAGTCGCGGGTACGCCGAAAAATCCGGTGATCTCTTCGGTGGAACTCGGATCGGGAATCATCTCGTAGCTGTCGGCGAAGGCGACGGCCACAGGCAGCAACGCGACGCCCAGCAGCCCGCCGGCGGCTGCGCCCAAGCAATGGGTAATACAACGGCGGGCCAATGGAGACTCGATTCGGTTGTTAATGCGGACCAGTTAGCACTTCACACCGATCAGCTGGCCGGGAGCTGTTGTGCTGCAAGGTATTACGGCCGTTAAGTTGGCCGGGCGTACTCGAATACCTGGTGCAGTCATGCCCGCAGCGTACACAACATTTGGCTGAATTGTCCGACTCTTGCTGCCGCAAACGTGTCGCGTTCGCGATAGCAAGCAAAGATTGCCGATTTTCGGTTCGCCACGGTCTTGTTGCGTTCGCTCGCATATCCAGTAGGGCCGTGTCCACCGCGCCGTAGGGAACTCGATACCCTGGGTTAATGAGTGTGCATGCTCCGTCGGCTCCCGACTTGCGCCAACAGGTGCACCAGGCGGCGCGCCGGGCACGGGTCGCGGCCCGCGTGCTGGCCTCTTTGCCGACGGTCGCCAAGGAACAGGCGCTGTTAGTCGCCGCGAAAGCAATCGTGGCCAACACCGATCAGATCCTGGCGGCCAACGCCGAAGATCTGAACGCTGCGCGGGCTGCGCAGACGCCGACCGCGATGATCGACAGGCTGGCGCTGGACCCGAAACGCGTCGACGGAATCGCCGCCGGCCTGCGCCAGGTCGCTGGGCTGCCCGATCCGGTCGGCGAGGTGCTGCGCGGCTACACCCTGCCCAACGGGCTGGCGCTGCGCCAGCAGCGGGTGCCGCTGGGCGTGGTCGGGATGGTCTATGAAGGCCGGCCCAACGTCACCGTCGACGCGTTTGGTTTGACGCTCAAATCCGGCAACGCCGCGCTGCTGCGCGGTAGCGCATCAGCAGCGAAGTCCAACGAAGCGCTGGTCTCCGTGCTACGCGCCGCGCTGGTGAGCGAGGACCTGCCCGCCGACGCCGTCCAGCTGCTCTCGGCCGCCGACCGCTCGACCGTCACCCACCTGATCCAGGCCCGTGGCCTGGTCGACGTGGTGATCCCGCGTGGGGGAGCCGGCCTGATCGACGCGGTGGTCCGCGATGCGCAAGTGCCGACCATCGAGACCGGTGTCGGCAACTGCCATGTCTACGTGCACGATGCGGCCGACCTCGAGATGGCTGAACGGATCCTGCTGAACTCCAAGACCCGTCGGCCCAGCGTCTGCAACGCCGCCGAGACGTTGCTGGTCGACGCCGCGATCGCCGGGCAGGCCCTGCCGCGGCTGATCGGTGCGCTCCAAGACGCCGGCGTGACCGTGCATCTCGACCCCGATGACACCCACTTGCGCCGCGAATACCTGGCGATGGAGATCGCGGTCGCGGTCGTCGACGGTATCGACGCGGCGATTGCGCACGTCAACGAATACGGCACCGGACACACCGAAGCCATCGTCACCACCAATATGGCTGCCGCCCAACGATTTACCGAGGGAGTGGATGCAGCTGCCGTGATGGTCAACGCGTCGACGAGCTTCACCGACGGTGAGCAGTTCGGGTTCGGCGCCGAGATCGGCATCTCCACCCAGAAGCTGCACGCCCGCGGCCCGATGGGCCTGCCAGAACTGACGTCGACCAAGTGGATCGTCTGGGGCGACGGTCAGACTCGCCCGGCCTGACATGCTGAGGAGAACACAAACGTGAGTGTGCCCGCGCGGCCGGTCCCGCTGTTCGCTGATATCGACGAGGTCGAGGCGCGGCTGGCCGAAACCGGCTATCTGGTCGATACGGCCACCGCCACCGCCGTTTTCCTCGCCGACCGCCTCGGCAAGCCGCTCTTGGTGGAAGGACCAGCCGGGGTCGGCAAGACCGAACTGGCACGCGCCGTCGCGCAGGCCACCGGATCCGGTTTGGTTCGCCTGCAGTGCTACGAAGGCGTCGACGAGGCCCGCGCGCTCTACGAGTGGAACCACGCCAAGCAGATTCTGCGTATCCAGGCCGGGTCCGGAGATTGGGACCAGACCAAGATGGATGTGTTCAGCGAGGAGTTTCTGCTCTCGCGGCCGCTGCTGACCGCGATCCGTCGCACCGAGCCGACGGTGTTGTTGATCGACGAAACCGATAAGGCTGACATCGAAATCGAGGGTCTGCTGCTGGAGGTGCTGTCCGACTTCGCGGTGACCGTCCCCGAGTTGGGCACCATCACCGCTGAGCGGGCACCGTTTGTGGTGCTGACCTCCAACGCCACCCGCGAGCTGTCCGAGGCGCTCAAGCGTCGTTGTTTGTTCTTGCACATCGACTTTCCCAGTCCCGAGCTCGAACGCCGTATCCTGCTGTCCCGCGTACCCGAACTGCCTGGACACATCGCCGACGAGTTGGTGCGCATCATCGGGGTGTTGCGCGGAATGCAGCTCAAGAAGCTGCCGTCGGTGGCCGAGACCATCGACTGGGGTCGCACGGTGCTCGCGCTCGGCATGGACACCATCGACGATGCGACCATCGCCGCCACGCTGGGCGTGGTGCTCAAACACCAATCAGATCAGCAGCGCGCCACCGGCGAACTTCGGCTGAACTGAGAGACACCGATGGCCGTCCGCCGCGTTCGCCCCAGCCAGCCGCTTGCCCCCCACGGCCTGCCGGGTCACCTGGTTGGTTTCGTCGAAGCGCTTCGCGGGCAAGGTATTTCGGTCGGGCCGTCGGAGACGGTGGATGCCGGCAAAGTGATGGCGGTCCTTGGTCTCAGTGATCGGGAGGTGCTGCGCGAGGGCCTCGCCTGTGCGGTGTTACGCCGGCCCGAGCACCGTGAGACCTACGACGCGATGTTCGACCTGTGGTGGCCCGCCGCGCTGGGGGCACGCGCGGTCGTGACGGAGGAGGCCGGGGCCGATCCCGAGATCCAGTTGCCGCCCGACGATGTCGAAGCGATGCGACAGATGCTGCTGGATCTGCTCACCGCCAATGCCGACCTGGCCGATATGGATGAGCGGCTGGTGGCGATGATCGCGCAAATCGTCGACGCCTACGGCAAATACAACTCCAGCCGCGGCCCGTCGTACTCGTCGTATCAGGCGCTCAAGGCGATGGCGCTGGACGAGCTGGAAGGCAAGCTGTTGGCCGGTCTGCTCGCTCCCTACGGCGACGAACCCACACCGACCCAGGAGCAGATCGCCAAAGCTCTTGCCGCGCAGCGAATCACCCAGTTGCGCAAAATGGTGGACGCCGAGACCAAGCGGCGCACCGCCGAGCAGCTCGGCCGCGACCACGTCCAGATGTACGGAATCCCGCAGCTGGCCGAGAACGTCGAATTCCTGCGCGCTTCGGGCGAACAGCTGCGGTCGATGCGTCGGGTGGTGCAGCCGCTGGCCCGCACCCTGGCCACCCGGTTGGCCGCCCGGCGCCGCCGTGCCCGTGCCGGGGCGATCGACCTGCGTAAGACGTTGCGCAAGTCGATGTCCACCGGCGGCGTGCCGATCGACCTGGTGCTGCGCAAACCGCGCCCGGCCCGGCCCGAACTGGTGGTGTTGTGCGACGTGTCCGGGTCGGTCGCCGGCTTCAGCCACTTCACCCTGTTGTTGGTGCACGCATTGCGCCAGCAGTTTTCCCGCGTTCGGGTCTTCGCCTTCATCGACACCGCCGACGAGGTGACGCACATGTTCGGCCCGGACGCCGACCTGGCCGTCGCGATCCAGCGGATCACCCGGGAAGCGGGTGTCTACACTCGCGACGGCCACAGTGATTACGGCAACGCGTTCGTCTCGTTCATTCAGGCGCACCCGAACGTGCTGTCACCGCGCAGCTCCTTGCTGGTGCTCGGCGACGGCCGCACCAACTACCGCGACCCGGCCACCGACGTGCTGGCGCACATGGTGACCGCGAGCCGGCACGCGCACTGGCTCAATCCGGAGCCCAAGCACCTGTGGGGCAGCGGCGACTCGGCGGTACCCCGCTACCAAGAGGTCATCACCATGCACGAATGCCGCTCCGCCAAGCAGCTGGCGGCAGTGATCGACGAGCTGCTGCCGGTCTGAGGTTTCAGACCCGAGAACATTGCCGGTCACATCTGTCTCATCAGTCCCTCGGCGAGGGGATACGCGATTTGCCCGCCTCCGAGCGATTACCACTTCCGGAGGGCTAACTCGGCAAGGAGAAATCGCTGAGAGGCGGGCAGACTGCTTGGCCGGTGGTGCGGAGGCTCCTGTGGCGGATGTGATTATCGCCGGCCGAGCCTGCACGATCAGGCTGCCGCAGGAGGCTCCAGTAAGCTGGCAAACCATGCGAAAGCGGCGGCTGGGAGTGATGGGTGGGACGTTCGACCCCATCCACAACGGCCACCTGGTCGCCGCGAGCGAAGTGGCGTCGTTGTTCGATCTGGACGAAGTCGTCTTTGTGCCGAGTGGACAGCCTTGGCAGAAGAAGCGCCAGGTCAGCGCCGGCGAGGACCGGTACCTGATGACGGTGATCGCGACCGCGGCGAACCCGCGGTTTTCGGTAAGCCGGGTCGACATCGATCGCGGCGGACTGACCTACACCAAGGACACTTTGCGGGATCTGCAGGCGCTCAACCCCGATTCCGACTTGTACTTCATCACCGGGGCCGACGCGCTCGCCGCCATCCTGTCGTGGCAGGACTTGGACCAACTGTTCGCGGTGGCTCGGTTCGTCGGGGTTAGTCGGCCCGGATACGAGCTGGCCCGCGAACATCTCGCCGACGTTCTGGACGGGCTGCCAGATGACGCGTTGACATTGGTCGAAATCCCGGCGCTGGCGATTTCGTCGACCGACTGTCGTCGGCGCGCCGAAGAGGGTCGCCCGTTGTGGTACCTGATGCCCGACGGCGTCGTGCAGTACATCTCCAAGCGCGAGCTCTACCGCAAACCCGGGGACGACACGTGACGGCCACCCCGGAGGCGATCGAGATGGCCGCGGTCGCCGCACGCGCGGCGGCGTCGAAGCTCGCGGATGATGTCGTCGTCATCGACGTTTCCGGCCAATTGGTGATCACCGACTGCTTCGTCATCGCCTCGGCGTCCAACGAGCGGCAGGTCAACGCGATTGTCGACGAGGTCGAGGAGAAGATGCGGCGGGCCGGCTACAAGCCCGCGCGCCGCGAAGGCACCCGCGAAGGCCGCTGGACGTTGCTGGACTACGTCGACATCGTCGTGCACATTCAGCACCAAGACGAACGCAATTTCTATGCGCTGGACCGGCTTTGGGGCGACTGCCCGATGGTGGCGGTGGACTTGTCGGCGGACACTGCGAGCCGGTCATGACGACGCGCCGCCTGGTGATGCTGCGGCACGGGCAAACCGACTTCAATCTCGGCAGCCGAATGCAAGGCCAGCTGGACACCGAGCTCACTGAGCTGGGGCGCACCCAGGCGGTCGCCGCAGCCGAGGCGCTCGCCAAACGCCAGCCGCTGCTCATCGTGTCCTCGGATCTGCGACGCGCTTACGACACCGCGGTCGCGCTGGGAGAGCGCACGGGCTTGCGGGTGCAGGTCGACGACCGGTTACGCGAGACCCACCTCGGTGACTGGCAGGGCATGACGCACGCCGAGATCGATGCCGTCGCACCGGGGGCCCGGCTGGCCTGGCGCGAGGATGCCACCTGGGCGCCGCACGGAGGCGAGAGCAGGGTCGATGTGGCAAGGCGCAGCCTGCCGCTGATCGCCGAGCTGGTCGCTGGTGAGCCCGAATGGGGTGCCGACGAGGAGCCGGAGCGGCCGGTGGTGCTGGTCGCGCACGGCGGGCTGATCGCGGCCCTGACCGCAGCGCTGCTGGGGCTGCCGGTCGCCAACTGGCCCGCGCTGGGCGGCATGGGCAACGCCAGCTGGACGCAGCTGGCCGGGCACGCCGCGGATAGCCAGAGCGGCGGCGACGATGTCAATGACATTCGGTGGCGCCTGGACGTGTGGAACGCTTCGGCACAGGTCGCCGGCGATGTCCTCTGAGCAACGGCCGGCGTTGCTTGTCTTCGCCGATTCACTGGCCTACTACGGACCGACCGGTGGCCTGCCTGCAGACGACCCGCGCATCTGGCCTAATCTTGTTGCTGCGCAGCTAGATTGGGATCTGGAGCTGATCGGTCGAATCGGCTGGACGTGTCGCGATATATGGTGGGCGGCCACTCAGGATCCGCGGGCCTGGGCGGCGCTGCCACGTGCCGGGGCGGTGATCTTCGCGACGGGCGGGATGGATTCGCTGCCGTCGCCGTTGCCGACGGCGTTGCGTGAACTCATCCGCTACGTGCGACCGCCATGGCTGCGGCGATGGGTCCGCGACGGCTACGGCTGGGTGCAGCCGCGGCTGTCTCCGGTCGCCCGGGCCGCGCTGCCGCCCCACCTGTCCGCTGAGTATCTCGAACAGACCCGCGGCGCAATCGATTTCAACCGGCCGGGTATTCCGATCGTGGCATCGCTGCCGTCGGTGCACATCGCCGAGACCTACGGGAAGGCCCATCACGGCCGGGCCGGCACGGTCGGGGCGATCACTCAATGGGCCCAGCAGCATGACATTCCGCTGGTTGACCTGAAATCCGCTGTCGCCGAACACGTTATGGGCGGTCGCGGCAACCCCGACGGTATCCACTGGAACTTCGAAGCCCACCAGGCAGTCGCCGAGTTGATGTTCAAGGGTCTTGCCGAAGCCGGCGTGACAACCGAGAATCCGCGCGGCTGAGTTCACATGCCAGTTGTGGTGGTCACTGACTCGTCGGCGCGCCTTCCCGCCGATCTGTGCGGGCAGTGGGGCATTCGGCAGGTGCCCCTGCACATCCTGATCGACGATATGGACCTGCGTGACGGCGTCGACGACGTTCCGGACGACATTCACGACTTCGGGCAGGCCACCACCGCCGCAGCCACGTCACCGGAACTCGACGAGGCTTACCGGCAAGCACTGGCCGACAGCGGTGGCGATGGGGTAGTGGCGGTGCATCTTTCGGCGGCGCTGTCGGGGACCATCTGCGCTGCCGAGACCACTGCGGCGCAGATCGGTTCAGCGATTCGGGTGGTCGACTCGAAATCGACTGCGATGAATACCGGTTTCGTCGCGCTGGCTGCCGCCCGGGCAGCGGCCGACGGTGCCGACCTGGACACGGTCGCGGAAGCCGCGGCTGATGCCGTGAGCCGCAATCACGGTTTCATCGTCGTACATCAGCTGGACAACCTGCGGCGAAGCGGGCGCATCGGTGGTGCCGGCGCCTGGCTGGGCACCAAGCTCTCCCTCAAGCCGCTGCTGCGCATCGACGACGGCAAACTTGTTCTGGCGCAACGGGTACGCACCGCCAGTAAAGCGGTCGCGACGATGATCGATCGGGTGTGTGAAGTCGTCGGGGAACGTCCCGCGCAGATCGCGGTGCATCATGTCGCCAACCCCGACGGCGCGGCCGACCTGGTCGCCGCACTGACCGAACGGTTGCCGACGTGTGAGCCGGCGATCGTCACCGACCTGGGCCCCGTGCTTGCGTTGCACGTCGGCGCCGGCGCGCTGGCGGTGTGCGTCGAGGTAGCAGAGTAGCCGGCTACGTGGACCCACCGGCCCGAGTGTGACGCTGATCCGATATCCCGCGTTGCTGCGCGCTCAAGGTCCAGCTCGCTGGCGCGCTGATTCTGCGACACCTCTGTAGGGTGAGTGTGCCGAGACTCGCAAGAGGGGCAACAGGGGCAAGATGGAGGCGGTCAGTGGCAATACAACCAACACGGGCAGGTCGGCGCGTTGCGGATCTCGTTCTGGTGGCGCAGGGCTCGATTCCGATTACCCTCAGCGGTAAGGTCCGACGTTCAGCGTGCGTCGAGCGTTGCTTGCACGTTCCGGCGTGATGGCGGACATTGACCAGGAAGCCGGACTCGGACACTGGGCTGGTCGAGATGCGATCGAGTGTTTTCTGCCTGATGACGAAATTCGAAAGCTCAATCGTGACCTTCGGATACTAATAGCAAGCAACGGCACCCTCACTCGGATTCTCGGCATTGTCGCTAATGATGAGATCGTCGTGCAGATTGTCGAGCAGCAGGTCCACGGCATGGCGCCGAGGATGCCCGGTTTGGAGCAATTACCGAGCGGGCGGGTTCTTCAGCGTCAGATCTTACTCAACGGCCGGAGTTCAGGGGACGCATTTGTAGCTGCGGAGTCGTTGATTGCTATTGACATGTTACCTGCCGCGATCACGACAAGCTTGACAACGACGGAACATCCTATTGGTGAGGTCATCGAAGCTAGTTGCCTTGAAACGTTTAAGGAGCCGGCTAAAGTCTGGATAGGGCAGCCGCCTGGTTGGCTGGCACTTGCTGGATACCGGCATTCGGAACCGAGAATTGTCGCCCGCCGGTATCGCGTTGTTGCCGGAGGACAACCAGCGATCATTATCACCGAGTATTTTCTTCGAAATATCTTCCAAGATCCTCCGTAGATGAACCGATCGTTGCCAACATTCGAACGACGTCGAATACAAGGAGTTGGAGATCGATTTGCGTCTACTCAGCGGGTCCCGAGAAGTCTCTAGCGCTGACGACGTCAGGTCACAGCCCTTATACCCACGGATCGAAATCGCCTTGCGCATAGCTTGGCCGCCAGATGAGCGTTTGTGATGTGCGGGATCGACGGAGCACGGTCACGGCGGCGAGCTAGGGAGGCGATCCAGTAATGCGGGATGGGAACCTGGCAAGGTTACTGGCTAAGCGGGCATCAGAAGCGGGCTGGTATGACAAGCCCGCCTACTATGCGCCGCACCTCGTGACACATGGCCAAATCCATGACACCGGCGCACGTCTTGGCGAAGTGCTGAGAAACCGCGGTATTTCCACAGGAGACCGCGTCCTGTTGTGCCTTCCGGATTCGCCGGAACTAGTGGAGCTATTGCTAGCCTGCCTGGCTCGCGGGATTCTGGCGTTCCTCGCGAATCCGGAGCTCCATCTCGAAGACCACGCGTTTGCCGAACGCGACACCGAGCCAGCGCTTGTCGTCACGTCTGGCGCTCTCCGCGGTCGGTTTCAGCAATCGCGCGTTGTGGAAGCCGAAGAGCTCTTGTCCGATGCAAGCCGAGTCGAGCCGGGAGACTACGAGCCGGTTAGTGGCGACGCTCATGCGTACGCCACCTACACATCTGGTACTACGGGACCACCGAAAGCTGCGATTCATCGGCACAGCGATGTGTTGACGTTTATTGACGCGATGTGTCGCAACGCGTTGCAGCTGACTCCCCAAGACATCGGGCTGAGTAGCGCGCGCACGCATTTCGCGTATGGCCTGGGTAATTCGGTCTGGTTTCCATTGGCGACAGGTGGTTCGTCGGTCATCAATCTGGTGCCGGTTAGCGCGGATCTGGCTGCCGAGCTAAGTGCGAGATTTGCGCCATCGGTACTTTACGGTGTACCAACTTTCTTTGCCAGAGTTGTCGAGACATGCTCTCCCGATTCGTTTCGTTCGCTCCGATGTGTGGTATCAGCGGGAGAGGCTCTCGGGGTCGGGTTCGCCGAGCGACTCGCGGAGTTCTTTGGCGGTATTCCCATTCTCGACGGAATTGGATCTACCGAGGTTGGGCAAACATTCGTATCGAACAGCGTCGACGAATGGCGTCTGGGGACCATTGGAAAGGTTCTCCAACCTTATGAGATTCGAGTGGTGGCGCCGGATGGCGCAACCGCCAAACCAGGGGTTGAGGGCGACCTATGGGTCCGAGGACCGTCGATTGCGGCAGGCTACTGGAACCGACCCACAGGTCCTTTGATGAATGGGGATTGGCTCGACACGGGGGATCGGGTTTGCATCGACGGCGACGGATGGGTTACGTACCGTTGCCGCGCGGATGACACCGAAATCGTCGGGGGCGTCAACGTTAATCCGGCCGAGGTTGAGCGACTCATCGTTGAGGACGACAGCGTGGCCGAGGCCGCGGTTGTCTCAGTAAGGGAGCCCACCGGAGCATGGGCGTTGCAGGCGTTTCTAGTCCCGACGAGCGGCCAACCCGTCGAGCAATCAGTTATCCGGGCCATCCACCGCCGATTGCTTACCCAACTTTCCGTATTCAAGGTGCCGCACAGGTTTGCCGTCGTTGAACAACTTCCGCGAACCTCGTCCGGAAAGTTAGTGCGGGGTGCGCTTCGGGCGGAGAGCCCAACAAAACCGATCTGGGACCTCCCGTCCATGCCACCTCGGCCGGACACGGAAGCATTGTGGGATGACGCACCGGCATCGAACGCGCAGATTGGTGAAAACCGTGGCGGCGTAACGCTTAACGATCGGTTGGCCGTTTTGCAGGAAGAACGTCGCCGGCTGGTGGTGGAGGCAGTCAGTGCAGAGGCCGCGAACATATTGGGCGAGACCGGTCCTCAGTCGGTAAATCCGGATCTGACCTTCGCGGAGCTGGGTTTCGACTCGCAAATGACTGTGGAACTCCGCAATCGATTGGCGGCAGTGACGGGTCTGCGGTTGCGCGACACGGTCGGATGGGACTACGGCTCGGTTACCGGACTGGCTCAGCATTTGGATGCTGAACTCTCCGGATCGGCCAGGCCGGTGCCGCTGCCTTCCCCGGCGAAAGCCGATGAGCCGGTGGTCGTGGTCGGGATGGGCTGCCGGTTCCCGGGTGGAGTGGATTCCCCGCAAGGGCTCTGGGAGGTCGTGGCGGAGGGTCGGGACGTGGTGTCGGAATTTCCCAGCGATCGGGGTTGGGATGTCGACGGGTTGTTCGACCCTGATCCGGACACGATGGGCAAGACCTATACGCGGTTGGGCGGGTTTGTCGCCGACGTTGCCGGTTTTGATGCCGGGTTCTTCGGGATCGCCTCGGGCGAGGCATTGGCGATGGATCCGGAGCAGCGACTGTTGATGGAGTGTTCTTGGGAGGCACTGGAGCACGCCGGCATTGAACCGACATCGTTGCGGGGCTCGGCGACCGGAGTGTTCACCGGGATCTTCGGGCAAAGCTATGCGAGCGAGGCGACCGACCTGGAGGGGTATCGGCTAACCGGCACGGCGTCGAGCGTTGCCTCGGGGCGGGTGTCGTATTTCTTGGGCTTGGAGGGTCCGGCGGTGTCGGT
>Ga0210396_10002656_pt1 | contig 18102 bp, 13 predicted proteins | sample IncBWH17OmetaG_FD_155466 | JGI IMG/M metagenome (GOLD analysis project Ga0210396, IMG submission 155466) | Forest soil microbial communities from Barre Woods Harvard Forest LTER site, Petersham, Massachusetts, United States - Inc-BW-H-17-O ... | reverse complement strand
CTGCGGTTCGAGCGAGCCGTGCACGCGCACGACGATCGAGGCCGACGGTTCGGGCGTTTCGCGCGAAAACAGCGGCCGTTCCGGCAGCACCAGATGCACCCGCGCCGCCTGGACCCGGTCGATGGCGCGGATGGTGCGGGCCAATTCACCCTCAAGCGCGCGCAGATGATTGATGTTCTGGACGAAGCTGGTGGTCCCGAGCGCATCGGATTTGTCGAAAATCTCGTACCCGACGCCGCCGCCCTTGGGCAAGCCACCCTCGGCGAGCTTCATGCGCAGCCGCGTGACCTTGTCCTTCGGCACCATGATCACGGCACCGTCGTTGCGTAGTTCGAAGGGGATGGCCTGGCGTTCCAGGTCCTTGATGATGGCGGAGGAGTCCTCCATGCTGAGGTCGGTAAAGAGGGTGGTCATCTGCGGCGTGGTGACGCGCATGATGACAAAGGCGAAGAAACCGATCAGCGCGGCTGTCACCGCGACCATCGCCATCAGCCGCGACGCACCCAGACCCTTCAGGAAGCCCACAAGACTCTGCAAACTAACCGCCCCTCAGATTCGGCTCCAAACGCCGACTGGGCAATTATTGCCTATGGGATGGTTTCGATATGGTTAACGAAGGTTAAGGGCCGGCACGAAAGTTCCAAATGGAAAAAATCGGCTTCGCAAGACGAAGCCGATTTTCCTAAAATGCCGTTGCTCGGAGAGAGCGTTTATTGGCGATATTGCTGAATACGGGTGGTGCGCAACCCGGCAAGACCATGCTGATCGATGGAAAACTGCCAGGAAAGGAATTCGTCGACGGTCAGCGTGTAACGGCTACAGGCCTCCTCAAGGGAGAGCAGGCCGCCGCGGACCGCAGCAACGACTTCGGCCTTACGGCGGATAACCCACCGTTTGGTCCCGGGCGCGGGCAAATCCGCAATTGTTAACGGACTACCGTCGGGCCCGATGACGTATTTTACCCTCGGGCGATGGGGTTCTGTCATGGCGTACTCACAAACTCTCAACCACTGAACTCACGAAAGTAACCTACGCCCCGCGACTTAAAATTTGCCTAAGCCTAAGGCTTCAATACGAATCTCCTTGGAAATGCCCAGACGCCGGCCGTCCGGGCGCCGCTCTGGCGCCCGGATCGACCGGTCTGAAGGCTCGGTGGGCGGCGGTAAGGACCGCAAATCAGCGATGGCCGCCGACGCCGGGAAGGAGGCGTCGTCGTCAGTTCACGATGCTTTGGATCTGGTTGACCGTAAAGGTCTGGCCGCCGATCGACAGCAGCGGCGGCGATTGGGTGAGATCGACCGAACTGACCACGCCCTCGACTTGCGTTGTGATGGCCACCGTATTGTTCGAGGAGTCCTTGGCGGTAGCCGTGAGGGTATAATTGCCGTCGGGCTCCTGGGTGCCGTCGTTGGCCAGGCCGTTCCAGGTGAACGGCTGGTTGTTGCCGGCGGTGGCATTGTAAGTGCCTGTGAAGACGGTCTGACCGTTGCTGCTGGTGATGTTGATATTGACGGTCGATGCGGTGGGGACGCTGAGCTGCCACGTCGCCGAGCTGTCGGTCAGTGGCGCGGTACTGCCGTTGACCACCGCCGTTTTGCCGACAAATCCCAGCGCCTGGGTCGATTGCGCGGTCTGCTGCAGCGAGACCAGCGTTGCCAGCGAGTCGTTGGTGTTGATCTGCTGCTGAACGCCGGCGAATTCGACGAGCTGTTGGGTGAACTGGTTGGTGTCCAGCGGACTGAGCGGATTCTGGTTCTGCAATTGCGTCGTCAGCAGTTGCAGGAAGCTCTGAAAGTTGCCGGCGATCTGCGTGTTGGCCAGCGCGTTTGCGGCCGCGGCCGAGGAAGCGGATGAAGATGAAGATGAGGCCGGCAGGGGAGTTGTCCCCGATACGACCGGGCTGGATGTGCCTGCTGCTGCTGTCATGTCTGTCTCCTCAAACCCTGATGTCCACGCCGCTGCTCGATCCGAGCGAGCGGCCATAGCTTCGTCCCGCGATCGCCGCAGGGGTGGTATCTTCGTCGCTGATGACCAGCCGCTGGGCGTTGCCGCCGGTATTGCTGCCGCTGTTCTGGCCGGAAGAGGACTGGTCGCGCAGGCTGAATTGCAGACCGTTGCTACCGGTCTTCAGTCCGGCGTCGTCCAGCGCGCGCTGCAACTGCGGGGCGTCCTGGCGCAGCATCGACAGCGTTTCCGGTTTTTCGACCGTCAAATGCGACGTCACCTGACCGTTGCGATCGATATCGATGCGAACATCGATGCGGCCAAGATCGGCCGGATCGAGCCGGATTTCGAAACTGCTCTTGCCGCTCTTGACCGAGGCCGCGATCTGGACCGCAAGCCCGCTCAGTGGCACCGGCGCGTTGGTGGCTGCCGTGGCGGTCAGTGTTGCCGCGGAAGTCGTCGTCGCCGGGGCGTTGAGCTGCGGCTGGATTGTGCCGGTCGCCTGAACGCCGGCGTCCGAGGTGTCGGTTGGCGCATGCGCGGCGCCGGCCACCGACGTGTGTTCATGGGCCGATATGGCCCCGGCGGCGGCCTCTGTGGCCACAGCATCAACAGCCGCGTCCGCAGCGTCCGGTTTGCCCGCGCCGGCGGGTTGCTGGACCAGGCCGTTCTGGGCCGCCGCTGTCGATGAATCCGTTGCCGACGGATCGGCTGTGCCCGAAGCCGTTTCCGACGCGGTCGTCTTGGATGAGGTTTTCGCTGCGACGGGGGCGGTCGCGGCAACCGTGCTGGTCAATGCCGCGGCGGTTGCCGTGGAGGCATCGGCCGGGGTTGCCGGCTGGTTGGCGGATGCGGCGACCGTCTGGCCCGCGGCTGCGGTAACCGCGATCTTTGCATTCGCCGTTGCGGCAGTCGCCGCCGATGTGGTCGCAGTCGTGGTCGCGGTGGTCGCTGCGTTCGGATCGGTCTTTATTGTGTGCGATGATGATGCCGCTTGCGCGGAGATGGTTTGTGAGCTGGCTGCGATGGCCGCCGCCGCAATCGCCAGCGGCGCGGTGGCGGTGCCGGAGGTTGACGGCGCCGCGGCAGCAACATTGGTCGACACGATGGGGACGGGGATCACAACGGCGACCGGGGTTGGCGTCGTCGCGGACAGTCCGGCCTGCTGTGCCGAGAGGGTAGGATCGACCGTGGTGGTGCCGTCGGTGGTTGAGGTAGAGGTTGACTTGGTGCTGCCGGCCTTCGGGGCACTGGGTTGCTGGGTCCCATTCGTGCTGGCTGCGCCATTGGTGTTGGCGCTGTTGGCATTAGTGTCGGAAGGCTGTCCGGAATTGTTGTTGTTATAATCGTTGTTGGCCGGCTGGTTGGCAGAGGCGTTGTTCGCCGGCCCTGGATTATCAGCGGCGGGCGGCGTGTTGTCGGTGTTGCTTGGCGGGGCGGGTGGCTGCTGCTGTGTCGTGGAGGCCGCGTTGTTGGCGTCGGCGGCCGTGTTGCTGTCGACGAGCGCCCCAAAAACGCCGTTTCCCGGCGCCTGATCGGACCGCGCGGACCATTGCGCGGCGCTCTGGTAAGACACGTTCGCTGCTGCTTCTGACGTGACGCTTAACACGGGCGGCCTCTCGCAATGGAACTGGCCTTAAGATCAGCAAGGACCGGGCCACCCCGACCCACAAAAAATACCAATATATATCAATGCCTTATAAGTATCATGGGCAGGCTGCGACGTCGCGGCGGCGGTCCCTTTTCTGCCCGGCGGCAAGATTTGCCGTTTGCGGCAGCCAAATCAGGTGACCGTGATTGCCTCACGCGAATACGGCCTATATTAAAGGGCAGCTTTTAAGCCGCTTCCGATGGAGCGAGTTCGCTTTTCACAGGAAAACGCTCCAAAGCCCTTTAACCGCAAGGCGGTTTCCTGATCGCGAAGCGCCTGGCGCTCGAGATCGCATCGATGACCGGGACCATGCTCAACAGTCTGGATCTTGAAGGCCGCCCGCAGGACACCAGGGTCGTTGTCGCCATGTCCGGCGGCGTCGATTCCTCGGTGACGGCCGCGCTGTTGAAGTCTGAAGGGTACGACGTCGTCGGTATCACGCTGCAGCTTTACGATCATGGGGCCGCCACCCATCGCAAGGGCGCCTGCTGCGCCGGGCAGGACATCCACGATGCGCGCAATGTCGCCGAGCGGATCGGCATCCCGCATTACGTGCTGGACTACGAAAGCCGCTTTCGTGAATCGGTGATCGACAATTTCGCCGACAGCTACGCCTCGGGTGAAACACCCGTGCCTTGCATCGAATGCAACCGCTCGATCAAGTTTCGCGACCTGCTCAAGACCGCGCGCGAACTCGGCGCCTGCGCGCTCGCAACCGGGCATTACGTCGCTTCGCGCCGGATGGGCGATGGATCGCGTGCGCTGATCTGCGCCGCCGATGCCGACCGCGACCAAAGCTATTTCCTGTTCGCGACCACCCGCGAGCAGCTCGACTATCTGCGCTTTCCGTTGGGCGACATGACCAAGCCGCAGGCGCGCGAACTGGCGCGGCGCTTCGAACTTAACGTCGCCGACAAGCAGGACAGCCAGGACATCTGCTTCGTGCCGACGGGCCGCTACACCGACGTTATCGGCCGGCTACGGCCGAATGCCATCGAGCCCGGCGATATCGTCGATCTCGACGGCCGCGTCATCGGCCGGCATCAGGGCATCGTCCACTTCACCGTCGGCCAGCGCCGCGGACTGGGCATCGCTTCGGCGGCGCCGCTGTATGTGGTGCGGCTCGATGCGGCCAGCCGCCGCGTCGTGGTGGGACCGCGCGAGGCGCTACGGATGGATCGCATCATGCTGCGCGACGTCAACTGGATCGGTGACGGTGTGCTCGATCGCGCGGTCGGCGAGGGTCTGGAAATTTTCGTGCGGGTGCGATCGACCCGCGCGCCGCAGCCGGCGTGGCTGCGCGCGGCCGAAGACGGCCGCTATGAAGTCGAGTTGGTCGCGGGCGAAGAGGGCGTCTCCCCGGGGCAGGCCTGTGTGTTCTACGATGCGGCCTCCGGCCAGGCGCGCGTGCTCGGCGGCGGCTTCATCCAAAGCGCTACCGCCAGGCGTGCAACAGCCAAAGGGGCAGCGAGGGAACCCGCCGCATCGCAACCGCTCATCGAGGCGATGCGCGGATAAGATTTCGGGCGGACAATTTTCAAGGCGGGGCATGGCGTCAGATATCGACCGCGCAGGGGTCGCAAAGGCTTATGGGCGCTGGGCGCCGGTCTACGATCTGGTGTTCGGCAAGGTTTTCGATCACGGCCGCCAATCGACCATCGCCGAGGCTGACAAGATCGGCGGACGGATTCTCGATGTCGGCGTCGGCACCGGATTGTCGCTGTCGGATTATTCGCGCACCACCAGATTGTGCGGTGTCGATATCTCCGAACCGATGCTGCGCAAGGCGCAGAGCCGCGTGCGGGCGCTGGGTCTTTCCAACGTTGAAACGCTCGCGGTCATGGATGCCAAGAATCTGGCATTCGCGGATTCGTTTTTCGACGCGGTGGTGGCGCAATATGTCATTACTGCGGTGCCGGATCCCGAAGCCACGCTCGATGATTTCATCCGCGTGCTGAAGCCCGGCGGCGAACTCATCCTGGTCAATCACATCGGCGCCGAGCGCGGCCCGCGCCGTATCTTCGAACTGGCGTTCGCGCCGCTGGCCCGCCGGCTCGGCTGGCGTCCGGAATTTCCATGGGCGCGTCTGACCGACTGGGCCGCCAAACATGGCGGTGTCAGCCTGACCGAGCGCCGGCCGATGCCGCCGATGGGCCATTTCTCGCTGATTCGTTACCGCAAGGCCTGAAACCGCCGTGCGCCCGCGGAACCTCCGCCCGGGTAGGCCGTTTTCCCGTCATGATGAAACAAGCACTCTTTCTGTCCTGCGTGCTGATGGCGGTGTCGGATGTGGCGAGCGCGCAAGCCCCGCCGGTTCCGGCGACGCCGCCGGCCCAAACCGCGCGCCCTGCGCCGGCAAACAATTGCGCGCCAATGCAGCCGGTGCCGCCCCATGGCACGGCGGCGCCGGAGGGCACGACGACCGGACAGCGGGCCGAGCCGCTCGCCGACAAACTCGCCAGATCCGATGGCGTGCTGTGCCCGCCCGCCGGGGTTGATCCGGAAATCCGCGCACCGACGCCCGATACCAGGCAATACACCGGTGATTCCGCCGCCCGGGAGTCCCGGCGGCGATCCCAACGTGCGGCCGAAATAGCCACGCCCGCGGTCGCCCGGTAGATCAGCCGGGTTTGCTTGACACGGCCTAGAGCGGCTTCTTATATGCCGCGCGTTCGCGACTGCGGTATATATAAAGCCGCGATCTTGAACGCCGTGGCGGGGTAGCTCAGCTGGTTAGAGCACGGGAATCATAATCCTGGGGTCGGGGGTTCGAGTCCCTCTCCCGCTACCACACGCAGCGCGGGTACCAACTCGCCAAATTGATCAACAGAATCAACGAAAACTGCGGAAACCAGCAAGACGCGCAGTTCGCGAAAGGTGTCCCAACCGCGGCTCGCTTTCTTACGCGACCATCGCGCGCCTCCTAGCTGCGGATCCTGTTCGGATTTCCGGCTCCGACGGGTCCTTGTCGCTCCTTGGCAGTACGCTCATGACGATGCGTCGTTTTAGTTTTCGCGCCTTCAAGAAGTCTTCGAAAGATTGTTCCACGCGCCCAGGCGATGAAACGACCAAGTGGGACTCGCCGATAAACTGCTCCATCGTGATTTTTCGGACGTCGTATTCGAGGATGTTCTGCCGAGAATGGGCAACGGAAACCACGTTCGAAGAGGGGTTCGCTCGTCAACGATGAGCAATTGCCCGAACTATGCCGGCCCTGCGATGCCGCCGAGTGACATTTCAACTTTGCACAAACAGAGACGTCTCAACTTGGTTGCGACATGGGCCGTTGATGCCAAGCGGACGTCCCAAGACTGATAAGGAATGGTCGCAAATGGAGTTAGTTGGTCGACTGATCAGGAAATGACAGAACGTGATTGAGATACGTCAAGCAAAGATCGAGGATGCGGTTGGCGTTTCGTCCCTACTGATGACGAATTCGTCGGAACGCGGCGGAGCGCTGTACGGCGATTGGTCGATCGACGTCGTAACGAAATGGATCACCAGCGGTGCGTTGATAGCGATTGCGGTCGACGGTTCGAAATTGGTCGGTGTGCTGTTTACGTCTGAGAAAGCACAGGCGTCCGCCGCGCCGGTGGTAGCGATGTTGCGCGTATGGCCCGGCACGGCAGACGCTTATATCTACGGCCCCATCTGTATTGATGAAGCCGCGCGCGGACAGGGCGTGCTTGACAGTTTGTTTGCATACGTGGCCGCAAGACTACCTGGCAGGGAGGCGATTCTATTCATCAAAGCGAACAATACCCGCTCGCTACAGGCCCATGCCAGGCTGGGGATGAGGCAGGTTGCGAACTTCGAACTTGGCGGGGAGGTCTTCATTGTTCTCAGCGACAAAAATGCTGATCGTTCTTAGCACCGGCAGCAACGTCACTTTGAGGGCCACTTTGAGGCGTGATCTCAGACCACGAATCTGAGTTTTGGGAATTCAAATCACTCCGGGCGCGCGCCCGCTTGCTTCCTCGGAATGTTCCGACCGAAGGACGTAAGCGCGTTTTTTCAATGACTACGTCAGCGGCGTGTATCCGGTCCGGTTGATGTCCACCAGATATTGAATGGCCGAGCGGCTCGGGAGGAAGAAATATCCGCCCGCTCGAACGGTCACAAAGCTTTGCATCTCACGCACCCTGACTGGCCCGGACGGTGTTGGAATGGTGAAATCACGCCGCTGGTCCGGGTCGGCCCATGACACCATCGGATCGGGCTCGTCTCTCAGGCCGTGAAATGAAGGAGACTGAATCCAGCTTTGCTGGACGAATTCGAACTGTCGATCCAGATCGGCGCAAAGACAGGTGAACAGCAAGCCCCGCTCTACCTTTGCTTTCTCCGGGGGGCGGTATTCGTAAGACCGTCCGCGCCGCAGCAATCGATGGCGGTTTGTGATGGACAGCTGCGCGGGGTCGTCCGGCTGCATGCTGTCGCGGGGATTGGCGCGGCGGATATGGGCGCCGAACGGGCAATGCAAGCCCTGCGGATCATCGATTCCATAGGTGAAGTTATTCTCTGTCGTTTCGCGCTTGCGCGGATTCTCCTGCCGGTCGGCACCCGGCCGTTCAACCAGCGGCGTGCCGTCGGGCCACCGCCCCAGCATCTTCGCGGCGAGCCATTTGGCGTTGACAGGTGCACCCGTGACATCCGCAAGGTTCTCGTAATCCTCCTTGATCTGGCGCGCCTTCTGCTCGATGAATTCTGCAAACTCCTCCAGATCCTGCGCGAGCTGCCTGACGACAAGAAAGCTGCCGTTGCGGCCGAAGTCCCGGGCAGCCACGTTCCCTTCTTCGAATGAAGGAAACCGGCTTGGCTGATCGGCAAGCACGGTGGGGAGATGATTTTTCCAATCCGATTCAGCCCGGACCGTCGCAGTCGGTGGATAGTACCCCTGGTTGTTGCGATATCCGAGAATGAATTCACCCGGCTCGACAACGTCCGATTTCCGCACGCCTTTCAGGAAACGCTGCGTTCCGCGAATGACAGGTTGCGAAATTCCATCGCGAAATCCGAAGTGCTCGTATTCGATGTGATCGCTCTTGCCATCATCGTCGGAATCACCTGAGGGCTGACGCGCCAGGATCGCGTGCCCCTCGTGGTCGTAGGCGAGCCTTTCGGTTGGAGGCTGAGTCGGGATCGCATGGATCAAGGCATCCTTCCCGAGGGCGGCGAGATGTTGATTCAGAACCTCTTCGCACCTCTCGGCGTCTTCGGCATAGATAAACAGGATCGCGTCGGCGCCAGGAGGGCCGGGCTCATTCCCGGCGCGGCCCTCAATCTGGTCGGTGTCCCCCCAACGCCATCCTGCCGAGGCTGCCTCTTTGAAGTCGCCCAAGATGCGGCTTCGATTGACCATTCCGATATTGAACGCGTTAGGGAACGTACCCAATCCGTCGTGCTTTGTTGGATCAGAGAGGCCAAGCTTGACGAGGCCGGCCGCACTGAAGCCAACGAAAGTAGCCAGATTTTGCAGGTCCGGATCGACGGTGAAAGGGTGATCCCCGAAAGTTATTCCGCAGGATGCCGCCTCCGGCTGGTAGGTGTCGCCATGTGGCGACCGTGCGCCCGACACCAGTTTTTCCAGCCATTTGGAGTGGTTCTCCGTTCCATCGGGGAGCCGTATCAGCGCACAGATGGCGTAACGGAGATATCGCTGCCCCCGGAACAGCAGCGACTGGATCTCATCGGTCTCGATTGCGTAATCCGGTCGCGGGATCGAGCCAAAGCAATCGAGCCAGGCGCGTGCGGCCAGGTCGGTTGACGCTCGCGCCAGCCCATCGTGGATGAGCGCATTGTCGCGGATCTGGTCAGTGGTGAGGTGGGTGAAGCGGCTGTACCAGAACTGCGACAGCACTTGCTGACGGCGTACCCAACGCTTGAACCGGTCGCCATCCTGGGCGCCCTCCAGGATCAGGAATTTGGTGCGCGGGAAGCCGACCCCGTTGCTCCATGCCGCGGTTTGACCCTGATGGGCCTTCATGACGAAGTCTTCGAGATAGCTTTCCCAGCTGCCGTCGTAATTGGCCTGGAAGATCAGCTTGTCGCGGCCTGGCAGCCGGAACCATTTTGCGTAGTGGATCGTACCCATGTCGAGGACGAAACCGGGTCGAAAATAATTCAATACCATCTGCTTGATGCCCCAAAGCGACATTGCAAGCGTCAGCTTCCGGAACCATCCGCTTTTCAGCGCGGTGACGGCCATGAAATGATTCTGAGCAAAGCCGGGCGGGTTTTCGACGCCGGCGATGGTGCGGATGTCCTGCAGTTTCGGATTCTGATCATCCGGGATGTCGTGAGTCTCGCGGTAGCGAAGAAACGCCAGAAAGCCGGCGCCCATCAAGCCCAGCAAGACCAGCGCCGTCGCAGGGCCGCCGATCAGGGCAAGCGTGATCCGGCCCGGAAGACTAGCCGACAGGGGATCGCCGGCCACGGTGGCACAGAAGATTGCGATGGCGAACAGAATGGCGGTTGCGATCACCGGCAGAGCAAGGCTCCAGCAATCCCAGGTCTTCAAGAACTTGAGCAGCGCATCCTGCTGGCTGCATTCCTTCCAGTCCGAAATCTTGAGCCGTCGCCTGCTCGGGATCATCAAGACATCGCTTTCGGCAAACTTCGCTCCCCGCCCAAGCAAGTCCTCCAGTTTCGCCTGGTCGGATCCCGGCAGTGTGACGCCAGCCCAGCGTTGAGGATGGACGATGAACGATCGGACGAAGTCGAGCGCCTGCATCGCGCGATTGCCGATGCCGATGTGAAACGTCAGGAAGAACTGGAGTGCGTCATTGGCGAATTCGGCCAGGGAGTCCTGCATCGCGATACCGTGTACTGAAAATTCCGGCGTCCCGTTGAAGTTGAGGCCGATCGCGCCCCACGGGCGCGTCCGCAGGTCGAGCGCGTAGTTGCTCAAGACCTCGGCCAGCCCAACTTTTCCCATCGGCGTGTTCTGAAAGATCGCGTGCAGGTGTCCACCATCGCTTGCGTCCGCGTCGGCGATCGCGTTAATCGCCGCTTCCTTCGATCCATCGACATTCAGTTCGAGCAGAAAATGGGGCGCCGGCTCACCGGCATCGCCGGCCTCGATCACGGAAAGCGATGAGAAATGCACGATTTCGGTCTTGTCGAACATGGCCTGCATGTGTGCGCCCGCCGGGTTTCCAAGTGCGGCGATCTGCTGCCGTACCTCCTCCGCCTTTTGGAGCGGATCCTCTCCCTTGCTTGCGAGTAGAGGCGCGCAAATCGTCAGCATGGTTTGGGTCGCCGGCGAGGTGGCCAGGTCAAACTCCATGTCGAGGCGGGATGGGAACGGCCCCACCCATCGGATCCTGCGGCCCCAGGTATCGTCGCTGTAGCGCAGGTTCGGTTGCGAGAGCAGAATTGCGAAGATTTCGGTAAACTGGGCCATCGCCAGATATTTTCCGAGGCATGCATGAGTTCCCATGCCGAACGCGAGGTCCACGTTTTCGGGCTTTCGATCGGTGCGGAACTGGCCCGGGGATTTGATGGCGCGGCGATCACGCAGCGCGGACATGGTCGCGACCATCAGCACCGAACGCCCTGGAATCGATTTGCGGCGCGAAGGATCGCTCCCGACATAGGTCTGGTCCTTCGCATAGCGCCATTGGCCGGGCGTCAACGGCGGGCTGATCCGCACGGCTTCATACAGGATCGTTTGGAGAGCCTGCTTGTCGGCATTGGCCGTCTCGCCCGTCGCTTGCCGTCCGGTTTCGTCGATCCGCGTGGCGCCGATCGCTTTCGCGATCGCGGCGTGCATGGCCTCCGGACGGCGTTGCAATTCCTGGAAAATCCTGCCGGCGGCGAGCGTGTTCGTTGGAATGAAGCCAGCGACCATCCCCACCAGAATGGCGCGGATCTTCGCGTCGCTAACCGTGCTGTCCCGGTTCTGCAAATCGATCAAGCGTCCGAGGACGGTATCGGTAGGTGCCGCCTTTTGCGCAGCAATGGATCTGTCAATGACGTTGCGTATGCGAGTGGAGCCGTTCAACGCCAATTTGCGCGTCGCCGGATCGCCGAGAGGATCAGCGAATAGCAGCGCCGAGATCGACATCGACCATTCGGCAAACGCATCTGGATCGTCGACGGTCAATCCGAAGTAGCGAATGCAGGTTTCAGTGGCCACACGGGTGATGAAGTCTTTCATCACGTCAATCCGCCCGCCCGAGTTTCGGATCAGCGCGGTCGCAAAGCGTTTGCTCAGCTGTGCTACCAGTTCGACGTCGCGTCTGGCAGCGACGATCTTGATGATTTCATCGTCGGCCAGCAGTCCGTTCTGTATCGGCTGGCTCGTCCCCGCCAGCCTGCTCCGTTGATTGCCTATAACAGATGCAATGATGTTATCCTGGTCGGCATGGGGCTTCCCTTCCAGGCCAAGAACGAAATTGTCTCCGCCGGCAAGTTCGGTCATCTCGCGGGCAAATGGGACCTCGAACACTTCGGTCCTTGCCAGGACATCGCGAACGTCGCTTTCGCGCGTGACAATGACAAACCGGCCGATTTTTGCGATTGGCCAGAATTCACGGAGCAGGAACAAAACTGGCGGCAACAGCAAATCCGTCAGCCAGAGTTTCAAACGACGGGACCAGCAGTCGGCTCCAAGGTCTTCGATGTTGAATGGCGGAAGGGCGTCCCAAGGTTGCTTCGCGGTCTCAAGCTGTGCCTTCTCGATCCCGCAGTAGTATTTTGGTTCGAACATCGGTATTCCCCGAAATCGTATGAAACTGAAATATTGCCGAATATCAGGCTGTTGCGTCCTGATCGTCGTTCGTCAGCCAATCGGTGCGATCCGTCGGCACCATCTTCAGGCCTTCGATGAAACTATCGGGCCACTTTCGCTCAACGAAAGGAAGCCAGTCGAGATATCGCTTTGTGAAATTGGGCTTGACGCGAAGCAATTCGTCCAGCGCAGCTACCGAGGCTAGAAGGTCACCGGTTCTGACCAGCGCGTTGATCTTGATGACGTGGGCGTACCAGTAAGCCTGACGACGCGCGAGTGCATGGTCGGCATGTTCGATCGCTCCCGCCCACATGCCCTGCATGGTGAACGCGAGCGCCAGCTCCGTCAGAGAATAGAAATTGTGATGATCGTTCGAACTCAGTCGCAGCGCTGCCCTGAGATGGGTGATTGCCTTCTCGGGTTCTCCGGTCAGGTTGAAGCTTGTACCTAGCTCGGCGTGGGCAATGACCAGGCTGGGATTCAAGGAGATCGCTTGTTGCAGGAGTTCTCTGGCCGCCCACGGTCGGCGCAGCCACATTTCGGCCATCCCAGCCAGCATGTAGCCGCGGCCGTCATCGCGGTCCGCGTAGATCGCTCGCTGAGCCCATCTTCTCAGCTCGAGGATGCGCTCTTTCGACTGGCGGTCCGCCCAGATCGCCCAACCGAGCGCATAGGTCGATTGAATGATGGCTTCTGCAGAATCCGGGTCGAGTGCGCGTGCCTCCGCAAATAGCTTCTGTGCCATTTCGGAGTCGGCCCGGGTCAGCCGGTTGAGATGCCATCGTCCACGCCAGATGAGGTCACTTACAGTAAGGCTGTCCTGCCGCTTGCTCCGGGTTCGGACCTGTTCGGCATGATCGATGCGGGTTTCCAGGTGCGCGACCAGTTCGGTCACGAACTGTCCGAACGAATCGCTCGATGTCGGCGATTGCAATGCAAACCGCTGCGTCCAGACCGTATGCTCGCTCGTGCCGTCCACCAGGCTTGCGGCGATTAAGTAGGCGCCCTGGTTTCGGCGAAAGCGACCCTCGAGGAGATATTTGGCGCCGAGATTTTTGCTGACCAGCTTTCGATCTGTGCCGTCTGGAAAGGAAAAGCTTGAATTCCTTGCTATGACCGGCAGCCAGCGTATCCGCGAAAGGCGATCGATCAGTTCCTCGCTAATGCCTTCAGCAAGATAATCATGGGCGGTGTCGCCAGTCAGATTAGCAAACGGCATGACGGCGAGTGCAGGGCTTCCGTCAAAGCCCAGCGGTGGCTGGGATGTGTCGATAATATGGGCCGGCAGAGGGGGCGCCTCCGCCTCCGTCAGCTTCGAACGCTGTCCTCCTCGCGCTCCCGCTCCGCGCGCCAGCGTATTTCGTTGCTCGCGAAGCCATTCCTCGAATCCGTCCTCGCCGGCGATGTCGATTCCTTAAAGAAATTCGCCGGCCTGAGGATGATCGGAAGCAAGTCGCGCATCGACATCGATAAGATCGAGGTTGAGCTTTACCCGATCGTGTTCGCTGATCAGAAGTGTCGCAGCGTCGCGGTTGAGAAGCTTCCGGAGGTTTGAGAGTTCGCGCCGCAGGCTTCCACGGGCTTCGGCATGCTGGCGCTTTCCCCACAGCTTGTCCTGCAGCCAGCCGCGCGTCCGTTCACCGTCCCTTGCCATGGCGAGCATTGCAACCACCGCGACCCCCTTCCTGCTGGGGATTTCAATGCGTTCACCACCAGGCTTGAGAAACCGGAATGGCCCGAACAGACCCAATGTGAATCGCTTAGTCGCCGCCATCTTTACCGAATTAGCCCTCGCGCTAAAGGCGAGGATAGCAGTTTTCACACGGCGATCACGTTTTTTTCACGCGTCCCGAACCCTTTGTTCGCGAATGGCGGACGTGACGCCTGCGAGAGTGGCCTTCCAACCGAAATGGATCGGCTCTTGAGACAGCAGGATGCAGGCATGAAGAAAAGAACCAGCGCCGCCTTCGATAGGCGAGGGCGGTCGGGGCGATCCACGTCTCAACATCCAGGGCGATGTATCGCCGGACGGAAATATCGGCGTGCACGGCGTGGAGGGAAGCGTTCGTTTCACGATTCCCGGGCGGTTTCGATGAAATCGTCCGCACCTGTCGAAGCCATCGTCCGCGGGAGCTTTGCATGACGCCCGGTTCGGCGACTGAAAAATGGATGCCACCTGTCGGGGGGAGCGTCCGAGTCGCGATGCGGTCCGCTGGATCTGCGATAGCGCTGATTTCGTTCCTGCTGGCGTGGCACGCCGATGCGGCCGATCTCGCGCTCCGAATAAATCGGACCCCGAGGTCACCGGCGTTCAGTCTGGGTGGTCCCCGATCGACTTGCGTCGGATGCGCTCAGGCGTGCCGGCGGAACGGCGGTCCGTTCGAGAAAGTCTGCGAGACGCTGTGTCTGGACACGTGCAGGAACCAATGAACGACTCGTCTCGACTTCTGATGAACATTCCATCGTCCCTCGGCCAGGGCAATCCGGCGATCACGGTTGCCGTGCTGGATGGCCCGGTGGACGTTACACACGGCTGCTTTCGTGGCGCGTACCTGCGGCCGCTGGAAACGGTCGCGAGCGCAACGGCAGCCGACGGCAACGCCAGCGCTCATGGAACGCACGTCGCCAGCCTGATATTTGGGCAACCCGGCAGCCTGGTGGAGGGTTTGGCACCGCGTTGCCGCGGTCTGATCGTTCCAGTCTTTGGCGACGACAGCCTGCGATGTTCTCAACTGGAGCTGGCGCGGGCAATCCTGCTGGCAATCGAAAACGGCGCGCATGTCATCAACATTAGCGGCGGCGAACTCGCCACGTCCGGCGAACCGCATCCGGTACTGGCACAAGCCATCGATAGCTGCGTCCGGCGAAACGTGTTGATCGTGGCCGCGGCGGGCAACGACGGCTGTGATTGCCTGCATATCCCTGCCGCCGTCGACACCGTCCTTGCGGTTGGTGCGATGGACCAACAAGGTCGTCCGCTGCCTTCGAGCAATTGGGGTTCTATCTATCGCGGTCAAGGCATTCTGACGCCTGGTTCGAACATTCGGGGCGCCACGCTGCAGGGCGGCATTGCGCGCAAGAGTGGGACGAGCTTCGCAGCCCCGCTGGTTTCCGGGTTCGCCGCACTTCTGCTGAGCAGCCAGATCGAGAACGGATCGCCGCCGGATCCGCGCGCCGTTCGCGAGGCACTGCTGAAGACCGCAATTCCCTGCATTCCGTCAGGCGCTGAAGAATGCTCGAGAATACTAGCGGGCCGTATCAACGTCCAAGGCGCCATTGATTATATCCAGAGGGGAGTCGAGACCATGAGTGAATCCGCGAATCTATTATTGAGCGAAGTTGGATTGACGACATCTGAAGTTCACGGAGACGAGCCTGCGATGATGCCGGCGCAAGCCGTTTCGATCGAAGCGCCGGGCATCGTGATGTCCGATCTCGCACCGTCAGATTGCGGCTGCGGCTGCGGAGGGGGCGAAAAGAAATCAGGCTGCGGCTGCGGAGGCGCCGACAAGTCAGCGCAGAAGCCGCCGCTGGTCTACGCGCTGGGCAAGCTTGGGTACGATTTCGGGTCCGAAGCGCGTCGCGATTCTTTCGTCCAGTCCATGCCGGTAGGAGTCAACAACCCGACTCTCCCCGACCAGTTGCTGGCATACCTGGAAGCGAATCCGTTTGACGCCGGATCTGTGATTTGGACTCTGAACGTCGACGTTACGCCCATTTATGCAATTCAACCGGTCGGGCCGTTCGCTGCTGCTGGTTATACCCGCATGCTGGGTCTCTTGAAGGGCCAATTGACCGACGGTGTCGAATTGGTCTCCGTTCCTGGCGTCATCGGCGGGAGCGTCCGGTTGCAGTCGGGCCAGGTCGTGCCGGTGATTGTGCCTTCGATTCGCGGGATGTTCAGCTGGGCGACACTCGCCTTGGTGAGTCACGTGCTTGGACCGCGTCCGAAGGCGGCGGAGGCGCAAAAGAACTTCGATGCACTCGCGGGCGGTCTGGGTAATTTCCTCAATCGAGTTTATTACGATTTGCGCAATCTCGGCGTTACCGGACAGGACCGGGCGCTGAATTATTCCGCGACTAATGCGGTTCAGATCGCCGATGTCGTTCGGGCCTCTACCCAGCACCAGCTCGACCTCGATACCATCCAGGTGAAGAAGAGTCCGGTCTGCCGGATCGACTCCGAATGCTACGACGTCGAGTTGTCGTTCTTCAATCCGAACAACACGAATACGGCGAACAGGGTATTTCGCTTCACGGTCGATGTCAGCGACGTAATTCCAGTCACCGTCGGTGCCGTCCGAACCTGGACCAAGCGCGCATAAACCCGAATTTGAAATCGGCGCTTCGGGTAACTAGCAACCAAGCCACTTATCGCGTTCCCATCTTCAACAACGGAGAAAAGTCATGATGATGCCCGCTCAAGCCTCGCCCGTACTTCGCAGCATAGCCAAGTCCCGCAGCAATGGAACCATTGAGCCGTCCGGCTGCAACGTATTCAAAAAGGTCGCGTGCGGCGCTGCGATCGCGGCCTGCGGCGCAGTCTGTGTTGGAAGCCTCGGCACAGCTTGCGTCGAGTGTCTTTCTGGAATTGGCGCCTCTGGCTGCATCGATTGCTTCTGAATTAGCGGACTGCATGCCGCTGCGGGGGCGGGACCTAGGTGCAGGCACTTAACCGCCGTGCGTCCCGGGCCGGCCGATCAAAGAGGACTTCAACATGAAGATGCCAACTCAGGCCATTGCCGTCGAGAGAACGGTAACACCCACGAAGATCACCGGAAGGATCGTTCCTTCCGGAATCTGCGAGATGCTTTGCAACCGGCTTCCCGAGCCGGCCAGGTCAATCTGTCTCGCCGCTTGCTGAATGGCTGACGGACTAGCTGTCCGTTGACGAACCATCCGGGGGCGGAACGGCGAACGATCCGCCCCCACTCTTCCAATGGATACGTGACGTCATGTTGAAGAAAATACCGTTGTCCTTCTTTCTGCTGCTGCCTCCGACAATCGCTTGGTCGCAATAATTCATGTTCAAGGATCCAATGGCCGGACCAATTTGCAATTTTGATCGCGTTGGTCAGTCGGCCGACTGATAAGCTTTCGCATAAAAGCTTATCAGTTGTTGAATGGCTGGCGCAAAGCGGATCCACACGTTCGCCGCCAAAGACTGTTGTCGGTCCTTGCAGTGGCCCTCACGCGAAGAGTTCCGCTAAGCCTCGTTCAATGCCTGCGCGATGTCCGCGATCAGATCGGACGGGTGTTCGATGCCGATCGACAGCCGGATCGTGGAGTCGAGAACACCTATTTTTTGGCGGATGTCAGCCGGAACTCCGGAGTGGGTCATGCTTGCGGGCAGGCTGGCAAGCGACTCGGTGCCGCCCAGGCTGACCGCCAGCTTGAAGATTTGCAGCGCGTTCAGGAATTTAAATGCGGCGGCCTGGCCGCCGACAATGTCGAACGAGAACGTGGAGCCTGCGCCGGTGCATTGCCTCGCGAACAGACGGCCGGCGGGGGAGGCTTCTTCATGGTGAGCAAGGTAATGGACCTTCGCCACTTTGGCGTGGTCGCGCAGGTAATCCGCCACGAGCCTCGCGTTTCTGTCAGCTTTTTCCATGCGGATGCTCAGTGTTTCGAGCGACCGGCTGATCATCCAGCAGGAATGGGGGTCCAGCTGGGTGCCGATCGCGCCTCGTAACGCTTTGACGTCTTTCATGAGGGCTCTTGAGCCGAGCGCAGCGCCCGCGATCAGGTCGGAATGACCGCCGATATATTTGGTTAG
>Ga0210396_10002655_pt1 | contig 18113 bp, 15 predicted proteins | sample IncBWH17OmetaG_FD_155466 | JGI IMG/M metagenome (GOLD analysis project Ga0210396, IMG submission 155466) | Forest soil microbial communities from Barre Woods Harvard Forest LTER site, Petersham, Massachusetts, United States - Inc-BW-H-17-O ... | reverse complement strand
TGCGAGCGGTAGAAACTGCGATAGGGCTCCGCTCTGAGCCCCTGTGGATCGAGGCGAATGTTGAGCGCGATCAGATATTCCGCTTCGCTCATCGCAAGCTGCAGGCCGAAGCGCTCGCAGAGCCACCCGGCGAGGCCCACATGGTCGGGGTGGAAATGGGTGGCGATGACCCGCGTCAGTTTTCGGCCCCGAAGCGGCCCAACCAGCAGCGCCTCCCACGTCGCGCGCGATTGCGAATCGTCGATTCCCGTATCGACGACCGCCAGCCCGTCGCCGTCTTCGATCAGGTAGATGTTGACGTGATCGAGCCGAAACGGAAGGGGAAAGCGCGCCCACAAGACGCCAGGACGAACCTCGATCGTCTCGCCTGGTTTCGGTGGGTCGGGGTTCGGAAACACCAGCGACTCGGGCATCGCGCGATTCAACATCGTCTGGTTTCGTCCCTTCCTATCCCGCCGCGAGTCGGCTCAGCGGAGCGGCAGGAACCGCGGCGCGCTGGCCGCCTCCAGCTCGCCGTCTGGTCCACACCTGTAGACGCCTCGCGCCGCATTGTGCGGATGGGTCGCAGCCTCTGCAAGGCTCAGCATTGGGGCAAAGCACGCATCGCTGCCCTCGAGCAGCGCGCGCCAATGCGCGCTCGGCTGGCTTAGGAACAGCGCGCGCAACCGCGCTTTGAGCGCCGGCCAAGCGGCGCGGTCGTATTGCGCCTTTGGGTCGACGTCCGCAAGGCCGAGCTTGTGGAGCAACAGCGTGTAGAATTGCGGCTCGAGCGCGCCGACGGAGACATACCGGCCGTCGGCGCAAGCGTAGAGGTCGTAAAACGGCGAGTCGTGGAATGGGCTCGGGCTTGGCGCGTCCAGCATTCCTGCCGCGCGGGCCGCGAGCGCGATGCCGCCCAAGCTCGCTGCGACATCCACGATCGAACAGTCGATCACGCAGCCCTTGCCGCTGCGCCCGGCAGCGAACAGGGCTGCCACCACCCCGAAGGCGAGCCCGAGCGCGCCGCCTCCGTCGCCGAGAACCGTCGGCGGGACGCCTGGCGCCTGCCCATCGCGGGCGGCGAGCGACAAGACGCCGCTCAGCGCCAGATAGTTGAGGTCATGGGCCGCGACTTGAGCGAGCGGACCGTCCTGCCCCCAGCCCGTCATGCGGCCGTAGACCAGCCTCGGATTGCGTTTAGCGCAGTCGGCGGGACCGAGCCCAAGACGCTCCATAACGCCTGGCCGATTGCCCTCGATCAGCGAGTCGGCCGTCTCGATCAGCGCCAGTGCCTCCGCGACCGCTCCAGGGTGCTTGAGATCGAGCGGGACGATCCGCTTGCCGCGCCGCAGAGGACCCTCGGAGAGCGGTTTATCCGGATCGCCGAGCTTGGCCTTATCCGGACGAACGACGGCGACCACATCGGCGCCGAGGTCGGCCAGCATGCGGCCGGCAAGGGGGCCGGGACCGATGCCCTCGAACTCGATGACGCTCAAGCCCGCAAGCGGAAGTATCATGAGGGCGCCCTCCGCGCCGAGTCTTAGGCTGCAGGGCGCGACTGATAAAGAGCATCATCACAAGGTATTTATAGGCATCCAAGCCAAAATCCAATCGGGCAGCGATACAGCTTTGCCGGGTCATTCGGTATCAAGCAGCCCGGAACGGACGGCGATCCAATGATCAACGCTCAGCCGTCCTGGTCCAGAGGAAATCAACCAGAGAAAGATTATGATGTACATGACTTCTGGCAAATACAGGAAGTCGTCAAGCCAGTCGACAACCGACAGCCCTTTGGCGATAGTCGCCAACTGAACAGTGGTGATTGCGACGATCATGTCGATGATGAAGGCTATGCAACATAAGATCGAAAGCAGGCCGATGATGAGCAGGCAACCACAAACGAACTCCACCGACGAAACGAAATACGTCATGAACTGCGGAAAAGGAATTCCAGCACCGACGATCGTTTCGTACATTATCTTGTGTTGACTAGCAACGAAAAGCTTGTTTCCTCCGGAGATAGCAAAGAATACTCCAAGCGAGATCCGGGCGAGGAGAACCGCGAATTCTTCTAGAGAGCGGTTACCCAAAAATATGAAGCGTTTCAGCACATCAGTTTTCACCACTTCCTCCTCGGCCGGATCGGCTCTGTCGCTAATCGGATCGGACGGCTGGATATGGAGGTCACCGATCTGGGCCAGGTCGAGCTCAAGAACATCGAAAGGCCAATCCGGGTCTATTCGCTTCAGGTCGGCGTTCGGGCCACCACGATCCGGGAGGCACGCGCAATCTTCGACTAGCCTCGTTCGGGAAACAGCGCTTTCAGCCCCTCATGCGACGCTTCCGCGACGCCGCGCTCGGTGATGAGCCCAGTCACCAGCCGCGCGGGAGTGACGTCGAACGCCGGATTGGCGGCGCGCCCGCCTTCCGGCGCGATCCTGACGCGCGTGATCGCGCCGTCGTCGCTTCGGCCCTGAACGAAGTTGACTTCATCGGCGCTGCGCTCCTCGATGGGAATTTCCCTCACGCCATCGCGAACCGTCCAGTCGATGGTCGGCGACGGCAGCGCGACATAGAACGGCACCGAGTTGTCGCGGGCAGCGAGCGCCTTCAGGTAGGTGCCGATCTTATTGCAGACGTCGCCATCGGCGGTAGTGCGATCGGTGCCAACGATCACCACGTCGACGAGGCCATGCTGCATCAGATGACCGCCGGCGTTGTCGACGATGAGCGTATGAGGAGCTCCATGATGAGCAAGCTCCCACGCGGTCAGCGAGGCACCCTGATTGCGCGGGCGCGTTTCGTCGACATAGACGTGGACTCTCACGCCTTCCTCCATCGCCATGTAGATCGGTGCGGTCGCGGTCCCATAGTCGACGGTGGCCAGCCACCCGGCGTTGCAATGGGTGAGGATGTTGACCGGTTCGCCGGGCTTCTTGTCCGCTGCCACGCGACGAAGAATCTCGAGGCCGTGGGCGCCGATCGCGCGGTTGATCTCGACGTCTTCGTCGGCGATTCGCTTGGCCTCCGTATAAGCGGTGGCGGCCCGCGCCGGCGGAGCGAGCGGGACAAGAAGCTTGCGAACCGCGTCCAGAGCCCAGCGCAGGTTGATCGCTGTCGGCCGAGTGGCGGCAAGCTTGTCGTGCGCGGCGTCGAGCGCGGCGTCGCTCGGATTCTCGCGCATGGCGAGCGCGAGCCCATAGGCCGCCGTCGCGCCGATCAGAGGCGCTCCGCGCACCCACATGTCGCGGATCGCCGTCGCCGCCTCGGCGACGCTGCGCAGAGTCGCGACCTTAAACTCATGCGGCAGCCAGCGCTGATCGATGACGTCGACGCTTGAACCGTCTTGGTTGAGCCAGATCGTTCGGTACGGGCGTCCGTCGACCTTCACGCCGCGATCTCCTTTTCTCGCCTCGACCTGATGTTCAGGGTCGCGGCGTCGATATCACAGTCGGCGGGCGCGCGGAATTGCGCGAACACTGCGCTTGACGTCATGATGGAAGCGGGCATTGTCGCGTTCGTGAAGGATGTCGACGCCTGCATCGAGGCCAGGGAGCGCGCGGAGTCCGCATTCGCATGACGCGGCGGTTCAGTCTCGAGGAGGCGACCGATCTCGCCGCGCGCGCGGTCCACGCCGCCGGCGCAAGCGAGGAGGCGGCGCTGTCGTTGGCGCGAGCGACGGTCTCCGCAAACGCGCACGGAAAAGGTTCGAGCGGTTTCTCCCATCTCATGGACTATCTGACCGCCTTGCGCGCGGGGCGAATAGTCGGCGACGCTGAGCCGCTCGTGACTTCGCCAGCCCCGGCCGCAATCCATTGCGACGCCAGAGGCGGGATTGCGCAACTCGGCTTCGACCAAGCTTTCGACGATCTTCGCCGCCGCGCCGAAGCCTTTGGGCTCGCGCTGTTCGCCCAGAATGGGAGCTACACCACCGGTGAACTTGGCTACTATCCGCGTCGCCTGGTCGAGACCGGCCTAGTCGCCTTCGCCGCGACAAGCGGACCGGCGCTGATGACGGTGGCCGGGGCCAAGACGCCCGTCTACTGCACCAATCCGCTGGCGTTCGCTGCACCGCTCGATGATGGGCCGCCGCTGCTTATCGACCAGGCGTCAAGCGCGACCGCCTTTGTCGAGCTCAGGCGCTACGCGGAGCGCAGCGAGACGCTGCCGCCGGGCTGGGCAGTGGACGCCGGTGGACAACCGACCACCGATCCGAACGCGGCGTTGCGCGGGGCGCTGTTGGCGTTCGGCGGCGCGCGCGGCGCCAATATCGCGCTGATGGTCGAGGTGCTGGCGGCCGGGCTTGCCGGCGCGAACTGGGCCCTCGATGCACCCTCATTCATTTCGGGCGACCGCTCGCCCGGCGCTGGCCTCCTCGTCATAGCCATCACGCCGGCGCTGCTGGCGCCAGACTTTCCGCAGCGCCTCAGATTCCAGCTCGACCGGCTCGCCAAACTTGGCGTGCATATTCCCGGACGACGCGCAGCCGCGGCCGAAATCGAACTGCCCGACGCGCTCGCCGCCGAGATCGAGCGCGCCGGGGCGCCTTGAAACGGCTCCGAGTGAAGGGCTAGAGACCGATCCGCCCGGCGGGCCAAGGAGTGAGAAATGGCGAAGCGGCTGAGTCGAAGGCGCCTGCTTGGGACATTGGCGGGACTTCCATTTCTGAACAGCCTAGCGCGCGGCGCCTCGGCTGCGGCCCAGCCACAAGCGCGCGTCCGCCTCGGCGATCCTGCATGGCCGTCGGAGGCGAGCTGGGATCAACTCGATCGCGACGTGGGAGGTCGCCTCATCAAGGTGCGCTCGCCGCTCGCTGACTGCGTCAGCGGATCGTTCGACCCGAACTGCGAGCAAATCTTCAAGGAGCTCAAGAATCCCTACTACCTCGGCGACGAGGTCGGGCTCACCCAGTCGCTGGGCTGGGTCGGAGCCTGGACGTCGGAACCAAGTGTCTACGCCGTCGCCGTGAAGACGACTCAAGATGTCGTCGCCGCGGTTAATTTCGCGCGGACAAACAATCTGCGGCTGGTGGTGAAAGGCGGCGGCCACAGCTACCAGGGATCGTCCAACGCCCCCGACTCGCTGCTCATCTGGACCCGCCACATGAACGCCGTGACGCTGCATGATGCGTTCGTCGGCGCCGGCTGCGCGGGAAACGCGGAGCCTCAGCCCGCCGTGTCGGTCGAGGCCGGCGCAATCTGGGGACACGTCTACAACGAAGTCGCCGTCAAAGGGGGCCGCTATGTGCAGGGTGGCGGTTGCCTGACGGTCGGCGTCGCCGGCATCGTCCTTGGCGGCGGCTTCAGCATGTTCTCGAAGGCGCACGGAACGGCCGCCGCGAACCTCATCGAGGCCGAGGTCGTGACCGCCGACGGCGAGGTCAGGATCGCTAACGCCTGCACGAATCCCGACCTATTCTGGGCGCTGAAAGGCGGCGGCGGCGGGTTCGGCATCGTCACCCGCGTCACCCTTCGCACCCCCCCGCTGCCCGAATTTTTCGGCGCGGTGACCGGGGGCGTCCACGCGACCTCCGACGACGCCTATCGTCGACTCATCGGCAAAATCGTCGAATTCTATGCTGAAGCGCTTTTCAACCCGCAATGGGGCAACGAGATCCGGATCGGCCGCGGCTATGTCTTAATCTCCATGCTCTCCCAGGGACTCACTGAGCATGAGGCGCAAGCGGTATGGCGTCCGTTCTTCGATTGGGTCGCCGCCTCGCCGCAGGATTTCACCATCGTGAAGGCGCCGAAGATTGTCGCCTTCAACGCGCGGAAATTCTGGGACCCGTCGTTGCTCAAGTCCGTTCCCGGCGTCGTGATCGCGGACGATCGCCCGGACGCGCCCGCGGACAACGTCTTCTTTGCCGACAACCTGGGCGAAGCGGGCGCGGTCTGGTACGCCTACCAATCCGCCTGGCTGCCGGCTTCTCTGCTCGAAGCCGACCAGCGCCAGCGCCTCGCCGACGCGTTGTTTGCGGCGGCGCAGCATCAGGGCGTCGCCCTGCATTGCAACAAGGGGCTTGCGGGTGGGAACGCGGAAGCGATCGCCGCGACCAAGGACACGGCGATGAATCCGGCGGTGACGGACGCTTTTACGCTGGTGATCACCGGGGCCTTCGGACAGCCCGCCTATCCCGGCGTTCCCGGACATGAGCCGGACGCGGCGGCCGCGCGGACCCAGGCTGCGGCCGTGGACAAGTCGATGGACCCAATCCGCAAGCTCCTGCCACGCGTCGGCTCCTATGTATGGGAGACCGATTACTTTCAGGAGAATTGGCAGGACGCCTTCTGGGGCGAGAACTACGCGCGGCTTCGCGCGGTCAAGGACAAATATGATCCCGACGGTCTCTTCTTCCTCCACCATGGCGTCGGCAGCGAAGACTGGAGCGCGGACGGATTTGTGCGCATGAACTGACGGCCCTCATCGCTCTCGCCGACAACGCCCCGCACATCTCGACGCAATCGCACGACCGAGGAAACGTATGCGCCAGTCTGCGGAGCTTGGCGCCTAGCGAGACGAGGTGAGCATGGCTGGCTTATCGGTCCAATCGTTTGCCCTCGCGCTCTTGATCGCGGTATCAGCCGCTTGCGCGGCCTATGCGGGCTCGATCACGACGAAAGACCCTCCGGTGGCGACGCTGGCCGACGGACGGACTGGCACCATCGCCTTCGAAGCCCTTACGCCCAGAAATTCGCGCGAGCTTGTCAGCGGGAAAGCAGCCGAAAAATCAGTAATCGCCGGCATGCTGACTTTGCCCGATTCCGCTAACGCGGCGGGGGCGACCAACGCCAAGGTTCCGGCCATGGTTGTGGTCCACGGCAGCAGCGGCGTCCTGCAAAACGATTGGGAATGGGCGAAGCGCTTGAATGAAATGGGAATCGCCACCTTCGTCATCGACAACTTTACCGGTCGCGGAATCGTGGAAACCGCGACCGATCGATCGCGCCTGTCGGCAATGGCGGACGCGGCCGGCGCATTGGCGGCGCTACGCCTGCTCGCCACTCATCCGGCGATCGACCCCAAGCGGATCGGCGTGATCGGGTTTTCGCGCGGGGGGTCTGTCGCCATCGATTCAGCGCTGGAGCCGATCCGGCGCGCCGTCATTGACGGTGATCTCCGCTTCGCAGCCCACATTGCCGTCTATCCCGGGTGCTCGGTCACGCAGCTCTCCGCCCATCTCGATGGCTCGCCGATATTGATGCTGCTCGGCGGCAAGGATGACTATACCCCAGCCCCCGCCTGCCTCGCCCACGCCGACGTGCTGCGCGCCAAGGGCGCCACGGTTTCCGTGGTGGTCTATCCCAACGCCTATCACGGCTTCGACTCCAAAGCCCCGCCGCACTTCAGTCCGCGGCGCACGACGCTTCGCCACTGCCAGGGCGCGACTGACCTGGATGAGGGCGTCTTCACGATGCAGAAGGACGGACAAACGGTGACGGGCGCAGACGCCGCCACTGAGTTCAAGGCCTGCGCCGAACGCGGCGTCACGCTGGGCGGCGACCCGGAAGCGCGCGAGAAAGCCCCGCGTGCGGTCGCCGATTTCCTCAAGCCGATTTTCGCGCTTGCCCAGTAACGCCACTTCGGGTGAACTGCCGCATTTTCCGAAAGGGAGGAACGACATGCCGAAGCGCCCGCGCATCGGAGTCATCGGCTCGACCAATATGGATCTTACCACCACGGTCGCGCGCATGCCCATTTGGGGCGAGACGGTCCTCGCCTCACATTTCGAGACGAGTTTCGGCGGCAAGGGGGCCAACCAGGCGGTCGCCGCGGCCAAGCTCAGCGCTGAAGTCGTCATGGTCACGAATCTCGGCGACGACACACTGGGCGACAGCGCGCTCAAGAATTTCCAGAGCTACGGAATCGAGACGAGCCACGTCCGGCGGATTCCGAACCAGTCGACCGGGACGGCGACGATCCTGGTCGACGAGAAGTCGGGCGACAATGCGATCCTCATCGTCGCCGGCGCGAACGGCGACCTGAGCGCAGCCGACGTCGACGCCGCGACCGAAACGCTCAAGGGTTGCGATCTCATCCTGCTACAGCTCGAGATCCAGCTTGAAACCGCCTACGCGGCGATTCGCTTCGCTCGCAAGAACGGCGTCAGGACCGTGCTCAACCCGGCGCCCGCCCGCCGCAACCTCGACATGGGCGTCGTGACGCAGGCGAGCTTCCTCATCCCCAACGAGACCGAACTCGCCATCCTGACCGACATGCCGGTCGAGTCGGACGAGGAGGTTTCAGCCGCCGCGCAAAGCCTCGTCAAACAGGGCGTCGAGACGGTCATCGTGACGCTTGGCGCGCGCGGTTCGCTGCTCGCGACGCGAGGTGGCTCGCAACGCATCGCCCCGGTCAAGGTTCAGGCCGTCGACACCACCGGCGCCGGCGACGCGTTCATCGGCAGCTTCGGCCGCTATTTGGCCGGTGGCCTTTCGCTTGAGGCCGCGCTCACTGAGGCGACGCGCTATTCCGCCTTCTCGGTCACCCGCCACGGGGCGCAAAAATCCTTCGCGACCGAGGCCGAGTTCGCAGCGTTCGGCGCCAAGGAAGGGCGCTCGGGATAGCGCTCCAAGGCGTCGGCGGGCCCCTATTGTCCGCTTTGCTTATTTGCGCGCGGCGTGTTTGACTGATCGCGGCAGTCGCGTGGGCGGACGGCGGCCGTTTGCTCCGTCCGGCGACGGCCAGACCTCGTTTGGGCAATGAAACTGCGCCGCACGTCGCTCTTGGCTGAACGATCCCAACCGGCCTCCGGGACGGCCCGCCGAACCGCCGGAGCGAAGCCGCCATGCGCTTAGTAGTGCTCGGCGGCGGCGTGGTCGGCGTCACCACGGCCTATCAGTTGCAGCGGGACGGCCATGACGTCGTGATCCTCGAACGCAACGGCGACGTCGCCGCTGGCGCCAGCTGGGGCAACGCCGGGATGATCGCGCCTGGCCACTCCTTCGTCTGGTCCTCGCCCCGCGCGCCGATCATTCTGGCCAAGTCGCTCGTGCTTAGAGACCAGGCTTTGCGCTTCAGGCTGTCGGCGGATCCGCGGCTATACGCCTGGACTTGGGGTTTCCTCAAGGAATGCACAGCCGCCAAGGCGCGCCGCAACACGCTGCTCAAGCACCGTCTCGCCGCCTATTCGCAGACCGTGCTCGACAGCGTCGTCGCCGAAGAGGCGATCGATTACGACCGCAACACTCGCGGCATCCTCTATATGCATCGCAGCCAGCGGGCGCTCGACGCCGGCGTCGAGCACATGAGGCTGCTCGAGTCGGACGGGCAAATCATCAAGACGCTCGACCGCAACCAGGTGATCGCGCTCGAGCCGGGGCTGGCGCACGCAAAAGAGCAGATCGCCGGGGCGATCCTTTGTCCGACCGACGAGACCGGGGACTGCGCCAAATTTACTCGCGCCCTTGCCGCGAAGGTCGTCGAGCGCGGCGGCGAGATCGTAACCGGCGCGACTGTCCGGGGGTTCAAGACCGACGGCGACAGGGTCGCGGGCGCGATCACCGACCGTGGATCGTTCGCCGGCGACGGCTATGTGCTGGCGCTCGGCGCGGAGAGTCCCATTCTGGCGCGGAGTCTGGGCATCTCTCTCCCAATCTATCCGATCAAGGGTTATTCGCTGACGATCCCTGTCGGGACATCCAAGTCTCCGCCGACGATCGGCTGCCTCGACGAACACAACCTCGTCGCCATTTCGCGGTTTGGCGACCGATTGCGGGTCACCGCGACCGCCGAGTTCGCCGGCTACGACGCGAGCCACAAGCCGTCTGACTTTGCCTTCATGAAGCGGGTGACGCAGGAGCTTTTTCCCGAGGGCGCCGAATACGACCGGGCGGAAATGTGGGCGGGCTTGCGGCCGATGACGCCAACCAATCTGCCGCTCATCGGCCAACGGCGGTTCTCGAACCTGTTCCTCAATTGCGGCCACGGCCACATCGGTTGGACGATGTCGCACGGCTCAGCCCGGATCGCCGCCGATCTCATCGCTGGCCGCAAGCCAGCCATTCCGATGGATGGCCTGATGGCCGCCTGAAAGAAACGAGCGTAAGCCATGTCCCCCGATCTTGCCGATCTCATCCCCTCGACCATCGATCTCGGCGTCCTGCCGTCCGAGCTCGACGAGGGGATTGCATCGCGCGCCGCGATTGGCCTCGTGGTGCTGGCCACTGACCAGACGATGGAGCACGAGTTTCGCGCCCTGCTTCGTCTGCCCGGCGTCGCTGTCTATAAGTCGCGCGTCTTCAACGACGCCGAGATCCGGCCCGACACCTTGCGCGCCATTGGGCCAAGGATCGCGCCGAGCGTCGCGCTCATCCTGCCGGGGATTCCGCTCGACGTCGTCGCCTTCGGCTGCACGTCGGCGACGATGACCCTCGGCGAAGAGGCGGTGTTCGCCGAAATCCGCAAATCCCGCCCGGACGTCGCCTGCACGACTCCGGTCACCGCCGCGCTCGCCGCCTTTCGCGCGTTTGGCGCAAGGTCGATCGGCCTCCTCACCCCGTATGCGCCCGAGATCAACGCTTCGCTCGTCGCCTCTTTCCGCGCCCGCGGCGTCGCCGTCGCCGCCGTCGCGACTTTCGACCGTCGTGACGACCGCGACGCCGCGCGCATCTCGGTCGCCTCGATCGAAGCGGCGGTCAAGCGCCTTGCCGCGGCGCCGGGGGTCGAAGCGATCTTCGTCTCCTGCACCAGCCTGCGGGTGGCCGAATCCGCCGCCAGTTTTGAGCGTCTCGCCGGCGTTCCTGTCACCTCCAGCAACCACGCCATGGCCTGGCACTGCCTGCGCCTCGCCGGCGTCGCCGACCCGCTGCCTGCGGCCGGCAGGTTGTTCGAACTTCAGCCCGTCTGAGAAGCTCTTCTCGCGCTTCCCGGAGAGCGCGCGCCCTCGTTCAGCCGCCGACCAACGATTTTTCGCCGGACTCGTAGATGCCGTCGATGACTTTCTTGGCATCGGCGTCGGAGGCGCCCTTGGCGTCGTATGTGCCGACCCATTTCAAGGAGGAGCCCTTCGAATCGGGCGAGACGCTGATCGTCGAATGATAGTTCGCGACCGGCAGGGGCCCGGAGATGATCGTATAGGTGTAAGCATGACCGGCGTCATCGAGGTTCTCGAGCGCCTCAACGATCGTCCCGCCACCTTTGAGCGAGAGCGTACGCTGTTTGCCGTCGGCGCTCAGAACGCATTTCTCGATCGCCGGATGCCAATCGGCGACGCCGCAAAAATCGCCGATCTTCTTCCACAGGGCCTCAGGCGATATTGAGGACGTCGTTGTCACGCTCGACTCAAGCCCAAACGCTGGTCCGATCAAGACCAGAAACGCTGCTACGGCAACAGAAATCTTGGCGACGCGCATCTTGTGCTCCCTCCTTGGCTTTCATTCTCCGCGATTTTGCCTCGCGATGGACTGCACCCTAGATGTTTTGTCCCGCTCGGCAATCCCTTCTGTTGCTCGCCGGGCCCGCGCCTTGCCCGCGCCGCGCCATCGTCTTAGGGATGCGACGGCAACCACAACCGGGGAGCTCGCGATGACCGAGGCAGTCATGGAGAAGGTCCGCCTGGGCCGTACCGATCTCATGATCACGTCCATCTGCTTTGGCACCTCGGGCCTCGGCGACATGCCCGACACCTACGGTTACGGCGTTGACGAAGCGCGCGCCAAGGCGACGTTGCACGCGATTTTCGACGGCCCCGCCAATTTCATCGACACGTCGCGCATCTATGGGTTTGGCCGCAGCGAGGAGCGGATCGGCGACGCCATTCGCGAGCGCGGCGGCCTGCCCCAGGGCTTCATCGTCTCGACCAAGCTCGATCGCGACCCCGAGACCAACCGCTTCGACGCCGCGCAAGCGCGCCGCTCGATCGAGCAAAGCCTGAAGACGCTGGGGCTCGAACGGGTCGACCTTCTGCATCTGCACGATCCCGAACATACCCGTTCCTTCGAGGAGGCGACCGGCCGCTACGGCGCCCTCGGCGAACTGTTCCGCATCAAGGAGGAAGGCCTCGCGAGAGCGGTGGGGCTCGCGGCCGGAACGGTCTCCATGATGACGCCCCTCTTGCGCGACTGGGATTTCGACACCCTGATCACCCACAATCGCTTTACCCTCGCCAACCGCAACGCCGACGCGATGCTCGATCTCGCTGCAGCTAAGGGAATCGCCGTCCTCAACGCGGCTCCTTATGCGAGCGGCGTCCTGGCCAAGGGATCGACCGCCTACCCGCGCTATGCCTATCAGGAAGCTTCGGAGGAAATGCTCGATCCAATCCGCAAGATCGAAGCGATCTGCATGCTGCACGGCGTGCCGCCGGGAGCGGCGGCGCTGCAGTTCTCGATGCGCGACCCACGCATCGCCTCGACCATCTGCGGCGTGACCAAGCCTGAGCGGGTCAAGCAGACGGTCAATTGGGCCCGCTTTCCTATCCCTGAGGAAGCATGGGCTGAACTGATGGCGCTGACCTATTCGACCGACGATCCCGAGGCGACGCGCGACTACAAACTCGGATAAGCGCGCCGGAACACGCGAAGGCAGCGGCCCGGCGTTTCTCAGTAGAGAAGGCGGCCGGGCTTCACGTATCGAGTTGATGAATGGTCCGGTTGGCGGTTCGTAGCCGGCCGCTCAATTCGCGGGCGATCGACGCCAAAAGCCGGATTGCGACGCCCGGAGATGTCGCGGAGAGATCTGCGAAGTCTGACCTCGTCAACGTGCGGCATGCGAGCTCCTTGTCGGCGATGACCGTTGCTGAGCGCACGCCTTTGTCAAGGATAGCAAGCTCTCCAAAAATAGTGCCTGGGGCGAAAGTGGCCAAGCGTATATTTGCGTCGGGCGTTTGCAGATAGGCGCTGGCGGTCCCTCTGATAACGATCAGCACTTGGTCGCCGGCCTCGTTCTCCCGAAAGACGACGGCTCCAGCTGGATAGGAGGCGCGTTTCAGATAAGGTTCAATAGTTTTTAGGTCAATCGCATCGAACCCCGCGAACACTCCGACCTGGGCCAGCTGCATCTCCGAGTCAAGAAGCCGAGGTTGCGTTCGCAACAGGTCGTCCTCCGCCCGCTGGATGCCACGGTCAACGTCCAGAACGAGATTGGCGTCGCCGATTGACGATAAGACGCCGAAATTCTCTAGTCTCTCCACCGCTATCGTCTTCCCTGGCACGGCCAGCAGCAATTCGATATTCCGTTGCGTCAGGTTCGCTTTCAGCTCAAGCAAAACCTTGGCGCCGGTGCTGTCGATCTCGGTGAGACGACGGAGGTCGAGGATTACGCACGAGGTTTCGCGCCCCAGCTCGGTCTCGATCTCGCTCAGCATCTTCTCGCCTGTACCGAAGAACAGCGCTCCCTGCAGTTCCATCACGAGGATGGCGTCGCCCAAGCGCTCGAGACAGGCCCGATCCGACGCCGTGCGCGACGTCCGCGAATGGATTGTCCCGCAGCGGTAGCTGCGCCGGATAATCGAGCGGCTCATTCGAAACACGAACAGTATGACTGCGATCGCCAAGCCTATGAATACCGCCGGGACGATGTTGATGGCGATGGAAAGCACCGCGACCGCCACCACAACCGCAAGATCGATAGCGACGTTGAAGCGGTAAGCGCCGGGCCCGCGCCGCAATCCGCGCGCCAGCCGTAGGCTCCAAACATCGAAATGTTGAACGGCGATGACCATGATCACCGCTGACAGAGCCACACGCGGCATCTGGCCAAGGAGCGGGAAAAGAAGAGTGCCGGCTAACAGAAGCGCCACAGCGTTGACCAACACGGACAGCGACGTACGAGCGCCAAATGCCCGATTAGCGATGCTGGGGCCGATATTGATGCCGCTGGTGATGCCGCCGACGCAGGCGGCGGCAAGATTGCCTGCTCCAAGACGGATCAGGAGCCTATCGCCGTCCTGGCGTATCTCGCCGGGCGCCGTTACGAGCTTGGCGCACAACAGCGCGTCGATCGAGGCGATAAAGGCGAGCGCCAACGCGCCGCCAAGGATCGTCGATAAAAGTGCCATGAGATTACTCTCGCGCACGAGAGCGGTAAAATAGGGAAACGCCGTCGGACCGATCGGCGCGCGCGGCCCGCTCGCAATGACCGGGCCGAGATAGCTCCCGAGCCCAGCAAGCTCTGCACCATAATAGAGAATGCAGCCCAGACCGATGCCGACGAGGATTGGCGGAACCTTGGGCGCCAGCTTTTTTGCGTTCCACATCGCAGCGAAAGTGATCGCCGCGATGGCCAGACTGAGCGGCTTGACCGAGTCCAGATATTGCGGCGCCTGGGTGAAAGGGACCGTACGGTCAAAGCCGCAGACGTTACCAAGTTGGACGAGAAACAGCAGCGCCGCCGCGGCATTCTGGAAGCCGGCCATTACAGGTTGCGGTGTGAATTTGATCAATGTGCCAAGCTTGATGACGCCGAACAGCGATTCGAAAGCGCCCGCGAGCAGGACGATCGAAAACGCGATCGCCAGCACCAGCGGAGCCCCGCCGGCGCGGATTGCCGGCTCGTCCGAATGTGCGAGGCCGAAGATCAAAAGGCCGAGGAAGAAGGTGCTGGTGATTCGCGGGGCGTAGACTGTCGTCGTCTTGTCGCCGAACGCTACACAGGCGACGGCGACCACAACTGCACTGGCTATCCCGGCCAGTGCGCCGTCTGCAAAGTAATCTTCGCCCAGCGCGGCGAACGCGAACATGCCGTAGCCCATCGCCAGCGGAATGGCGACGGCGGCCGACACCAAGCCGCCGAGAACGTCATTGGCGGGCAACGACCGTTTCATCGCGATGTTGTTTGCGCTGGGGCCCCGGACAAACCTCGATCCGGCGCGTATCCTAGTGGCTTTCTGGATTGCCAGGAAGCCCGAACATCGTGCAAGAGACTGCGGCAATCCGCGCCTCGCGGCCTTGGAGCGAGCTCGCATTCGTCTGCGACGCGCGGGAGAGGAGCACTTGAAAGTTTCGCGCCTCGAGACGACGATGGTCGGACGTCGTCCACCGCGTGACGCGAGCCACGCTGTCGGGATCAACAGACTGCCATCAGGCTTTCGGCGGCCCGCATAGCGATCTGCATGATTGTCAGCGTCGGATTGGCGCTGCCGGACGAGGGAAACACCGCCGCGCTGGCGACGAAGATGTTGGGGACCGCGTGACAGGCCAGGCGCGGATTGACGACCGATGTGCGCGGATCGACGCCCATGCGAGCCGTTCCGGCAGGATGGCGGGTGTCCGTCGTTTCCTCAATCAGGTTCTCCTGGTCCGGATCGACTGACCAGGCGATAGGGCTCGTAGCGTGAAGAAAAGTGGACTGCCAAAACCGACGCGCACGCAGCAAAACCGACCGCAGGGTGTGGTTGTCGAGAGCCGTCTTCCGCCAGCCCATCTGCAACATCGGCGCGCCAAGCCCGTCTCGCTGCTTGGAGAGCGTAAGGCGTGAACGCGAGCTTGGCGTTTGCTCGATCCGCGCGTCGACGAAAAGCTCCATAGCTGGGCTAAAGTACATTTGTTTGTATCGAACTCTCCAATAGAAGGCCGGACCCACGCTCCCCAGATCCTTCGCCACCCCGTATTTCGGCACAAGCTCGAGGAACCGCCGAGCCTGAATCGACTTCCCGAGATTGCGCACATAATGATGGATCGAGAGCGGCGGAAACTCGGCGCGTATGGTAACGTAGCCGCTCCCAGCTTGGTCTTCGCGCTGAGCGGCGGCGCTGGTTTCCACGTGGACGCTTCGGCGGGTCGAGCCGCCGATGTGATAGCCGAAGGCGAGATTGGTTTGCCTGCTGTCGAGTGGCTTCACGCGCCCGGCCTCAATCTTAAGATGGTCGTTGAAATATCGACCGAGCGCGTCGCACTCTGAGAACGCACGACCGTCGGTCAGCTCGTCAAGCTGAAGCAAGAGCCTTGTTGTTTCGAAAGTACCGGCGGCCAGCACGAACCAATCGGCCAAGACAGTCAGGCGCCTCCCATTGATGCTCCTGGCCTCGACTCCGGTGAGGCGGCCGGCGGCGGCGTCGAAAAGCACGTCGCATACGGTCGCATTGAGCCAGATCTCGGCGTCGCGCTTGATCACGACCATGTCTCGAAGAAGATGAGCGACATTGCGCCGACGGAAGGTCGGCCACTTCGACCATCTGGGGATCATATGCGGGCGACCGCCAGCCAATGAGTCATTCGGATTCAGCGGCGAGGCGGGCAGTTCTTCGTACGAGCTTTGATCCAACCGAAACAGACGTTCGATTTCCGGGACGTAGCGGTCGAGATCGGCCCGTTCGATCGGCCAACCGCTCAAACCGAGATAATCCCTCGGAGCCATGTCATGAGGCGCAAGCGGCATTATTCGCCCGCCCCAGGTGTTCGAGGTCCCGCCAAGCGCGCGCACCCGGCCGGTGACGGCGGTCCGGTAGGTTTCTCCCACTTGCTCAACCGCGTTGAAGGCGTCGAGTCGATCAAGCGGCTTCCGATCGCCGCTTTCGAGAACAATGACGCGGCGTCCCGATGCGCTGAGACGCGAGGCGGCGATCAACCCCGCAATGCCGCCGCCAACGACGCACACGGAGCATTTCGCGGTTAGTCGAGAGTCGTCCGAAGTGCTGAGGTCGCGAAGCATTCGAGCCCCGATGAAACCGACCGGACGGGAACAAGCCTGAATGCTAGTCGCGAGTGGGTTCGAGCGCCAATCGCCAAATTGGCGGATCGACGCCTCGCGCTTGTGCTTGCGGGTGCCCCAGCGGTTCGCGCGATCACTTGACCTTACCTCTCCGTTTCGCGCACCAAGGTCCTCGCGCCGGGCGGGTTCGGCGCGAATGGCCCTCTCGGGATCAACCATGTTCGAAACCACTGTCGCCGGCAGCCTGCCCAAGCCCCTCTGGCTTGCTGAAACGGAAAAACTATGGCCCGCCTGGAGGCTGGAGGGCGACGCGCTCGCGGCGGGCAAGATCGACGCCACCATCCTCGCGGTGAAGCGTCAGGAGGACGCCGGCATCGACATCGTCAGCGACGGTGAGCAGGCGCGCATCCATTTCGTCCACGGCTTTCTCGCCAATCTCGACGGCATCGACTTCAACCGCCGGCAGACGATCGGCATCCGCGCCGATCGCTACAAGGCCGAGGTCCCAACCGTGACCGGGCCCATCCGCCGCAAGGGGCCCGTCCACAAGCTCGAGGCGAGCGCCGCGCGCGCCCACACGAAGCGCAAGCTCAAGTTCACTTTGCCCGGCCCCATGACCATCGCCGACACGATCGCGGATGAGCATTACCGCGATCGCCCCGCCCTCGCTCACGCCTTCGCCGCGGCGCTGAACGAGGAAGCGCGCGAGCTCGAAACGCTCGGCGTCGACGTGGTGCAATTCGACGAGCCCGCCTTCAACGTCTACATGCGCGACGTCAAGGATTGGGGCGTGGCGGCGCTCGAGCGCGCCGCGCAGGGCCTCAAATGCACGACTGCCGTCCACATCTGTTACGGCTACGGCATCAAGGCCAACACCGACTGGAAAGCGACGCTCGGCGAGCATTGGCGCCAATATGAGGAGACCTTTCCCGCGCTGGCGGCGAGCCGGATCGATCAGGTCTCGCTCGAATGCCGCAATTCGCGCGTGCCGATCGAACTGATCGGGCTCATCAAGGGCAAGGACGTGCTGGTCGGCTGCATCGATGTCGCCTCGAATGTCGTCGAGACACCGCAGGAAGTCGCAGAAACCATCCGCGCCGCCCTCGACCATGTCCCGCCGGACCGGCTCTATCCTTGCACCAATTGCGGAATGGCGCCGATGTCGTTGGAGATCGCCTACGCTAAACTTGCAGCGCTAACGGCAGGCGCCGAGCTTGCCCGCAAGGCGGTGCAATAGCGCCCGTCCTTCAATCCGCCCGCAATTCCCTTCCGCGCGTTTCCGGCAGCGCGAGAGCGGCGAGAATCACTATGGCGTACGCAATCGCCGCAAAAATGCCGATCGCTGGGCCAAGCCCCGTAGAGGCTGACACGACCCCGACCAGCACAGGAAAAAATGCGCCCAAGCCGCGGCCGAAATTGTAGCAGAAGCCCTGGCCCGCCCCGCGCACGCTCGTCGGAAAGAGCTCCGTGAAAACTGGACCCATGCCGCTGAAAATGCCTGACGCGAAGAAGCCGAGCGGAAATCCCAGCGCAGCATCATCGGG
>Ga0210396_10002654_pt1 | contig 18114 bp, 17 predicted proteins | sample IncBWH17OmetaG_FD_155466 | JGI IMG/M metagenome (GOLD analysis project Ga0210396, IMG submission 155466) | Forest soil microbial communities from Barre Woods Harvard Forest LTER site, Petersham, Massachusetts, United States - Inc-BW-H-17-O ... | reverse complement strand
CATCGGCAGTGGTATGCGGCGCTTCTTCGCACCGCGAAGGCGGAATGGATCAGTGCGCGCCAGGCGTATTGGTTGGCGCGACTTACCGCCGAGAGTGCAAACATTCGGTCCGGGCTCGACTTCTGCCTGAACGAGCACGGCGACACCGATGCAGTGATGGAGATTCTGGTCGAGCTTCCGCTCGGGGTTTGGTGGGCGCACGGCAGTCTCGGCGAAGGGCGGCATTGGCTCGATGCAGCGCTGGCTCAGTCGAGCCGAGTCACGGTTCTGCGGGTGCGCGCACTACTGCGCAATGGCGCGCTGGCGATGCTGGGAGGTGAGTCGGCAATCGGCAACCAACTACTCGACGAGGCTCGCTTGCTGATTCCACAGGTCAGCGATCCGATGGTGCTGGCCCAGCTGCATCATGTCGCCGCCCGCTCGGCACGCTTGGCAGGCGACCTACCGCGGGCGGTTTCCGAACTCGAGCAGGCGTTGGCCATGTCGGCGAGCAAGACGGACCTGGACTCCTATCTCGACATTTTGACCTTGCTGACCTTCTACACAGCCATGGCGGGCCAGCATGAGCGGTCTAAGGCGTGCTACGAGGAAGTCATTCAGCTGACCGGGCCGCGCGGGGAATCTTTGCACCGGGCGAACGCACTGATGGCTTTGGGCTTCGATGCTGGCGCAGAGGCGACCTGGTTCACGCCGTGGAGCTGCAGCGCTCCGGCCTTGAGATCAAACTCGGTCTCGACGACCAGCTGGGCACCGCCGTGGGTTTGGAGGCCCTAGCGTGGGGGGTTGGCGCGCTGGGGCAACACAAGCGCGCCGCCCAGCTGCTGGGCACCGCAGAAGTGTTGTGGGACTCCACCGGCGGCTCGCTTGCGACCCTGGTTCCGGAGTTGATCGGTGAGCACGATAAGTCGGTGGCCGCCGCCCGCGCCGCGCTCGGCGATCAGGGGTATGCGGCCGCGCTTCAGCGGGGTAGTCAGATGCCGCTCGCCCAAGTGCTCGACGACGCCGAACACACAAGGCGCTCAACGCGATCGGGACAGCCGGACATCGGCGGCGCGGGCTCGTTGACATTGCGTGAGGAGGAAGTCGCTGGACTGCTCGCGCAGGGCCTGAGCAATAAAGCCATCGCTCAATCTCTGGTCATCGCCCAGCGAACAGCCGCGACCCACGTCGCGAACGTATTGGTCAAACTGGGACTCACCTCCCGCAGCCAAGTCGCAGCGTGGGTTGCCGAACAACGCGGCATCGATCCGTCGGCCTAGCGACAGAGGACATCCTGATACGGATGGACTCGGCCGTCGTCAACGATTCAGACTTCTTGGCCGACTTGGAACAGGTTGCAGGTTCGGTGCTGGCTGTGGGTCGCTGATGCTCGGTTTTGCTCGGTGGTGGGTGTGGACGGGCGCACTAGCCGGGGGTTCGCAAGCTAGCTGTCGGCGCCGATGGTGATGGCGACCGCCTCATCTTCGGTTGTCCGCAGCACGTCTTTGTCTTCGGCGTCGATGCCGCCCAGATGCGAGCGGGTCGCGGCCAGGACGCCGGCGCCCAGCAGCACCCCTGCGGCGCCCACCCAGAACGGCGCGTGCATGTTGATCTGCTCGCCCAGCACACCGGCCAACCACGGCGCCAGCGCCGCCCCGGAGAACCGCACGAAGCTGTACGCGGCCGAGGCCACGCCTCGTTCGACGGGCGCAGCCTTCATCACCGTTTCGGTGATCAGGGTGTTGTTAATGCCGATGAACAGCCCAGCGACCACGACACAGCTGGCCAGCACGGATTTGTTGTCGGTGCCCAGCGCCATCACCACCAGCGTCGCCGTCATCGCCACCAGGTTGACCAGCAGCGTCGAGACCGTGCCGAAGCGGCGCTGCAGCCGGGGCGCCACCACAACCGAGGTGAAGGCCAGCGCCAGGCCCCAGCCAAAGAAGATCAACCCGATCTGGTGGGCGTTCATGTCGAGCGGAAACGGTGCGTAGCCCACCAATGCGAACAGCCCGAAGTTGTAGAGCAGCGCGGTGATCGCGACGCCGAGCAGCCCACGGTGCTTCAGGGCCCGGAACGGGTCCACCAGTGTGGTGGCCTTTTCAGCACGCGGGGTCGAGGGCAGCAGCAATGTGGTCCCCGCCAGCGCGCACGCCATCAGCGCAGACACTCCGAAGAACGGCCCCCGCCACGAGATCGACCCCAGCACGCCGCCCACAAGCGGACCCACCGCGATGCCCAGTCCCAGCCCGGCTTCATAAAGGATGACCGCCTGGGCGACCGATCCCCGCGCGGAGCCGACGATGGTGACCAATGCGGTCGCGATGAACAGCGCGTTGCCCAGGCCCCACAGTGCCCGCCAGCCGACGATTTCCAGCACGGTGTCAGACATCCCGGCCAGGCCGGCGGCGGCGATGATGATCACCAGCCCGATCAGCAGCGTGTTCTTGGGCCCGATCCGGCTGGACACCACACCGGTCACCAGCATCGCCACACCCATCACGGCCATGTAGCTGGTGAACAGCAGCAACACCTGCGAAGGCGTGGCGCTCAGATTCTCGGCAATCGGCTTGAGGATCGGATCGACCAGACCGATTCCCATGAACGCGACCACGGACGCAGAGGCAACGGCCCAAACCGACTTAGGTTGGCGCCACATAGGCCGGCTGCTCCTTTTTTGTTGGTTCCATACCTTTTTGAAGATGCGGAACACAGCCTGCCTCCTTAGCTTCCGGGCGCTTCTGACCGTGACGCCACACTGAACGCAACGCATCGACGCCACTCGCACGCAGCGGCAGACGGAGCTCGGTTCCGCCATCGAGCTAAATAATATCGAATATATCTTCGGTGTGGTGAACTGTACCGCGTGGCGGGACCGGTCCGCCCGGTTGAGGCCCGTCGGGGTTTGCCCGGCCGCAGTCCTACAACCGACCACCCCCCATTTGCGACAGTCAGGCCTCGAAAAGGTGCACGCCATTCTGCATCCGCCAGGGGACCTGGCGGCCAAGACCTAACCGGCACAGCACGGTTCGGCGCAGTACGATCAAGTACGAAATAGTTTGGATAAATTATCTGGTAGCATGCCTCCGACATGCCTGATCCTGACAACTCCTCGTCGTTAGCGCCCTCGTTACGGACCGCGGGCGACTCCTGGGCCATCACCGAACTCGTCGGCGCTACCGCGTTGGAGGTCGCTGCGTCGCGTGCGGTGGAAACGGCCGGACCCAATCCGCTGATTCGTGACGATTTCGCCCGGATATTGGTGTCGTCGGCCGGTCCGGCATGGGCCCAGCTGGCTGATGCTGAGGTGGCCTGGCTCGATGGCGATCAGCACGGGCAACGGGTGAATCGGGTTCACTGCGACTACCAGGCGGTACGCACTCACTTCTTCGACGACTACTTCGGCAGCGCCGTGACCGCCGGGATTCGGCAAGTAGTGATTCTGGCCGCCGGGCTGGACTCCCGCGCCTACCGTCTGAATTGGCCGGCGGATACCGCGGTCTACGAGATCGACCAGCCCAAGGTGCTGGAATACAAGACCGGAATTCTGCAATCGCATGGCACGGTTCCCACCGCTCGGCGGTGCCCTGTCCCCGTAGACCTGCGCGACGACTGGCCGGCAGCACTGATGGCCGCCGGATTCGACCGCACCCAACCGACCGCGTGGCTTGCCGAGGGCTTGCTGTCCTACCTGCCAAGCGACGCGCAGGACCGGCTCTTCGATATGTTCACCGCCCTCAGCGCGCCGGGCAGTCAGGTCGCCGTCGAGGTGTTCGGCACGAATTCGAACGTCAACACGCGGCGCTTGCTTCGGATGCGGGAGCGACTGGGTCTGGATGTCAATATCCAAGCGCTCACCTACCACGAGCCCGGCCGCTCGGATCCCGCTCAGTGGCTGGCGGGCCACGGCTGGCAGGTGCACGGCGTGAACAACCACGATGAGATGGCCCGACTGGGCCGCCCGGTACCCGAGGATCTGGCCGCCTCGGCGGTCCGCGGCACGCTGGTGCGAGCGCGTCTCGGCGAACCATCTAACTGAGCAACAACGGAATAGGCGAAGAGCGGGAGCACTCGATGAGCACAACGCGCACCCATGACGACACCTGGGACATCAAGACCAGCGTCGGCAGTACCGCGGTAATGGTGGCTACTGCCCGGGCCATCGAAACCGACCGGCCCGACCCGTTGATCCGCGACCCGTACGCCAAACTGCTGGTCACCAAGTCGGGTGCGGACTCCCTGTGGGAAGCGATGCTCGACCCGTCGATGGTGGCCAAGGTGGAAGCCATCGACGCAGAAACCGCGGCCACCGTCCAGCACATGCGCAGCTACCAAGCGGTGCGGACGAACTTCTTCGACACCTACTTCAACAACGCTGTCGCCGACGGAATCCGCCAGGTCGTGATCCTGGCGTCGGGACTGGATTCCCGTGCCTACCGCCTGGACTGGCCGGCTGGCACCACCGTGTATGAGATCGATCAGCCCAAGGTGCTGGCCTACATGTCCACGACGATGGCCGACAACGGCGTGACACCGGCGGCCGATCGCCGTCCGGTGCCCATCGACTTACGCCAGGACTGGCCGGCGGCGCTGCGTGCTGCCGGCTTTGACCCGATGGCCCGGACCGCTTGGTTGGCCGAAGGGTTGCTGATGTACCTGCCCGCCGACGCCCAGGATCGGCTTTTCACCCAAACCGGCGAGTTGAGCCCGGCGGGGAGCCGGATCGCGGCCGAGACCGCGAACGCCCACGACGACGACCGGCGCCAACGAATTTCGGAGCGGTTCAAGAAGGTGGCCGATGCGCTGGGCTTCGAGCAGACCGTCGACACGCAGGAGCTGGTGTACCGAGACGAGAACCGGGCGGTCGTTGCCGACTGGCTCAACAACCACGGTTGGCGGGCCACGGCCCAAAGCGCCCGGGACGAGATGCGCCGGTTAGGCCGGTGGATCGACGGGGTCCCAGTGCCCGAGGCCAAGGACGCATTCGCCGAGTTCGTGACTGCGGAGCGGCTGTAATGGCACCCCTACCGGCACGATTCGGCTTGCTCTACGGGCTGCCTGTTGAGAGTGGCGTGGGTGGTCCCTGAGTCCGCTTGGATCGACGCTTTGTTCGTCGGTTCTCCAGTCCTGCTCGCTGGGTTTGGGCGTCGGGTTCAAGCGTGGTGACCGGTTTCAAGTCCGCGGCGTTCGGGACCGGCTGCGACCAGTACACACCGTCGTCGTGATCGAATGAATTGGCGAGCATTGCGCCAGCCTCTTTGACGTGCTCCTCAGCGGCCCTTCGTGCGCCCTCCGGATCACGACGCTCCAAAGCGTCCAGGATCGCCTCGTGGTTGCGGATTGATGCCGACGACCAGCCCGGCACCAGTGCGGCGAACATATGCTCCGGGATGAAACGCGAGTTGTTGCGTAACATGATCAGAAGCTTCGGGGCAGCGGCCGCATTATTGATCAGATCATGGAATTGCACATTCAGCGCCTGAAGCTCAACCGGATCGCCCTCGTTGCCAAGCCGGGCCCACTGCGCATGGATCTCTCTGAGATCATGGATCAGCTGCGCGTCTGCACGCTCAGCCGCCCGCGCAGTGAGTTCGCCGAGAATGAGCGAATACATCCAGTAAACGTCGGCCAGGTCCTGACGTGTCATCTCGGCAACCCGAAACGAGCGATTGCGTTGAGCGTCGATCAGCCCCTCGTAGGACAGCCGCAACAACGCCTCGCGCACTGGCATCGTGCTCACGTCCAAGCGCCTTGCGAGTTCATCGTGCGTGACCTTTTCGCCCGGCTTGAGCCGACCCGAAAGGATCATGTAACGCAGTGCCTCAGAGACCTTCTCCGACACACTGCTGTGGGAAATGCTCGTGACCACTTCCTTGGATTCCTTGGACGACGCCATTCCGATAGCGTATAGGACGCACGCCCCACCTGCAGTAGCGGATCGTGATTTGTTATCACATGGTTCCAATGCAGCGATGTCGGAATCCCAAAGCCTGATAGCCAATGGGCGGGTCGGGTTCACCCAAAAGGGCATTCGCGCGTCGACTTCGCGCATGCCAATTTTGCCACAGCCGCGCTGGCGTATAATATCGGATATAATATTACACAAGGCGGAGAGGACGTGCTCCGATGAGCTGGGACTTCGAGACCGACGAGGAGTACGCCTCGCAGCTGGCATGGGTGGACGGCTTTGTGACCGAGTTCGCGGAGCCGCTCGACTACGTAATCCCCGACCCGATGGACTTCGACAACCCCTCCCGCCAGGCCCTGATACCTCCTTTGCAGGATGTGGTCAAGGAGCGAGGGTTTTGGGCGTGTCATCTTGGCCCCGAGCTCGGCGGCAAGGGGTTCGGTCAGGTGAAACTCGCACTGCTCAACGAGATCCTTGGACGCAGCCGGTGCGCACCCGCGGTGTTTGGGTGCCAGGCCCCTGACTCCGGGAACGCCGAGATCATCGCCAGGTTCGGCTCATCCGAGTTGAAGGCGAAGTACTTGGCCCCCCTCCTCAATGGCCAGATCGCGTCCTGCTTCTCCATGACCGAGCCGGGTGGAGGCGCGGATCCAACCATGTTCGTCACTCGGGCCGAACAGGATGGCGACATGTGGAGGATCGACGGGGAGAAGTGGTTCTCCAGTGGTGCCGATCGTGCAGCGTTCCTGATCGTGATGGCCGTCACGGATCCTGAGAATCCGCCGCACGAACGGGCGTCGATGTTCATCGTGCCGGCGGAGACGCCCGGAATAGAGATCATTCGCAACGTCGGCCTCGCAGGTAGCTCCCAAGGTGACCACTCATATATTCGGTACACCGATGTGCGGGTGCCGCTCGATCACATGCTGGGAGAGCGCGGTGGCGCGTTTCGCGTGGCCCAATCCCGGCTGGGTGGAGGCCGCATCCATCATGCGATGCGCACAGTAGGGGTCGCACAGCGGGCCTTCGAAATGTTGTGTGAACGGGCGCTTTCACGCCAAACGCAGGGCGAGCGCCTGTCGAAGAAGCAGCTCGTCCAGGAGATGATCGCGGAATCTTGGTTGGAGCTCGAGCAGTTTCGTCTGCTTGTCCTACGCACTGCCTGGAAGATCGACCGCTACGACGACTACCAGCGGGTCCGAGGCGACATCTCAGCGGTCAAGATCCTGCTTCCCCGCGTGCTCGAGCACATCGCGTCACGTGCCCTTCAGGTGCACGGGTCGTTGGGTGTCTCCAATGAGATGCCGTTCATCGGGATGATCACGACCGCTTACTCGCTCGGTCTGGCCGACGGGCCTACGGAGGTCCACAAGGTCACACTGGCCAGCCAAGCACTGCGCAAGCACATCCCCACCGAAGACCTGTTCCCGACACGCCACATCCCTCGCCTTCGCGCCGATGCTTACCGTCGGCTCGCACCCCTGCTTGCCGAGCGCGGCATTCAGCTGGAGCTGGGCTAGGTGTACTGCCCAGGCAGGTTGGTCAACCGCAAGCAGAGCGGGCCACTTCACACCAGTCACCTAGCCCCTCTCGGTGTCGCCGCTCACAGACCGAGTCCACTATGCAGCTTGCCTGAGCTGACATTCGATATAAATTATCCGCCGCCGCCACAAACGTCGTAGGGCAGGCATCGTAGGCGCTTGTCGCTACGGTTCATCTTCCTTGAAGAGCTTGAAGAGACCGTCGTGCCGCTCGCGGGGCCGCATTGCGCTGCCCGGGCGCGCCGCTTGTTTCTGGACCCTCAAGATTATATTCTATCGCGTATGTCTCTAACGCATGAAGAATCTCTAGCGAGCCTGTCCGTACGAGACATCGACGTTCATGGCGTAACGACCGAGCTCTACGAGGGCGGCAGCGGGACAGCGATCCTGTACCTTCACGCCGGCGAGGGTCTTCGGCCGTCGGCGCCCATCCTCGGACTACTCGCGTCCGCGGGCCACTTGCTGGCTCCCGTCCACCCTGGATTCGGTGTCAAACCGCGCCCGCCGTCATTCTCCACGATCGGCGACTTGGCCTACTTCTATCTTGATCTTCTCGATCAGCTCGAGTTGGACCAGGTAGCTGTGGTAGCGGCTGACTTCGGTGGTTGGATCGCCGCTGAGCTCGCGGTCCGGTCAACCGCTCGCCTGTCGCACCTGGTTTTGGCGGGGCCGACTGGGATCAAATGCGGAGATCGCGAGGATCGCGACATCGCGGACATGTTCGCGCTGGGTCGCGCAGAACTCATTGAGTTGATGTATGCAGATCCAGCTGTTTCGCAGGTAGGCGAGTCGTCGTTACGCGAGGACTTCGACGGGCTGTCAGACGATGCGCTGACGTCGATAGCCCGGAGCCGAGAAAGCATGGCTGTTTTCGGCTGGAGCCCCTATATGCACAATCCGCGTTTGCGCCAGTGGCTCCATCGTATTGACATCCCGACTCTGGTCCTTTGGGGTGCGCGTGATCGATTTACCTTTCCTGAGTACGGGGCGTCGTTTGCGGCGGCGATCCCTGCGGCGCGCTTTGAGGTTCTCGAGGCCGCCGGGCATTATCCGCATATCGAGCAACCCGAAAGGTTCGTCGAAGTCGTGGCTAACTTTTTGGAGATCAAATCGTCGAGCGTTGTTACCGGGAGGCCGTCATGAGAGTCTGGCAGTTTAGTGAAATGCCTTATACGCCTGCCTGGGGTCTTGACACCGAATCGCTTCGGGTGACGCTGCCGAATTCCAATTACGATCCGAAGCTCGGAGCTGAGATCTATCGGAGGCAGTTCGAAAACTATCTCCTTGCTGATGATCTTGGGTTCGACCTGATGAGCAACGAGCATCACAGCACGGCTACGTGTCTTCAGGCGTCGACGTCTGTGATCCTGAGCAGCTTGGCCCGTTCGACCACGAACGCGCGGCTGCTATCGCTTGGTAATCCGATCGCGAACCGGCCCGATCCCGTTCGTGTCGCCGAAGAGATGGCGATGATCGACAATATGTCTGGTGGCCGCCTCGAGGTCGGTCTTATTCGCGGAACGCCAGCTGAGCTGTCATCGGTGAACGCCAACCCGGCCAGGATGGTTGATCGGTTCTGGGAAGCTCACGACCTGATCTTGAAGGCTTGGACTTCACACGATGGCCCGTTCAACTGGGAAGGCGAGTTCTTCCAGCATCGTCAGGTAAACATCTGGCCTACCCCCTTCCAGCAGCCGACTCCCCCGGTGTGGGTAACGGTCGGTTCAGCGAGCACGGCGCGGCGAGTTGCTGACGAGGGACATGTGATCGCTACGTTGCTCGGCGGGTATTCGTCGCGGTCAACCTTTGATGCGTATCGGGCGCGGACTCTGGAATTGGGTCGGCCCTATCCGAAGTCTGACCGGTTCGGCTATCTGGCCCTGGTCTCGGTGGGAGCGACCGACGAGGCCGGACTTGAGCGGGCTCGGCTGATGCAGCCACATCTGGATGTCTCGCTCCTCATGCCCCAGCAGTTCCTGAATCCTCCGGGGTATGCCCCAGTCGAGGCGAATGTCGCGGCTTTGAAGCGTGGCGCCAAGGGGTCCCTGTCGACGCACCAGCAGGTCGGCTCGGGCGAGGGCAAGGATGTGATGCTGGGCAAGAAGCTGCCGTCGCTCGCTTCGGTGAAGCATTCGATGGATCAGGGGCTTCTGTTCGCCGGCAGTCCGGATTCGGTTCTTCAGCAGATCACCGACTTCTCTCGCGCTATGGGGGGCATTGGTCACCTGTTGATGCTTGGCCACGCCGGCTACATGAGCTTTGACGATGTCGCTGACAACATCAAGCTGTTCGGCAACGAAGTGCTGCCGGCGTTGCGCGAGTTGCCTGAGGTTGACGAGGCCGAGCTCGCCGCGGAGAGGGATGAACTTCGCAGGACCGTGCCCTGATGCGGTGGGAACGCGCCGGCACGCCGGAGCGTCTAGCGACTGAAAAGCTCCGTAACCGCCGGCCGCGGCTCGCCGGCGTAGCACTCTGCAGAGTGGGCGGCGACGAACCAGCCGTGCGAGCAAACGTGGCCCTTGGTGCCCATCACGAGGTGTCGCGTTGATTGATATTGATGAGGCCGACGACTCCACGCAGTCGGCTGTTATCGCGGACTCGTCCACCGTGCCGTTGCTCGACGTACCGGACAATGTGGTGGAGCGCCTCGAGGAGTTGGGCGCGTCCGCCCGAGCACCGCACGCCAACCTCTATCGCGCCTTGGCCAACCAGCCGGAGGTGCTCGCCGGCTGGGTCGAACTGTCCCAGCGCTTGCGTCACCGTGCCGTGACCTCGCGGCGCCTGCGGGAGTTGATGATCGTGCGCGGCGCGCAGATCAGCGGGTGCGCCTACGAGCTCAAGAACCACGAGGAGCTCGCTCTCGCCAACGGAGTCACCGCAAAGGAGTTGGAAGAGGTGGCTCGATGGCGTGACGTGCCGGGTTTCAGTCCAGAGGAGCGCGCCGGCCTCGCGCTGGCCGAGGGAATGCTGGCCGGCAACGTACCCGACGACGTGATCGTGACGCTTCGCCAACAATTCGATGCGGCTGAATACGTCGAGCTCGTGGTCACGGCAGCGTTCTACACGATGGTTCCCCAAGTGGTCTCGGCGCTACGGGTGCCGGTCGAAGACCGACACGCTGCCAACGATTGTGCTACCGGAAACCGGGACTGACGCATCGAACAGCGCAGGGCAGGAGACAGTGGACCACTCGTGTCGGTTATTGGGCTGGGGTGCAATAACTTTGGGATGAAGCTAGACCGAGACGCCAGCGTGGACGTCGTGCACGCCGCTCTTGATGCTGGAATCACCCACTTCGACACCGCAGAAATCTACGGTGTCAATCCGGATGCAGCGACACCATCCGGTGTAGCTACAGCTGGACGCTCCGAAGAGTTTTTGGGTGAAGGGCTCCTTGGCCACCGAGACGACGTCGTGATCGCCACCAAGTTCGCCCCACGGCCGACCGGCCAGGCTTGGGAGCCGGGACAAGTATCTCGCCGAATCAGGGAGGGGTGTGAGGCCAGCCTCCGGCGGCTCCGAACTGACCGCATCGACCTCTATTACCCCCATTGGCTTGACCCGGAGGCTCCTATCGATGAGACCCTATCGACCCTGGCAGATCTGGCACAACAGGGCAAGGTGATCCATGTCGGTTGCACTCACGTTGAGAATGAAGGCATTGATGAAGCCGCGGAGGCATCCGTACGTCTTGGTGCGCCCGCCTTCGTTGCCAGCCAAGTCGAATGGAGCCTATTGACCCGCACCGTCGAGACGACGGTGCTCCCTGCCGCGCGCCGCCATCACCTGGGGAGCATCCCGTACTACGCCTTGGCTTCCGGCATGCTGGCAGGGAAATATCGCAAGGGCGACGAGTACCCCGCGGGGTCCCGGCTCGCGGCAATAAAGTACTTTGCTGGTTTCGCCACGGACGAGAACTTTGCATATATCGATGCCCTCATCGCTTTTGCCGAGGAAAGAGGTCACTCGATCATGGACCTAGCAATCGGCTGGCTGCTCGCACATGACGACGTTTGTTCCGTCCTTGCCGGGGCCACGACCGCTGATCAAGTCAGGGCCAACGCAGACGCCGCGAAGGCTTGGACGCTCACCACCGAAGAGTTCGCCGCCGTCCCCAGACCCGACCCTGGTGTCGGCTTCATTCGTAATAACACCTAGAGCCCTGATTGAGAGATTCGCTCACGACCAGTTGAATCCAGCAGGCTTACGTCATCCGGCATGGCGAGCCGCTCGCAGAGATCGGTGCCGCGTCCTCGGTCGGTTCGCATGGGCGACTGCCTGTTGACCGGCTAATCGGGTGGTCGCTGAATCGCGTAAACGACACGCCGACAAAGGAAATGCCTGACCGGGGTGGGTGGAGCAGCTGCACCTGACTCATGACCGATCAGCGTCAGCTGCCTCTGGAAAAGGGCGCCGAAGTCGCCTTGGTGTTATCCGGGCCCGGCGCCGAGAAATGCGCGTTCTACTCGGGAGCCGAGCCAATTCTGTTTACTTGCAAGTGATTTGGGACGCATTTAACCGCCGCAGCGATGACCAGGACGAGGTCGCGTAACAGCATGGCATCAAATCGAAGCGGGCGCAGCCGTTCGTTCCCGAGATGCTGACGAAGATTATGGTGAAAACGAGAGAGGCGTAAGGATGCAAGAGATCAAGTGACCCCAATGCGGGCAGGCATTCACCATTGATGAGGCGGGCTACACCGCATTCGTCACGGACGTCTGCGCCAAGAAGAGCGTCGGTTGGGCCGTCTCAGCGACCATGCGCACCGAAGGTCTTCCGCTATAGGCGTTCAATCATGCTGTATCGCAATGCGACTCGGGTCTTTTCGACTTGATGCATCATACCGACCGCGGATCGCGGGGCGCACCTTGAAGGTGGATATCGATCACGCTCCGGAACTGTTCCAACGACATCTTCGGCATCGCAGCATCGCGGGTGACGCCAGCGTTGTTGACGTAGACGTCGAGTCGGCCGAATCGGTGCACAGTCTCATGCATCATGCCGCGTACCCGATTTTCATTGGCGACAGCACAGGGCACCGCCCATGCGCAACGACCGCCGGCTGTGATGGTGGTGTCGGCGGCAGAGCTGCCGATATCCCGCCGTTCAGGTCTTCATGCAACAGCAAGGTCTGATCGACGAGGGCTCACTGAAGCGAGCCAAGTCAGGAAGTGGTTCCCGTCGGAGCCGCCGTCGACAGAGTGTGTGCGTCGCTTAGTGCTTGTCGCCCTGATCGGAGAACACCCCCAGGGGGGTGGCTTCCGGGGAGACGATCCGTTCGAATAGGCGTAAGGCTTTGAGTGACAACGGCATTCCTGCCATGACCCCCATCTGCAGGATGACCTCGCGGACGACTTCTTTGGGATTGGAGTTCAGCGATATCCGGATATGGGACTCCAGTGCTTTCTCCTCCCCCATCACCGTCAATGCTGCGATGAAACACAATTCGCGGATTTCGGTGGACAGTGCGGGACGGGCATACATGCCGTTCATGCCGAAGTCGCAGATGATGCGGGCGTAGTCCTCATCTACCTGGCTGGCAAATCTCCGGTAGCTATCTTCGGAGAGTTCGTCACCGTTGGGGCCAAACATCTCCTTGGCAATGACCGTGCCGCGTTCACTGTGGTAATTCTGAGTCATCGACTATTCCTCCATTGGTTAGGTCGTGCAACAGCTTTGGTTATTGATCGGCAGCCCATCGGCGACGGCGAAAAGCCGACGTGGTGGCCACCGCGGATGTGGTAGCGACCTAACCGTGCACGCGGGGCCGGTCGGGACGTCGATGATGCTGTTCAGCCGTATTGCTGGTCATAGATACTGGCGGCATCTGCACCCAGGCGCTCCAGCTGGGTCTTCACGTCGGGATCGTTGTCGTCCCAGATGGGCGGAAGTGCCGCCTGATTCTCGAAGAACTCCACGCACAGAACGCCGTTGGGGCCTGGATCGAACGGTCCATAGGTCACATTCGGCGCGACGATGATCATCTCACCGGGTCCATACTCCACGCCCCCAGCAATCCACGATCCTTCCAGCACCACCGTGCAGGACCAGCCTGAATGTGCGTGTGCAGGAGCTCGCCATCCCGGCTCGTAACGGAACTGGACCCAGCAGGGCTGAGTTGCGTCGGCTGCCGGCCAACCGAGAGTAAAGATCGAACTCGCCGTATCTTTACGCTGCCGATTCTCATTCCAGTTTCGAATGCGTACGCCAGGTGTGTCTTGGAGATTCATACTTTAAGCACCTTGCAAAATTGGTCGTCGTAGTTGTTTTCTGACATCGATTCCACCGCTGCGGCGACCGATGAGCCCGGGTGGCTCATACACCCCATGGACCCTCATCTCGGAGCGCCACTTCCCGTGGACCCCAACGATTGTGTGCGACGAGGCTCCGGGTGAATCACCCCTTAGCCACCTTATACGATATCTGATAATCTTCGCGCGGACAAGGTTGGCCGCTTGTTGGTTCGACCCCATTCACCCACCCGCCGCCACCGGACGCGTGCGTGTGCCGAGAACCGCTACGACCGGAGCGAAACTGTCGATGCAATCAGGTCCGACGATCACGTACGACAGGCCCCATCGCTCGCGACTTCGCAGAAGATCCTCGACAATCGAGTTCCGCGACCCGATGAGGGCGAACGGGGTCTCGATGATCCTCGACTCTGGAGCCTCGAAGCGCAGGCTCGCACTCGCGATCGCTTCCGCCCGGCTGGCCGAAACGTCCACGTGGAACGCGCGGTGACTCAACTCGATCCGCTCCATACGCTCACCCGCCGTAGCGCGCACGAGCTCGACCATTGCATCCATACCCTCGGCGGCCATGATCGTCCTGCGCGGCACGAGGCGACCAGCGTGGAGCTGTAGGTTGATGTCCACGATGTCGGCCTGGCGGGCGGCGATGCGCAGCATCCGTTCCCCCCCACCCCCGATCAGCACCGGCGGCGCGGGCATCTGCACCGGCTTCGGGAACCCCTCGTACCGTGTGACCGTGTAGTGCTCGCCGGCGAAGGAAAATGGACTTGGCCCCATCGCCTGCCGGATGATCTGGATAGCCTCGCCGAAGCGATCGATCCGCACCCGCGCCGAATCCATGGCGATCCCCAATTGCTCGTAGTCGCTTGGCATCCAGCCCGCACCCATGCCGAGCTCCAGGCGACCACCGCTCAGCACGTCCACGCTGGCGAGCTCCTTGGCCAGCACGAGCGGGTGGCGGAAGTCGTTCCCGAACACCAAGGCGCCCAGGCGAAGCGTCCGGGTCACGGCGGCAGCCGCTACCATCGCCGGGACCGGTGCCAACTGGCCGGCGGTCCGGCCCGTGAAGTGGTCGCCTACCAACAGGACGTCGTAGCCCAACCCCTCCACCCTCCGGGCCAGTTCCGCCCACTGCTGCGGATCAGCGGGCGGCGGCACCGAAACGCCGAAGCGGAACCTTCGGGGTTGGGGTGGGGGGGGGGGGGTCATTTGGGTTGCTTTCGTTTTCGGTGAAGTCAGTGGGGCCCGGTTTGGGTTTGGATGGTGGTGTATGGGTTCGGTGGTGTGTGGGTTTGGTGGTGGTTTCGGTTAGGGGAAGAGCAGTTCGCCGTTGTCGGTGAAGTAGAGGTCGACTTCGTTGCCTCCGAGTGCGCCCAGCTTTTGGTATTGCTTTTGTTTGGTGTCTTCCCTTCCGCCTTCGACGTGGGGGAAGTCGGTTGAGAAGCAGTAGCTTTGGCGTAGGTGTGGGTATCGGCGGAAGTACTGATCGACGGGTTCGAACATGTTGAAGGGGGCTACTCGCACGTTGTCGCGTAGGTAGGCGGACGGGAGCTGTGAGATGAATGGCTTGAGCCGTTCGGCGTACATATCTCGTGCCCACATGTCCAGGTTGTCGGCGAGGGGTCCGAGCCATCCGGCGCCGATTTCGATGGCGCCGAAGCGAAGGTCGGGGTGGCGCTCGAATACGCCCCCGAGCGTCATGCAGGCCAAGAAGTTCGAGATGGCCAGGTGCAACGTCGCGAAAGAGTAGGGCTCCAGGCCGACCTCGTGGCTCTCTTTCTTGCCGGGTGCGAACGCTGGAGCGTCGATCCATGCGTTGGACCGCTTGAACCCTGCCTCGCCGAGCAGGTGGGTCGTGCACGCGACGTTGTTGGAGGCCAGGGCGCTCCAGAACTGGTCCAGTTCCGGGTGCGCTGGAGACCGGCCGCCCAGCGGGACGCCATGGCCTAGATGCACGGCCCGCACACCCTTGTTGATGAGATCCATGGTCTGGTTCATCAGCGCTTCCACGGTGTCCGCTGGAGCGAGGTAGGCCACGATGCGCAGGCGTTTGGGGTCGATCTCGGTCATCCGCAGCGCCCAGTCGTTGTACTCGTCGAGCCCGACCCGCCCCAGGGCCGCCAACTCCCCGTCGGATTGCTCGGCGCCGCCCTCGCCCCGCAGGAAGCTTTGCACCCACGATCCGGGATCCATGATGGTTAGCGCGAACAGTGCGAAGGTGGGAAATACGAGCTGTTTGCTCACCCCCATCTGGTCCATCGCCGCCAGGCGGCGGGTCATGTCGAAGGCACTGGGGGCGAGAGGACCCTTGACATTCCACACCGTCTTATCGTCGATAACCATGTCGTCACCGTCGATGCCCAGACCCGAAAACTGATTGTCGTGTCCCGACTTGGCGACGTGGGCAAGTAGCGGTTCCAGGATGCGGCCGATCTCGCTAGCCGCCGGCCCGAAGGTGCTCTCCCAAAACTCGACAGGTGTCATCTCGTGCGAATCGATGTCCACGATCTGTCTCACATCACCCATTAACCCGACCCCTTAGTCCATTGTCCTCAGGCCCAGCCTGGCCTAGGCGTATAGGTCTATACGTGATGAGATATCTTATATGTGATCAGAAACACCGTCAAGGTAGGTTGTGACCCACCGCACGGCGACCTCCGACAGAATCACCGGCAATCAGGCCGACCCGATGCCCAGGACGAACAACAGACAGCCCTGCGAGCCCGCTCGCCAATCGTGGGTCACGCTCGCGACGATGGCGATATCGCCCACGTCCATCGTCGCGTCGCCCGTGTCGACGATCAGCCGAATCTGACCGGCCAGCACGACCACGAAGTCGATCGTCTTGGTCCAGTGCATCGACGGCTGTCGTGGTGACCCCACGGGCACGCCCGATCCAGGCGGGAAGAAGACGGTGGTGCATCGTGCATCCCCGGGCCTCAGCCCGATGTCGATCGGCGGGTCCGTCGGCGGCACGAGGGCGTTCACCGCGTCGTGCGGCCACAGACCGGTGACCCCGGTCGGGTCGATGTCGACCACACGATGGATTGAAGAGCGGCCGTGGGTGCCGGTGCTGGTGATGTATGCGTGCATGGGATGTCAATGGGCCGTTTTCACGGCGGTGTCGACGTAGTGGGTGGATTCGTCTCCTGGTACCAAGCGGCCACCGGCGGCGCCGTCGGCGAACATGTCGTTGAGTTCGGTGGCGATTTCGTTTGACAGGGTGACGTCGGCGGCGACGGCGTTTTCGTGCAGGCGGTCGCGGCGTTCGATCCCGGGGATGGGGACGATGTCGTTGCCTTGATGGAGCAGCCAGGCCAGGGCGAGTTGGGTTGCGGTGAGGCCGATGCCGGCGGCTAGCGCGGTGATCCGGCCTACCAGTTCGAGGTTCTTGTAGAAGTTTTCGCCCTGGAATCGGGGTAGGAAGCTTCGGATGTCACCGGGTCCGAAGTCATCGGGTGAACGGAACTGTCCGGACAGGAAGCCACGGCAAAGCGGGGCGAAGCACACTAGTCCGATCCCCAGCTCTCGCAGTGCGTCGAGCACTTCCCCTTCGGGGTCTCGGCTGAAAAGGGAGTATTCGCTCTGGACTGCTGCGACCGGGTGCACGGCATGGGCCCGACGAAGCGTCTGCAGGCCGGGCTCGCACATGCCGAGATAGCGCACCTTGCCGGCCAAGACCAACTCGTGCAACGCCCCCCAGGTCTCCTCGATCGGTACGTCGGGATCGAGGCGATGCTGGTAGTACAGGTCGATGTAGTCCACGTTCAGACGGCGAAGCGACGCATCACAGGAGGGCCCGATCACCTCGGGCCGCGAGTTCACCGAGATCCGGAGTGCGTCACCAGAGGGTGCGGTCACCTCTCCCGCGGAGCCCGCAGCGACCCGGTCTTCGCTGGCGATGTGGTCGACTTGCAGACCGAACTTGGTGGCGATGATGACTTCGTCACGACGTTCGGCGATGACCTTGCCCAGCAGGATCTCGTTGCCATGGTTGCGGCCGTAGGTCTCCGAGGTGTCCCAGAAGCCGACACCCATGTCGAGGGCAGCGTGCAGTGTTCGCAAACTCTCGGCCTCGTCGGTAGGACCGTAGTTTTCGTCGGCCATCGCGTTGCACCCGATGCCAAAGGCCGATACCTCGAGACCCTGCCCGAGAACATGCCGTTTCACTTGAAATCCCCGTTCGCTCAGATCTCGATCGGTTGCCCAGCGCACCCCAAACGGTGGCTGACCTTGAAGCGGTCGGGGTGGCGGCCCCTGGTGGAGCCACGCCGGAACCGACCTCGACCTCACCAGCGATGCGACGCAGTCTTCCAGCGGATTCAGACCGTGGCCCGCCCGGGGACGCACCCTTCCGGTGAGCACCGATATAGTTTATCGTGTTATCCGTGGCGGTTCAACCATCACGAGACGACGGATATAAAATATCTAGAGT
>Ga0210396_10002652_pt1 | contig 18122 bp, 17 predicted proteins | sample IncBWH17OmetaG_FD_155466 | JGI IMG/M metagenome (GOLD analysis project Ga0210396, IMG submission 155466) | Forest soil microbial communities from Barre Woods Harvard Forest LTER site, Petersham, Massachusetts, United States - Inc-BW-H-17-O ... | reverse complement strand
CGACGCGGCGCTGGCTGCTGACCTGGCCGAGGACGCCGGAAAGCTGTTGCTGGCGGTGCGCGACCATGTCGGCTTCGACCACCCGTGGCTGCTCGGCGATGCCGGTGACAGCCAAGCCAATTCGCTACTGTTGCGGCGGCTGCGCGCTGAGCGCCCGGGTGACGCGGTGCTCAGCGAGGAGGCCTACGACGACCTGGCCCGATTGCGGGCCGACCGGGTTTGGATCGTCGACCCGCTGGACGGCACGCGGGAATTCTCCGAGCCGGGGCGTGACGACTGGGCCGTGCATGTGGCGTTGTGGCGGCGCCATGGCGGCCCCAGCGGAGCGATCACCGACGCCGCTGTCGCGTTGCCTGCCATGGGGGAGCTGTACCGCAGCGACACCGTCAGCGCGCCGACCACGGCGCACTCCGGGCCGATCCGAATCACCGCGAGCTCAAACCGCCCGCCCGCCGTGCTCTACCACTTGGCCCGACGGCTCGACGTCGAATTCGTGCGGATCGGGTCGGCCGGCGCCAAAGCGATGTCGGTGGTGCGCGGCGACGCCGACGCCTACATCCATGCCGGCGGGCAGTGGGAGTGGGATTCGGCTGCCCCGGCGGGAGTGATCCTGGCGGCCGGCATGCACGCATCGCGACTGGACGGCTCCGAGATGGTGTACAACCGTCCCGACCCGTATCTGCCCGATTTCCTGATGTGCCGCCCGGAACTCGCCGACCTGCTGCTGGGTGCCATCCGGTTGGCCAGCTGAACGGACGCACTGGTTGGATTGCCCGCCTCGCCCCCTCGCCGCTGCGCGGCTGGGGGGACCCCCACCTCGGGCCGTTGCAGGGCCCGCATCGTCGCCGGGCTTGAGCTGATTGCCCGCCTCCTCCTCGGGCCGTTGCACGGCCCGCATCGTCGCCGGGCCTAAAGTCGACGGTATGCGGTCCTGGCCATCGGCACCCCTACCGACGCTGCCGGGACGTGGCCCGGAGTTGCGGCTGTATGACACCTCAGACCGCCAGGTGCGTCCAGTGGTCGCCGGGCCGACGGCCACCATGTACGTGTGTGGGATCACACCGTACGACGCCACCCACCTCGGCCACGCCGCCACCTATCTCGCGTTCGATCTGGTCCAGCGGCTGTGGCTGGACCTCGGACACGATGTGCATTACGTGCAGAACGTCACCGACGTCGACGATCCACTGTTCGAGCGGGCCAACCGCGACGGTGTTGACTGGCGCGACCTGGCGGCCCGCGAGGTCGCGCTGTTCTGCGACGACATGACCGCGCTGCGGGTGCTGCCGCCACGCGAATACGTCGCCGCCACCGAGGCGGTGGCTGAGGTCGTCGAGCTGGTGGAAAAGATGCTGGCCTCTGGGGCGGCCTACGTCGTCGACGATCCCGAATACCCCGATGTGTACTTCCGCGCCGACGCCACGGTCCAATTCGGCTACGAATCCGGTTATGACCGCGACAGCATGCTGCAGCTGTTCGCCGAGCGCGGCGGCGACCCGGACCGCCGGGGCAAGACCGACCAACTCGATGCGCTGTTGTGGCGCGCCGCGCGGCCCGGCGAGCCGAGCTGGCCGTCTTCGTTCGGACCGGGCCGACCTGGTTGGCACGTCGAGTGCGCGGCGATCGCGCTCAGCCGCATCGGCAGCGGCCTGGACATCCAGGGCGGTGGCAGCGATCTCATCTTTCCGCATCACGAGTTCACCGCCGCGCACGCCGAATCCGTCAGCGGTGAGCGACGATTCGCCCGCCACTACGTGCATGCGGGCATGATCGGCTTGGACGGGCACAAGATGTCCAAGAGCCGCGGCAACCTGGTTCTGGTGTCTGCGCTACGCGCTCAGGGCGTTGAGCCGTCGGCTATCCGACTAGGCCTGCTGGCCGGCCACTACCGGGCTGACCGCGATTGGAGTGCCGACGTGCTGGAGTCGGCCAATACCCGGCTGCACCGGTGGCGCACCGCGACCACGCTGCCCGCCGCACCTGACGCCGCCGACACCATCGCCCGGGTGCGCCACTATCTCGCCGACGACCTGGATACGCCTAAAGCGCTTGCTGCACTTGATGGTTGGACGACCGACGCGTTGGAATACGGCGGTCATGACGCCGAGGCGCCGCGGGCGGTCGCGACGGCGGTGGATGCGCTGCTGGGAGTGGACCTGCAGTCGCCGCGGCGGTAGGTTGCGGCCATGACGTCAGTGAACTCGCAAGTCGTATTCATCACCGGTGGTGCTCATGGCATCGGGGCCGAGGTGGCCCGACGGTTGCACGCAAAGGGCGCCAAGCTGGTTCTGACCGACCTGGACGAGGCGGCATTGGCGGCGAAGTCCGCCGAGTTGGGCGGCGATGACCGGGTGCTGACCGTAGTTGCTGACGTGCGTGATCTCGCTGCGATGCAGGCCGCAGCCGACCACGGCGTCAAAAAGTTCGGCGGTATCGACGTCGTTGTCGCCAACGCCGGAATCGCCAGTTACGGCTCCGTGCTGAAGATCGACCCCGAGGCGGTTAAGCGGGTTTTGGATGTCAACCTGCTGGGTGTATTTCACACAGTGCGTGCAGCGTTGCCGTCGGTGATCGACCGCCGCGGCTATGTGTTGATCGTCTCCTCACTTGCCGCGTTCACGGCGGCGCCGGGAATGGCTCCCTACGACATGTCCAAGGCAGGCAACGAGCATCTCGCGAACGCGCTGCGACTCGAAGTCGCGCACCTTGGTGTCGCCGTCGGTTCGGCACACATGGCCTGGATCGACACAGCGATGGTCCGCGACTCTCAGGCCGACCTGCCCTCATTCCGCGAGCAGTTGGCAAAGGCAAAGTTCCCGTGGCCGTTGAACAAGACCACCTCGGTGGACAAGTGCGCCGCAGCCTTCGTCGCCGGCATCGAGGGCCGCAAGGCGCGCGTGTATTGCCCGAGATGGGTGGTCGTGTTCCGTTGGCTGAAGCCGTTTCTGTCTACCCGCTTCGGCGAATCTCTGGCCCACAAAGACACTGCCGTCCAGTTGCCCCGAATGGACGCCGAAGTCGCCGCGCTGGGGCGTTCCACCAGCGCCCATACCGAACAGCTGGAGAAGCATTGACAGGCAGGAGATTCGCGCCAAGTCGCTGATTTGTCCTGCGGCCAAATTCGCGCGCGTAGTGCTCGCGGAATGTGGCGGTCGATCGGAGTGACTTGTGAAACTCGATGAGCGCTCTACAGTACGGGCCATGGAGTCTGCGTTGCGCGTCGATACCGCCGGTTTGCAGGCGATTGCCCGCCGGTGGCGGGCGTTCAGCGGTGATCTGAGCGGCGGCGGTGAATCCGGCGCAGTGCCGGGGTTGCCGTGTCAGCCGAGCGCAGCGGCGATGAGCGCCGGCCATGCCGATGTCACGGCTGGGACGGCGGTGTTGGCGGGGCGCCTCCTAGCCGGGGTTGCCCGGGTCGCTGAAGCCGATCGAGGGTGTACCGCCAATGAAGCCGACTCGGCGGCCATGCTGGCCGCAGTGGCTGATTCGGAGATCGGCATATAGCCATGCCGGCCAACGCAGTGTCTCCCGGCCTGTCGGACCTTTTGGCATGGCCTACCGATCATCTGACCGAGGGGGCCGAATATTGGGAGGCTGTCGCGGGGCAGTGGTATGAGACTTTCACGCAGGTTTGGCAGGACTCGCTATTGGTTGATTGGGAGGGCAAGGCCGCCGAGGCTCTGCATGCGCGGACCCACGCCGACAAGCTGAAGGTCGGCGGGTTGGTCGACGAGTTGCAGCAGGCGGCCGCGGTCGCTCGCAGCGGGGCATCGGATTTGTATGCTGCTCGCTCAGCAATGCGCTACGCGGTCGAGGATGCTCGCGCGGCTGGGTTCGAGGTCGGTGAACGCCTTTCGGTTACTGACCGCTCAATCGGCGGCACAGCCGCAGTGCGGGCCGTCCGACAGACTCAGGCGGAAGTCTTTGCCACCGATATCCGCTGGCGCGCTGCGCAACTCGTGGCGGTTGATCAGCAGGTCGCTGGCAGAATCACCGCTGCCCTCGTTGGGGTCGGGAACGTCGGCTTCGGAGAGGTTCCCTTGTCGGCCGCACCTACCAAACCACCGCCGAGGCCGAAGCGCACCGGGATCCAAGTCGTTGACGACCACCGGCAGCAAGACTCACCACCGCCAAACGGGCCGCCAGCCCCTGACGACCCACACTTGATCTACTGTTACCCCAGTGCTCGACCGGATTATTGGTGGTGTGAGGGATACGAGGTCGGCAAGGGACCCTATGCCTTTGACGCGCCCTTTGATGTATCGGGGGTCGCGTAGTTGAGCGATCCGCAAATGCGCCAGATTTGGCGATTTCTCATCGAAACCGAACGGCTCAGTGACGGCACCTGGCGGGCGTGGTCTCCTACGCGCGCCTGGTCGACGGCAGGTGCCACCGAACTAGAGGCCCAAGATAAGGCCATCGATCGGGCGATCGACCGTGACGAAGACCCCGACCAGCTGGTGCACAGTGCGCCGCGTAAGCCCATAGAGTTCGAACCCGATGATCCCCGCATGGGGTGGGTGTGGCGATTTCATCCGCTGACCGAACAGTTCAGCGACGGCACGTGGCGGGCATGGTTCGCGAGTGGCGGGTGGACAGTGGCGGGCTCGACCGAAGAGGACGCAATCGAGAAAGCGAATCTCGAGTGGTTCCGCCGTCGTGAGGACCCCGATGAGATTGCCCGGCGAATTGCGTTGATGCGGCGCCACCTCATTGAACCGGTTCCCGGGGTAGAGAATTACGACAGCTCGGTTCTGGAGTCGGCGTGGAAGAGCGACAACCCGGGTCAGGCTGTGCGTTCGATTATTGAGCAGCTCGGCAAAGAACGACCACCACCGAGGGACAGCTCAGGGCTGTAACACCCGCCGAATACCGCATTTTTCGGGTTCCTCGCTTTAGGTCGGGCGATTTGGGCGCGACTCCGTCAGCGTCCGAAGCCCGGGCGGCGGCGGCGCAGGTAGCGCTCGAACTCGGCGGCCAGCGCGTCGCCGTCGATCTTGCCCAGCGCCTCGTTCATGTCGACCTCGGCGTCACCTCGTTGTTCCAATGACTGCACGTACTCGGAGATTTCGTCGTCTTCGGCCGTCATTTCGGTGACTGCCTGCTCCCACTCCTCGGCTTGGGCCGGCAAGTCGGCCAGCGGCACCTCGATATCGAGGACATCCTCGACGCGGCGCAGCAGGGCCACGGTCGCCTTAGGGTTGGGCGGCTGCGACACGTAATGCGGCACCGCCGCCCAGAAGGTCACCGCTGGAATGCCGGCCGCCACGCAGGCGTCCTGGAACACGCCGGCGATGCCGGTCGGACCCTCGTAGCGGGTTTCCTGCAACCCGAAGCGGTGCGCCGATTCGGGGGAGTAGGCCGCCCCGGATACCGGCACCGGACGGGTGTGCGGCGTGTCGGCCAGCAGCGCGCCGAGGATCACCACGGTGTCGACGTTGAGCTTGTCGGCGACGGCCAGCAGCTCGGCGCAGAAGGTGCGCCAACGCATATTCGGCTCGACGCCGTGCATCAACACGATGTCGCGGTCGGCTCCCGGCGGGCGACAGTGCGAGATCCGCATCGACGGCCACACCAATTCCCGCGTGACGCCGTCGACCTGCCGGATGACCGGGCGGTTCACCTGATAGTCGTAGTAAGCCTCGTCGTCGATCTCGACGATCGGATCGGCCTCCCAGATGGCGTCCAAGTGCTCCAGGGCGTCGCTGGCCGCGTCACCGGCGTCGTTCCACCCCTCGAACGCCGCCACGACGATCGTGTTGTGCAGTTCGGGTAGCGAAGCGCTGGGATCCGGCGAGTTCACAGAATTAGCGTACGGCCTGATCGGAGTCCCGGTGCGGCGACGACCGGGCCATTTTCCATAGACCGGCTATGCTTGTCGGGATGACTTCCGCCGACGACACCCGCTACGACACCGATCTGCTCGAGACGTTGTCGCAGCGCGTAGTTGTGGGCGACGGCGCCATGGGGACTCAGCTGCAGGCCGCAGATCTCACCCTCGACGACTTCCGCGGGCTGGAGGGCTGCAACGAGATCCTCAACGAGACCCGTCCCGATGTGTTGGACACCATCCACCGCGCCTATTTCGAGGCCGGCGCGGACGCTGTGGAAACCAACACGTTCGGCTGCAACTTGTCGAATCTCGGCGACTACGACATCGCCGACAAGATCCGCGACTTGTCGCACAAGGGCACCGCGATCGCGCGTCGGGTCGCCGATGAATTGACCACACCGGACCGCAAACGCTACGTGCTGGGGTCTCTGGGGCCGGGCACCAAGCTGCCGACCCTTGGGCACACCGAGTACCACCTCATTCGCGACGCCTACACCGAAGCCGTGTTGGGCATGCTCGACGCGGGCGCCGACGCGGTCCTGGTGGAAACCTGCCAGGATCTGCTGCAGCTCAAGGCCGCGGTGCTGGGCTCGCGGCGGGCGATGGCGCAAGCCGGGCGGCACATCCCGGTGTTCACCCATGTGACCGTCGAGACCACCGGCACGATGCTGCTGGGCAGCGAGATCGGCGCGGCGCTGACGGCCATCGAGCCGTTGGGCGTCGACATGATTGGCCTCAACTGCGCGACGGGCCCGGCCGAGATGAGTGAGCACCTGCGGTACCTGTCGCGGCATGCCCGCATCCCGGTCTCGGTGATGCCCAACGCCGGGCTGCCGGTGCTGGGCGCGAACGGCGCTGAATACCCGCTGCAGCCCGACGAATTGGCTGAGGCGATGGACTCATTCATCGGTGAATTCGGGCTGTCGCTGGTCGGCGGCTGCTGTGGCACCACCCCGGAGCACATCAGCCGAGTGGCCGATGTTGTGGCCAGGTATAACGACGGCTCATCGCAACGCGGCCAGCGGCACCTGACTTACGAGCCGTCGGTGTCGTCGCTGTACTCCGCTGTCCCATTCGCCCAGGAGGCCTCGGTCCTGGTGATCGGGGAGCGGACAAATGCCAACGGCTCCAAGGCTTTTCGTGAGGCAATGATCGCCGAAGACTATCAGAAGTGCCTGGACATCGCCAAGGACCAAACCCGCGACGGCGCGCACCTGCTGGATTTGTGCATCGACTACGTGGGCCGCGACGGCGTTGCTGACATGACGGCGCTGGCCAGCCGTCTGGCGACGGCGTCAACGCTGCCGATCATGCTGGACTCCACCGAAACCCCGGTGCTGCAAGCGGGTTTGGAGCACCTCGGCGGACGCTGCGCGATCAACTCGGTGAACTACGAGGACGGCGACGGTCCGGAGTCGCGCTTTCACAAGACCATGGAACTGGTCGCCGAGCACGGTGCCGCGGTGGTCGCGCTGACCATCGACGAAGAGGGCCAGGCCCGCACCGCCGAGAAGAAGGTCGAGATCGCCGAGCGGCTGATCAACGACATCACCGGCAACTGGGGTGTCGACGAATCGTCCATCCTCATCGACACTTTGACCTTCACCATCGCGACCGGCCAGGAAGAATCGCGCAAAGACGGCATCGAGACCATCGAGGCGATTCGCGAGCTGAAGAAGCGCCACCCCGATGTGCAGACCACGCTCGGGCTGTCCAACATCTCGTTTGGTCTCAATCCCGCTGCCCGCCAAGTGCTCAACTCGGTATTCCTGCACGAATGCCAGGAAGCCGGGCTGGATTCGGCGATCGTGCACGCATCGAAGATCCTGCCGATGAACCGGATTCCGGACGAACAGCGCGAGGTCGCGCTGGACCTGGTCTACGACCGCCGCCGCGAGGAATATGATCCGCTGCAGGAACTGATGCGGCTCTTCGAAGGGGTGTCCGCGGCGTCGTCGAAGGAATCTCGCGCCGCCGAACTGGCCAAACTCCCGTTGTTCGAGCGGCTGGCACAACGCATCGTCGACGGAGAGCGCAACGGGCTAGAGGCCGATCTCGACGAGGCCATGACCCAAAAGCCGCCGCTGGAAATCATCAACGAGAATCTGCTGGCCGGGATGAAGACGGTCGGCGAGTTGTTCGGGTCCGGGCAGATGCAGCTGCCGTTCGTGCTGCAGTCGGCCGAGGTGATGAAAACCGCTGTCGCACATCTTGAGCCGCACATGGAGAAGTCTGACGACGACTCCGGCAAGGGCCGCATCGTCTTGGCCACCGTCAAGGGCGACGTGCACGACATCGGCAAAAACCTCGTCGACATCATCTTGAGCAACAACGGCTACGAAGTCGTCAACCTGGGCATCAAGCAGCCGATCGCCACCATTGTCGAAGTGGCCGAAGACAAGAGCGCCGACGTGGTCGGTATGTCGGGCCTGCTGGTGAAATCCACCGTGGTGATGAAGGAAAACCTCCAGGAGATGAACACCCGCGGAGTCGCCGAAAGATTCCCGGTGCTGCTTGGCGGTGCCGCGCTGACCCGTAGCTACGTGGAGAACGACCTCGCCGAGATCTACGAAGGCGAAGTGCACTACGCGCGAGACGCTTTCGAGGGCCTGAAGTTGATGGACACCATCATGAGCGCCAAGCGGGGCGAGGCACCCGACGTCGACAGCCCGGAGGCCGTCGCCGCCCGGGAGAAAGAGGCCGAACGCAAGGCCCGCCATGAGCGGTCCAAGCGGATTGCGGCGCAAAGGAAAGCGTCCGAAAAACCGGTCGTCGTGCCAGTGCGCTCCGATGTCGCGGCCGATGTCGAGGTGCCGGTGCCGCCGTTTTGGGGGTCACGGGTCGTCAAGGGGCTGGCGGTGGCCGACTACACCGAGCTGCTAGATGAGCGTGCGCTGTTCCTGGGTCAGTGGGGCCTGCGCGGGGTTCGCGGCGGCGAGGGACCGTCGTATGAGGAATTGGTGGAGACCGAGGGTCGACCGCGGTTGCGGTACTGGCTGGACCGGCTGTCCACCGACGGCGTGCTGGCACACGCCGCCGTTGTCTACGGCTACTTCCCAGTGGTGTCCGAGGGCGACGACGTCGTCCTGCTCACCGAGCCGCGGCCTGATGCCGAGCAGCGATTCCGCTTCACCTTCCCGCGTCAGCAGCGGGACCGGTTCTTGTGCATCGCTGACTTCATCCGCTCCCGCGACTTGGCGGCCGAGCGCGGACAAGTTGACGTGTTGCCATTCCAGTTGGCGACCATGGGTCAGCCAATCGCCGACTTCGCCAACGAGCTGTTCGCGTCGGACTCCTACCGCGACTACCTCGAGGTGCACGGCATCGGGGTGCAGCTCACCGAGGCGCTGGCCGAATATTGGCACCGCCGTATTCGCGAGGAACTGCGGTTCGCCGGCGACCGGGCGATGTCCGCCGAAGACCCGGACGCCGTCGAGGACTACTTCAAGCTGGGCTACCGCGGCGCCCGGTTCTCCTTCGGCTACGGCGCCTGCCCCGACCTGGAAGACCGGGTCAAAACCATGGCCTTACTCGAACCCGGGCGCATCGGGGTGACCCTGTCGGAGGAGATGCAGCTGCATCCCGAGCAATCGACCGACGCGTTTATCCTGCACCACCCGGAAGCGAAGTACTTCAACGTCTGACCACTGATGCCGGCCGGGTGTGCGGCTGTATCCTCGGACGCCATGATCGGTGATGATGCCCTCGGGCAGACGCCATCGGCGCCTCACGAAGACCTGCCCGCCGATCGCCGCGTCCCTTTCTTGTCCGCCACCCGGTGCGCGTCGGTGGCTGCAATCGGGGGACTGATGTTCGGTTACGACATCTCGGTGACCAATCGTGCAGTCAAGGCGTTGCAGGCCAACTTCCATGTCGGCAACGCGGTGTTGGGTTTCGCCGCGGCCTCGGCACTGATGGGCGCCGCTGCCGGAGCGGTGTTCGCCGGACGGTTCGCGGACCGGATGGGCCGACTGGCGATGATGACGCTTTCGGCCACATTGTTTTTCATCTGCGGGCTCGGAGCCGGGTTGGCAAGCAGCATTTGGATGTTCGTCATCTTTCACACAGTCGGTGGCATCGGTATCGGCATCGGGTCCGTCGCCGCCCCGGCGTACATCGCCGAAATCTCGCCCCCGCGTTTCCGCGGTCGGCTCGGTTCACTGCAGCAACTCGCCATCGTGTGCGGCATTTTCGGATCCCTGGCGCTGACCTGGTTGCCGTTTCATCTGGCGGGGAGCTCCAGCGGGCGGCTGTGGCTGGGTCTGGCCGCGTGGCGCTGGACCTACCTCAGCGAGGTGATCCCGGCGCTGGTGTATTTCGCGCTGATTTTCACCATTCCGGAATCGCCACGCTATCTGGTTGCGCGACAGCAAATTTCGCAGGCTCGCCGAGTGCTTTCCAAGCTGCTCGGTGACCGCGATGTCGAGCTGACGATAAACCGGATCGCGGACAGCCTGGAGCAGGAGAAACCACCGTCCTGGCGCGATCTGCGTAAGCCGACCGGCGGGCTGTACAGCATCGTCTGGGTGGGCCTGGGGTTGGCCATCTTTCAGCAGTTCGTTGGTATCAACGTGATCTTCTACTACTCGGATGTGCTCTGGGAGGCAGTGGGATTCGGCGAGAAGTCGTCGTTCACCATTGCGCTGGTGACCACCGGGGTCAATGTCGTGATCACGTTGGTGGCGATCGCGCTGATCGACACGGTCGGCCGCAGGCCGCTGTTGCTGGCCGGATCAGCGGGTATGGCATTGATGCTGGTCACCATGACCGTCGTTTTCACCAGCGCATCCGTCGTCAACGGTCGACCAGACCTGGACATAGCCTCCGGGGTGATCGCGCTGGTCGCCGCCGACCTGTTCGTTATCGCGTTCGGCATATCGTGGGGACCCATCCTGTGGGTGCTGCTGGGTGAGATGTTCCCCAACCGCATCCGGTCTGCGGCGCTGGGATTGGCGTCGGGCGTGCAATGGATGGCCAACTGGACAATCGTCGTAACGTTCCCGGCACTGCGGCACGTGCTCGGCTTGGCCTACGGCTTTTACGCGCTGTGTGCGCTGCTCTCGCTTCTTTTCGTGTGGCGATGGGTCCGGGAAACCAATGGGGTGTCCCTGGAAGACATGCCCGACGAGGTGGCTCCAGCAAGCGGACGGCCCGCGAGCTGAAACCGCCGTGACTTTGCTTACCCGCCCATGAAACAATCGCAGGCCGTGAAGACCTTTGACAATCTGTTTGCCGAGCTCGGCGAGCGTGCCCGTATCCGCCCGCCCGGCAGCAGCACCGTGGCCGCGCTGGACGGTGGGGTGCATGCGGTGGGCAAAAAGGTCCTGGAGGAGGCCGGTGAAGTGTGGTTGGCGGCCGAGCACGAATCTGACGACGCACTCGCCGAGGAGATCAGTCAGTTGCTGTACTGGACGCAGGTGCTCATGATCGCTCGCGGGCTGACGCTCGATGACGTATACCGGAAGCTGTGATGGTAGCGCTGCACCGAAACGGCTCCACGAGACTGCGGGTGGCAGTTCCCAACAAGGGAGCACTGAGCGAGCCGGCGGTCGAGATCCTCGCCGAGGCCGGATACCGTCGTCGTACCGATCCCAAAGACTTGACCGTCATCGACCCGCACAACCATGTCGAGTTCTTTTTCCTGCGGCCCAAAGACATTGCTATCTATGTCGGCTCGGGGGAGCTCGACTTCGGAATAACCGGACGAGATTTGGCACGTGAGTCCGGCGCGCCGGTGCGCGAACGACTGGCGCTCGGCTTCGGGTCGTCCAGCTTTCGTTACGCCGCACCGGCCGGACGTGACTGGACCATCGACGACCTGGCCGGCCGACGAATCGCCACGGCATATCCGAATTTGGTGCGAGAAGACTTGGTGGCCCGCGGTATTGACGCGACCGTGATCCGCCTGGATGGCGCCGTGGAGATCTCCGTGCAGCTCGGAGTGGCAGATGCGATCGCCGACGTGGTGGGTTCGGGTCGCACCTTGAACATGCACAATCTGTTGGCCTTTGGCGAAACGCTGTGCGATTCGGAGGCGGTCCTCATCGAACAGGTCGACCCTGACGACGTGGGCGACGGACCGGATGCCTCCGCCCGCGACCAGTTGGTCGCGCGGGTGCGGGGCGTGGTGTTCGGCCAGCAGTATTTGATGCTGGACTATGACTGCCCGCGTTCGGTGCTCGACGACGCCACGTCGATCACACCGGGTTTGGAGTCACCGACAATCGCTCCGCTCGCCGACCCGGATTGGGTCGCGGTGCGCGCGCTGGTGCCGCGTCGGGAGGTCAACGCGATCATGGACGATCTGGAGGCCATCGGAGCCAAGGCGATCCTGGCCTCGGACATTCGGTTCTGTCGGTTCTGACCTTGAATGCGCCGGTGCAGCCGGCTTTGCTGTGTTAGCGTCCCGCTAGAGCCGCGTTCTGTTGTTGAGCCCCTCAGGAGGGTCGCCGTGACGCATTTTTATGTTCTGCTGCTAGCCCTGGGTATCGGTGTCGTCGCCGGGTTGCGTTCCATGACAGCTCCCGCGGTAGTCGCGTGGGCCGCCGTACTGCACTGGATCAATCTCAGTGGGACGTGGGCTTCCTGGCTGGGGCATCCGGTGACGGTCGCGATCCTTAGCGTCCTCGCGATCGGTGAACTGGTCGTCGACAAACTTCCCAAGACACCCAGCCGCACGGCGCCGCCGTCGTTCGCCGCCCGAATCGTCTTGGGCGCGTTCGCCGGCGCGGTCATCGGCACCGCGTGGGGCTACACCTGGAGTGCGCTCGGGGCGGGAGCCATTGGTGCGGTGCTCGGCACCCTGGGCGGCTACCAGGCGCGTACCCGCCTCGTGGCCGCCCACGGCCACGACCTGCCGATCGCCTTGCTTGAGGATGCGGTCGCGGTGCTGGGCGCATTCGCACTTGCCGCGGTAACAGCTGCTCTGTGACAAGGCGTTTCGACGCGATCGTAGTGGGCGCCGGTCAGGCCGGGCCCTCTCTCGCGGGTCGACTGACGGCGGCCGGCCAGACCGTTGCCGTGGTGGAGCGCAAGCTGATCGGCGGCACCTGTGTCAACAACGGATGCATCCCGACCAAGACATTGGTGGCCAGCGCGCATGCCGCGCACCTGGCCCGTCGCGGCGCCGACTTTGGTATCGGGACGGGAGCGGTCAGCGTGGACATGGCGAAAGTCAAGGCACGCAAAGACAGGATCATGCTGGACGACCGCAAGGGCGTCGAAGACTGGCTGAACGGAATGGACGGCTGCACGGTCATTCGCGGGCATGCCCGATTCGAGGACCCGCACACGCTGCGCGTCGGCGACGAAGTCCTGCAAGCCGAACGGATCTTCCTCAACGTCGGTGGCCGTGCGGTGGTGCCCGATATTCCGGGCCTTGAGGGTGTCGAGTTCCTCACCAACGTCTCGATCCTCGAACTCGACACCGTGCCTGAACATCTCGTCATCATCGGTGGTAGCTACATCGCTCTCGAGTTCGCCCAGATGTACCGCCGCTTCGGCGCCCGGGTGACCGTCGTCGAGAAAGGGCCGCGGCTGGCATCTCGCGAAGACAACGACGTCTCGGACACCATCAAGTCGATCCTGCAAAACGAGGGCATCGACATCGTCGTCGATGCTGCTGATATTCGGATAGCCAAGCAGGACAACGGCTTCGAGGTGTCGCCGGGGGCCGGTGCCGCGCCGATCGCCGGCAGTCATCTGCTGCTGGCGGTCGGGCGCCGGCCCAACACCGACGACCTCGGCCTCGAGGACGCCGGTGTCCACACCGATGCCCGGGGATACATCACGGTCGATGACCAACTGAAAACCAGCGTCGATCACATCTGGGCAATGGGTGACTGTAACGGCCGGGGCGCGTTCACCCACACCTCCTACAATGATTTCGAAATCGTCGCAGCCAACCTGCTCGACGACGACCCACGCCGGGTCAGCGACCGCATTCCCACCTATGCCCTCTACATCGACCCGCCACTGGGGCGAGCCGGAATGACCGTCGAGCAGGTGCGCGCGGCAGGCCGCCCTGCATTGATCGGTCAACGGCCCATGACCAGGGTCGGTCGCGCGGTGGAAAAGGGTGAGACACAAGGCTTTATGAAAGTCGTGGTCGACGCCCAAACGCAGCAGATTCTGGGAGCGGCCATCCTCGGCGTCGGTGGCGACGAGGCCATTCACGCCATCCTGGATGTGATGTCAGCCAAGGCGCCCTACACCACGTTGGCGCGCACGATGCACATCCACCCGACGGTCTGCGAGCTGATACCGACGATGCTGGAGGAGATGTCGCCGGTGCAGTAAGTCTCAGGCGGCCGGGTCTGCCTGATGTAGGACGGCGTCGGCGTCGCCTTCGTCAGGATGCTTCGGCCAACCCGGGTAGGGCGGCGGTGTGCCGCCGAAGGCGGGGCAGTGCGCGTGGTGCGCGCACCAGTCGCACAGCCGTGACGGCCTGGGCCTGAAATCGCCCGTCGCACCTGCGGATTGAAGCGCCCGCCAAATCGCCATCAGGGTCTTCTCGAAGCGCAGCAGCTCGTCTTCGTCGGGCGAGTAGTCCAGCAGCTGACCGTCCGCGAGGTAGATCAGCCGCAGCCGCGTCGGTAGCACGCCCCGCGAGCGCAGCAACGCGACCGCGTAGAACTTCATCTGGAACATGGCCTTGAACTCGGCGAGGGCCCGCGCTTCCGGTGGCGCCTTGCCGGTCTTGTAATCCACGACCCGCAACTCGCCGGTGGGCGCGACATCGATCCGGTCGATGATTCCGCGCAGCAGCGTGCCGTCGGCAAGCTCGACCTCGATGCGCTGCTCACAGCTCTGCGGGTCGAACCGGGTCGGGTCTTCCAACCGGTAGTAGCCGGACAGCAGTGCGCGAGCCTCGTCGAGGAGTTGGGTCTGCTGGTCGGCGTCCAACTCGGCGCCCAGATCGGGTTCGGCGGTGATCACCTGCTCCCAAGCCGGGCCGACGAGCGCGCCGGCGGCCTGCGGGCCGCGTTCGGGCGCGGGCAGGCTGTACAGCTGCTCCAGCGCGGCATGCACCACCGAGCCCCGCAGCTGTGCCGTGGATGGCGGCTCAGGGAGCCGATCGACCGCACGGAACCGGTAGAGCAGCGGGCACTGTTTGAAGTCGGCGGCCCGCGACGGCGACAACGCCGGCCTTGAGGCAGGCCGGGACCTGGCTACGTTGCCGGGTTCGCCGCTCATGTGCGCCGCTCCTCCTCGTCGCTTCGCTCCGCATCGTCGCCGACGCGGCTCATGTGCGCCGCTCCTCCTCGTCGCCGACGCCGCTCATATCCGCAGCCTAGGGGCGAGGTCGGACAACCCCGCGGACCTTTCCCGGCGCGTCTGCTGGCAGGCTAGACAGCTGTGTCCGCAATCGGGCCGTTCGCCGTCGGCGATCGTGTCCAGCTCACCGACGCCAAGGGTCGGCACTACACGATGCTGCTCAGCGCCGGCGGCGAATTTCATACACACCGCGGCGCGATCGCGCACGACGCGGTGATCGGACTGCCGGAAGGCAGCGTGGTCAAGTCGGCCAACGGTGACCCGTTCCTGGTGTTGCGCCCACTGTTGGTGGACTACGTGATGTCCATGCCTCGCGGCGCCCAGTTGATCTATCCCAAGGACGCCGCCCAGATCGTGCTCGAGGGTGACATTTTTCCGGGCGCCCGAGTTTTGGAGGCCGGTGCCGGCTCCGGGGCGCTGACTTGTTCGCTGCTGCGCGCGGTCGGGCCGGAGGGGCGGGTGATCTCCTATGAGGTGCGCGCCGATCACGCCGAACACGCCCGTCGCAATGTGGAGACGTTCTCCGGCTGCGTCCCCGACAACTGGCGGCTGATTCTCAGCGATGTCGCGGATACCGACCTGCCTGACGGCTCGGTCCACCGGGTGGTGCTGGACATGCTGGCGCCGTGGGAGGTGCTCGACACCGTCTCGCGGGTGGTGGTTGCCGGCGGTGTGCTGATCGTCTACCTGGCCACCGTCACTCAGCTGTCCAAAACGGTGGAGGCGCTGCGCGAACAGCAGTGCTGGACCGAGCCTCGCGCCTGGGAGACGCTGCAACGCGGGTGGAACGTCGTCGGATTGGCCGTGCGCCCGCAGCACAATATGCGTGGCCACACCGGATTCCTGGTGTCCGCGCGTCGGCTGGCCCCGGGCGCCGTCACGCCGACGCCGCTGCGCCGCAAGCGCTAGGCCCGGTTAGTCATCGCTGCGCTGGATACCGCGGCGTACCGACAGCAGTTCTAACTCAGGGTGGGCGGCGACCAGCCGTTCGGCGGCGTCGAGCACATCGACTGCGTGGCTGCGGTCACCGGACGCCACCGCCACCCCGATGCCGGCCCGTCGGTAGAGCCCGTGCGAGCCCGTTTCGGCGGCCGACACGCTGAACTTGCGCTGTAACTCCGCTACCACCGGGCGGATCACCGAACGCTTCTGCTTGAGTGAGCGCACATCACCGAGCAGCACATCGAACTCGAGCCAACCGATCCACATCGTCGGGTCAGTGGCCGGGTGTGGGCGCGGGAGGCGCGACCTGTGCGGTCCGGAAAGCCAGCAGCACGTCGGCGGTTCGCGCCGTTAGCTGCCACCCACCCTGGTACGGCGTGAATTCCATCGGGAAGGAGAACTTGTGCCCACCGGGATTGGGTGAGCTGACGTTGACATTGGCCACTACGTCGGCCGGATCCCGGTCCGACCATGCGACGTCGCGCACATCGAACTTCATCGGCGCAAAGCCGCCGTTGAGCAGCGCGGTGGCGAACTGGTCGAACACGGCAGCATTGTCCGGCGTTGCACCTTGGACCAGGTTCAGCTTCTGGCTGCCGGGCACCGACGGATCGGCCAGCCGGTACAGCACGCCGGCCAGGGCCTGGGGCGGCGGCAGCGGCGCGACCTGCGCGACTGCCGTCGACGTCAGCGACGTAGACGCCGGCGGCGGCTCAGTCTCCGGCGACGTACCGTGCTCGTCGCCTGAGCACCCAGAGAGGCCAAGCGCCGCCACAATCGTGGCGGCGCTCAGGACTGCAGTGAGGTGTCGACCCATCCAGCAGCGGTCAGCCGCCCGCCGACTGCACCGACTGGATCAGCGTCATCGCCGAGGTGCGCGACAACACCCAGCCGCCCTGGTCGACGAACGTGAGGTTCTCGGTTGTCGGAGGAAGGTGCGGACCCGTCGCGGTGATATTGGCCGACGCGGCGCCCGGGCCGGCGGGCTGGATGTTGGTGATGTTGAACGTCAGCGGCAGACTGCCCTTGGCGGCGGCTTGCTGCAGCTTCTTGTCGGCAAAGTGGCCCTCGACGCCGCCGATCCCGCCCTGGACCAGATTGCTCTTGCTGGCGAACGGCACGCTCGGGTCTTGCAGGCTGTTGAGCAGGCTGACCAATTGGTCGGGCGTGGGTACGTCGGCGCCGCGGAGGACCGGGTCCAGCGGCAGCGGCGCGCTGAACACGACCGGCTGAACCTCAGGCAACGTGGCGGTAACAGATGCAATGCAGGTCACACCCGCAGCTGCCGCGCCGATTGCCGCGACGGCCGCCACGCCCGTGGCTAGGGATTTCACGGTCACAGATGTCCTCTCGATCAGGCAGGTTCAACATGATGTTAACGCTGGCGCCAGTGTGCCCCATTTCGAGTTCCCGCATGAATTGGAAATCGCCGGTAGCGTTGAGGTATCCGCCGCACCACCTTCTGGGAGCGGGAAAGGAGCGCACGATGGGTGAGTCAGAGCGCGAAACGTTCGGTAACCATCGCGAGCCAGACCTGTCCGGGGAGGATGCGGCCGAGTTGGAGGAGCTCCGGCGCGAGGCGGCAATACTGCGTGAGCAACTCGAAACTGCAGTTGAAACGCAGAGCGCCGCGCGTAGTCCCCGCGATATTCACCAGCTTGAGGCCCGGATCGATTCGCTCGCGGCGCGCAATTCCAAACTGATGGAAACGCTGAAAGAGGCCCGGCAGCAACTGCTGGCGCTGCGCGAAGAGGTTGACCGGCTCGGGCAGCCGCCGAGCGGCTACGGCGTGTTGTTGTCCACGCATGACGACGAGACCATCGACGTGTTCACCTCTGGGCGCAAGATGCGCCTGACTTGCTCGCCCAACATCGACGTCAAGTCTTTGAAGAAGGGACAGACAGTTCGGCTCAACGAGGCTTTAACTGTCGTCGAAGCCGGCCACTACGAATCGGTTGGTGAGATCTCCACGCTGCGTGAGATTCTCAACGACGGGCACCGAGCCTTGGTCGTCGGACACGCCGACGAGGAACGCATCGTGTGGCTGGCCGATCCGCTGGTTGCCGAGGAT
>Ga0210396_10002651_pt1 | contig 18123 bp, 19 predicted proteins | sample IncBWH17OmetaG_FD_155466 | JGI IMG/M metagenome (GOLD analysis project Ga0210396, IMG submission 155466) | Forest soil microbial communities from Barre Woods Harvard Forest LTER site, Petersham, Massachusetts, United States - Inc-BW-H-17-O ... | reverse complement strand
GCTTAAGCTGGTTCTGGACGCTCTTCCGCCGCGATCGCGGCGTACCCTTCGGTCAACCTGAGTCGCGCTGAGCGCGCTCACGGTGAGTCACAACAATCTATCACTCGATCAGAGGTACCCCTCTGTCGATTCGCCGCTACCCAGCTCGATGATTACCACAGAACAGCCTGAAAGTGCCAAGACGACCCAGAAACGGGCCCCAGGCTCCGATTTGCAGAGCGAAAAAATCATCGATTTCTTCGCCGCCCGGCGCGCTTTGTTAAAAGAAGCCGAAGCGGAGAACCGATTACTCGGGTTAGAAGAAACGGTTCGCTTGGCTGCGGAGCAAAGACGAAGTTACATCCGCTTACCGGACCCGGTCGCGGACACCGCACTGCTGTTCATTTTGATAGCGGCGGTATTGCTAGCGCTCCTGGTCATTGCCGGCTTTGGGTGAAAGTAGTTTGTCGGCGCGACTTGACCGGAGCCCCAGGGTTGGTGGGGCGAGGATCCGGATCAGCCGTCGATGTTCGCAAAGCTGCCGGCGAGTTTTGACTATATCGCGTGAAACGCTGATTCGCCGCCGAGCCGTGAGCCTAGCGCGATGCAACTGAAATCGGTCTCGGGATCGATCGCTTCCTGGGTGCTGCCGAGTCACACACCACGGCTCGGCAGCGCGTTGGCGAAATCCATCACAATCTCATGTCACACATTAACCCTGGCGAGGCTGGTTTTGGTTCCGGAGCCTCGCCCCACCAAGGTAGCCCTTCGCCGGTTCGCAACTAGGTCGCTGCCGCTGCTGCCGTTTTGCCAGCGAGCTCCGTCAGGAATTCTTCATGAGTAAGCGGATGCGAAAACATCGGAAAGTCGTGTTCTATCGCGTTTTGGTGCGCTTCTTCGCTAACGGTGGCTGCGCAATCTTTCAACGTAACCACGTTGTAGCCCAGTTCATAGGCTGTCCGCATCGTTGATTCTACGCAACAATTCGTTAAGAAGCCTGCTATGGCGACATTCTCGATCTTTCGGCTCCGTAGAATGAAGTCGAGATTCGTCGTAGCAAACCCATCTAACCCACGTTTCCCTTCGACTATGATATCGCTTGCCTGCGGTTTGAGGGCATCAACAATTTCAGCCCCCCAGGTCCCTTTCTGGAACGTCTCGCCGTCTTTGCACCCTTTGAGGATACCGTAAGGTGAATTGCTGATTTCCCGAAAATCGGGCGCGAAGTGGATGGGGACGTGAACGATGGTGGCGCCTGCTTTTCTAGCTTCATCAACGGTCGCAACCGTCTTCTCCAGCATTCCAGTCGATTCCATCACCGGCTTCACGGCATCGTGAAGTTTGCCGCCCTTCGTTGTGAAATCGTTCTGGAATTCAATAAGGACTACCGCAGTATTCTTCGGGTTCATAGGTCTGATGGGGTTGGTAGAACCTCTGCCGAGTCCGGAGGATGTCAACGGCAAGGGGCGGCGAATGGCAGGAGCTAGGAGGGAAATTTGGGCTTCGAGAATGGGCTGGAAAAAAAGGGGCTGTGCGACCGGCTGGCGGATGGGACCTATGAGACTAATGAGTTAGGCCTATTCGCTGGCAGTGCCCGCAGTTGGTCCATTCGCGGACGAGGACGATTACGATGAACTAAATCGTATGGCTTAGTTGGGCTGCCGCAGGAGTATCTGCACTGAGGGCGGATACATCAGCGCAGGAAGCCTTTTCCTGAACTTAACGAGCTGGGCGCCTTCGTTGAGGGCGATATCCAGAATCTCTTCGCCCTGACATTCAAAAAAGGGTCCGTTTGCCTCCGGTGTTCCTTGGCTAAAGGCGATCGCCAACATTCCTCCAGGCGAGAGCAGCCCGATCAAAGAAGCGATGGCGGGCGCTCTTTCGTCGGGCGCAAGATGCATCCACATCGCATTTGCCAAGATAAAGCCGAAGCGAGAGTTCCTAGCGGTAACTTTGGCAAGTTCGGGCAGCCGGTCGTCAATCCATTCGATATCGCGACAACGGCCAAGGCGTCTGGCGTGGGCTGCCATTTCAGGGCACGGCTCGACGGCGATTACCTTGTGGCCGAGTGACCTCAGCCAGGCCGCGTCTCGGCCTGAACCGGCGCCAACATCAAGAACAAACGCCGGCGACTTTGGTAGGTCTTTTCGCAACCATGCATTTGCGTCCGTAGCCCGGATCGATTCGTGACGATCGACTACCGATTCGGCGTGCAGGTTGTACCATTCGATGGAATCAACGGCCAGATCTGCATTGGGGGCCATGCATAAAGATATAATGATGTTTCGAACTGAGGCAACGCTGAGAAAAGGAGAGGCCAGCGAGGCCGGTCGGCGTATAGGCGTAACGGCGTGTCGGCGTATCGGCGTGACGATAGTCCACATTAGTCCCATAGGTCCCATGAAGCCTGTCGCGCCGTAGCTTGGCGAAGGCGGATCCCATCTGTGCCAGGGTCTATCGCGGCTCGCGTCAACGAGACCGCCATCACCCCTACTCCCAAATCGAGGACGAGCCGGTAACGCTCTTACGCTCCTACGTAGCGCGTCAGAGCTGCTCTTGCTCCCTCGCCGTACAAATAGCGCATCGCTTCGCTCAGGGCGTTTACGAACACGGAAGATTGCGTTAAAGCGGCCGGGAACAATTCGGTAATCTCTAGCAAGGGTCCTGGATCCTCTTTGCCCTTCCGAGCGCGCTCCTGTAGCCGATCTTTCAGCGGATCGATAATCGGCAGCTCGCGACCGCGGTCATCGGTCCCGGTGAGGTAACGAAACCAAGTAGCCACGGTAAAGATCAGGAGCCGGTTTGGTGTACCTGAACTTAGGCTCTCGACGATCGATGGGAGGACGAACTTCGGGATCCGGGCCGAGCCTTCCGTTGCCAGCCGGATCAAAGTGTCTTTGATCGCGGGATTGGAGAAGCGGCGGAACAGAGTTCGTTTGTAATCTTCAAGGTCGATGCCGGGTACCGGATCTAAAATGGGAGTGACCTCTTCATCCATCATCCGCTGCACAAAACGCACGATTTCGGCGTCGCCCATTGCTTCGTCGGCATATTCGTAACCCACTAACATGCCGATGTAGCACATGGTTTGATGACTAGCGTTCAACAAACGCATCTTCATCTTTTCATAGGGCAACACATCGGACGTCATTTCCGCTCCAGCCTCTTCCCAAGCGGGGCGGCCATGGAGGAAATGATCCTCGATCACCCACTGGCGGAATCCCTCGGGTACGACCGGCCAAGCGTCATCGATTCCGAATTTTTCGCGGACAAACTCGCGATGAGCATCCGTCGTCGCCGGCGTGATACGATCTACCATGCTGTTGGGAAATGCGCCATTCCGTTCCAGCCAGTTCCGAATCGCCGGATCCCGGAGCTCGGCAAAGGCCAACAGCATTTTTTGGGCGACGTGCCCGTTACTCTGCACATTGTCACACGACATGATTGTGAAAGGTGGCTGACCTCTCTGTCGCCTCCGATTCAAAGCCTCAATCAAATATCCGAACGAGCAATTCGGTTCCTCGGGATGCTCTAGATCATGTTTTATATCCGGATGCTGATCGTCGAATTCGCCGGTCGCCTGATTCAAATAATAACCGCCTTCGGTAATCGTCATCGAAACGATCTTGGTGTCTGGTGAGGCTAACTTCTCCAAGACGGTTTCCCGGTTCTCCGGCGCGTAAAGAAAATTGACAATCGAGCCAATAATTCTGGCCTGATCGTGACCCAATTCTCGTTCTACGACGGTGTACAGGTAATCTTGATCTCGGAGAACATCCCGAATCCGAATATCATGGGGCAACAGACCAATCCCACATAGTCCCCACTCCAGGTTTTTCCCTTTTTGCAGGAGATCGTCTGCGTAAAGCGCTTGGTGCGCCCGATGGAAACCGCCGACGCCCACGTGACAGATCGACTGGCCAACTTCTTTCCGATTATAAGTCGGTACGCTCACTTCTGGCGGGAGTGAATGCAGATTTGCTTGTCTAAGGGGGAATACTTTTAAGGCCATGGCTGGAAAAGGATCGCGCCTTAATCTCCGTCAGCCACCTATTCAAGACAAGGCTTGTTACTCCAGCCCGATCGAAATGCGTCGACTCGGCCAGTGGCTTCGTCGAATTTTTGCCGAATCACGCATCCGGTGTCGTTAGCGAGTAGATGCAGGCTAATCGACGGTTCTGCCGAGATGGTCTTGACCCGGTGAACATCATTGTAAGGCGGTATCAGCTCATAAAATTCTCCCGGCGTCAATACCCGGAGAAAACGCCGATTCATCCGCACGTGTTCACCCGGATGAAAATGACCGTGCTGTTCTACCTCGAACTCTTCTTCCTCTTGTTGCCCCTGGTACAGTCCGACCAAACCCCAGGCCAAGTGGTTGTGGATAGGAGTGGTCACTCCAGGCGGAACGACCAGGCTGAAGAGCGATAGGTCTCTGTCCGAGTTTTGGTATAGCAGCCAAGACGCAATCCCGCCGCCCATCCCGCTATTCGGGTTGATCTGGCGATATGGTTCCGGCAACCAGGATTGGTTTTCCAACAGCTCCTGGAACGGCCCGCGCAGACCGGCCAGGCGTTTGCGGATGTCCGGTTCTTGCTCAAGTACCGACAGAACTTTAGCGATGAATCCATCGATTGATGGTCCTTGAATAAAAAACTCGCCACCGTTCATCTCCTGAATCTCAGAAGCTTAGTTAGGCTTGTCAACGAGTAGGAGGAGCCAGGAGCCAGAATCTAGCTCCTCGTTCAACTAGCCGGTGGATTTTGTAGTTCCGGTCCCATCAAGATGCGGAATTTCTTCTTAGCCTCTGCGCTGTAGCGCGTGGCCTGATAGACAGAGGATCGTTTCCCATCGGGCTCGGTGACGGTAATCCGAAAGACGCGGGTGGTTTCGTTCGGGTTAAATAGCCAGGGAACCAAGGCTGGTGTTGCCCGGACCAGTGGGCTTTGTTGGGACCACTGCAGTTCTTCGATCTGAGGGTGCTCGTCCTTAATCATCAATGCTGGCCGTCTACCGGTTACGTCTTCTACTTCAACCATCGCAAGCTGCGTGTCCGGTCTTGGCCGGATCGTGAATTGCCAACGCACAAAATTTTTTCCCTCGGTTCGATAGGTGGTTAGACCCGCTTCCACCACCGCGAACCGATCGTTCTCAGCTTTGGCGAATTCATTTCCGATCCGCCTGAAAGTAACGGACCGGCGGCCGGCGATAGGAATCTGTTCGGTAATCTCTTGCGGGGCGCAGCCAACAAAACCAAGAAGGATCACCAACCAGATCGCGTTTCGCATAAGCTATAGTGGGCACGAACAGAGAAGAGAACAACCGCGGATGAACGCAGATTTACGCGGATGGATCGGAGACTTCGTCAAGCAGAAGGTCATTAAAAACCGATTCGAGGTGTGCAAACATAAAATTATTGTGTATGTAATATTACTTACTCTGCGAATAAGACGACTATGTTCTTGGAGGATCAGACTTATGCGGTTATCGGAGCTGCGATCGAAGTATTGAATGAGCTCGGGCACGGGATTCACGAGAAGCCGTACGAAAACGCCTTGTTGGTTGAACTCAGACTGCGCGCCATAGCCTGCGAACAACAAACGCGTTTCAATGTGATCTACAAGACAGTCAAGGTCGGTGAATATGTTCCCGATTTGATTGCAGCCGGCAAAATTATCGTCGACACGAAGGTAGTCGACCGCATCACCGATCACGAGAAGGGCCAAATGATCAATTATCTCCGAATCACTCGATTACCCGTCGGACTCATCTTCAATTGCCGATACTCCAAATTGCAGTGGGAAAGGATTGTTCTCACTCGATAAGAGCTTTTCGGGGCACCTGTCCGCCGCTTCCTCTCCTGGATATTCTCCTGTAGAGTTGCTACCGCCGCGCGGGATGCCGTTACAAAACCATCCGCGTAAATCCGCGTCCATCCGTGGTTCGTGTTTTTCTTTAGCTGCTCAGGGTTTCCGCGGTGGCTAGCTCGGCGGCCTCTTCGCCTTGGATGTAGGTTTTTCCTCGGTACCAACGGGCAACAAATACGTAAATAATGGCCGCTCCGATCATCAACAAAGTGAAGAATTGGAACCAACCGGCGTTTTCCAGGTTCAGACCGAGAGGCTTAAGCGTGGGAACGAGTGAATGCATGAATGCAGTGAAGAGATTTCCGAGAGAGACTACTAACAGCCAGACCGCCATAATAGCGCTTTTCATTTTAGGCGGCGCCTGGGTATAGGAAAACTCTAAACCGGTGATCGAGACCATCGTCTCGCTGGCGGTAAGAAATACATAGGCTAACAACTGCCATCCGACATTAGGAGTCTGTCCCGCATCGATCCGAACCTGTAGCCACCAAACAATGGCAAACGCGATCGCCATCACAAAGAGACCGATACCGATCTTGCGTAACGGAGTTAGCGGGAAAATTCGATCGATGAGCGGATAAACGCCATAGCTGAACAAGGGAATGAAAAGCAGGATTAGGATCGCATTGGCGTCAGATACTTGGGCGGCCAGAAATTTAATCCCTAGGAAATTGAGATTCAAATGTTCGGCTTGCAGCGTCCACTCTATCCCGGCGCTTTGATCCCATAGCGCCCAAAAAATCGCTACAAACAGGTAGATCAAGAACAGTTGGCCGATGGCGCTACGCCCTTCGCGACTCACGGCTTCGCGAACGAAACCAAGGCCTCCAGGTCGCACATGCACGAATTTCTTACGGCCTAACCAAAACACGATGGTGGCGATCACCATAAAAACACCCGGCAATCCGAATGCGTAGTGCGGCCCAAACCTCGGATCATCGAGCAGGATTGGGCAGACCCATATCGAGACAAACGAACCAACATTAATGGAAAAGTAGAACCACGAGAACACTCGAGGCAGCAGATGTTTGTTTCCTTGGCCGAATTGGTCCCCCACGTTAGCGGACACACAGGGTTTGATTCCTCCAGCCCCAAATGAAATCAGAAGGAGGCCCAAGAATAAGCCCAGACGGGTATCGTCTAAAGCCAGCGAAAAGTGGCCGAAACAGTAGACGATGGATAGATAAAAGATCGTCCTGAATTTACCTATGATCCCGTCCGATAGGAGCGCGCCTAAAATTGGTAAAAAATAGACGGCAGAGACGAACATGTGACTCCAGGCTCCGGCTTCGTCGTTCCCCATCACGGCGAGATGTCCGCTCCGATCCAAGAGATATTTCGTCATGAAAACCGTAAGGACCGCGCGCATCCCATAAAAACTGAATCGTTCGGCTGCCTCATTCCCGATGATGTAAGGCACACCGGGGGGCATCGTGGTCAGTTGTTGATCTGGTAACGTGCGATACTTTTGGTTAGCGGGACCAGGGGCTGTGGTCGGACCCGAAGACGGGACAAAATCGGACATAAGGCGAAGATTCTGCGTTCCGGTAAGAATTTTCAATAGCGAATGAAAACCTCTAACCGCGAATGGACACGAATGGACGCGAAATAAGCATTACGGACAGGAGCGAGCAGCAGTGACCGATCCTGATTGAAGCTTGGCCGGGCTCCAAGAGCGTCGTTTGCGCCTCACTATTCATGTCCATTCGCGGTTTGTTTTGGTTTCCTTCTGTTACTCGTTGCTATTTGCTATTTGCTATCCGCGAAGCGCGGGCTCCTGTATTCTTCCCTGCGAATGCTCCACCTGCTTAATCATCCGCTCGGCGCGCACATCATGACCCATTTACGCGATCGGACTACCAAACCGGTCACCTTCCGGACACTGACTTACCAAATCGGTTTGTTGTTGGCGTTGGAATCGACCCGGGAAATGCAGACTAAGGAAACGGTGATCGAAACGCCGTTAGAACCTTATCGAGGACAAGTTCTCGGTGATAATCTGGTGCTGGTCCCGATTTTGCGAGCTGCGATCGGCTTAGTACAGCCCTTCACTGACCTGTTTCCAGATGTCAGTATCGGGTATGTTGGATTGGAGCGTGACCACGAGACTGCGGTTGCCCGCAACTATTACTGTAAACTTCCTCAGTTAGCCGGCCGGCACGTCTTGATCGTCGATCCGATGCTGGCAACTGGCGGTTCCGCGGTACAGACCATCCGGCTAGTTCAAGAGAATGGCGGCCAAAACGTCTCGATCGTGTGCGTCCTGGCAACACCAGAAGGAGTCAGAGCCGTTGAAGCCCTGGACCCAAAGATCCCGATTTTCGCAGCCGCGCTCGACCGGGAGTTGAACACACGAAAGTACATTCTGCCGGGACTGGGAGATTACGGTGACCGGCTTTATGGGACGTAGGGACAGCGCGACCCAATCGTCCTCGTCCTCGTCGTCGTTCTCGTCTTCGAATGGTGGGACGGCGGCTGCTGCTAACGGATAGGACCTATGAGACCAATGGGACCTGGGTTGGTTTCGCTTTTCCCGTTTGGTACATTCTGTTGCCTCCGCTGCACCCAGACGAGGACGAGGACGACGACGAGTACGAGGACGATGGCCCCCCGAACGCCCATAAGCCGTTACGTAGACACGTCCACTCGCTTTTTCCGCAGTAGTCTCACAATCTCCCGGTCTTCGCGTCCTGGAAAAGCGGTCTTGGGCTTGAGCTCCTCGACTAGACTGAAGTAGGGACTGAAGAGATTATCGAGTTCCTTTTTCGTAACACCGAAGGGAGGGCCACCGCCCTCCGGGGTTTCATCTTCGGGATCCCATGGGTTCAAAAAGAAGATCGCCAGCAGCTGTCCCTCAGGTTTAAGCGCCGAAACCGCCATTTTTAAGTAGTCATGGCGTTGCTCAGGTTGAATGGCGCAGAAGCAAGTGTGTTCAAAAACCCAATCAAACCGGCTCTGTAACGATTGGGGCAGCGCTAAGATATTAGCCGACTGAAAGACTTCCCGGCCAACGCTAGAATATTTCAGCGCTTCCTTAAGTGCAGTGGCGGAAATATCGATGCCAACTACGGTGCTCTTTAGCGAAGCAGCCGCAATAGCACGAACATCATGTCCGTAGCCGCACCCCGGTACCAGCACCTCACCTTCCAACGCGCCATGCTTGCGTAACCATTCTAGTAAAGGAGGAGCAGGAGCACCTTTCTCCCAAGGCGTAACCCCCGTTTGATACAATTCGTCCCAATTCATGCGCGCTCCGGATAGCAATAGCAGATAGCCGATAAAAATAAATAAGATGCGAAACACGTCCGATCCGAGAAGGAGCGATTTCGCTCATCAAGGTTTCGTCCTCGTACTCGTCCTCGATTTCTTGCGATGATGTGGAGTATTGGAGTTCTGGAGTATCGGTGCATTGGCCTTCTCCGCATTCAGCAAAACACATCACGAACACTTTCGAGGACGACGACGAGTACGAGATAGTCATTCGTGCGTTGACGCTCATGCAAATCCCATTTCTTCTTTGATAAACATGGAACCTGCATCTGATCCATCTCGATTTGAGATAGTGGAACGAGCCGTCGAGCTCAGGGCTGACTCTAAGAGATTGGCAGAGCTTTTGGCCAATGGAGCCGAGTTTATCGCAGTTTGGCGCGGACAAAATTTGTTTGGTCAGAGTGGCCAAGGACAACCGGTTCTAGTCCAGGCTCCTAAGGCTCAACATCTTTCTAGCCCTATTTTTCTGGGGTTGCGGGCGGACGGGATCGCCTTGTTTGCGATCAAGGTGGCTGACGCGGAGACGCATGATGCGGCCCTGAGTGCGCTCGGTCTTGACGACGAAGCGGCTGCGTTCGTTCAGCTTCGCGAATTCACAGGAACGTTATCCCCACACGAACGTAGCACTTTGCTTTATTCGCGGGCTTTGCTGCACTGGCACGATACTCAGAGATTTTGCAGCCGCTGTGGAAGTCCGACGGTGGCTACCGAGGCTGGCCACGTCATGGTGTGCAGCAACCCGGAATGCAAACATCAGTTTTTTCCTAGGAGTGACCCTGCCACCATCATGCTGGTTCATCGGCCCGGTTTCTGTTTGCTCGGGCGGCAACCGAGTTGGCCTGAGGACGTCTATTCAACGTTAGCTGGATTCGTGGAGGCCGGAGAGAGCGCCGAACAGGCGGTCGTTCGCGAAGTGAAAGAAGAAAGCGGGATCGAGATCCGCAACCTGCGCTATTTCAGCACTCAACCCTGGCCCTTTCCGCAGTCTTTAATGTTAGGTTTTTTTGCTGAGGCCGTCACAACCGAGATTGTAGTTGGCAGCGAACTGGCCGATGTACGCTGGTTCAGCGTTGAAGAGACTCGCAATGTGCTGGCCCGGCTTTCCGCGCGTTTCCCGCACTTGGACACGATCGCCCGGAAGCTGATACGCACCTGGTTAGAGGAACAGGGCTGAGAAGAATGGTAGGGCGAGGCTCCCGACTCCTCTCCTCAAAACTCCGTGTACTCTTCGGCTGCTTGCCCCTTGCATCAAACTGGGTTGTGAACAGATATTTGTAAGACGTGAAAGAGAAGATCATTCTATCCACGGTTAGCGCTTGGGAGCTTGGCAATCAGTTTGAATCGGCACAGGCGCAGAAGAACGATGCGTTGCGTGAAGCAAAAGTAGCCAAGCTGGACGGAGATCTCAGCGAGAACGCTCCGTACCAGGCCGCCAAAGAAAAATTTCGGACCATGGGCCGGATCCAGAGACGATTGACCGGCGAAATGGATCACCTGTTAAATGAGGGACATCGCCTGGTGGATCCGTTAACTTGGGTCAACGACAGTGTACCCGAAGCGGTCGAGCTTGGTGCGGTGGTGGTGATTGATCTGGATGGTGAACGCGAGAAATTTCTCGTGGCGGGTGCTCGCGACCATCATGTCCCTGATGAGGGCGATATCCTTCCGCTTCCTTACACTTCGCCTTTAGGGCATGCGTTGATGGGGAAACACCCAAAAGAAAGCTTCAGCGTGACTATCCGCGAAGCCACGCGCCGTGTACACGTCCACTCCGTACGCCGCCCGACCCGAGAAGAAATTCTGGCGATCTTCCCAGCGTTGAAAGAAGGGTGACGTTTTTCGGTAGGGACGAAGCCCGGTCGGTAGGGCGAAAAACTCGGCGCGCCCAGCGTATGGCCAGCGTCTCCCAATAAACCGCGCCGGTTTTGAGCTGAGCCTCGGGATTGAACCCGCCCACGATTACGCTAAACACGAACAATTGGTTTAGGACACCCATTGTTGCATACCGACCACACGCCGCGGCTCGAATCCGGCGCGGAATGACTCTGTGAAATAACACGATCGGGGCGCGCCGAGATTTTCGCCCTACCAGCGCTTCGCGCCTGACCTACACCAGATTTTCCGGATTCAGCGCCTTGAGCTCTTCCAGAACGAATTTGCCGTCTTTTCTGACCAGCTTGTCGTCGAAATAGATTTCACCACCGCCATACTCCGGACGCTGGATACAAACCAGGTCCCAATGGACTTGGCTTCGATTTCCGTTATCCGCCACATCGTACGCTTGCCCGGGTGTGAAATGGAATGAGCCGGCGATCTTCTCGTCGAATAAGATGTCTCGCATTGGCTCGAGGATGAACGGATTGAATCCGAGAGCGAATTCGCCGATGAACCTGGCTCCTTCATCGGTATCCAGGATCTCGTTGATTCGGCCGGTATTGTTACCGGTCGCATCCGTTACTCGCCCGTTTTTAAACGCCAGCTTGATCGAATCGAACGCGGTCCCTTGATAGATGGTTGGAGCGTTGAATTGGATGTGACCTTGAACGGAGTCTTTCACCGGAGAAGTGAACACCTCTCCATCAGGGATATTATGGGCTCCGCTGCACGCGATCGTCGAAATGCCTCGAATACTAAAGTTCAAATCTGTCCCCGGTCCGGCAATTCGGACCCGATCGGTGTCATTCATGAGTGCCACCAATGGTTTCATGGCGGTTTCCATTTTCGAATAGTTCAATGTGCAGACTCGAAAGAAGAAGTCCTCAAATGCTTCCGTGCTCATTCCCGCCATCTGCGCCATGGAAGACGTCGGCCAGCGTAACACTACCCATTTGGTTTTGTTGACCCGCTGATCGAGCACCGGTTTTAGTAGCTTCATCGCGAGCTTCATCCGATCCGGTGGCACATCCGACTGTTCCGTGATGTTGTTACTGCCCCGGACGGCGATATAGGCGGCCACTCCCTTCATCCTCACCATCTCGTATTCGGCGACCAATTGGTATTGGTTCTCTTCCGCTCCTCGCAGCAGTTCCCGGTTGACGACATTACTTTGCAGATTAACCAGAGGGATAGCCCCTTTTTCGCGCGCTTTCCGGATAAGAGCGACGACGAGCTCAACCGGCACGTCGAAAGTATCGATAAGGACTTTTTCCCCGCTTTGTAGCCGGGTGGAATACCCAGTCAGCACTTCGGCTAACTGATCGTAACGCGGGTCTTGCATAGGAGATGATGAACTGGAATTCGGTTAGACTTACTTTCAGAAAGTGGTACTGCAACTGAAAACGCCCTATTTTAACATGTTAGGCAAGATCGTGCCTGAGGCCGACGCGGCCGTCATTAGAAAGAGTTATGCAGAGCAACGGGTCGTATTCACTAATGGTTGCTTCGATATCCTCCACGTTGGCCATATCCGCTATTTAGCGGCGGCGAAACAGCTAGGAGATATTCTCGTGGTCGGACTGAACAGCGACGATTCGGTTCGCCAGTTAAAAGGGCCTGACCGGCCGATTAATTCGGAGGCCGATCGCGCGGAAATCGTAGCGGCACTAGCTGCCGTGGACCATGTGGTGATCTTCGAGGAGCTCCGGGTCAGCCGATTAGTCACCCTTTTGAAGCCGGATTTGTACGTTAAAGGAGGAGATTACTCCATAGATAGCCTGGACCATGGTGAGGTCGATGCGCTACGCTCAGTGGGCGCTGAAATCAAGATTGTGCCACTTGTGCCTGGCCGATCCACGACCCGGCTGATCAATGCTATCCAGAACACATGAATAGGCGACTTAAGCTCGGAGTGCTGGGATCGGGCAAAGGCTCCAATTTCAAGGCTATTATGGAGCGGATTATTGATGGGAAACTGCCTGCTGAAGTCCGACTGGTGATTTCCGATGTGCCGGATTCCGGTATCCTCTCTTACGCGCGCGACTTTCAGGTGCCGGCTCTTTTCGTAAATCCGGGCAAATATCGGACTCGATTGGAGACAGAGGTGGAGCACGATATCGCGCGGCTACTTCAGGAAGCTGGTGCGGAGTTAGTGGTTCTGGCCGGGTTTATGCGCGTTCTAAAGGAGCCGTTGCTGAAAGCTTTCCCCAAATCGATCATCAATATCCATCCTTCTCTATTACCGAAATATAAAGGATTAGAAGCTTGGAAGCAGGCTCTGGAAGCGGGAGAAAAGGTCACCGGCTGCACGGTTCATCACGTTGAGGCCGCCGTCGATGCCGGGAACATACTCGGTCAACGAGAAGTAGCGATCCAGCCGGACGACACCCCGGCGTCTTTACACGCTAGAATCCAGGAAGCCGAACACGACCTGTTGCCAGAAGTCGTCCGGCAAATCGCGCAGGAGCGAATAAGGAGCTAGGAGCTAGAATCTGGGAGCTAGGAGGTAAAGTTTGTGGGCGTTGAGCGCTACGCGCTCGAGGCGCGTGCGGCGGTCGAGCGGATGGGATTGATGTAATCGATGACCCATAAGCCCCATGTGTCCCATAGGTCCCATTCACGTTAGCTCGCGGCGTACCGAAACATTGATGCGTCTCCAATCGCCGCCTCTGCCCCTGCTAGCTCCTAGATTCTAGCTCCTAGCTCCTTTTCTTGCATTTTTGTACCTGGTATCTCACCTTGACCAAGTTATGAAGAAAATCGAGGCGATCGTTAAGCCCTTCAAAATGGAGGATGTCAAAGAGGCCTTGACGGAGATTGGCATCGAAGGAATGACCGTCAGCGAAGTGAAAGGGTTTGGCCGGCAAAAGGGGCACACAGAGATTTACCGAGGAAGCGAGTACACCGTCGATTTTCTACCGAAAGTGAAATTTGAGATTGTCGTTTCCGACGATCGGGTGCAGCGAACCGTCGAAACCATTGTCCAAACGGCGCGGACAGGGAAAATTGGCGACGGCAAAGTCTTCGTAATTTCGATCGAGGAAGCTATTCGCATCCGAACCGAAGAGCGCGGAGAAGCAGCTGTTTAAGCGTGATCAGCCAGATCCGGAAGAAAATGGAACTTAATATCTCGCGTCGACCGAGCCCGAGGTTTCCAGAACAAGGACGATTAAGCGCTCGCGGTGACTTTCGCCGATACGCCCATACGCCCATACGCCGACACGCAGGGCTATGGATGAGCTGACCACGGTTTCTCCCGATCTGCAGGCCTCGCTGATTTGTGAAGATGTCAGGCAGGAAGTGAACGGTATGCAGACGCTGGTCGGCATCATAAATATGATTCCCGCCAGGGTCCTCCCGGTCGCGATCTTAAAGCTGTGCGTTTGGACCCGGTGGTGTGGTGGAATCGGGCGTTTTCGACAGGTTTCCCGGATCTTGGGGGCTGACGAAGAGCAAATCTTGGCAGAGTCCCAGATCGAGTTCGAATTGAAGGACATGGAGAGCCACGTTACCAACGTCAATCTGTTTACCGGTGTGCAGTTCCAGCGTTATGGTTTGCACTACGTTGAGATCCTATTGGAGAATGAACTAAGGCTACGCTATCCCGTTCCCGTTGTGAAAGTGTGAGCCGCATTCCCTTTTCCGGATGCAAGTTTTTAGCGCGATGTTCTGAATAGCCCAAAAACCCTCCTCCCCATGAGCAATACGATTGAGTCGCACCTGATAGAAACCCGGGTCTTTAAGCCGTCCGATGGGTTCGTGCAGCAAGCGCTGATTCCGAGCTTGGAACAATACAAGGAGCTTTACCAGCAGTCGATCGAAGATCCGGAGGGGTTCTGGAGCAAACAGGCAACCGAACTCCTTCTCTGGCAAAAAAAATGGGACACCGTCCTGAAGTGGGAAGCTCCGTTTGCCCAATGGTTCGTCGGCGGCAAGCTGAATGTCTCAGAAAATTGCTTGGACCGTCATTTGAACGGACCGCGACGGAATAAAGCCGCCATAATTTGGGAAGGGGAACCGGGAGAAGTGCGGACCCTGACCTATCAGCAGTTACATCGCGAGGTTTGCAAATTTGCCAACGTTTTAAAACGCAACCACGTGCAAAAGGGGGATCGGGTTATCATCTACATGCCGATGTGCCCGGAAGCGGCCATCGCGATGTTAGCATGTGCTCGCATCGGGGCGGTGCACTCAGTCGTGTTTGGCGGGTTCAGTTCCGCGGCGATCAAAGATCGGTTACACGACTGTCAAGCGAAAGTAGTGATCACGGCCGATGGCGGATATCGGCGCGGCGCCATCGTTCAACTGAAGAAGAACGTAGATGAGGCACTAAAGGATGACACTCAGATCGAAAAAGTGATCGTGTTTCGCCGGGCTAATAACGAGATCTCGATTACCGAAGGACGGGATGTCTGGTGGCATCGCGAAATGGAATACGTCGACGCTCAGTGCGAGCCGGAAGCGCTCGACTCGGAAGATCCTTTGTACATTCTCTACACCAGCGGCTCAACTGGTAAGCCAAAAGGAATCCTGCACACCACCGGCGGCTATCTCCTCGGCGCTACCATGACCACAAAGTACGTTTTCGATCTGCACGAAGACGATCTTTACTGGTGTTCCGCCGATATTGGCTGGGTCACGGGGCATAGCTACGTTGTTTACGGGCCGCTTAGCAATGGAGCCACCACCTTTATGTATGAGGGCGCTCCCAATTGGCCCGAACTGGATCGTTTCTGGAAGCTAATCGAGAAGTATGCCATCACGGTTTTCTATACTGCGCCCACGGCTATTCGCGCGTTTATCCGCTGGGGAGACAATTATCCAAAGAGCCACGATCTCTCTTCTCTACGGCTGCTGGGGACAGTCGGTGAACCGATCAATCCCGAGGCGTGGATGTGGTACCACAGGGTAATCGGCGGAGGCCGTTGCCCAGTCGTCGATACTTGGTGGCAAACTGAGACCGGCGGAATCATGATCACTCCGTTACCAGGTGCTACCCCGACCAAGCCGGGAAGCGCGACCCTGCCGTTCTTTGGCGTCGATGCAGCCGTGGTGGACGAAGCAGGCAAAGAAGTGCCGCCTAACGTCGGCGGTAAATTAATCATTCGTAAACCTTGGCCATCGATGCTGAGAACCATCTGGGGAGATAAGGCTCGCTACGAGAAACAGTACTGGTCCGATTTTCCTGGTTATTATTTCACCGGAGATGGAGCCCGGCGAGATGAGGACGGTTACTTCTGGATCGTCGGCAGAATTGACGACGTCTTGAACGTTGCCGGCCAACGGCTGGGACCTTCAGAGATCGAGAGCGCCTTAGTCAGTCACGTAAGCGTCGCTGAGGCAGCTGTGGTTGGCAGACCCGATGAATTAAAGGGACAAGCAGTGGTTGCCTTTGTGACGTTAAAGCAGGGAACAAGTGCCTTACCGGAATTGCGCGAGCAACTCCGGCAACACGTTGCCACTATGATCGGCGCTATCGCCCGGCCAGATGACGTCAGGTTTGCCGAAGCGCTACCCAAGACACGCAGCGGTAAAATCATGCGCCGCCTTTTGAAAGAAATCGCAGCAGGCGGTCAGGTGACCGGCGATACCACGACCCTGGAAGATCTGAGTGTTCTAGCTGCCTTAAAGGGTTCGGAAGAGTGAGGGGGGTGGCGGAACGTGAAAAGTGAAAGGTGACAGGTAGGTTCTTTCGGCTCCGGCATTGGTCAGGTTTGGCTCCGCATTTTGTCAGCACCCAGAGGTTTATAAGCTCATTCGGAGCGGAATCTGACAGTTGCCACTTTTCCGCGCAAGGCGCCCACCTTTCACTTTTCACCTTTCACAGGTCCTATCCCAGCTCCGGCTTCGCCCGATGCCAATCGGTGCTTTGCTCGTACGTATTCGCCACTTGTAAGATGGTGGCTTCGTTGAGGGCTTTGCCTAGAATTTGCAGGCCGATCGGCAATTTCTTTCCTTCGGCCTCGGCGAAACCGCACGGAATGCTGATCCCGCAAATGCCGGCCATGTTCGCAGCCAAAGTGAAAACATCGGCCAGATACATTTGCAGTGGGTCCTGGGTCCGTTCTCCTAACTTGAAAGCGGGGGTGGGAGAAGTCGGGCAGAGGATGGCATCAACTTTGGCAAAAGCATCGTCAAAATCGCGCCGGATCAAAGTTCTCACCTTTTGAGCCCGAAGATAGTAGGCGTCGTAGTAGCCGGAGCTTAGCGCATAAGTACCCAGGATAATCCGTCGTTTCACCTCCTGGCCGAAACCCTCTTCCCGGGTCTTGCCGTAGTGATCCAACAATCCGGTGATCCCGTCTGCGCGAAAACCATAACGGACACCGTCGAACCGGGCGAGATTTGCTGAGGCTTCAGCCGGAGCGATGATGTAATAAGTGCTTAGTGCATGCTCGGTGTGCGGAAGCGAAATATCGACGATCTTCGCTCCCAGCTTTTCGTACCGAGCCACGGCAGCTCGTACCGCCTCCTCAACCTGAGGGTCGAGGCCTTCGATAAAATATTCCTTGGGCAGACCCAGCGTTAGATTTTTTACTCCTTTGTCGAGATCGGCCGTGTAATCAGGAACTGCCTCGGCCAACGTCGTTGAATCACAGGGGTCTACCCCGCTGATCACGTTCATGATCATAGCCGCGTCCCGGACGTCCTTTGTAAGAGGTCCGATCTGGTCCAAAGACGAAGCAAAGGCGACTAGCCCATATCGAGACACCCGCCCGTAGGTCGGCTTAATACCCACGCACCCGCAGAGGGCAGCAGGTTGGCGAATAGAGCCTCCGGTATCAGAGCCAAGCGCGGCCAATGCCTCATCTGCAGCAACCACAGCCGAAGATCCGCCGCTTGAGCCTCCGGGCGTCCGGTCCGGATCCCACGGGTTTCGGGTCGGACCGAATGCAGAGTTTTCGGTAGACGATCCCATGGCGAACTCGTCCATGTTAGTCCGCCCGAAGGGAATGGCGCCGGCTGCTCGCAACTTCTTAATAACCGTGGCATCGAATGGAGCGATGTAGCCCTGCAAAATCTTCGAACCGCAGCCGCAGGGATGGCCCTGAACGCTGACTACGTCCTTGATCGAAATGGGGATACCTCCCAGTGGAAGCGAAACATCCGCGTGTTCGGCATCTTTTAAAGC
>Ga0210396_10002649_pt1 | contig 18124 bp, 17 predicted proteins | sample IncBWH17OmetaG_FD_155466 | JGI IMG/M metagenome (GOLD analysis project Ga0210396, IMG submission 155466) | Forest soil microbial communities from Barre Woods Harvard Forest LTER site, Petersham, Massachusetts, United States - Inc-BW-H-17-O ... | reverse complement strand
GATGATGTCAGCGAGATCCTGGTCCGACCCTTTGCCGGTCACTACCAGGCAGGTATCGGCTGTCAAAACAAGATCCACAATCGGTTTCACCGGGCCGAAGGCCGCCTCGTCATTTGACTCGATCGGCAAATGGAGAACAATTCCGTTCGGATTTTTTTCCAGCTCGAGCTGCTCTAGTATTGCTTGCCGGCCACTTGATTTGCCGTCGGCGGCTTCGGACTTTTGGCGTTTGCCGATCAGTTTGTCGAGCGGTGGGTTGGTTTGGGAATAGTCGACGCCATGAGGAATGCCATAAAGGTGAAAGCGGTTTTCCTGCAGGACGGAGTCGAGGCCGAAGCCGTGCTGAGGGGTGAAAGCCTCGAAAAGAGCTGCTTCGCCTGGCAATGTCACGGCGTCCGCGTGCAGAATCCCGCCCTTGAGGAAGTTCAACCGTCCGTAAAACTCGAGGCCGCGCGGACCGAAATAGCTGCCTGGCAAACCGGTCAAGGCAAAATCGAAGCTCCAGAATGACCCTTGATGCTCCAGGTTATGGACCGTTAGGACAGTGCGAAACGGCATTTGGCGATCCCGGACGAAGACCGGAATTAACGCGGTCGTCCAGTCATGGCAATGGATCAACTCCGGAGAAGGCGCGATTCTGAGTGCGAGCTCCAGGACTGCCTTTGAGAAAAAAATAAATCGCTCGGCGTTATCTTCGTAGATTCTGCCGTCCGCACCGTAAATGCCGCTTCGATCGAAGTACTCATCGCGGCGGATCAGGTAAACCTGAATACCCTCCGGGCTGATCGTCTCGACGATGTCGGATGACGCTCGCTTGCTTCCCAGGTTGACCTGGAACTCCCCGTCGGTCGGGCGGACTTCATATTTGCCTTCGCGAACGGAGCGATAGTAAGGCATGACAACACTGACGTCATGGCCAAGTTTTTTCAGTTCGATGGCCAGAATGCTGACCTGATCTCCCAGATCACCGGTCGAACCGAGAGGGGAGAACTCGCTGGTTGCCATTAAAATCTTCATGCAATAGACTCAGAGTTTAGTTGGTTTTTGGTAACATGGTCGACTCTCATCATTGAATCGAAACGGCAAATTTGGTGTTCCGCCTTATAAATAGCGTTTGCATCTTTCAAGTGAAAGACTCTTGTCAAAGGACGGCGACTTGCTAAGGTGCGGCATTCTCGTTCGAGAGCTATGACACTGGGCTCCCTTTTATCAGTAGATCAAATCATTCCCGAGATGAAGGCAACCGAAAGGTGGGCGGCAATCGTGGAATTAATCGACTTGTTGGTGCGAAAAAACCGAGTCCGGGCGTCCGATAGAGATTCGATTCTGGCTGCGTTGCGCCAGCGCGAGGAGACGATGAGTACTGGAATCGGATTCGGAATAGCGATTCCTCACGCCTCGTCGAACTGTGTAAATGAGGTGGTCGCGGCTTTCGGGCGATCCTCCACCGGAATCGAATTCGATTCACTCGATAATTCCCCAGTTCGATTTATCGTCTTGTTTGTGGTGCCAAAAGACCAATTTCAGGTTCATCTCCGTACGCTTGCGGCGATTGCCAAATTTCTGAATGATAAATCCGTCCGCGAACAGCTCGCGAAGGCAGAGTCGGCCGAAGAGATTTTGGGCATCTTCGACAACAAAGCCACCCGGTCCCCCGCCGGTTAGGGGATGGCGACGGTCTCCGAAAACCTGCAAGAGCGGTTGCAAAATGCGCTTCACGCGATCGGCATTGCGATCGATGAACCCCTCCAAGTGACCCCCACGACGGATGCCCGGCACGGCGATTACCAGACCAACGCGGCGATGGTGCTCGGGAAGAAGCTCAAACAGAACCCCAGAAAACTGGCCGAACTGATCGTCGCGAATCTATCGGTGAACGACATCGGGACACCACCTGAAGTCGCCGGTCCGGGATTCATTAATTTCAGGCTTTCTCCGGAATTTCTCGCTCATCGTCTCCTGGAACTTGCTTTGGATCAACGTCTTGGCGTGGAACGGACGGCAAAACCGAAAGCCGTCGTGATCGACTTCAGCTCGCCGAATATTGCGAAGCCGATGCACGTCGGGCACATCCGCTCGACGATTCTGGGGGATGCATTGGCGAAGGTCGCCCGATTCGTCGGACACCACGTGATTACAGATAATCATATCGGCGACTGGGGAACTCAATTCGGAAAGGTGATCTACGGTTGGAAGCATTTATTGGTTCCGTCGAACCTCGATTCAGACCCGGTGGCGGAGCTGGTTCGGATCTATCGGGAAGTGGACACGGCGGCAAAAAATGATCCGGGCATTCTCGAAGAATGTCGTCGGGAACTGGTGAAACTACAGCAGGGAGACGAAGAAAATCGCCGGATTTGGCAACGATGTGTTGATTTTTCAGCCACAGAATTTTCGAAGGTCTACGATCTCTTCGGGGTCCATTTTGACTGGCAGTTGGGCGAAAGCTCTTATAACGCGCAACTACCGGGGGTTGTGCAGGAATTGCTGGAACGCGGACTCGCGGAGGTCAGCGACGGTGCCGTGGTCGTCTGGGATCACGGGTTGAGCGAAGATCCATTTATCCTTCGCAAATCCGACGGCGGATATGGGTACGCGACGACAGATCTAGCAACGATCGAGTTTCGGTTGAATCGTTGGCGGGCAGAGGCCGTCTGGTATGTGGTTGGAGCGCCTCAGCAGCTCCATTTTCAGCAATTGTTCAGCTTGGCACGCCGATTGGGATACGATGTCGATCTCCAACACATCGCTTTCGGAAGCATTTTGGGAGAGGACCGGAAACTCATGCGCACTCGATCCGGAGAATCGGTTCCTCTGCGGGCTTTGCTGGATGAGGCAGTGAATCGCGCTACGGCAATCGTCGCCGAGAAAAATCCGGAACTATCGGAGCAGGATCGCCTCGCGATCGGCAGGATGGTGGGGATTGGCGCAGTCAAATATGCCGAACTCTCCCAGCATCGTTTGAGCGATTATATCTTCTCTTGGGACAAAATGTTATCGCTCCAGGGCAACACCGCGCCGTACCTCCAAAATGCTTATGTCCGGTGCCGTTCGATCTTTCGGAAGCTGCCTGCTCCGTTCTCGGCTGCGAGTTCGCTCAACCTGAAAGAAAAAGCGGAACTGGATCTCGCCAAGAAGATTCTTCTATTTCCGGATGTTGTCCCGGCGATTCTGGATGGATTCAAGCCGAACATCCTGGCGAATTATCTGTACGAACTGGCTGCGGAATTTCACGGATTTTATGAATCCTGCCCTGTGCTGTCTGCGCAACCGATGGTACGCGAGACCCGGTTAATGTTATGCGACGTATTTTCTCGAGTTTTGCAGACCGGGCTCGACCTGTTGGGAATTCAGGTTCCCGAAAAAATGTAGCCGCTGCTGGCAAATGTGAAGTATATCGCGTTTATTCTTAACTGGTATGCTGGAACGCGGGAAACACATCAGTACGAGCTTCGACGCAGCGCTCAACAGCCTGAAGAACGATGCCCTGATGATGTCGAGTCTTGCGGAGCGGTTGCTGGAAAATGCGATGCAAGGCCTCTTGAAACGGGATAGCACGCTTTGCAACCTCGCGATTGCCGATGATGAAGAGGTGGACGTGCTGGAAAAGCAAATCGATAAAGAGGGAGTGGAAATAATGATCCGATTCCACCCTGTCGCTTCCGATATGCGGCAGGTGATCTCCACGATGAAGCTGAGCTCCAACCTGGAAAGAATTGCCGATCAATCGGTGGTGATTGCTCGACGGGCAAAAAAGCTAAATCTTCGACCGACGGTCCCGGAGATCTTCTTGCTTGAGCCTCTCTACCGGGAGGCGATTGGGATTTTCCGCGATAGTCTTCGTGCTTTTGTCGATGGAGACGCGGATCTAGCTTTGCAGCTGAAACCGCGAGACCGATACCTGGATACGCTGAATTCCGGGCTCAACGACAAACTTGCGGAACGGATGGGAACCGATCCGGACCAGGTGCCGACTTACTTGAACATCGTCTTTATCGCGCGGGCTCTTGAACGCATCGGAGATCACGCGACTAACATCGGTGAAGATGCGTTCTGGCGGGAACAGGCCGAGGACATTCGCCATACCTTTGGCGCCGCTCAAGAGGAGTAGACAAGCAGGAGGACAGGCGTTCACGAGTTGCCGTAGGCAAGCCCGCGGTTGCAAAATAAAGTTTCGGGCTTTGAATTGAGTGCAAATGATAAGAACGGGCAACCATTGACAAGACAGAAATCCGAAGAACCGTGGCGTTACTCTTGAGCTCCTCTATTAACCGACTTTCCTCTCGACATCTCAGAGTCTCCACTTGGAGGTGACAAAGTTTACGAATGTTTGAATCGAACCTTGCAAAAAAAACCGCCGTCGTCACGGGAGGTGCCGGATTCCTGGGTTCGCACCTCAGCGATCGGCTATTGGCCGAAGGATTTCGGGTCATCGCGATCGATAACCTGATCACCGGATCACCGGATAATCTTGCCCATCTGGCCGGAAATCCGGATTTCCGCTTCATCCGGCACAATGTGTCAGAATTTATTTTTGTGCCCGGCAAGGTTGACTTCGTTTTTCATTTTGCTTCTCCGGCCAGCCCGATCGATTACTTGGAACACCCGATACCGACGCTGAAGGTTGGTGCGCTTGGGACGCATAATTCGCTTGGTTTGGCCAAGGACAAAGCCGCGAAATTCCTCCTGGCCTCCACTTCGGAATGTTACGGCGATCCGCTTGTCCATCCGCAAAGCGAAGATTATTGGGGAAACGTCAATCCGATCGGTCCGCGAGGCGTTTACGATGAGGCCAAACGGTTCGCCGAAGCAATGACCATGGCGTATCACCGTTTCCATGGCATTGACACGAAGATTGTCCGGATCTTTAACACCTACGGCCCCAGAATGCGGCTCCGGGATGGTCGAGTGGTGCCGGCGTTTATCAGCCAGGCGTTGAACAATGAACCCCTGACTGTGTTTGGCGATGGAAGTCAAACCCGGAGTTTCTGCTACGTGTCGGATCTGATCGAAGGGATCTTTCGACTCGCGATGAGCGAACATCACGGACCGGTGAACATCGGGAATCCGGTGGAAATGACGATCAAAAAATTCGCAGAAAAGATACTTCAGATCACGGCCGCCAAGTCTAGCATCGCCTACCGAGAACTCCCTGTGGACGATCCAAAGGTGCGCCAGCCGGATATCACGCGTGCGCGGACCCAGCTTAACAATTGGGGGCCCAAAATTGAGTTCGACGAGGGAATTCGCATTACGATCGATTATTTCCGGAAAAAATTGGGAGCCTAGGCATGGAGTGGTGAGTTTTGGGTAAGGAGGTCCAGCGATACGATTTTCGCGTCAAACTCAATGCTCGAAACCGAACAACGGATATTCAGCGTCGGAATCACGGGTGGCGTGGCAACCGGGAAGTCAACGGTCGCCCGGCATTTGTTCGAGTTGCTGCGTCGGACCGTTCCGGTTGAACTTTTCAGCTCAGATTTCGAAGCCAGGAGATTGACGGATAGCGATTTAGTTGTACAAGAGGAGATTAAAGCGGCCTTTGGAGTTCAAGTATTCGACTCTGCAGGCAATCTCGCACGAGACCGGTTGCGGGATTTGGTATTCCACGATGGTGCGGCGCGAAAGGTTCTGGAATCCATTCTGCATCCCCGGATACGAGAGGCGTGGATTAGCCGGGCCGGAGGAGATCGGCTGCTCCTTGCGGAAATACCTTTATTGTATGAAACGGGGGCTGAGCCTTATTTTGGTCGAATAGTTGTGACTGCCTGCAGTCACGCTTCGCAAGTTGAACGGATCGTAGTCGAACGTCGATTATTAAAGGAACTGGCGGAACAGATCATTCAGGCCCAGATGGATCTCGAAGAGAAAATTCGTCGGGCAGATTGGGTCGTGTGGACCGATTGTTCGCCCGGAATCACGGCTCAACAAGTAAATCTGATATCTCAAGAGGTCATCGAACGTTATGGAGGAGTCAGGCGCTGAACCGACGGTATTGCCGGGTTCAGAATATTTTAGCGAAAACAAGACTGTTCTTGAGCTAAACAGGGTGCACGAGCTTAGCCACCCCGTTCTGCTAGATCTGACCCGGCAGTTTAACCTTCGGGTCTCGCACGAGCGCACCCGGCACCAACTGATTTTCGACCTGCTCAAGGTCTACTCAAGCCGAGGAGTTCAATTGATCGGAGAAGGGATGCTGGAAATCACCAGCGAAAGCTACGGGTTTCTGCGCTGGGAACGCTACAATTTCACACCGTGCCCCGAAGATGTGTATGTGTCGGCCGCGATCCTCAAGAAACACGGCATTCGCCCGGGGAACAAAGTCCGGGGTTACATCCGGGGGCCAAAGGAGAAAGAGAAGTTTATGGCCATGGAGCAGGTCATAAGCATCGAAGGTATCCCATTGGAATCCTGGAGCGAACCGAAGCATTTCGATCAATTGACGGCCCTTTTCCCGGACAAACGGATCCTGCTCGAAAATCCAAGAAGTCGAAGCGTTAGCGCGCGGGCGGTCGATTTGATTGCGCCTCTGGGGCGCGGGCAGAGGGGCTTGATCGTCGCAGCTCCCCGGACCGGCAAGACGCTTCTGCTAAGAGATATCGCACTCGCGATCCGGGCGAATTCACCGGACGTCCACCTGATTTTGTTATTGGTGGACGAACGGCCGGAAGAGGTGACAGACCTCCGGCAATGCCTGGATTGCGAAATCTTCAGTTCCACTTTCGATGAGAGTCCGACCCGCCACGTGCAGGTGGCCGAGCTGGTGAGCGAACGGGCAAGGCGTCTCGTGGAACTCAGGAAGGATGTCGTAATCCTCCTCGACAGCATCACCCGGCTGGCACGCGGTTATAACGCGCTTCAACCCGGCAAAGGGCGCATCATGTCCGGTGGCGTTGAATCCAAGGCTTTGCTTAAGCCAAAGCGTTTCTTCGGCGCCGCACGAAATTGTGAGGAAGGAGGCAGCCTGACGATCCTGGCGACTGCCCTCGTTGATACCGAGAGCCGCATGGACGAGGTCATTTTCGAAGAATTCAAGGGAACCGGCAATATGGAGCTGCACCTGGATCGGACTCTGGTGGAAAAACGGGTTTATCCAGCGATTCATATCCTGAAATCGGGAACGCGCCGCGATGACCTGCTGTATCATCCGGATGAGTTCCAGCGGGTGACCCTTTTGCGCAAAAAGCTCGCGCAATTGCCAGCCATCGAGGCGATGGAAGTGCTTTTAAATACGTTGAAGGCGACCAGAACTAACGCCGAATTGCTTCTCACAGCGCTTCGTTAGTGTCCCGTCCGCGAAATAGCAACCATGACAAAGCCGTATCCGCTGCTCATCACCAACAATGAAAGCTTAGACGATTGGTGCGGCACATTGGAGAAATACGACCCGGTAGCTGTCGATACCGAAGGAGACAGCCTTCACTGCTATTTTGAAAAGCTGTGCCTGATTCAGATCGGCTTGCCAGAACAGGACGTTTTGATCGATCCGCTTGAGCCGCTCAATTTTTCTCGTTTCAACGCCATTCTCGCTCAAAGAAGGGTCATCCTGCATGGTTGCGATTTTGATCTGCGGATGCTACGGCGCGGCACGAAGTTTGCCCCGGGCGAAGTGTTCGATACTTATCTGGCTGCGAGGTTGGTCGGCCTGAAAGAGGTGGGCCTTGCTTCACTGGTGAAGGAGTTCTTCGAAATTGAGCTGCCCAAATCTTCGCAAAAGGCGAACTGGGCTCGCCGTCCGCTTACGCCGGCGATGATTGAGTACGCGATCAACGATACTCTCTATTTGATTGATTTGGCTGAACGGCTGGCTGAGGAGCTTCGGGCGAAAGGAAGATGGGAATGGTTTGAGGAAAGCTGCCAGAAAGCCGTCCTGGCTGCCGGCGAGGATCGGGAAAAAGATCCAGAGCGAATCTGGAAGGTACCTGGGAGCGCCGCACTTCGCGGGAGAGAGCTGGCGGTACTAAGAGCTCTCTGGCATTGGCGGGATGCCGAGGCTCAGGCCGCGGATCGTCCAAGCTTCCAAATACTTCGGAATGAGGAACTCATTGCGCTGTCGAAATCGGCCGATGCAGGAGCCGTAAATCTGCCGCCTGGCGTCCACGGCCTAAGACGCAAGCGATTGGCGGCGGTGCTGCAGGAAGCTCTGTTGTTACCCGAAGCGGAATGGCCGCAGCGGGTCAGATCAGTTCGCAACCGCCCGACCGACGAGCAGGAACAACGCATGGAGCAGCTCAAGAATCGGCGTGACCGGGTGGCGGAAGGTTTGCAACTCGATCCCGGCGTGGTTGCTCCCCGGCAGGCACTGGAACGAATCTCGAGAGAGCCGGAAGCAGTTGATTCGATTTTGATGCGTTGGCAACGGCAGTTGCTGGGACTCTGAGAAAAGAAGAATCGCAATTAACATTCAATGCAATAGCAATGATCATTATCACCCGTCCCGATGCGACTGAGGAACAGATCGATCACATCGTCGCTCGAATCCGTTCCTGGGGTCTGAAAACCGAAGTTAGCCGTGGCGAAATGCGTGTCGTTATCGGTGTAATCGGCCCCGAAGATAAAATCCGGGAGAAGCCGCTGGGCGCCTTTCCGGGTGTAGAGTCAGTGACTCCCGTTTTGAAACCGTACAAACTCGTTGCTTACGAATTTCGCGGGAGACATTCTTACGTTCAGATAGGGAATGTTACTGTCGGAGCGAAAGAGGTCGTGGTCATAGCCGGTCCCTGCTCGGTCGAAAGCGAAGATCAGATCGCGGTGATTGCGAAAGCGGTCCGGAAATCCGGGGCCAAGATTTTGCGTGGAGGTGCTTTCAAGCCGAGGACTTCGCCGTACAGTTTTCAGGGCCTTGGCAAGATCGGGCTGCAATTTCTCGCGGAAGCCAGGCGGACCACTGGGATGCCCATTATCACCGAGATAATGGATACAAAGGACCTGGAATTGGTCTGCGAATATGCCGATTGTTTGCAAGTTGGAGCCAGGAACATGCAAAATTTTTCGCTTCTCCGTGAGGTGGGGCGAACCAACCTCCCCGTTATGCTCAAACGAGGCATGTCAGCGACGATCAAGGATCTCTTGATGAGCGCCGAGTACATTTTAAGCGAGGGGAATTTTAACGTGTTACTCTGCGAGCGCGGCATCCGGACATTTGAGAACATGACTCGTAACACGCTGGACCTGAATGCCGTTCCGGTGCTCAAGGCCGAAACCCATTTGCCAATTGTGGTGGATCCGACGCACGGGATTGGGGTTCGTGAATTTGTTCCGGCAATGGCTCTGGCAGCGGTCGCTGCGGGCGCGGATTCCATTATGGTGGAGGTTCATAACGCGCCTGAGCAAGCCAAGAGCGATGGCGAACAAGCATTGCTCCCGGCTGACTTTGACGATCTCGTGGCGCGGGTAAGAAGTGTGGCGGTTGCTGTCGGGCGCGAACTCTGAGGAGCCTTTGAGACAATTGTTCACCGCTTTTTGCGTTCTTCTGTACGCCGGATTGAGCGTCGCGGATCAGCGGACCGCGATCGCCGCTTTGGAGCGGGCAACGAACGCGTTCAATCAAGGCAGATTCGAAGAAGCCGCAAAACAGGTAGACGCCGCAGCAAGAGCGGACCCGAAAAAACCCGAAATCCCGAATTTACGCGGAGCGATATTCACCAGGCAGAAGCGTTACGAGGAAGCGGAACAGCAGTTTACTCAGGCACTCGCGTTGGATCCGAAGTTCTACCCCGCCAAACTCAATCTAGCCGAAGTGAAGTTGCTTGATGGAAAATATGCCGAGGCGGCTCAAGAGTACCGGGCGCTCAAGGAGGTCGATCCCGGGTCGGAGATGGTGGATTTCAAACTTGTCCTGTGTGCGCTCCTTGGCGGAGAGCAAACCAAGGCGAGCGGGATGGTGGACCTAATGAAGTTTCCCGGCAAAACGCCGGCCTATTATTATGCCCGCGCCGCGATCGCTTTGAAGCGAGGCGAGAAAGAGGTGGCACAAAAGTATTTTGAAAACGTAAAGAAGTATTATTCGGAAGAACAATGCCGCTATTTTGCTCAATCGCTGAAGGAAATTGATTTAACCTCGCCCACACCCTCTCCGCCAGGGCAGACGCCATAACTGGAACTGAATTCCGAAATCATGCGAACCAAAGAGCGACTTCTTTGCATTATCCAAAGGCTGCTCGAAGTTTATCCGAACGCGCATTGTGAGCTGGATTTCGCGACGCCGTTCCAGTTGTTGGTCGCGACGATTCTTTCAGCTCAATGCACAGATAAAAGAGTCAACATCGTTACCCGGGATCTTTTCCAGAAATATCCGACCGCCGATGAACTTGCCATGGTCAGCCAGGATGAGTTGGAGCTGGCGATCAAAACGACTGGGTTCTATCGCAACAAAGCGAAGAATCTTCGTGCGATGGCGAAGGGTTTGGTCGAAAAGCATCAAGGCGAAGTTCCGCATACGATGGGGGAATTGACGCAACTGGCTGGAGTCGGCCGGAAGACGGCTAACGTGGTTTTGGGAAACGCGTTTTCAATCGCAGAGGGCATCGTCGTGGATACGCACGTGGCTCGATTGGCCAAACGTCTCTCTCTTACGACCACGGATGACCCTGAAAAAATAGAAACGGATCTCATGCGGCTGGTCCTTCAATCGCAGTGGACAATTTTCAGTCACCTGCTGATCTGGCACGGTCGACGCAGATGTTACGCCAGGAATCCGGACTGTACGAACTGCGAAATAGGGTCATTTTGTCCAAGCTACGGGAAATTCGTTAAGAATGCGCGAGGCTCAAAGATGCGCCCTGTTTCACCAAAAAAAGCGATTGCTTAGAGTTGGTCCAGATAAGAAACTCTAAGTTCTTATCTGGACGAATTTTGTATGATCTCAAAATCCCTCGAAGGAAAAATTGGCGTGGTGTTCGGAGTAGCGAACAAACGCAGTATCGCGTGGGCAATCGCCCAGGCTTGGGCGGCTGCGGGCGCGAAGCTAATCTTCAACTATCAGGGGGAGCGATTGAAAGAGAACGTCGAGGACCTTGTTTCAACGTTCGGTTCGGACGTCCCACTTTACCCATGTGATGTGGCCAACGATGCTGAGATCGCCGATTTTTTTCGGTATGTTCGTGAACGGACCGATCGGGTCGATCTCATGCTGCACTCAGTCGCTTTTGCGCCCAAGGAAGCTCTGGAAGGCGATTTTCTGAGCACCTCACGTGAAGCATTCCTCCTGGCGCACAACATCAGCGCTTATTCGCTGGTCGGGCTTGCCAGGGAAGCTGCTCCGCTGATGACGAATGGAGGGAGCATCATTGCGATGACGTACTACGGTTCCACCAAGGTCGTTCCACACTACAATGTCATGGGAGTGGCGAAAGCGAGTCTGGAGGCCGCGACCCGTTATCTCGCGTACGATCTGGGTCCGAGAAAGATCCGAGTCAACTGTATCAGTGCCGGACCCGTGGCAACTTTGGCGGCTCGGGGCATTGCCGGCTTTACTTCCATGCTGAAACATTACCAGGAACATGCGCCGCTTCAGCGGAGTTGCGATCCGGCTGAACTCGGCCAAACCGGCGTTTTCCTGGCCGGCGACGGCGCCACGGCGATCACCGGTCAGGTCATCTACGTCGATGGCGGGTACCAGATCATGGGGATGTAAGATCGCGCATCGGTAGGCGCGTACCCGTGGCGTTCCCGGCTCAAAATGGACCTTTACCTGGAACTTGTTTCTCTTCTCGGCTCCGACGTGACCTCTCAGGACCCGGTCAAGCTCGAAGAAAACAGCCGGGATAAATGGTTTGCCAGCCATCTGCCCGATGTGGTTGTGGCGCCGACTTGCGCGGACCAGGTGTCGCGACTGCTGCGCTTCGCCAATCAGCGGCAGATTCCAGTGACGGCGCGTGGAGCGGGCTACGGGTACGTGGGCGGTTGTGTTCCTGTGCAGGGAGGGATTGCACTTTCATTGGCCAGAATGAACCGGATAAAAGAGATCGCGGTTGCGGACGGCGTGGCCATCGTCGAGCCCGGCGTGATTACGGGCGATCTGCAACGCGAGGTGAGAAATTCCCGGCTTTTTTATCCACCAGATCCGGCGAGCCTGAAAAACAGCTCGATTGGTGGCAACATCGCCACCAACGCAGGTGGCCCTCGCTGCCTGAAATACGGTGTGACCCGGCACTATGTTCTTGGTCTCGAAATCGTGCTCGCCGATGGTACCGTCGTTCGAGTTGGTGGCCGAACTCACAAGAACAAAACCGGATTCGATCTCGTCGGACTCTTCGTCGGATCCGAAGGAATGCTGGGAATCGTCACTGAGGCGACGCTGCGACTGCTGCCTCTTCCTCCCGCCAGAGCTTCCCTCTCGGTGAGCTTCCGCTCCATTGAAGATGCCGCCGCAACAGTCCAGAAGATCTTGTTGGAAGGCTATTTGCCTTCCGCATTGGAGATCGCTGACCGGTTCACACTGGAGGCTGCACGCCGCCATTTCGCGCGTCGGATCGTGCCGGACGGCGAAGCCCATCTCTTGATCGATTTAGATGGGCACGAGGGGCCGGTCCGTTTGCTCGTCGAGACGCTCTCGAGCCTGGTAACTTCGCTGGGTGCTCTTACTCTTGAGACCGCCTTGGGCGAAGAGGCATGTGAAAACCTCTGGGATCTCCGTCGAGGTTTCTCAGAATCCCTAAAGGCGACCGGGCTCATGAAGTTAAATGAAGACGTCACCGTCCCGAGAGGAAAATTGGTCGAGCTGATGCGGTTTGCCAGTAGTCTGCAAGAGCGATATGGATTTCCAATCGCCTGCTTCGGTCACGCCGGGGATGGCAATATCCACGTCAATATCATGGTCGCCGAGCCGGATAGTAAGGGCGTCGGCGAGAAAATGGAGCGGGCGCTGGACGATCTTTTCCGATATGTGATTTCGTCCGGAGGTGCGATCACTGGCGAGCATGGGATCGGTTTGGCGAAAAAGCGTTGGTGGCCTCAAGCAGTTTCGCCCGAGTCAATCGCGTTGCACCAGACTGTCAAGCGCGCTCTGGATCCGGCGGGAATTTTGAATCCAGGGAAATTCCTGTAAACGCTGAGTCGTGCGATTTTAAGGCGGAAAACTTTGACCGCCGACCGTCGAATACCGAACGCATCGTTATGAGAGGGAAGATGTTGACTCCTCGCCGCCATGTTTTTTTCGTGGGGCTCGTTTCGCGGCCGGCGTCTTTCTTGCTATTTCGGGTTCAACCGGTTCGAAAGAGACGATCTCGGGTGCACTCTCAACGGGCTTTGATTCCCACTTCTTGGCCTTCAGTGCGGAAAGCGCTGCGGCTGTTTCCGCCTGCTTCTTGCTGGAACCGTCGCCGGAGCCGAGCTCGGTGCCTTCCCAGATGACCTTAGCGACAAATAGTTTTTGATGTTCGGGACCGGTCTGAGAGACGATTTCATAACTGGGGCTTTTCGGGGAGATTGCTTGCAGAATCTCCTGGAGCTGCCCTTTCGGATTTACCTCCAGCGGCTGATGCGTGAGTCGCTGGATATCCTGTTGCGCTTCATCCAGCACAAATCTCCGCACCACCTCGAGACTACTGTCCAGATACATCGCGCCGACCAAAGCTTCGAATGCGTCTGCCAGAATCGAGGCACGCTGGCGTCCGCCGCTCGCTTCTTCACCACGACCCATCATCAGGTAGGTACCCAGGCCGATATTGATGGAATGAACCTTCAAGCCCTCGCGTGACACGAGTCGTGAACGCAATTTTGTCAGCTGTCCTTCGCTAAAATGCGGAAACAATCGGAAAAGATGTTCCGTAAAAATCAATTGCAAGACAGCGTCACCGAGAAACTCGAGACGCTGATTATCGAAATGATGCCGCTGCGTTTCGTGGCCCAGGCTCGGATGCGTCAGAGCCTCGGCCAACAGAAGCGAATTGCGGAATTTGTAGCCGATTCGTTGTTCTAGGGGGTTCATCAACGAGTTGTCCTGGAGTCCGGTCACAAGCCAGGAGTGTACTATCGCTCAGGCTTCATGCGTGAGTTAGGACGGCCTGGAAAAATTTACCTGCCCGTGTGCCGACGGGACTAACCGACCGGTTGCAGTTTCGTTGCAGGCGCCTCCTTATAGCCAAAGAGGTGTCGGTTCTTGATGACTGCCGCGGCTTTCTCGGGCACCATGTGTTCCCATCCGGGCACTCCAGTCTGGATCTTGTTCAGGACGTCCCGGGAGAATATATCCATCGTTGCTGCGTCATACCCGACAATTGGGGCAATGTAATGATTTTCCAACAGGTGGGCATACAAGTTCCGCAAATGCATTTGGACCTGGACATTGATCGCGTTGACCCATACGTCGACCGCCAGAGGATGCAGAGAGGTGCCGGTTAGAGGAATTGGACACTCCATGGGATTGGCGAGACAATATCGGTCGTAGGCGCTTTTTCGCATCGGGTAAATGTAGAGCTTGATTAGATTCTTAAACAGCCGTCCGAACGATTCGAGGATTCCACCGTCAAGGTTTTCGTAATATTTCTCGTTGAACACTTCGAGCAAATTATTGATGCCCATCGCGACGCCGACCATCTGTTTTGTGTACCGCCGGAAATAAGAGGTCAATCTGTAGAACTCGAGGTAATTGGAAATAAGCACATTGTTTCCGATGGCGGCCAGAGTGTCGACCCGGTCTAGAAAATCTTTGTGGTCGATGTTCCCGGAAGCAAGGAGGTTGTGCATCGTAATCTCCATCAGGACCACCACATCCACCCCTTTGAGGGCAGGTTCCTGGAGAAACTGGGCCAATGCACATCGCATCATATCTTCGTTGACGAGGGTTACCGGGCGAAAACTGCCGCGCTCGACAACGATGGCCTTTCGATGAAGAACTTCCGATGGCTGCAGAACTTCACCCTTGGGACTGAACATGACGGCGTTGGTGAGTCCGTATTCGACCAGCTTCAGGCTCATCAGACGGTTGTCGACGTTGGCAAAAAGAGCTCCGCTGAAATTGATCATATCGACTTCGATCCGGTCGACCCCCAGGTTGTCGGCCAGCGATTGGATGAATCGGTCCTGATCGTCGATATAATAAAATGCGCCATAGACCAGGTTCACGCCGATGATGCCGAGAGCCTGTTGTTGCAGGATGTTCTCCTTGTCCAGCATTCTCACGTGGAGAATAACATCGCTCGGCGCCGAATTCGGTGTGGCTTCGAACCTGACTCCCATCCAGCCGTGTGCCTCATTTGTGCCCTTGAAGCTTTTGGCAGTTACGGTATCGGAAAAGACGAAGAATTCACTCCGGTCCCCTCGCGCTTCCCGTAACCGTTCGAGAAGCAGATTGTACTCGTGGTCCAGCATGAGTCCCAGCCGTTCCTTTGAGACATATCTCGCCGTCTTGCCGTAGATCTCATCACTAAACTTCATGTCATAGGCAGAGATCGACTTTGCCACCGTACCGGCTGCACCACCTGCTTGGAAGAAGTGTCGAGCAACTTCTTGACCGGCGCCGATCTCTGCGAACGTGCCGTACTTTGCCTGGTCGAGATTAATCGTCAGGGCTTTCCGATTGGTCGTTAAGAGTTCAGATGATTCCATGGCTCGTTGGAGAGTACCTTAACCCACTAAGCTGATAAAGAACAAGTCCCGGGAGGACGCACTCTTGCATCGCCCTTCTGTTTGAATTTTCCCCGGATAATCGATATAAACGTTTTCCGTGCCTGCTTTTCCTGTCTCAGAGAAAAAAGCGAAAGCCTTGCGCGAACGGTTGACAGCCCTGCGTTGTTCGGAAGGAGACATTGAGGAGACTTTTTTTCGAAGGTCCGGAGTCGAATTGCGGCATCGGCCCAGTGGGATCCGAATACGCTGCGCTGAGCGGCGCTGTCAGTCTCTGAACCGGTTTCTCGCGCGCCGATTGCTGGCCGATGAATTGGAGGCGCGTCTCCAAGGCAAAACCCGGCACATCGTTAAAGCACAGAAAATCAGGGAGTTGAAAGGCAGAACCAACCGACGGGGCATTGCGGAACGCCTCTCCCAATTCGCGTTGCGACCTCTGACTTTGCCCGGTCAGCAACCGGCGCCGAAGGAACTCGGTAAGTTGTTGAGTCAACTCGAGAAGATAAAAAAAGAAGAAGCCCGTTAGTCTGCGTCTCTCACGAATCGTTAGAGATTTGTGAGAGATGCAGGGTTTTCGCGTGAAAATGAGGGCTAGAGGATTGCCCCCTTCAACGTTTGTGCCTGCTTAAGCGTCGGCGAAAGCTTTGAGACTTTTTGTCGCATCACTTTGCCTGCCTTGAACTTTACTGTTGCTCTTGGCGGGATCTTAAAGCTGCTTCCGGGTTGATTCGGGTTCCGGCCAACTCGTTCTTTCGTGAGTCGCACTTCGAATATCCCAAAATTCCGCAGCTCGACATCTTCGCCGCGCGCCAAATTATCTGTAATCAAATCGAGCGTTCGCTGGACTACTTCAAACACTTGATGTTGAACCAGACCGGTATCGTTACTGATCTTTACAACAATGTCCCGCTTTGTCAGGTTAGCCATTGCGAATCCTTTCACAGGTTCGATTTTTTATGGCACTTCCGGTGGCCCTCTGCCGTCAACGTCGTTGCTGCAAACGCCCGACGCTGAGCCTTTTCCGAACTATCGGCGAGAATGCAAATGAGGCAAGGATTTAATGGATGATATGTCCTGCATTGCTCAAAAATCCTTCGAAATCTCATTTGTATTCTCACCGAGCACCTCAGCCGATGTTCGGAAATGCATTTTGGCAATCGCGCGCAAAGTCTCACGACCTTCCTTTTCCACCACCGCTCGGGCAGCGGTCTTTACGGCTGCCGAAACGCCCTTTGGAAGGGCAATTCCCAGCGTTTTGCCGCGGGCGTCCATCCAGCGCACAAATTTGTCCCGGGCAAGGATGGACGCCGCTGCCACGGCGATATCCGATTCTGCCTTGGTTTGCTGATCAATCTGGATCTCTCTTGCTTGTTTTAAGAGGGCACGTTGGATCACTCGTTCGTTGGCGAATTTATCCGAAAGCGATCTTTTACAGTCTGGTTTTTGCAACAGCAAGTTCTCGATTACCCGAGCGTGTCCCCAAGCCAGCAAATCATTCAGATTCGCGAATTTTTCGTAAAGCAGATTGTATTTTTCAGGACCGATAAGGACGATATTTGCCGCCAAACCAGGCGTATGATCGATTTCATCGGCGAGTTGTCGGATTCTGTTGTCCGAGCCGATTTTTTTGCTGTCTGTTACTCCGAGGGTAAGGAGTCGGCGCGCGATCTCGCGATCGACGTAAACGCCGGCGATGACCAGCGGACCGAAGAAGTCTCCCTTCCCGCTCTCGTCGATCCCGAAATGCGGTTCGAACATCGCGGGATTGAGCACCTCCTCGTAGCCGACCCGCGCCTCTTTCAAGATTTCAGGCTCCAGATAGAACCGGACAAAATCTTCCGTCTCTTTGCCTTGGATGACGACCTTTGGTCCCTTCTCATACACGGCGACGGACAGTTTTGCTTTTTGGGCGAAAAAGATTGTGTAGGGTCGATCGACGAATTCGAATCCTTTATCCTTCAACAGTTTTCTGAGCGCTTCTGCCTGGAGAGGTTGGATTGCAATCGTGTATGAGTTCACCGGTAGGTAGGATGAAACAGATTTTCTGCAAAATCACGGAGTTTCGTGCTGAACTAAGCGCCTGGTTTGAACATCACGGCCGCCAGTTGCCGTGGCGCGCAACCAGCGATCCGTATGCGATCCTGGTGTCGGAAGTGATGCTCCAGCAGACCCAGGTCGCGACCGTCATCAACTATTATCAACGGTGGTTTGAGCGGTTCCCAACATTACGCGACTTGGCGTTTGCCGATGAATCCGAGGTACTTCACGCCTGGCAAGGACTTGGGTACTACAGACGGGCTCGAAATCTGCAAAAATGCGCAAAGATCATTGTGAACGAGTGGAATGAACAATTTCCGTCTTCCGTAGACGACCTGCTGAAGCTTCCCGGCATCGGAAGGTACACCGCCGGCGCGATTGCAAGTTTTGCCTTCGATCTCCCGGCTCCGATCGTGGACGCAAACATCGAAAGAGCCTTGAGCCGCCTGCTGGATCTGCGGGAACCGGTGGACCAACCGCGGGGAGCTCGGATCATCTGGGATTTTGCGTCGCAATATGT
>Ga0210396_10002646_pt1 | contig 18157 bp, 13 predicted proteins | sample IncBWH17OmetaG_FD_155466 | JGI IMG/M metagenome (GOLD analysis project Ga0210396, IMG submission 155466) | Forest soil microbial communities from Barre Woods Harvard Forest LTER site, Petersham, Massachusetts, United States - Inc-BW-H-17-O ... | reverse complement strand
TCGGTGTATCTCTGTTTATTGAACCGGGAGCCCCCAAAAGCTCCGGCGATTCCGCTGCCGATTTTCGTCAGGATGTGGAGAGGGTTGGCAACCAGGACCGTTCCAATCGCCGCGCCCAGAATGATAATCAATTCCGCGGGTTGCATCAGAACCTTCAAATTGCCGTGTTCCATCAAGTAGCCGGCGACCACGGCGCCAAAGACCACCACGATTCCAATGATAGAAAACATTGCTGTCCGAACCTCCGGATTGTTCCTGGCCTGTCAGGAGAGAACCGTGACGCGATTCCCGCCGTTCTCAATGCTTTCTTTCAGAGAAGCGTCCGCCCGGGCGATGAGCGACTCGAGATCGTCCCCGGGCCGGCAGCCAGCGCCGCCTACAGGACTCGTGACGGAAAACTTGTCGCCCCACCATTCGATTTCCGACCGGGCAATCGTTTTTCTGACGCGTTCACCCACCAGAAATACTTCCGCTTCCCGGCATTCCGACAAGATGGCGAGAAATTGATGTTCGCCCCAGCATCCGACAAGATCTTTCGGGCGCACGCAATTTTCCACCGACTGCGCAATAATGCGCAGAATCGTGCGCACCGCGCCTGGACCTCGGCTGGCACGGAATTGATCCAGGCGGTCGACTTGGACCAGGAGTATTCCGAACGGAATATTAAGTTCGGCGAAGTTCGTCAGGCTTTCGCGAAGTTTTGTTTCCATGTAACTCTTCGCCGCCACCCCGGTTACCACGTCCAGGCAGCCGATATCGGCAAATGCAGCCTGCCTTCGACTCCAATCCGAGGCCGAACGATTCTTTTCAAAACTTTCTGCCGCCCCAACGACCATGCCGCGGCTATTGCGTATGGGCATGGTCCGAAGAACGATGGGAACGCGGTACCCGTCCTTGTGGAGGATGGAGAGATCCAAAATCGAGGACTTACCGTCGCGAAAAACGAGATTGATGGGATCCTCTGGATCCGAATCGAGATCTTTGGCCTCGTCCAAAGTGGTCAACAAGTGGTCGCGCAGAAAGCGGCCAACTACGTCCTGCCGCAGATAGCCGGTAATCTGTTCCGCGCCCTCATTCCAAAAGCGGATTCGGCGGTTCCGGTCTACGATGTAAACACCTGTTTGGAGGCCATCGAGGACGGTTTGATAGATTTCCGGATCGTTTAGTTCGGGCATACAATGACTCCGGCGGGTGCGGGCTTTACTTGAAGCCCGCCGGATTAAAGGAATCATCGGTCAAAACGGGAACAAGTTTAGGCGGTCTTCGTGGCCGTTTCCGGTTCGCGAGGTCGATTCCATTTTGCTTTTTCTTCCGGCTCGTCCCACAGGCGAAACCCTCCCGTGAAGGCCGTCGAATTGTCGCCCAAACGGCAGCCGGGCGGCAATGTCTTCAGCAGCTTTGCATTCCCGCCGCCAAGAACCACGTAATCCGCCTCGAGCGCATTCTTGAGTTGTTCCGCAACACGCGCCACGTAGCGGCGCCATTTCTTTTTTCCCAGGCGTTTCAATCCACGAATGCCCAGGTAATCTTCGTAGGTTCGCCCTTTTTTGTAGGGAAGATGGGCTACCTCCATCGGATCGAGGATGCCGTCCACGATCATGGCGGAGCCCAGGCCGGTGCCCAGACCTAGGAAAAGCATCCCGCCCCCTCGATAGATGCCCAGCGCCTGCATGGCGGCGTCATTCACAACCTTCACAGGGCGCCCGAACGCTTTGCCGAAATCGAATCCGACCCAGCCGCTCGCGAGATTGTGCGGCTCACCCACCGGATGGCCGTGGACCACGGGGCCGGGATATCCGATGGAAATGACGGAATAGTCCCAATCTTTGGTTGCCTCTCGAACTTGCTTCACCATTTTTTTTGCTGTCATCTTTAGTCCGGAGGGAATCTTGACCGATTCCTTTCGACCCGTGGCCAGGACTTTTACATTCGTTCCCCCCACGTCGATGACCAAAATATTTTTTCGGGGCTTCTGCATGGCTGCTCCTTGACGATAGAGTACGATGAGTCGATCTCCATTGCCCATGCACAAGGGCAGGCTCTGAGAGCGCGCATGGCGACTTGGATTCAACCAGTTCTGTAGCGCCCGCCTTCAGGCGGGCATCCGTTTTCATTCAGCATGTCCGCATGAAGGCGGGCGCTACAGAACCAAGATTGATTTACAACACACGCTCTCTCATGCGCCACCCTTTTTTCTTTCCAGTTCGGCCCAGCGTTCGTACAGCCGATCCAGGGCGTTCTGCGCCTCATCCATATCGATGCAGGCCGCCTTCAGGCGTGGCGGATCGCCGGTAACCTCGGGATCTTCCAGGGCGGCGCGGCTGGCCTCGAGATTTTTGTCCGCCTGGGCGATGCGCTCTTCGATAGTTTCGAGCTCGCGGACTTCCAGATACGAAAGTTTCTTCTTCGTGATTACGGCCTGCGTTTCTCCTTCCGCCGGCGAACGTTTGTTCCCGCTGGAGACGTTCGTGGTTCCCTTCAGCTGCGCTCGTTGCCAGATATCCCACTGCGAATAGTCGGCAAAGCGCTCCGCGCCTCCCAGGCCGTCCAGGCCCAGCACGACCGTCGAGACGCGATCGAGCATGAAGCGGTCGTGCGTGACCAGCACCAGCGCGCCACCATATTCCAGAAGGCTTTCCTCCAGAATTTCAAGCGTGGGAATGTCCAGATCGTTGGTCGGTTCGTCGAGCAGCAAAACGTCAGCCGGTTGCAGCATGAGCTGCGCGATCAGCACCCGCGCGCGCTCGCCTCCGGAGAGTTTGCCGACGGGCTGGCTCAAATGTTCGGGATCGAAAAGAAATTTCGCGGCCCAGGCGGCGACGTGAATCACGCGCTCCTGATAAATCACCGAATCGCTGTCCGGGGCGAGCGCGCGGCGCAAACTGATATCCGGATCGAGCTCGCGATTCTGATCGAAATACACGATTCGCAATGATTCGGCCCTGCGAATTTCTCCGCGTGTGGGTTCGAGGTCGCCGCGCAGTAGACGAAGCAAAGTGGTCTTGCCGCTGCCGTTCGGCCCCACCAGTCCCACTCGCATTTTTGAAGTCACTGTGAAATGGATTCCCGCAAATAAGGTGCGGCCGCCAAGGCCATAGGTGGTGTCGTCAAGCGTGATCAGGCGCTTGGTCTTGCGGTCCGTCCCGAAAAAATCAATTTTGGCGGAGGCAGAGCGGGTTCTGGCATTCAGATCCGCCAATTCGCCGATTAATTCTTTGGCGGTATCAATACGCGCTTTCGATTTTGTCGTTCTGGCCTTGGGTCCGCGGCGCAGCCACTCGATTTCCGTGTGCACCAGGTTTTCGAGCGCTTCCTGCCTTTTGCGCTGGGCATGAAGATAGATCTCTTTCGCTTCCAGAAACGTGCTGTAGTTTCCGTTAACGCGGAGAAAACCGTTCTCGTACGAGCGCGCCAGTTCGACCACAGCGGTGGCCACGTTTTCCAGAAAGTAGCGGTCGTGGCTGACCACCACGCAGGCGAACGGCGCGTTCTGCAGAAGCGTTTCCAGCCACTGAATTCCGGCCAGGTCCAGGTGATTGGTGGGCTCGTCGAGCAGCAGAACTTCGGGCGCTTGCACCAGTCCTTCGACGATCGCCAATCGCTTGCGCCAGCCTCCGGACAGCGCCGTCGTGGGCGCATCCAAGTCTGTGAAGCCGGCGCGGCCCAGGGGTTCCGCGATGCGCGACGCCCGCTCTTTCTCCGGCACTTCCGCGCGGTCCAGAGCCGCTGCGATCACCGACCGCACCGTTGCACCCTGCGCAAATTCCGAATTCTGCGCGACGCTGCTGAGCCGCGTGCGCTTGCGAATGGCCACTTCGCCGGTATCCGGCACGACGCGGCCATACAAAATTTCGAGCAAGGTTGATTTGCCCGAACCGTTCGGGCCAATCAGGCCAATCCGCTCGCCTTCGGAAACCGTGAACGAAATATTCTGGAAGAGCGGTTCGGCGCCGTATCTTTTGGAAAGCCCTTGTGCAGCGATGATCGGAGGCAAATGACTCGGTTTTCTCCCGCAGGCAGTTTAGCGTGAACATGCGGCAGGCGCAAAACCAGTATCGCAGGCTTTAGCCTGTGGGTTTTGGTTTTGGCCCTTGAAAGCACAAACCCCCGCAGGCTGAAGCCCGCGCCACTAAAACCACCCGCTACGATACGCAACCCACCAACTCACCCAAGCCAGCGGGATGGTCGCGCCCAATGCCCACCAGAACGGCAGGGCCAGATCGGCAACGATGCCCAGTACACCAAACGTGGTCCAAAAAACCTTTCGCTGCATATCATCATTGTAAACCGGATGAAGATGCCGAAAATAATTCCGCGCCAAATAAGCAACATCCGCAGAAAATAGGCGGGGAGCTTCCAGTTTCAGTAGCACAGGCACTCTTGCTTGTGCGCTTTTGTAGGCTGCAAAAATGCGTCATGCGGGCCACCGACAATCGCAAATACCGCACAGTCAAGAGTGCCTCTGCTACTCGAGTCCACCCGCGACAGCGAAGCCACGATCTACGATCAGCCCGACACTGCCCGGCAAGCCCTATTTGCCGGGCGGCGTTTGCGTCTTGTCCACGACTTTTTCCTGAAATTCCTTCATTTCGGAATAGGCGCAGAGCGTCTCACCCATGGGAGCGGTAGTGAGCCTCAACACTTTCGTATTCGAGAAATTTTTGGTGTAGGCCTTTGGGTCGTCAATCGTGACGGAAAGTTCCAGCCGGTCGTGGTCCAGCCTGCGGAAGCGCTCGATGACGTGGAGTGCCTCGCTGTGGGGATGCCCTGTTTGATCCAGCCAGGTTTTGTCGTTGAAGCCGATCGTGTCGATGATGAAAGTGTCGCCCTCGTACTTTCCGATCGAATCGCCCATCCAAGAGTTATCCGGATCCTTGGGGTGCTCGCGATCCAAGTCGATTTCGCGCCAGACCTTGGTGTACTCGTACAGGATGTAGACCGCCTTGGGCGTTTGAATGAATTTCATTTCCCAGGGATACATGTAAATGCGCGGCACGCCGGGGGGATCGCAAAACCTCTGTACAGGGTCGTTGGTATTGTCGAATGTTTGCAGGGCGCCGAACGGAGGTCTCACGTCCTTAAATTTCTCCGCCGCCCAGGGCGTCATGGGAGCCTGTTCGGGATGTTTGGCAAATGGGTCCGAGGAATCCCATGTATTTACCCTTGTTCCTTCGGCGCCTTTGAAATCTGCGTCCCAGGTGCCGGAGAGGTCCGGTATCCCGCCGGCCATCAGGCCTGGCTGTCGAGGCTTTGCCTCGGCCGAACTAGGGGCGGTTTGGGCCGGCAAGTTGGAAGAGAACGCCAGCGCCGCCGCGAGCGCCGCCGTCGAAATCCCTACGCGAATTGGCATCTTCTTTGTCCTCCGCGCGAACAGGCTCAGTCACTCGGACCGGCCAGGAAGCGCCTGGCCGTTGACGACCGTCTTGAGAATAAACGTGATGGTGCTCGTAATTCCCACGGGCGCGCCATTTCGCGAGGGATGAGTCTCAATGACGATGTCGTCTCCGGCCTTCATCGAATTTTTGCTCCATCCGGCGCGCACCATGTGAACCGGGGCGGCGAATTCGATGGTCCAATGCTGCATCTCCCCCCCTTCATTTTTGGCGTCCACATAAACGACCACGTGGGGATTGCTCCAATCGAATTTTGCCACCGTCCCATGCAGCGTGATCGTTTTGGTCATGTCATACCCCGCCACACCGTGGTGCGCCGCCACGGAGGCGGCCAACACCGCGAGGCTCCCCGTCATGGCCACGACGACGAGCAGTTTGCTCTTCACGAAACACCTCCCACCGGTTGCCTGCTTAAGCATTTGAAAGTCGAATGATGGCGGCCATCATATCAGGAGAGGCGCATTTTAGAAATATTCCGGCTGAGGGATCAATCACAGCAGCATTCGGACGTGAGGTTCCTGGTGACAGATTTTTTCAGATTAGCCCAGGCGAAGGGACATCCTAGGTCGTGGGCTACGGATTCACTCACGATGTATCTTTGAAGAGGCCGGGGCGGACCTGACCGGCGGCGCTGGGTCTCCCGGCATGGTTTGGGAATAAGAACCGCTCCACATTTTTTCGCCCCAATCAAACAGGAACTCGCCTGCCGGGCTCGTGGAAATGTATGTGAAAATTCCAATCGAGAATAGAAACGCCAGAACGATGGTCAGCCCGACTGCGGCAATGGGGTGTTTTATTGCAACAGGCCGCGGCACAGCAATGGCGGTTGCATCCGTGGCGGAACTCGCCTCCAGCGGAAACATCGAGAATTTATTGGACGGCGCGCTGTAGACAGCAGGTTTCAAATTGTAGAGGAGTGGGCGTCCTGTCGCCAAGACGGGCGCCGAATCGGATTGGCAAGCGGTCACGACCTTGGGCTCCATCGCCGGTTGAACGGCCGGAATTTCATGGATCGTTGTTTTCGCTCTCGCTCTCGACTTCGCTCCCACATTTATTTTCAGCCTTGGCCCCATCCTCGCTTTCACCCTCGCGCTCGCCCTCGCTCTCACGCCCGCATTCACATGCGCTTTCGCTTTATTGGTCCAGAGAAGGATCAGTTCGTGAATCATGCCCGCCAATTGAACGAATTGCTGCACTGCCATGGCAGGCGCTTCTACTTCGGAATTCAGCTGCGGCGGAAACATGGAGAGCTTATAGAATGGCGCGCTGTAGATGGGAGGCTTCAAATTGTAAAGAAGCGGATGTCCGGTCTTCGTGACTTGCGCGAATTCGATTTTGCTGGCGGGGGCGGCCAGGACTTGCGCTTCGATCGCCGGCGGAGCGTTCGGAATATCGGAAGCGCTCGCTTTCGCATTCGCGCTCGCTTTCGCACGCACTTTCGCACTGGTACTCGATTGACCGGCCCAGGCGCGGATTTGTTCACGGACCTCGTCAGGCAATTGCGTGAATCGCAAGCCGCCGACTTTTCCTGTCTCGTCGGCCCATGCCAGTTCGCCGACGGCTCTTATCCTGGCGGCCGAATCGATGGCGAAGCGCAAATGAATCGGCCCATCCGCTTGCACGGCAGCGATCGCGCGAAAGCCCAAGCCTCCCTCGGAGATATCCACTACTACCCCGCCGTTATTGAACGGCAGGCTGAGATAAGCGAGATGCTCCGGCATCTTTCGTAAGCTGAGGCGGCGTTCGTGCGGCATCATCGGGTTGTGGCGTCAGGGTTTTGAGGTGCCGATAACATGTGGAGTGTCCGCGAACTCGCGCAGTCCTGACGCTCTTGCGCGAAGCGAACAAGTTGCAAATCAAGGGCCGTGCTCACAGCGGAGCAAGCCTAAACCACACTGAAATATCCTTGCTGTTTCACTGAGGTTCAACTGAAGTCAGAAGGAGGTAATTTTTTCTTTATTCGTATCGGTTCCCGGCATTTCGCGTCCCGGAACGGGGTTTTGTTGCCCGGCACTGAGATTACTTTCCAACTTGTATCTAGGACCCAAAATCAAGACCAATAGCCCGAAGACCCTGTTTGGGAACTCAGTTTGGGAAGAGTGTAGCGCCCGCCTTCAGGCGGGCATCTTAGATTCAAACCCAAGCCCGGGCGCCACATAAACCGGAACCGGTTTATCGCGCAGCCTCTGAAGCGTGTTTTGCGTGAATCAGGTTGCCGATCGCATGTCACTCGAGGCGCCGCCCGCGGCCGGTATGTAGCACTTCATCGTGTAATCCATCACCATGCGGTTGGCGTTGAATCTCCAGCCGAGTGTCCTGATCGTGCGCTTCATGCGTTTGATCCAGCCGCGCGGCAAGCCATCGCGATCGCGCTGGTAGAAAAGAGGAATGACTTCCTCGCGCAGCGCGCGGTACAGGTTCTCCCCATCGCGTTGATCGTGAACTTCCATATTCGTATGCGTCCGCCCGGTCCCGATCGCGAAGCCGTTCAGTCCGTCGTACGCTTCCGCCCACCAGCCATCCAGAACGGAAAGGTTGAGGCCGCCGTTCAAGACCACTTTCTGGCCGCTGGTGCCGGAGGCTTCGAGCGGCCGGCGCGGATTGTTGAGCCACACGTCGACACCCTGCACCAGATGGCGGCCCACGTTGATGTCATAGTCTTCGACGAACACGAATTTATTCGCAAAGCGTTTGTTGCGCATCAGCTCCGCAATCTGCTGCAAAACCTGCTTGCCGGGAATATCCAGGGGGTGGGCCTTCCCCGCGAAAACAAACTGCACGGGACGCTTGGGATCATTCACCATCGAAGCCAGCATTTCGATGTCGGCCAGGATCAGATTGGCCCTCTTGTAGGTGGCAAACCGGCGGGCAAATCCGATGGTCAGCGCGTCAGGGCTCAAAACTTTGCCCAGGGCTTGCAATGTCTTCGGCGATTCACCTCGCCGTTCGGCCTGCTCCGCCGCGCGCAGCCGGGAAAATTCAATCAGGCGGGTTTTCAAGCTGAGGTGCGTTTCCCAGAGCTCCGCGTCATCCACGTTTTCGATGCCTTCCCAGATCTGCGGCTCGCCGCTGTGCTCGGCCCAGCCGGGCCCGAGGTGGCGGTCATAGAGTCGGAACATCTGCGGGGCCAGCCAGGTTGGAACATGTACTCCATTGGTTATATGACATATCGGTACTTCTTCTTCCGTGCTTCCCGGAAACAGCGAGGTCCACATCGCGCGAGACACTTCCCCGTGCAACGCCGAAACCGCATTGGCCCGCCGCGCCATCTTCAGGCCCAGCACAGTCATGCAGAATTTTTCATGGGCGTTGTCCGGATTCTCGCGCCCCAGCGACATCAGCCAGTCGTGGGAAAGCCCCAGCGAATCCCGCAGGGGTCCCAAATGCTCCTCGATCAGCCCCGCGTCGAAGCGGTCATGGCCGGCGGGAACCGGCGTGTGGGTTGTGAACACCACTTCGCGGGAGACGCGCGGGACAGCGCGATTGAAATCCAGTCCTTCTTCCTCCATTCGGCTGCGAATCGCTTCAAGGAGGGCAAATCCGCTGTGCCCTTCGTTCAGGTGCAGCACGCTGGGCGTAATGCCCATCGCCTTCAGCGCGCGGAAGCCGCCGACGCCCAGCAGCAGTTCCTGGCGAATCCGAAAACGGTCATCGCCTCCGTAGAGGCGCGCGGTGAGTTCCCGGTCTTCTGGCGCGTTTCCATCGACATTGGAATCGAGCAAAAGCAAGGCGCAGCGCCCGACCTTCAGGCGCCAAACCTTGGATCGGATCGCGCCGCTGCGCGTCTCGATTTGCACTGTGACCGGCTCGCCCTTGATCCCAATCGCCGGCTCCATCGGCATTTGGCTGACGTCGGTCTGGAAATATTCTTCCTGCTGCCAGCCGTTCTTGTCCAAACGTTGCCGGAAATAACCCTGCCCGTAAAACAAGCCAATGCCTACCAGCGGAAGCCCCAGGTCAGAGGCGCTCTTGATGTGGTCCCCGGCAAGGACTCCGAGGCCGCCGGAATAAACGGGCAGAGATTCGTGCAGGCCGAATTCGGCAGAGAAATAGGCTACCGGGCGCGGCCGTAAAATGCCGGCGTGCCGCGCGCCCCAGGTATGGTCCGCGTCGAGATATTCGCGCTTGCGGCGAAAGGCGTAATTGACGCGGCTATGCAGGACCAGTTCCTGGGCGCGGCGCTCCACTGCCGCCAGCGGAATTTCCGAAAGCAGGGCGATGGGATTGTGATTGAGCTGCTTCCAACGGTGCGGGTCCAGATCGTGGAACAAGCTCGTGGAATCGTTATCCCAGCTCCACCAAAGGTTGCGCGCCAGGGACCACAGGCGCTCCTGCAGAGGAGCGACGAAGCGGTCCAGCGTACGCGCTTCGCTCACGACCGGAGCAAGCTGCGCCGCAGCCTCGGAAAGCATCTTGATTTCCTGGTCGTTAAAGACGCGCGCTTCTATCGTTTGCACCACCAGAACGCCTTGCAATACTCCGCCGTCGATGAGCGGGACTCCGAGAAAGGACTGGTAAGCTTCCTCGCCCGCCTCGCTGAAATATTTGAAGCGAGGATGATTCTTGACCCGATCGACGGCCACCGGTTGCACCTGTTCGGCCACTAGCCCCGCGAGCCCTTCGTGCAACGCCATTCGCAACGTGCCGATGCATTGCGGGCGCAGACCGACCGTGGCAGCGAGGATGAGATTGGTGCGGTCCGGCTCCAGCAGGTAGGCGGAGCAAACTTCCGTCTGGAATCGCTTGGCGATCAGGGCCACAACGTTCATCAGCGTTTCCGCGGGCTTGCCGCCCTCGGCAGCAAGATTGCCGATTTCTTCCAGTGTCAAAACATAGCTGGAGCGTATTAGTTCTGAGGTCTGCATCGCGGCCGGAAATTCTTCTTCGTTCCGCTGCGGCCCCACACTCGGTTGCGCCATCAGGATCCCCTTAATTCACATCGGCTTTCCGTTCGCAAATATTTAGGATCTACTGTCACTCTCGTCCCAGGGAAAGTCCAATCGACAATATCTATCCGCGATATAGCAAATGGTTGGAATCAGGCGACTCGCCCTGGGATTCCTTCCCGGCCCAAAGCCGGCCCCGGAATGCCATAATCGTTCGCGGCAAGCAGGGCCGTATTGGCCTCTCCATCATGATCAATAGATTTGACGCGGTAATTTTGGGCGGGGGAGCCGCCGGATTGATGTGCGCGATCGAGGCAGGCAAACGCGGCCGGCGTGTGGCAGTTCTGGAACGTGCCAATCGCGCGGGCAAGAAAATCCTCATCTCCGGCGGAGGCCGCTGCAATTTCACCAACCTGTATTGCCGGCCGGAACACTTCCATTCCGCAAATCCGGATTTCGCGAAATCCGCTCTGGCCCGCTACGAACCTTCCGACTTCATCGCGCTGGTTGAAAAACATGGCATTGGCTATCACGAGAAGACGCTCGGCCAGCTTTTCTGCGACCGTTCCTCGCAAGATATCCTGGAAATGCTGGAAACCGAATGCCGCGCAGCGGGAGTACAAATTATTCTGAACAGCGACATTCAGGAGTTCCGCCGCGCCGATGAATATATCGTACGCGCTACGTCCGGTGAATTTCAGGCGCCGGTCCTGGTCGTAGCGACGGGAGGACTTTCGATCCCAAAGCTGGGAGCGACTTCGCTGGGGTATGACATCGCACGCCATTTCGGCCTGCGGATCCGTGAAACGAGGCCCGCGCTCGTCCCGCTGGTGCTGGGGACAAAAGACCGCTCGCAATATTGCGATTTGGCGGGAGTCTCCGCGGAAGTCGAAGTTTCCACGGACCACTCCTCCTTCCGCGAGAAAATGTTGATCACGCACCGGGGATTGAGCGGACCCGCCATCCTCCAGATTTCCGCGTTCTGGCGGGAACACTCTTCCATACGCATCGACCTGGCCCCCGGCCGTGATGTCACCCATGCCATTCGCGAAGCCAAAGAAAGAAACCTGGCCACAGCGCGGGCTGCTCTCCAGGGAATTCTCCCGAAACGTTTTGCTACTCGTTGGCTGGAATTGCATTCGCCGCGCTCTTGGACGAACCGGGCACTCGAAGCGCTGGAGGGTCAATTACATGAATGGGTTATAGACCCTGCAGGCACCGAAGGCTTTGAAAAAGCCGAAGTCACCGCAGGCGGCGTGGACACCGAAGAGTTATCGAGCAAGACCATGGAATCCCGGCGCGTGCCCGGATTATTTTTCATCGGCGAAGTGGTTGACGTCACCGGCCACCTCGGCGGTTTCAATTTCCAATGGGCCTGGGCCTCAGGCGCCGCCGCAGGCCGCGCGCTGTAAGTAGCGCAGGCTTCAGCCTGTGGGGGTTGACATTTGCAAACAAGAAATAAGCCCCACAGACTGAAGCCTGCGCTACTCACCCCCGTGAGCTAACCCACTGCCAAGTAATCCGTCTTATAGATTGAGCACAAACCTGGCATCGCTAAGCCGGGGATATGGACTTTCGGATTGCGGATAAGGAGAACCCATGCATTTGCAGATGTTTACGAGGAAATCGAAAATTCTAGCCGGGGCCATGGTTCTATTGCTGGGGATGGCCGGATGGGGAGTGGCCCGCGCCAGCCAGAAATTTTTTACCCCCGGCGTGCATATTTCCATGAATCTGGCCGACCCGGCCGAAGGGCCCAGCAGAACCGGGTTTGCACCGGTGGTGAAAGCGGTATTGCCCGACGTCGTTAATATTTCCACGTCTAAGGTGGTCAAGGCATCTGCACAGAACCAGTTTGATATGCCGGATGAAATGCCTCCGTTTTTTCAGCAGTTTTTTGGACAACAGTTCGGTCCCAATCGGCAGTTCGGACCGAACTCAGATAATCGCCCGATGAAGCCGCGCGATCAGCGCGAAGACAGTCTCGGGTCCGGCGTCATTGTCAGCCCCGACGGCTACATTTTGACGAATAACCACGTCATCGACGGCGCCACTGACGTACGCGTCACGTTTGCCGACAAGCGCCAGCTAAAAGCCACGGTCGTGGGCGCAGATCCCAAGACCGACATCGCCGTGTTGAAAGTTGAAGGCAGCGGATTCCCTGCCATTACCATCGGTGACTCCTCCAAGGTGCAAGTGGGCGACTACGCCCTTGCAGTCGGTGATCCCTTCGGCGTCGGCCAGACCGTCACCATGGGAATCATCAGCGCCTTGAACCGTGGAAATCTGGGCATCGAAGACTACGAAGATTTTATCCAGACCGATGCGCCAATCAATCCGGGCAATTCCGGCGGCGCGCTGGTGAACGATCGCGGCGAACTGGTCGGAATTAACACTGCCATCCTTTCGCACGGATCGGGCGGGAACGAGGGCATCGGGTTTGCCATCCCCATCAATATGGCCCGCAACGTGATGAGTCAAATTCTCGACCACGGCAAGGTCAATCGCGCCTACCTCGGCATCATGGTGCAGGACATTACGCCGGGAATTTCCAAGGCCATGAACTTGAAAGATATGAAGGGCGTTCTGGTAGGCGATGTCAGCCCCAATGGTCCGGCTTCGAGAAGCGGCGTCCAGAGAGGCGATGTGATTCTGGAAGTCAATGGAAAGCCGATGGAAGACAGCCGCGAATTGCGGAATTCCATCTCCATGATGAATCCCGACTCCACCGTGAAACTGAAACTGTTGCGCAATGGAAATCCCAGCGATGTGTCCGTCAAGCTTGGCGATCTGCCCTCGGATAAGGAACAGGCCAAAACCGAGGAAGGATCGTCCGACAAGGCGCTGGACGGAGTGACCGTGGACAATCTCGATGCGCAATCGGTGAGACAGCTGGGATTGCCTGCGGCAACCACCGGAGTGGTCGTCACAGACATCAGCCCGTCGAGCCCGCTGGCGTCGGCTGGTTTGCGGCGCGGCGACGTCATCCAGGAAGTCAATCATCAACCGGTAAGAAACGTCACGCAATTCGAGGAAGCGATCCACAAGGCCGGCAACAATCCGTTGCTCCTGGTAAACCGGCAAGGCTCGACGCTTTTCCTTGCCGAGTAACCAGAGCCCGTGCTAACTCCGTCGGAACCCTCCCCGATGGCTGGTCAAGAGCCCCGCGACAACTCGTCGCGGGGCTCTTGCTTTTTCTCTCCCGGCCAGTAGCGCAGGCTTCAGCCTGTGGGTTTCCGTTCTTGCAAAAACCAAACCCCACAGGCTGAAGCCTGCGCTACCAAGAAGCCCCCGCCTCGAAAAAATTTGCGTATACTTACTGAGCCAATCACATGCGCATTCACTTGATACGAACCCTCTACGCGCTGCTTATGCTCCTCCCTGTAGCTTATGGTTACGACTATGCTTCCGTCCGCCACCGCGCCAATGCGCAAAAGCCGGGCGATCCATTCGATGTGGTCACCTATCCTCACCTTCTGGCGATTCCGCAAAAGGGCAACAAAGTGGAATACGCCCTGGACGCGCAATCGCCCATGGAATCGGACCCCTGCGTTCACTCCTTGTTTCCCCACTACGGGTACACTCCGTGCTGGTACATCGTCCGAAAGTCCAAGAGCCCCACACAGATGTAGATACTCGCTCCAGAATTTCTGTTGCGAATTATTGGGAGGGCTTAAGTAGCGCAGGCTTCAGCCTGTGGGGGTTCGTGCCGGCGCGGTTCATCGTAGACCGACAAAGCCCCACAGGCTGAAGCCCGCGCTACTAAAAGTCGCGAAGCGCGGGCAAATTCGGCAAAATTGCTTGACTTAAATTCATCCGCAAGCTAAAGAGCCCGCACCGCGCATGCTCAGGCTCAGCAGTTCCGGTGGATTGAGGAAAACATGAAAAAATGGCTGCTGCTTTCTTTATTTCTGGCGTGCACCCCGTTCAGCTCCCTGCTTGCGCAGACTCCCGCCGACAAGCCCGTCGTCAAGCTGGACCCCTCGCTCGACGCTCTTATCTCTCCCGATGCCAAGCTGGAACTCGTGAAGGGGGATTTTGGATTCACCGAAGGAATCGTGTGGGCCGATCAGGGCAACAGCGGCTACCTGCTCCTGAGCGACATGTATGCGAACGTGATTTATAAACTTACCCCGGAAGGAAAAGTTACGCTGTACCTCGATCACAGCGGCTACACCGGGTATGACATCTGGCGCGTGGGCATGCCGCAACCGGACCCGAATCGAAAAGACACTTTCTTTATGATCGGATCGAACGGCCTGGCGCTGGATCGCCAAGGCAGATTGCTGATCGCCACGTGGAGCGGGCGCTCGATCGACCGGATCGAAAAGGACGGCAAGCGCACCATCCTCGCCGAGCGCTACGAAGGCAAGCGATTTGGCGGAACCAACGACCTTGTCGTGAAAAAGGACGGAGCGATTTATTTTACCGATGGCTTCGGCGGGCTGCGGGGCAGGGATCAGGATCCCAAGAAGGAATTGGATTTCGCCGGAATTTTCATGTGGAAGGACGGCAAAGTCACCCTGGCGATCAAGGATATTGCCACACCGAACGGTCTCGCGTTTTCTCCGGATGAAAAATACTTATACGCGAATGGAAGCCAGAACAAGTACGTCCGCCGCTATGATGTGCAGCCCGACGACACGCTCACCAACAGCCAGATGTTCATTGACATGAGTTCGGACAAAGCCGGTGGAATCACCGACGGCATGAAGGTGGACACGCAAGGAAACGTCTGGGAGTCCGGCCCGCGCGGAATCTGGATCATGTCGCCGGATGGTAAGCACCTGGGCACAATCCTGACGCCGGAATTTGTAGCCAATGTTTGCTTTGGCGACCGCGACAATAAGACGCTTTACGTCGCCGCCCGCACCGGCGTCTACAAAATTCGCGTGAATATTCCCGGTCTGCGTTGAGTAGGACAGGCTTCAGCCGGTCTGCTTTTCCGCAACGTCTCGAGCATCAATACCAGACAGGCTGAACAGGCTGTGGAAAAAGTAGTGTATTTTGTCATTCCGAGCGAAGCGAGGAATCTCTCTTCGATTTGGCCCCACGAAAAGAAACAGAGATTCCTCGCTTCGCTCGGAATGACAAAAGGAGTGAGGCCCTTTTTCCGCAGCCTGTGAAGCCTGCCCCACTCAATTCGCTCCCCGCTACGCAGCGTAACGCGTGAGGAGAAAGTATGAATTGGTTTTTATGGGCGTTACTCTCCGCTTTTTTCGCGGGACTGACCGCGGTGCTGGCCAAAGTAGGCGTCCAGCAGATTGACTCGAACCTGGCGACGGCGATCCGCACCGTAGTCATTTTGATTTTCGCGTGGTCCGTTGCGCTGGCCACCAAGAACGAGCCGTTTTCCGGAATCGCCAAACGCACCTGGATTTTTCTGATTCTGTCGGGCATCGCCACCGGCCTCTCCTGGCTCTGCTATTTCCGCGCGTTGCAACTCGGCGAAGCTTCGCAGGTGGCTCCGGTTGACAAGCTCAGCGTGGTCGTGGCCATCGTGCTGGCCGCAATTTTTCTCCACGAGAAAGTGACTTGGCACCACTGGCTGGGAGGCACGCTAATTTTTACAGGCGCAGTAGTGCTCGCGTATGCGTGAGGCCAAAAAAATGGGACGCCGCCACGGGCGCCCCATTTTTCAACTTCCACCATTCATGACGATCAAGCCATCCTGAAAAATCCTGGACGCTTAATCGACCGCCGTCGGAGTCGGCGCCGTTCCCGTGAAGTAAATGACCACATACGCTTTAAGCGTGGCATTGGCTTGCGGGATGCCGAAGACCTTGACGGAAGTCCCGGCGATGAGCTGGCTCGTGATGGTAGCCTGGCCGGCGGGCGTGGTGATGTCCACCGCGCTGACGGTCACGACGCCATTGGTTCGATCCACCTGGTACACGAGCGTCCCTGAACCCATGGTGGTGCTCAGATTCACGGCCACGTTTGTCGTGCCCAGCGGCTCTGACATCATAAAGCTGCCGTTGGAGTAGGAAGTGGCCGCTGTGCCGAGCGGAACCGTGGTGGGAATCAGCACGGTCCAAGGCGCAGCCCAGGCGTTCGCCTGGATCGGATCGTTCCATATGGCATAGCTAACGCCCCAGGTTGGATACGCTCCCGCTGTGCCGCCGAAGTTCACCGTGCCATTCGTGGCGGTCTCAAAATCCGGGATGGCGTTCGTTCCGCTGTCCACGATAGTCGGGAATGTGAAGTTCCACCATTTGTACCCGGTGATCGCGGCGCCGGTGGAAGGATCGCTTCCATTCGGCGTGTTGCTGGAAATGTAGGGCAGCGCGAATGTGTAATTGTCAGAGGACGTGTTGAATTTGCGTGTATAAGTGAAAGTGTTGGCGTTTACGGCAGAGATGCTGCCGTCATACCTGGCGATTTCGATGTCCACGGCCTCTACCGTGAAGGGACCGAGTGTGGGGTCCGGCGGAACCACCGTGGGATCCACGCTGGCGTGAATTTTAAATCCCCGCACCAGATTCTTGCTCGTCAGGAAACCGGTACCCTGTCCGATAGGCGTCGAGTCGGCGATTGCATTCCAGGGAGTTCGGAAAAAGAACTCCGTGTTCGCATCCACGATCAGATTCACGGGCTGGCCGAGTTCGTTTTGAACCGTGATCACGTCCGTCGTCGTATTCACATGGAGCACGTGCCCTTCAGGGCTGATATAAACACTGCTGAAGGCGTTGGCGGCCCAGACGCGCACGGCGACAAGAGACCCGTCGGACTGATACCGTGCTGCGACACGAACGAACCGGCCCTTCAAGCCATTCGCCACCGTGGAAAAATTCTTGATGGTGACGACCGTTTTTGCGTCCACGTCATAGAAAAGCGTGCCGTTCGCTGCGTCCGCCAGGATCGTGAGAGATTGGGACGATGCGATAGCTGTTTCCGGATTCGTGGGCGGCTCGACCGGGAAATCTTTTGTGATCATGATGGAGCTGTCGTCGGTGGAAACGCCGGTAACGGTGCCGTACGTGTGACGCAGGATCAGCCGCGTGATGTCCCGGATCGGGTGATGGCGCACGGGGCCCTTATTGAAGTTTATCGCCCAGATCGTTTGGCCTCCCAATGCCGGGGGCACGTGTCCCACGAGGAAAGCCGGATGCGCCAGATCGAATTCCACATCCAGCATGCTCGTCTGACTCGCCGCGACAACGAGTGGTGAATCAAAATTGATGTTGACCGGGACAGTCAAACTCCCGGAGCTGCCGGACTTTCCCTGAATCTGAATTTGGTTTGACGGAATCGTCGCGCCCGGCGTTCCGGCAAAGCCAGTCTCCGGATCCGCGGAAACAATCAAAGTAACGTCGCCCGGATTGGCACTGACAGTGAGAATTGCGCCCGTATACGTCCCGGCCGGCGCCGATACGCTTCCGAGGAGATCGCTGAGTTGGTCGAGTTGAACCAGATTGGTGACGGGTACGGGATTCGGCGCCGTGTACACAGTGACGGGACTGCCCCCGCCTTCGGGGACCAGCGAAATGCCAAGAATCTTGACGCCGATGGTAGCCCAGTCTTCGGTCGAGGCGTCGCTTACCATCATGTTCACGCTGCCATTTTGCCCGCCACCCCCACCGGACCCTAAGCTGGCGCTGGAACTGGAACCACATGCGACTGAGAATAACGGCATCGCTGCCAACACTACTCCCAGGAAAATGTGCGATTTTCTGGAATTCATTTTCGTCTCCTGCGAAGACTCGGAGGTCTCCACTCGTTTGTATGGACTATTGCCAGATATGATTGCGCCGGGCCCCGAGACCGAGCAAAAATTCCGGCTTGCACCATACCAAACACGGAATCGGGAAGAGAGTTGCGCAGATCTGGGACTGAAGTGGTAGTACGAAAGTACTGATATGGAATGACCTGTCAACT
>Ga0210396_10002644_pt1 | contig 18166 bp, 14 predicted proteins | sample IncBWH17OmetaG_FD_155466 | JGI IMG/M metagenome (GOLD analysis project Ga0210396, IMG submission 155466) | Forest soil microbial communities from Barre Woods Harvard Forest LTER site, Petersham, Massachusetts, United States - Inc-BW-H-17-O ... | reverse complement strand
GTGCGGGCAACACTCGCGGCGGCGCTGAGCTTGGACGTTTCAAAGGTCCGCTTGATCAACAAATGGAATGGTTGCACGTTCGGCGCGGCGCGCATGGCGGCGGAGCGATTTTATCCGATGATCGCCCATCTGGCGAAAGTCACAGGCCGCCCCGTGAAGGTCATGCTGCCCAAGGATCAGGAACTGGCGCAGTTGCAGATCAAGCCGGAGACGATTACCAAGTTCCGCGTGGGAGCAAAGAAAGACGGCCGCATCGTTGCCCTGGACCACGAAGTGTACGTAAGCGTGGGCGACCTGGATTTCGGCGTGCATGCCGACGGCCCGGGTAACGCCGCCAATCAAACTGAGTTGTACACGGCGAAAGTTCCTCACTGGCGATCGACGTGGTGCGCGTATCGCACCAATGCCCCGCGCCCCGGCCCTTCCAGAAGCCACATCCAGCAGGAAACAAAGTGGTCCTGGGAAAACATGATCGACGAAATGGCCGACAACTTTGCCATCGATCCGGTGCAATACCGCATGATGCACATGACCCAACTGATTCCCGGTGACGCGCGCCATCCCTACGAAACCATGCCCACTGTGGAAGTGCTGCGGGAAGGCTCCAAGGCATTCGGATGGGAAAAGCGCAATCCTGTCGCAGGGGGCGAGCCCGGAAGATTCAAGCGCGGATTCGGCCTGGGCATGTCGCAGCATCATGGCGGGAACATGGGCTATCACGAAGGCGAAGAAGCGTTCGCCAAGCTGGCGGCGCTTCCCGGAGCGAATATTTTCAGCAGCGATGTGGACGTGACCTCCGATGGCAACGTGACCATGAAGATCGCGCTTCCCGATAGCGGCTCCAACGCGGCTACGGCGCTGGCAGCCATGGTCGCGGAAATGCTCGGATTCACGAGCGTCGACCAGATCCGCCTGGTTTGGGGAGATTCGGACGTCGCGCCGTTGAGCGATGAGTGGTTTGGCGGCCGCACCATCACGCTGCAAGGCGCGGCCATCGGCAACGCCACCGACAAACTGAGAAAAGACCTGCTCGCACGGGCCGCCGACGCACTCAAGATTGAGGCTGCCAAGCTTACGATTCGCGACGGTGTTATCTCCTCGACCGAAGATCCAAAGAGGAGCACGACGTTCGCCGCGCTGGCCAAGGGCAACAATGGACTCATCCGCCAGACAGGCCGCGGCACCACGGGAGGCGAACGAACCGCGGCAAACAAAGGCGTGGGCGCCTGTTTCGTGGAAGTGGAAGTGGACACCTGGACCGGCAACTGGCGTTTCGTCCGTTCTGTTTACACGCACGATACCGGACTGGTAATCAATCCGGTCGTATCCGAATCGGACATGGTGGGATCTCTTGTGGAAAGCACTCAGGTGGCCACGGATTCCATTCCCTGGGACCGTGAATTCCCGGGCACGCGGCACTACAGTGTCGGTTATCTGTCCTACAGGCTTCCGACCATCATGGATATTCCCAAATCCACGCAGGTGTATATCGACAGTCTGGAGCCGCGCTGGTATTACGGCGTGAAGAGTTTCAGCGAAACGACCATCGGAGCGGTGCCCGGCGCGATCTCGAACGCGATTTTCAACGCTTGCGGCGTGCGCATTCGCGAGCATCCCATCACGCGGGAAAAAATAATGGCCGGACTCTCCAGTAAACGCGCGTCGCTGGGTTCAGGGAGGCAGGCATGAAGAAGGTTTCCATCTACCGGCCCACCACGGTTGACGAAGCGATCCAGATCCTTTCGCAGCATGGCGCGAGCGCCTCCGTTTACGCAGGCGGCACGGACCTGCTGGTTCGCCTGAAAAATCGCCTGGAGCAGGCGCCCAGCTACCTGGTCGATATTAAGAAAATAGATAACCTCCGCTACATCAAGGAAGACGCGCAGGGGGGCGTTGAGATTGGCACGGCCACGAAGCTCGCGGAGCTCGCCGATTCCAAGCTGCTGCAGGACAAATATCCGATGCTGGTGGAGGCAATCGGTAAAATTTCCTCGCCGGAATTGCGCAATGCCTCGACGCTGGGCGGAGACCTGTTGCAGGAAGTGTGGTGCCAGTATCTGCGCGGCGGCTATTCGTGCTGGAGAAACGGCGGATACCTGTGCTACGGCGCCATCGGCGACAACAGTTACTATCACTCGGCCATGGGCGGGCGCTTGTGTTACGCGGTGTATCCCGGCGACGCGGCCACCGCGCTGATTCCTTTCGATGCCCGCGCGAAACTGGCGACGCCTCAGGGAGAGAAGGAACTTTCCATCGAGCAACTGGTGCCCGGCGATATGCTGGTGGACGGCAGGATCCAATCGCACGTCGTGCGCTACAACGAGATTTTGACTTCCGTGGTCATTCCCGCTCCGAAGCCCGGCGTGCGCGCATCGTTCGAGAAACTCCGGCCCCGGGGAGTCTGGGATTTCGCCATGGCCTCGCTGGGGATCAGCATGCAGCTTAATGGCAAGACCATTGAGGACTCGCGCGTGGTGTTCGGCGGCATCTCCGGCAAGCCCTATCGCGAAAAGAGTGTGGAGGCTTTCCTCAAGGGCAAAACCCTGAACGCGGACCTCGGCGAACAAGCCGTTTCCGTCGCCCTCGCCGACGCAGCGCCACTCAAGTACAACGCCACCAAAATCGATATGGCCAAGGGACTCCTGGCCAGCGGCCTCGCAAGGTTGAACGCGTAAGCGGCATGCAAAAGATTGAAGCCCTGCTGCTCGAGCCCGTCGGGTGCCTCGCGGAATTTCCATCCGCCCCTTTCCACGAAATCGCCCTGCGATTGTTCGGCCGAAAAAGAAAGGCCGGTTCGTCCGCCGGCACGCTCTATTGGTATGTGCTGAACTTAATGGAGAGCGCCAGGGCGCCCATCGACGCGGAAAAGAAAAGTGTCGCGGAAACACTGGAAGTCGAAGCCGTGGATGCAGCCACTATCTATGAAGACGTGGTGCCCGCGCTGGCTGAGCTGAAATCCATGGGCATGCGGCTTTTTGTGGCTACGTCGCTTTCGCGCAGGGCGGCGGCGAGATTCATCGAGCGAAATTCACTTGGAGAGTTCTTTTCCGGAGTGTGTACGCGCGATGATGCAGGCGGCGTGAAGTCAGCGCCGCTTCTCAGCGCCCTCGACGGCGCATCGCTACCGCGGGAGAAGACCATGTTTCTCACGGACACTCTGGAAGGCATCAAGACCGCCCGCAGCGTGGGCGTGCATACCATCCTGATGATGAACGATCCCGACGAGGCCCAGCGTCTGGCGATGCACAACCCGGCCGGGGGCGTCGTATCCTTGCACGAAATGCCCGACTTCATCCGCTTGCTCGCAGCCCAAAATCAGAAAGCCTGAACCGCTCCTTCGTCATTCACCTAATGGACGGCGCCGATGCGATCCAACTTCGCATCGCATTCATTCCACACTTCTCTCGAGCCGCTCTGGCAAATCTGCCCATGGTTCTAAAAGTTCACGAAGCGATGGAGGATGCGAATCAACAAGTGCACGGCCAGAGCGGACGAGTCAATTAGGGAGTTCCAGATAACCCCTTTATGACACTCGCACAGTCTTAGGACTAAACCTGAGAAAAGAGGCTTTGTAAGTGACTGAGAGAGAAGGAGAATTTGGCTCCCCTTCGTTGACACCTATCGAACTTTCTGTATCGCCCCCGATGCCCAAGGAAAACACCTGCTCCTGGCAGTTGGATCCCTCACTTCTCAATTCGGAGATTTTCATCCGGCTCACTGAGGCTCGGAGAGTGGATGCGTAGGAAGCACCTAACCTCAATGATGAAATTCGCCAGACGGATGCCACTGCCCCCAAATCCTTCCACCATCCAAGTGCCCACAAACCCTAGGTAGCCCAAAAGATCTCCGGCTCAATGTCGCAATAATCATTGGAATTTGCTTGCCCAATTCTAAGAATCAAGGCAGCCCGAAACGAACTGATTTTGGGCGCGCATCCTGTCACAAAAGCCGGCTACCGTGGGAGTGAAATATATATTCGAGATCGGGCTCATAACCCGAGGGTCGTTGGTTCAAATCCAACCCCCCGCAACCCAAATTACTGATTCACAAGGGCTTGTTGGAGCGACCCAACAGGCCCTTCTTTTACTTGGGAAAGACTTGGGAAAGAAATCACTTTGCCCTTATCAATCTCAGGCCATCCGCTTCCAAAAAGCTCCCCAAGTTTCTCCGCAGCATTGCGCTCGTCTTGCGTGAAAGTATGTGTGTAATTCTCAGTCACGCTGGATCCACTGTGCCCGAGGCGTTGCTTGCGAATCTGCTGCGGGATTGCGAGGGAACCGCCGCTAGTTAGCCAGTACTTGGAAAGAATAAGCCGCGTTGCAGTCGAAAAATACAGACCCCTTCTCGAAGCTTATGTTACGTGGAGGCAGCCTTCCTCTTCAAGAAAAGCCAATGCCTCTAGAGTTTTCGCCTGAGCGATCTCAAGGTCTTTGGGCGAAGCATCGAGTTCATGGAAGAACGTTGTAGTGTCCTCATCGGGTGATCGCGCGGGTAAGGAGCCCCTGACACGTAGCAGAACAACTTCTTGAATTTCACACCATTTGACACCAATTGGATGAGGGGCGGTGGTGCTACGCCTTTAGAAACTCAGGACTTATTTTTTGGAAATGCAATTTCGATCCCCACCGCCCCTACTTAAATGCTTTCCGTGATTTGGCGTACTCTTCGAGAATGGACGAGTTAGCTGGAAGACCGTACAGCGGTCACACCATCGCGAGCGTTTCTTCGATTTCGGCACGGATTTCTCTCAAATCTCTATTGGTGAGGGTCATGCCGATAGCTCCCTCTTTGGTTCTCAGATGGAAATCGCGACCCTGCCCGATCAACACGATGACGCATTCTTTCATGAAAGTGAGCATTGGCTTTGCAAACAGTGGTCCCGCATCTTCGCGCCGTTGCAGAATGTAGGGACGCAGGATGACCCAAAAGTAGACTGCCGCATGGGGGAAAATCTTTACGTAGAAATTCTTTCGCCACCCAAGGGGCGTACCAATGATAAGCCCCAAGTCGTTGAACATCTCAATCTGGCTGTCGCATTGTCTCTTGAGTTTTGAGTATCCGCGCATTTCTTCGACAAATGCCGTACTGCGCTCGTGGCGATCCGAACCCTTGATGGCAAGGAATTCGCTATAGATTTCGGAGCGGTCGATATTTCGTTGGTCTCGTGTGATTTTTTCAACGAAATGGAACCGCCGACTGGTTTCCGATTCAATGAAGATCGCCGCCGCGACTGCGACCTCGGCGGCGAACGTGAGTCCCAATAGAATGAGTTCCCAATCCGACCCAGTATTCACGAAGCTTTCCTCCATGCTCCCCTTCCAATTTGCCGAATTAGGCCATAGTTCTATGATTTAGGAAAGAGATGCAACACGACGGATACCTTTTCCTCGCAGGATTCGTGGCCGCCTCTGTGATCTGGGACGTACTCGTCGCATGTGGGAAAGATTTGGGAAAGAAGTCCAGTGGCTGAAATACACGTTAAATCGCACAGAATCAACGGGCCGCTCGTTTTAGTACGTTCTCATAACCCGAAGGTCATCAGTCCAATTCCAACCCCCGCAATGTACCGAAGACGCCCTCCGAATTCGCTTCCGTTTTGAGCTGACATCACAAGTTGCGGCATGACTGAAGGTAGGCAGAATGACGCCCCGGCATAGCGCTACTTATGGTTCGCGGAGCAGATTTGGCTACGACGCCGCGGGGGGGTGTAGACCCGTGACTCCAAGGAGAACTGTGGACATTCCGAAAGTTCCAGCGACTTTTCTCTTCCTTTCACGGCAGAAGACCCCGATGGAAGCATGTCAGAGGGGATCGACTAATGTTACTGGCCGCCAAATCGGCGAGATTCTACGGCCTTGCAGAAAATCCGTTGGCAGAGACCGGTCTAGGAGCTCTGGCGCGGGTGATTGTCAGTGGGGGCGGTACCCCCGCCGGATACAACGAAAGCGGCCACCACGTATCCGGAGGACAGGATTGGCCCCTTGTACGACTGGAGATGATCAGCCAGAGTGGAGTGACATGCTACTCATATAGAGACCTTTAGATCTTGCCTGCGAATTGTTTACGTCTCCTTTACCTCGCTAGGATTACTGTACATGCGTGGGCCGGCGTCGAGTAAATTCAGCGGTCTCGTTGGGCGGAGGAGCGAAATGAGCATGGGGCATATCTTAGTCGTGGATGACGAACCGCAGATTCGCCGGGTGATGCGCACGACACTCGTAGCACAGGGCTACGAAGTTTCAGACGCTCGCACGGGGGATGGCGCGTTAGCCCTCATCCGCTCCGAAAAGTACGACTTGGTTCTTCTGGATGTGAATATGCCCGGCATCTCTGGCATACAAACGTGCCGTGAGATTCGCCTTGGGTCCGACCTCCCAATAATTATGGTTACGGTACGCAGCGCGGAACGAGATAAGGTTCAGGCACTCGATGCCGGCGCCGATGGTTATTTGACCAAGCCTTTCAGTGTGGCCGAACTGCTAGCGCGGATCCGTGCCGTCCTCAGGCGAACCAGCTTTCCCGCGGGAATCGAAGATAAGGTGCTGAAATTGGGCAACATCGAAATTGATTTTGAAGCGCGGAGAGTTATCGTACAGAACGAACAGATCCGACTGACGACGAAAGAATTCGATTTACTCTTTTATCTTGCCGCGCATCCCAACAAGACAATTACGCACCGCGAGCTCCTGCAGGCAGTCTGGGGCCCCGACTACGGAGGCGAACAGGAATACCTGCGCGTGTTCGTGAACAGGTTGCGAAAAAAGATCGAAGCGACTCCGAGTTCCCCTAAGTATTTACTGACGGAACCGTGGGTTGGGTACCGATTGGAATTGGCTGAGTAGCACTGCACCGGCGCAAATGATTTACAGTTCAACAAAAATGGCAAGAATCGGCAATAGCTTCACTTTACGCCCGTCGCCTCGGTATGAATTGGCAAGCTGAAGGTAAAGACCGACCCCCGCCCCACTTCGCTAGCGGCTTCAATGGTCCCTCCATGCGCTTCCACAATTGCCTTGGCGACAGCAAGGCCCATCCCTGTGCCCGGGACACGGTGCCTCTGGCTTTTGCCCCGATAAAACTTGGCGAATATATGATCAATTTCTGCCCTCTCAATCCCGGGCCCTACATCCGAGACATGAAAAATCATGAAACCATCCTTTTCCTCGGTTTTGATCGTTATCGGTTCTCCGGATGAGGAGTACAGGTCCGCATTTTGGATGAGATGCCCAAGGACCTTTCTTGTCCAGAACAGATCGCAATTAATTTGTACCTCTTGCTGCTGCACTTCGGTCTGGATTGGGCGCGCGTTCTTTAGACTCTCGCAATCCTCAAGCGCCGCAGTAATCAATTCACTCACGAAATGCGGAGCGGGTTGAAGCTTGGCTTCACCAGCGTCCAGCTGAGCCATTTCGATCGCTTGCCCAATCACTCGATTGATCCGATCGCACTCCTCATCGATGACTACCAAAAGCTCTCCTCGCTGTCGCTTATTGAATTCCAAATCCTCAAGTAGGCTGGTGGCCGCCGCCTTAATCGACGTGAGCGGAGTTTTGAAATCGTGGGCGATGGCATCCAACAAGACTGACTTGAGCCGTTCGCTTTCTCGCGCTGCCTCGGTCTTGCCCAAAAGCTCAATCGCGCGCATCCGGTCAATCGCAGCCGCGATCAACGTAGCAATCGCTTCGAGCGTCTGTTTAGAAATAATCGAACCCGAAATGCCGATGCTCCCAATAACTTGGTTACCGAGCCGCACAGGGGAGTAGCAGAATCCACGATCAATGTCTGTTTCGACCTTGCCGCTGTCTTGAACAGTCTTCAAATGGGCCGCATCAAGTTCCGAAAGATCCTTTCCTGAATGATGGATAGTTTGCTTCCCCGACAGATACAACGCCGCGGCACCGGACTCAAACAACTCAACTATTCGCGAAGGAATCTCGTTCAGCAAGTCTCCCGGATCTTGCGCATTCAGTAGACGCTGGCTGAACTCGTACAGACGGCCCACTTCGTCTCGTTGGCGTTTGGCTTCCTGCGCCTGGCGCCGCGCCCGCGCGGAAAGTTCACTCCCAATAACCGAGGTCACAAAAAAAGAGACCAATGCGACCCAGTCCTGTGGGTCATCAATTGAAAATACGCCAATAGGAAGGAAAAAGAAGTAGTCGCAAAGAAGTGTTGCGGCAATCGTCATGAAGAGCGAAACACCCAGGCCCCAGATCGTGGAAGAGATGAGAATTGCCAGAAGATAGGTCAAGACAATCGTGGTTGTCTTGAAGACGGGCTCGCGATTGTAGAACAGCGTGATCAGAGTAAGAGTCGCGCAGCCCGCTAGATACCCGCCAACCTGAAAGGTTAGATTTCTCCGCACCGATGCATTCTAGCCTAAGGAGTTTCAGGTAGAACTAATTATGAGGAGCGTAAGACTGTCATATTCGTTTATGCGGTCGAGACATCTTATTATTTATGCGTTGTTTATACCACCATTGAAATACTCCCTAAGAACACCATGTATTACCGAGGAGCGAAGCCTTGAGGAATCTCCACGTTACTTCGCCGGGGATTCCTCACTTTGCTCGGCCTGAACCTCAACAGTCTTTTCATCCCGTGGACCGAACAGCAATTGATTTGAGGAATGCGGCCTGTACAAACAAACTTGGACGCTCGGTAGTTGGCAGATTCACGCCGCAGATGAATCGCTTTCACGCTTAGAAAATCCTTATCTGGACGGCCTCTCAAACATTCGGCTCAAAAGGTTCACTCCAAAGACGAGAATTTAAGATTTCTTCTCAGTGGGTATATGTCCGTTAACTTCGCCCATATGGTTTGTTTATGTGTTGTTGATTGTTTGCGTCCTATCTTAAGAAGGGCACAAGTTCAGGAACAGGTAAACGAAGTGTTTATTTCTGGTGTGCTGAACAACAAGACTGATTGCATCAGGACTCGAACGGCGTCCCGACGGGACACGATCTGAAGGCACAAATAAATGAGATTCTCTCTGAGCGCTAGGACAGAGGTAAGTCGGCGAACAGAGAGGGAGGAAAATTGGTTTCGAGTCTCCCATACACGCGCTTCATTCCGAGAATGGGAATGAAACTAAACGAAGGCCGCGTCTTAGTGGTTGACGACGACTCACAGATTCGTCGCGTCATGCGAACCACGTTGGAAGCCAAAGGATACGAAGTCGACGAAGCCGATTCGGGCGAACAGGCTCTTGAACTTGTCCGTTCCGAGAAATACGAGTTGATAATCCTCGATATCAATCTGCCCGGGAAAACAGGCGTGGTGACTTGCCGGGAAATCCATGCTGTGTCAACTACGCCAATCATTATGCTTACAGTCCGCGATTCCGGTGAGGACAAAATCGAAGCCCTCGATGCTGGTGCTTCCGATTACGTGACCAAGCCGTTTGCCATGGGGGAGCTCCTAGCTCGTATTCGAGCCGTGTTGAGAAGATCACCTTCACTGGCACTTTCTGGAATGACCAATCTTAAACTGGATGATGTCGAGATCAATTTCGAGTCAAGAAGAGTCATCGTCGCAGGCAAACCGATGCGACTAACCTCAAAGGAATTCGATCTGCTCCTGTACCTTGCCATTCACCGCAACAGGACGATTCCTCACCGAGAACTATTGCGGGAGGTGTGGGGCTCCGAGCATGTAGATGAAAGGAAATATCTACGCGTGTTTATCAATCGGTTGAGAAGGAAGATTGAAGCTTCCCCGCGAGAGCCTAAATTCCTGCTAACGGAACCATTTGTCGGGTACCGCCTCCAAGCACCCGAATAGTTTATCTTCGTTTACGCTTCTCTTTCCTAATTCGTTTACCTGATTCCTACGGATTGTTTATGCCTCATTGACTCACCTTTATTTACATTCGTTTATGAGAACGATGAATGCATCCGCGAAGGGAGTTTTGATCGTCGTCAAAATGATTTTTTAATTGCTCAAGTAGAAGCAGCACGATCGAATTTACCCGGGCGGATCCGTTCATCAGGTACTTCTGAAGATAAAAACACAAAGGAGCCACAATGAAAAGAGTAGCGATTTACGCAGGGCTTTTCGCGGTTCTTGCCAGCCCCCTCGTTGCGTTGGCGACACCAGCGCCCCAGTCGTCCACGAAGTCTGATTCAGACAATGTGACCATCACCGGAAGAGTGAGCTGTTCTAGATTCGGCGGCGGTTCGGTAACTCCGCGCAAAGGGATGAGCGTCGCCCAGACCATCCAATTTTGCGCTCACTTCATGGGGGGCCGATACACTATTGTCTCCGGAAAACAGATCTTCCTCTTGACGGGAGACGAGAAGGTACTCGCAAAAATGTCCGGTCAAACGGTTACAGTCGCAGGACGTCTGAACACGAACGAAGCGGAGCGGCCTTCCTACGCGCTGATGGGCACAGTAGAAGCGACCTCCGTTGCTCCTGCTAAGAACTAATCGTCATGAAACATCGGTCAGAGCGTTTCAGCCGGGACGTTCTCCACGAAGAGAACTCACGGCCGAAACGCCCGGCGCCGTTCCCTCAAGAATAGCTGTCGATCCGCTGATTCGTATGCTTCTCCCCCGCAGTGCTTCAACCCAGCAACTCCTCTCCCCCATACTCCTATTGGTTTGAACAAGTCATCCGAGAAACCGATCACGATCGGGATTTTAGGGGATTCCAGAATGATTCGAGGGTTCGGATCTCCCTCGCCCCAATCCTGTCCTTTAGTTTCGATCCTCGCAACATAGGAAATGAAAGTAGCGAATCAATTGCAAATCATTCGTATCGCTGTTTATCACCGTTTATTCGGATAGCGCAAATCGTTTATGCGTTCCTTACCTTAAGCAAACTAATTTGGACGCATGAACGCGGAGGATGCAAGAGGCTCCGAACCGTTTGAATGCGTGGGAACTCGGACTGGAGCTGGGAGAGAATGTTCAAAGAATGCGAGTGGGCCGCGACGGGATGTGATACAGGGGAATCCAGCATGAAAGGAAATTGGTCACCGGACATCAATTTGTTTATGTCTGGTAATCAAAGTTTCAATCAATCCCTTTATGCGCCGTTGACGCGGGCTCACCTAGTTTGCAGACCGGTAGTTTACTTTAAGAGGAAGGTGCATATGAAACGAAGACCGATTTTGCGGGGCATATTATCGGCCGGGGTGGTTGTCCAGCTGGCTCTGCTGTTGTGCACTGCACCATTGCATGCGCAATCAGGGCTGGTTCCAGGCATGGAAGACCCGGTGACGGGCCATGGTCCGAGTACTTTCAATGATAAGACGCCGGTACCGGAAAAGCATGTCTTGACGGCGGACCACGCTCCCGGCAGCGTCCACGGGGTTACGCGCTACCCGAGTGGTTTGCCGATGGCCGGCGCACAAGTTGTAATTCTCAACGCTGATGTTGACGTAGAGCGCTCCACCGTCAGCGCCCAAGACGGCAGTTATACCTTCAAGAATCTCAAACCAGGCCATTATCAAATGAGTGCCAAGATCGACGGGTACGCCTCTCCAGAGATTATAGGCGTCGACGTAATTCCGGGGCAGAACGTCGGTTCTGACATCTCGCTTAAATCGATCCGCAGCGCGTCCGTACTCAGAAACTCCGGAACCGGGTACAGATCCTACAACGGAGATTATCGCGCCGAGCCGGCCAGCCTGCGCGTAGCGGATCCTCAGCCAACAGGTGAATCGTCTGCTGAGGGGACCGTTCCCTCCGCAGAACCAACCAGCGCTGCAGCGACGAGCGTTTCACCCAAGCCTTCCGAGCCCCCTGTCAGCCAACCGATCCCCGCTGCAGTGATCGACGAACTTACTGCCATGCGAAAGCGAATCGACGAGCTCGAGGCGGAATTGAAGGGTCGTGCCGCAGGTAGTCAACCAGAAACACCGGCGGCACCGCCCATCGCGCCGCAGGATTCTGCTCCTGCCGCTCAGGCGGCCGCCCCTAAGCTAGAACCCGGACAATATCTCTCAACGGCCGGTACAGCTACTTATTACAAGGGCGACACAGATATCCCGTCACATCCAGATGGTTGGGAACCGTTCTCCTATGCGGACTGGACGTGGATGAACGCCAACGGCCGCCAACATGACAGCCCGTGGTCGACCAAATACTTTACCCCTGAATTTAGAGCGGACGTCAACTACATGGATGATTTCAACCATCCGAGAGACAACTCGATGGGTGGCTCAACCGAGAGTTTCCGGTCAAATGAATGGCAATTGGAACAGTTGAGCCTTGGCGGCGACATCCGCATTGGTCATATTCGCGGCAGGCTCTTAACTATGTTTGGAGAGTTCGCCACCACCACGCCACGCAATGACGGCAGCACCTCGCGCGGCCAATGGGATCTCCGCGACATGTACCGCTACATTTCGGAAGGATGGGGCGGGTATCATTTCGACAACGTAGGCCACGGGCTGAACATCGATGCGGGAATCTTCGTGTCGTACATCGGTCTGTTCAGTTACTACAATTTTGACAATTGGACCTACCAACCTTCCTACGTGTCGTCGAACACGCCATGGTTCTTCAATGGCTTGCGCATACAATATTTTCCCACGGCCAAGCTGAAGATCGAGCCCTGGATCATCAATGGCTGGCAATCCTACGCCAGATTCAATAGTAAGCCCGGACTCGGAGGCCAGATCCTGTGGCGCCCAAAGCCGTGGCTTTCGTTTGTGTTCAATAACTATGGGATGGGCACGGATGTACTCGGCTCTCCCGGAACATCACGTATCCACACCGACGACAGTGTGGAGATCAGAGAGTATAACCATCCGGAAAAATTCCTCGACATGATGGCAATATCGTTGACCGGCGACTTGGGTTGCCAATACGGCGGGGGCCAAAATTGCTTCAACGACAAGAACAACGGTATCAAGACTGCGTTCCTCGGCTGGATGGCCTACCAGCGCTTCCAATTTGCGCATGACCGTTACGGGATAACCCTCGGTGGCGGCCAGATGAACAACCCGGGGCGTTATCTGACCCTTCTCCAACCAATCAACGGCGCGGACGCGATTTCGGGTTCGCCCTACTTTACAGAAAATCCCGGCGACAAAGCCCACATGTATGACGCCACCGCGACGTTCGATTACATGCCCTCGCAGTGGCTTACTTTCCGCTGGGAAATGGGCTATCGCCACTCGGATGTCCCATATTGGTCGGGGCGAGGAGGCATCACGCCGCCTCAAGGGAATAATGTCTTCGGCAATACGGGATCGCCCGCCAGCTATGTCTGCACCAACGGAACCATTTCTGACGTTTCCACTTTTGCCCCCTCAGGGCAGGGCTTCGGCGTGGACAACAGTGGAAAAGGGTCCAACGGCGGAGGAGCTATCGATTCCGCTTGCGCGACTCAAAACGCAGGCAATGGGACCACCCCCTGGTACGCGTGGGCGCCTGACCTCCGCAAGAGCCAGATCGTGGCTACCTTCGCGATCATGACGAGGTTTTAATGCAACCTACCGCGGCCTTACAGAGGATCGATGAAATGCGATTCGACGTGGGGCCAGAGAGCAACCAACTTACCGCGCCCGGGAACACCATGTGCGGTTTTCCTGAAGATGATTCTCGGGGAGTTGAGGCCGCCACAGCGGCCTCAACTCACGCCGGTCACAAGATGGAGGAGGAAAAACAGTCGAGTCACTCTGGCAGTCGGACGCACGGCAGGATCTCGCACAAAAAAAACAGTTTGATAATGGGTTCAGTCCATCAGTTGAATTTTGAATTTACGCGAAACAAAAATTCGATGACAGTTTTTATGATTCGCTTACGACGTGTTAATCAAGATTGAACTATCAAGGAGCCAATGCATTCAACACTTCAATTTGATGCAGCCGGGTCAGTAAGTTGGGTGATGTGCGCGGCGAATTGCTTCGTGAGCATCGTGCCGCGCAGCCCGGGAAGTGCGGGCGAGCGAATTCAAGGGAATCTGCAACTTCGATGAAGCATACATCAAGATTCGGATTCATACGCAGCCGGGACGCTGCGCTGGCCGCGGGCCTGATCCTGATGTTGGGCCTGTATATAGCCGGCCGGTGCAGCAAATCGCTTCCACCGTCCGGTTTGCATCGCCCGAACCCACGAACTAATCTCTCCGCGTCTGCAGGAACGCCAATTCCCCCGTCAGATAATCATTTCGAGATCAGAAATTACTTCATGGATTTTGACGGGGATCACAGCCTGGATGCGGCGACCGTCATTGAGCAGTCCTCTGCCGGGTACGCAAAGTACACAGTTCAATTGCATCTGGCCTCCGGCGCGGAGCAGTCCGTCGTAGTGTCGGCGCCTCCCGGCGGACTGCAGGTCGAGATGCACGACATGACCGGAGATAAAGTTCCAAACGACGTGGTGCTTAGACCCGCGCTCGTTCGATGGCTTCCGACGATCCTCGTCAATGACGGCCACGAGCATTTTGAAGTCGCCATATCCGGCACAGACCCAAGTTCCCTTTCGTCCAGTGAGGATCTGGGATCGCGAAGGCGCGATCCTCAGACGTTCGCGCTGTTGACGTCTTCGGGGTTCAAAGCTATCCATCTTCCAAATTCCCGGAGGCTGCTCGTTCCGCAGTTGCAGGAATGCCTTTTTTCTTCCTTCATTCAAACGGTTTCAAATCGTTTGGGCCACGCATTGAGTCCGGGAAGAGCCCCACCCCTTGCGACAGCGATTTAGCGCACGAAATTAATTTGTGCGCCAGGCTGGTATTTGAAGCGGGCGTGCTGTTATTCGCCGGCACGGGTACGTGTGCGCCGATTCCTGAACAGGGACCAAAAGTTTGACGCGGAGGATTAGACAGTATGTCTATGCTAATAAAAAAATGGGTGTTCGGACTCCTCGCCATCTCCATGGCGTCCGTGCTGGCACTTGGCGGCTGCGGAAAAGGGCAAGGAAATGTGGCGGCGCAAGAGGCACCGCCGCCCGCTGCGGTCGTTCCGGGGCCGGACGCCGCCCTTGTCGCAGTGGACCATCCGGAGCAATATCCGCTCGCCGCAGCAACAGCTCACCAGGCCTACTCGGCGTTGTCTGTAACCGCAGTGATAACTCCGGACATCGCTCGCAGCGTTCCCGTCATTTCCCTGGCTTCCGGCAAAGTCGTGGAGATTCACGCGCGGTTGGGTGACACAGTGCAAAAGGACCAGGTGTTGCTGAGTATTCGCAGCGACGACGTTTCGGGAGGGTTCGACACCTATCGCAAGGCCGTCAACGACGAACTTCTTGCGCGGAAGCAGTTGAATCGAGCGACGGACCTGTATGCTCACGGCGCCTTGGCGGAACAAGATCTCGAAGCCGCGCAAGCCACCGAGGATGACGCCAAAATAACTCTCGAGACCTCGACTGAGCACCTCCGTCTGCTCGGAAACGATCCGGACCATCCGAACTTCATCGTGGATATCAAGGCTCCTGTGGCCGGAGTGGTCACGGACCAAGAAGTCACGAATGCCGCGGTCGTGCAAGCCTACGGCGTTAATCCATTCACGATTTCTGACTTATCGACCGTTTGGGTGCTGTGCGATGTTTACGAAAATGATCTCGCAAGTGTGCATATCGGCGATCCCGCGGACATCACTCTAAATGCGTACCCCAGTCTGAAGATCGCCGGGCGGGTCGGCAACATCGGCGCGACTTTAGATCCCAATATACGAACGGCCAAGGTGCGCCTCGAGGTCAAGAATCCGGGAGTCATGCGCATTGGCATGTTCGCGACTTCTACGTTTCGCGGCCAGAGGCTGGAGACTCGCGCACAGGTTCCGGCCAGCGCGATCATGCATTTCCAAGACCGCGACTGGGTATTCGAACCCACACCGGATAAAAAGTTCCGCAGAGTGGAAGTCCACGGTGGCGACATGCTGCCAAACCAGATGCAAGAGGTCCTGTCCGGATTGCAACTCGGGCAGCAAGTCGTGACCAACGCCCTCGTGCTCGAAAACACGTTCGAAAATCAATGAGGGGTGACTCTCAGCAGTATTCAGGAGACGACTAGAAAATGATTCGAACCCTCGTAGATTTTGCGCTCAATAATCGGTTTGTGGTTGTGGCGATTGTAATTCTATTGGTCGCTTGGGGAGCGGTTTCCTTTCACAATCTGCCTGTAGAGGCCTATCCCGATATCGCGGACAACTACGCGACGATCATTACCCAATGGCCGGGCCGATCGGCAGAGGAAGTCGAGCAGCAAGTAACCGTTCCCGTCGAGATCGTGATGAATGGGCTTCCTCATCTCACACATCTCCGGTCCGAATCCATTTTCGGCCTTTCCTATGTGTTGTTGATCTTCGACGACCAATCGGACAATGACTGGAACCGGCAAAAGGTCCTCGAAAGGCTCACTCAAGTCACCCTGCCTCAAGGTCTACAGCCTCAACTTGGCACGGACTGGAGCACCGTGGGGCAGATCTATTGGTACACACTGAGAAGTACAAATCCGAAATACGATCTGACGGAATTAAGGTCGATCGAGGATTGGACACTCGAAAAGGAATTCAAGTCCGTTCCGAATGTGGTGGACGTTTCCGATTTCGGCGGCACCGTGCGGGAATATCAAGTCCGTGTGGACCCCGGCAAACTCGTCTCCTACGGGTTAAGCATTGGCCAGGTCGAGCAGCAACTCGCCAACAACAATATCAATGCCGGCGGAAGTTTCGTGGAGACGGGCTTGCAACAGATGAATGTCCGCGCCATCGGGCTATTCAAAAATACACAAGACATCGAACAAACGGTTCTGACGACGAAATCCGGGACGGCCCTTCGGGTCAAGGACATAGCGATTGTACAGCAAGGTCCCAAGATTCGATTGGGACACATGGCGCGCGCAAATCATTTGGAGAACGGCAAGATTATTGACGAGCCTGATGTCATCCAGGGCGTTGTGCTGCTGCGCAAGGGAGCGGATGCCGGGCCGACGTTGGATGCGATTCACGCAAAAGTGAAAGAGCTGAACGAAGTGATCTTGCCTCCGGGCGTGCAGATCGTTCCAATGCTGGATCGTGCTGACCTGCTTCACTACACCCTGCACACGGTGGAACACAATCTGGCCGAAGGCATGATTCTGGTAACGATAATCCTGTTTCTTTTCCTTGGCAACGTTCGCGCGGCCTTGATCGTGGCGCTCACGATTCCCTTCTCCTTGCTCTTCGCTTCCATTTGGCTTGATCTGAGCAAGATTCCGGCCAACCTTCTCTCACTCGGCGCGCTTGATTTCGGAATGGTCGTGGACGGGGCCGTGGTCATGGTTGAAAATATCATGAGACATTTGAGCCATCCACAGAACGGCTCTCCTGGCCCTGAATCCGAGGGCGGCACTCCTACGCGGCGAACCACCATGATTGTGAAACCGGTTGCGGTCATGATCCGTGAGGCCTGCCACGAAGTGCAGCGGCCCGTTTTCTACGCCATCGCCATCATCATTACGGCCTACTTGCCCATCTTCACATTGCAGCGAGTGGAAGGCCGCCTCTTCCGGCCGATGGCCCTGACCGTGGCCTTTGCGTTGCTGGGCGCCATGACGTTTTCAATTCTGATCGCGCCAGTGTTGTCCGCATTATTTTTCCGTCATGGAGTCAAAGAATGGCAAAACCCGGTCATGGTATCCCTGACGCAACGATATCGTGTCGCGGTTCGGTGGGCGATCGAACATCACCTGATTACGTTCGGCGTTGGTTTGGCCGTCTTAGGAGTAACACTGTTTCTTGCCCTCAGCGGGATCATTGGTTCGGAGTTCTTGCCTCATTTGGACGAAGGGGCCATCTGGGCACGCGGCACTCTGGCCTCCAGCACAAGTCTTACGGAAGGGTCCCGTTTTGCGGACCAGGCGCGCATTATTTTTGCGTCATTCCCCGAAGTGACTACCGTCGTGTCGCAATCGGGTCGCCCCGACGACGGGACGGACACCGGCGGATTTGGCAACACCGAGTTCTTCGTGGATCTGAAGCCCAAGGAACAATGGAGACCCATCTTCAATCAAAACAAAGATGAACTGATCGCCGCCATGAATCGGTCGCTCTCCCTCATGCCGGGAGCCTTCTGGAATTTCTCGCAGCCGATCGAAGACAACGTGAATGAGACGATCAGCGGCACGAAAGGCGGATCGGCGGTCAAAATTTTTGGCCCAGACCTGTACGTTCTAGAGCAGAAGGGCGATGAAATGGTGTCCGTAATGCAACATATCCCCGGGATTGAGGACCTCG
>Ga0210396_10002643_pt1 | contig 18166 bp, 13 predicted proteins | sample IncBWH17OmetaG_FD_155466 | JGI IMG/M metagenome (GOLD analysis project Ga0210396, IMG submission 155466) | Forest soil microbial communities from Barre Woods Harvard Forest LTER site, Petersham, Massachusetts, United States - Inc-BW-H-17-O ... | reverse complement strand
GAGGTGGGCTTGACGGGGTTCGAGCAGGTGGAGAGCTCATCCCGTTCCGGGAAGGTGGTCCTGCGAGGGCGCGGCAGTGAGTGTGCGGTGCTGGACGGGCTGGTTGGGGGGGCCGCGGCGGGCATAGCGCCGCATTGGTGCTCCTAGGCGAGGCGGGGGTGGGGAAGACCGCGCTCCTGCGGTACGCAATCGGGTCGGCGCCTGATCTGCGGGGTCGTACGCGCGGTGGGTGTGGAGTCTGAGATGGAGCTCGCATTCGCCGCGCTGCATCAGCTGTGCAGGCCGATGCTCGGCCGCCCCGAACATCTGCCGGGGCCGCAGCGCGATGCGCTCGGGACCGCCTTCGGCATCGCCGCGGGACCGCCGCCGGATCGGTTCCTCGTCGGCCTTGCGGTGTTGAGCCTGCTGTCCGAGGTCGCCGGAGAGCAGCCGCTGATATGCATCGTGGATGACGCGCAGTGGCTCGACCGGGGGAACCGCGCTGACCCGCGGCCAGGCCCGGCACCGCCCGCGCATGGCATTCTCGCCAGGCAAACCGCATCTCCCCGGCCCAGCATGTCCCGCTGCGTCTCGTGCACAAATGCGTGCCAGGCAACGTTGCCGTGCTGCTGACCATGCAAAACCACGCGTAATACGGACCGCCTGGAAGTGGCGGCGGCGCAGGGTTATGCGAGTGGTCCGGCCCCGGTGAGGGCGGCCAGTTCGCGGGAGACGTCGGCGGCCTCGGCGGCGCCGATGCGCTGGAAGATTTCCAGGGCCTGCCGCAGGAAGGCTGCGGCCTGGGTGGCGTGGCCGGCGGCCAGGGCGCAGCGGCCCAGGCCGGCCAGGGCGTGCGCCTCGTCCCAGGCGCTGGCGACGGCGCGGGCCAGGTCCAGGGCCTGCCGGTGACACCCCTCGGCCCGCGCGGGTTCACCGCTGACGCGGTGCAGCGTCCCCATCTCGTTGAGGGCGTTGGCCTCACCATGCCGGCTGCCGAGGTCGCGGTAGAGGCCCAGGGCCTGCTCCAGGGCCTGGGCCGCGGCCGGGTAATCACCCGTCAGCCGCCGGACGATCCCCAGGTTGAGGAGGGCGTGGGCCTGGCCGAGCCGGTGGCCGAGGTCGCGGTAGAGGCCCAGGTCCTGCTCCAGGGCCTGGACCGCGGCCGGGTAATCACCCGTCAGCTGCCGTAGGATTCCCAGGTTGCCCAGAGCGTTGGCCTGGCCGAGCCGGTTGCCCAGGTCGCGGTAGATGCCCAGGGCCTGCTCCAGGATCTGAGCCGCGGCCGGGTAATCACCCGTTGTAAAGCGCACGGCCCCCAGGTTGTTAAGGGCATTGGCCTGGCCGAGCCGGTCACCGAGGTCCCGGAAGATGCCCAGCGCCTGTTCCAGGTCCCGGGTCGCGGCCGGGTAATCCCCCGTCATCCGCCGCACGTCTCCCAGGATGCTGACGGCGGCGGCCTGGCCGTCCCGGTTGCCAAGGTCGCGGTAGATGCTCAGCGCCTGCTCCAAGTCCCGGGCCACGGCCGGGTAATCACCCGTCATCAGCCGCACGAGCCCCAGGTCGAAGAGGGCGTTGGCCTGGCCGAGCCGGTCACCGAGGTCGCGGTAGAGGCCCAGCGCCTGCTCCAGGATCTGGGCCGCGGCCGGGAAATCACACATCAGCCGCCGCACGGCCCCCAGGTCGTGCAGGGCGTTGGCCTGGCCGAGCCGGTCGCCGAGGTCGCGGTAGAGGCCCAGCGCCTGTTCCAGGTCCCGGGTCGCGGCCGGGTACTCGCCGGTCAGCCGCCGCACGGCCGCCAGGTCGTTGAGGGCGTTGGCGTGGCCGAGCCGGTCGCCGAGGTGCCGTGCGGCCCCGATCGCGGCGTGGTGGCGGGTGATGGCCTCGGCCCACGGGCCGTCGAGCCGCAGCAGCCCGGCCAGGCCGGCGGTCAAGGCGGTAGCCCGGGCGTGCTGGCCGATATCGGTGACGTGGTCCAGGCAGGCGAGCAGGCTGGCCCGCTCGGCCCGGGCCCAGGCCAGCGCCTGCTCCCGGTCGGCCAGGCCGGGCACCGCGGCCGGGACCGCGCCATCCGCCGCGGCCGGGTTCTGGGGTCCGGGGCGGGCCTGGCGGGTGATGAGGGCCTCAGCGCGGGCAGCGGCGTGCTGGTAGTAATCCAGCAGCCGGGCGGTGGCCTGCTCCCGGTCATCGCCGGGGTCCAGGCGGCCGGCCAGGGCGCGGGCGTGCTCGCGGATCAGGTCATGCATCCGGTACCGCCCGGGGGCGGGCTCGGCCAGCAGGTACTGGTCATACAGCGCCTCCAGGCCCCGGCGGGCGGCCTCAAGATCGGTGCTGTCCAGGGCGGCGGCGGCGTAGCCGTCGGCCTCGGGGCCCGGGTGCAGGCCCACCCGGCGGAACAGCCGCTGCTGGTCCGCGGTGAGGTCGGCGTAGGACAGGTCGAACGCGGCGGCGACCGACAGGTTCTCGGTCGCCATCAGCTCCACCCGGCCCGCCGCCGCGGCCAGGTCGGCGGCCCGCCCGGCCGCCGTCCACGCCGGGTGGTGCCGCAACTGCCGGGCCACCATCCCGATCGCCAGCGGCAAGTACCCGCACAGCCGGATGATCTCGGCCACCCCCCGATCCCCCGCGCCCAGCCCCGGGCGACCCGCCAGCCGGACCAGCAGCCCGGCCGCCTCGGCGGCCGGCAACGTGTCCAGGCTGATCACCGCCGCCTCATCCAGCGCCGACAGGTGCCGCCGGCTGGTCACCAGCACCAGGCTCCCCCCCGTGCCGGGCAGCAGCGGCAGCACCTGCTCGCTGCCCACCGCGTCATCCAAGATCAGCAGCAGCTGCTGCCCGGCCAGCCGGTCCCGCCACAGGCCCATCCGCGCCTCCAGACCCGGCGGGATCTGCGCCGGGTCCACCCCGGCCGTCAGCAGCAAGCTGGCCAGCGCATCGGCCGGGTCGACCGGCTGCTGGCCCGGGGTGTGCCCGTGCAGCGGCAAGAAGATCTGCCCGCCCGGGAACCGCTCGGCGAGCCGGTGCGCCGCGTGCACCGCGAACGCGGTCTTGCCCACCCCGGCCATCCCGCCGATCGCGTGGATGCCCACCACCCCGCCTGGCCCCGCCGCGGCCTGGGTCAGCTGCTCCAGTTCCCGCGCCCGCCCGGTGAACGACGCGATGTCCCGCGGCAGCGTCCGCGTCGCCGCCGCCACCCCGCCCGGCATGGCCCGGCCCCGCGCGGCCGCCTCGAACCCGGCCCGGGCCTCACCGGCCAGGCCCAGCGCGTCGGCCAGCAGCCGCACCGTCTCCTTCTGCGGGGTGGTCACCACTCCCCGCTCCAGGTAGGCCACCGCGCGCACGCTCAGCCCCGCCGCCTCTGCCAGCTCCTCCTGCGTCAGCCGGGCCTCCCGGCGCAGCTGGCGCAGCAGGCTGCCGAACCCGGCCGGCGCCTCAGCCACAGCCCACCTCCCGGCCACTGACGGCCAACAGCAGCATTCTCCCTGTACCCGCGCCACCGCCGCCACCACCAGGCCGACACGGCCCGGCCCGGAGCCCGAGCCCGCGGCACTCCCGGCCGGTTCTTGCGGGTGGTTTTTCATGTTCAGCAAGCGGCAATGTTGCTTGGCTTGACGGCAAGCCACCTAACAGAACAGACCCTGAACGCCCCACTCGTGGCCACGGCTCGGCGTATCACCACCGTCCGTTCGGTCAAAAGACTTTATTGAACCGAACGGTCCGTGGTTTCCGCCCGCCACAGCCACCCACGCTCTGCGGCGCAACGCGCTAGGTCACTTTCTGCGGACCGGCGGCGGATCCGCCCAGACGGAGCCCACTTGACCGATGATCACCGCTCGCTCGCCGTGCAGGATCGGCGGCAGGCGGCACCGCACACAGATGAGAACGGAGCTGACCCGTGAAGCTGCCCAGCATGACCGAACCGCGGCCACAGCCGGTCAACGACTCCGGCGGCTTGTCGGCCTTGCCGCGGCGCGGCCGGGCGGCGGGCCTGACGGGCCGGCGCGGCGAATGCGACACGCTCGACCGGCTCATCGCCGCGGTCCGGGCCAGGCAGAGTCGGGCTTTGGTAGTGCGCGGTGACCCGGGCGTGGGCAAGACTGCGCTGCTGGAGTACCTGGCCCGCCAGGCAGCGGATGCCGGATGCGCGGTGCCGCGCGCGGTGGGCGTCCGTTCGGAGATGGAACTGGCCTTCGCGGGGCTGCACCAGCTGTGCGGGCCGATGCTCCGTCGCGCGGAATCCCTGCCGCCGCCGCAGCGAGACGCGCTACGGACCGCGTTCGCGATCAGTGCGGGGCCGCCGCCGGACCGGTTCCTGGTCGGGCTCGCGGTGCTGAGCCTGCTATCGGAGGAGGCCGGGAAACGCCCGCTGATCTGCCTGGTCGACGACGAGCAGTGGCTGGACCGGGCCTCGGTGCGGGCGCTGGGCTTCGTGGCGCGCCGGCTAGCGGCCTGCCCGGTCGGCCTGGTGTTCGCCGCCCGTGAGCCGGGCGCGGAGCTGGCCGGACTGCCCGAGCTGGAGGTCGGCGGGCTGCGGGACGAGGGCGCCCGGGCATTGCTGGCCTCGGCGCTAGCCGGGCCGTTGGACGCCCGCGTCGCCGACCTGATCGTGGCCGAGACCCGGGGAAATCCGCGGGCGTTGCTGGAGCTGCCGCGCGGGCTGAGCCCGGCCGCGCTGGCGGGCGGGTTCGGCCTCCCCGGCGCGGTGCCGCTGGCCGGCCGGACCGACGATAGCTTCGCCCGCCAGTTGGGCGGCCTGCCGGACCAGACCCGGCGGCTGCTGCAGCTGGCTGCCGCCGATCCGTCCGGCAACCTGTCACTGCTGTGGCGGGCGGCCAGGCGACTGGGGATCCCGGTCCAGGCGGCTGGGTCTGCGGTCGAGGCAGGGCTGGCCGAGTTCGCGGGCCGGGTCCGGTTCGGGCATCCGCTGGCGCGCTCAGCGGTGTACCGGTCGACGGCGTTGCCCGACCTGCGGGAGATGCACGCGGCGCTGGCTGAGGTGACCGACCCATCTGTCGATCCTGACTGGCGGGCGTGGCACCGGGGCCAGGCCACAGCCGGGCCGGACGAGGACATCGCCATCGAGCTTGAGCGCTCGGCCGGGCGGGCGCAGGCCCGGGGCGGGCTGGCCGCCGCTGCGGCGTTCCTCGAGCGCACCGTGGTGCTAGCGGCCGACTCGGCGCGGCGCACTGACCGCATCCTGGCCGCGGCGCGGACCAGCATGCAGGCCGGCACGTTCAGCAGGGCCCTGGAGCTGCTAGCCGAGGCGGAAGCTGGACCGCTGGATGAGCTGGCCAGCGCCCGGGCCGAACTGCTTCGCGGGCAGATCATGTCTGCCTCGGGCCTGGGCAGCGATGCACTTCCGCTGCTGCTCAAGGCGGCTAAACGGCTCGAGTCGGTCGACCTGGGGCTGGCTCGGGAGACTTATCTGAACGCATGGATGGCGGCGCTGTCTGCCGGGCGCCTGGCCGCTGGCGGCGATCTGCTGGAGGTCAGCCGCGCCGCCCGGGCCCTTCCCCCGCCCGCACAGCCGCGGACACTCGACCTCGTGCTGGACGGCCTGGCGCTCATCGTGACCGACGGGCCAGCCGCCGCGGCGCCCGCGTTGCGGCAGGCAGTGCGCGCCCTCACCGACGCGGACATCACCGCGGCGGACGCCCTCCGCTGGGGCTGGCTGGCCCAGGCGGCCGCCAGCGCGCTGTGGGACGACGACGCATGGCGCGCGCTGCTCGTCCGGCAGGTCAAGCTAGCCCGCCAGGCCGGCGCGCTCGGCCAGCTGCCGGTCACCCTGGACGCTCTGGGCACGGCCGTCGCGGCCAGCGGTGACTTCGCGGCCGCCTCGGCCCTGATCGCCGAGGCCGGCGCGATCTGCGAGGCGACCGGGGCGCGCGCCGCCCGGCTCAGCGCGATGATGCTCGCGGCACTGCGGGGCGGCCAGGCCGAGGGCACCTCGCTGATCCAGGCCGCCATCGCCGCGGCCGAAGACGGCGGGCAGGGCATCGCGGTGGCGTACGCGCGCTGGGCGGCCGCCATCCTGAACAACGGCCTCGGCCGCTACGAGGAGGCGCTGACGGCAGCCCGGCAGGCCAGCGAGGACGCCGCCGCGCTGCCTGTCTCGATGCGGGTGCTGCCCGAGCTAGTCGAGGCCGCCGCGCGCGCAGGGCAGGCCGGGCCCGCACGCGATGCGCTCACGCAGCTGGCGGAGACTACGCAGCCGTCCGGCACCGATTCCGCGCTCGGCATCGAGGCGCGCTGCCGGGCATTGCTCACCGACGGCGCCGACGCCGACGACCTGTACCGCGAGGCGATCGACCGGCTGGGCTGCACCGAGCTGCGTCCCGAGCTCGCCCGCGCGCACCTGCTGTACGGGGAGTGGCTGCGCCGCCAGGGCCGGCGCCTTGATGCGCGCGAGCAGCTGCGCACCGCCCATGACACGCTCACCGCGATCGGCATGGAGGCGTTCGCCGAGCGCGCGCGCCGCGAGCTAACCGCCACCGGCGAGACGGTACCCAGGCGCAGCACCGGGACCGTCACCACGCTGACCGCACAAGAGGCCCTCATCGCCCAGCTGGCCCGCGACGGCCGCACCAACCCGGAGATCGGCGCCCAGCTGTTCCTGTCCGGGCGGACGATCGAATGGCACCTGCGCAATATCTTCACCAAACTCGGCATCAGCTCCCGACGCGACCTGCATGCCGCGCTGCCGCAGGCCGCGTAGGACAGCGAGCCGGCCCAGGGAGACTCGCGGCTAGTGCCACACTCGGGTCCCGGCGTAGACGTGAACGGGGAAGGATCCGCTGGGGAGCCGGCCGTGGGCCGGGATGGTTCGTGACATCCGGAATTGCTCAGTGCGTGTCTGACAGGTTGATCTGGTCGACCGTCGGTGCCAGCGCCTCGGCTATCCGCTGGCACCGGGGGTCGCTGGTGAGCCCGTTTTCCAGTCCCCACCGCCAGTAGTCGATACTGCGCACGAAACCCCACGCGACCGCCTTGGCGGCAGCCAGCTGGCCGTGGTCAACTAGCGTGCCGAGCAGGCTGGTAATGGCTTGCGGTCCGGGAAGCTCGTCGGGCTGGGTCCACAGCAGCTCTGCTGTCAAGCGTTCGGGGGCTCCCACCGCCGCTGCAGGGTCGATCGCGACCCACTGCTGGCCGGAGCGGCCGCTGGCCAGGATGTTGTCATAGTGCAGGTCGGTGTGGACCAGGCAGCAGACCGGATCCCGGGCCAGGTCCGCCGAGAGCCGCCCGGCCAGCGCGACCCATTGGCCCGGTACGGGATGCCCCTGCGAGCGCTGCCGTGCGGCGAATGTGGCGCCGAGCTGGCGGGCCGCGGCCTGCAGCGCTCGTCCGCTCCCGTCCGCGGCGACCGCGGCACGGAACAGCGCGATGCGCTCAGAGCTGGCGTACCGCCAGGAGACCCAGATCCGCAGGCCGTCCAGGCTGAAGCGGAACCCGATTTCGATGCTCGGGGCTACGCGCACGATAGCGCACTGGTCCATGCCATCAGAACGCGGTGCTGGCGTGGCGCCACACGGTGAAGTCCTCACGCCAGGAGTCGACGTCGGCAAGGTCGCTGAGCAGATCAATCATCGGCTGCCGCACCCGCGCCTCGCGGTCATGCCGCGCCCGTTCCCGCGTCTCCCGCGACGGCTCACCACTTAGCTGGAGCAGTACCGCATAGGCCTGCTTCGGCCAGCCGCGGAAACGCGGGCCCATGTCCGCATGCTATGCACAGCCCCGGCAAGCCTCACCCGGCGGCACCGAGGTTTCCGCGCGGATCATGACCACCGGCCATCCGGAGTTACGTCGGCGTGGCTGATTTCTGCGGGCTCTGGCTGTCCTGCCGGGGATCACCTCAGTTCGGGCGATCCATGCGCACGCCACCCGATTGGCTCGCATCGCCGCGATACCGGTATCCCCCGGGTCGGCTCCGGGCCACTGGTCCCTCTCCGTGTGCGCCAGGGTACTGGGATGGCCGGACCCGGGGGCGACCAGGGACTGCCCCCGGGTCCGGCCAAGGGCTGTCACGGGCGCGCCGCGCCGCTCCGGGGCGTGATCGTGATTCCAGTACCAAACCCGCCATTCGCAACGGCATTGGCGTGACCCCGGCAAACCGACACTCAAGGAGAGAAGTCATGGCCACCCGAAAGATTCTCGATCGCGGCAACGGCGATAAAGTGGAGCGGACCATCCGCAGCCGGATTCGCCTCCGGATACTGCTCGTCCTGCCGGCCGCCGCCGCGGTCGCAGTGGCACTCGCGGCATGCGGTTCGCCCGGTACCCCCTCCGCGGCTTCCTCCTCTGGCGGCGGCAGCCCGGCTGCGGCGGTCGCGCTCAGCGTGAAGACCGCGGAGATCGGCAACGCGACGGTGCTGACCAACGCCAAGGGCTTCACGCTGTACGCGTTCTCGCCCGACACCTCTACCACATCGAAATGCGTCGGGACCTGCGCTCAGATCTGGCCGCCAGTCCTGGGACCGGTGACCGCAGCCGGCATCGAGGGCACGTTCGGCACGATCAAGCGAGCTGACGGCACTACCCAGGCCACCTTCGACGGGCACCCGCTGTACACCTACGTCGGCGACACCGCCCCCGGGCAGACCAAGGGCAATGGCATCAAGGGGCTGTGGAGCGAGGTCACCACCTCCGGCAGCGCAGTATCAGCCGGCAGTTCCTCGTCGGGCTCCGGCGGCGGAAGTTACTGAGCAGGCCGGGCGAACGAGTACGGCGAGGGAACGGACCAGTGCGATGACACGACTAGGAACGATGATCAGGCGCGGAACGATGCCGGCAGCGACCGCACGAGCCGCGGAGGAACACCCTGAGCCGACGGCTCCTGGCTGGCCGGCCATCGGGTTGCGGGTATCCGGCGCCGGGCTGCTGATAGCCACCGCAGCGATCCATCTGGATCTCTACGTGACCGGCTACCGGACGATCCCGACGATCGGCTGGTTGTTCCTGCTGCAGGTGATCGCCGCCTTTGGCCTGGGGCTCGCCGTACTCGCCATCGGCGGCCGGCTCGTCAAGGGCGGACGGCTGGCTGCGGCTGCAGGAGCCGGCTTCGCCTTGGCTACCCTCGGCGGCTACCTGCTGTCGGTTTGGATCGGGCTGTTCGGGTTCAAGGAAGTCCGCACGACCGCAGGCGTCGTCGCGGGCTTGATCGAGGTGGCCGCCTTCGCCGTGCTCGCCGCGCTCACCCTCACCCTCGCCGCTACCCCGGCGGCCGCTGCGGTCACTGACGCGGCGGCCGCCTCGGTGAATGGCGCGGTTCCAGCCAACGGGGCGGCCGCCGGCCAGGCCAGGTTCTCCGCCCGGATCCCGGCCTCGGTCGCCACAGCAGCCGCAATGATCACCGCGGCACTGACGATCGCGGCGCTGGTGCTCCTAGGTGTCGCGGTTACCGGGGCCAGTTCAAGGGCACCAGCGGCCACCGGCATCGGCGCCGGACTGAAGACCACCACGATCGGGGGCGCGACGGTGCTGACCAATGCCAAGGGCTTCACCGTCTACTGGTTCGGCCCCGACACGCCCACCACATCGAAATGCTACGGAAGCTGTGCCGCGTACTGGCCGCCTGTGACCGGCACTGCCGCGGCCAGCCCGGGCGTGCCGGGCCGAGTCGGCACGATCATCCGAACCGGCGGCTCCCGTCAGCTCACCTACAACGGACATCCGCTGTACACCTACATCGCCGACACCGCCCCCGGCTTGGCCAGAGGCAACAACATCAACCTGAACGGCGGGCTATGGCACGAGGTGCTCGCCTCACAGTGAGGGCCAACGGCACCAATGCCCTGGACGGGCACTACCGGTCGGGCAGCCCTTCAGCGAAACGCTGTCAGCTGCGCTCGACACCGAGCCGATGAGGCTGTAAGAGGTGCGCAGGCAGGCCTGAGAGGGCGATATGGTATAGTTATTATACCGGAAGGAGCCGGATCGAATGGAATTCGAGTTTGACCCGGCTAAAAGCGCGTCGAACGTGGAGAAGCACGGCATTGACTTCGACGCCGTCCAGGCGATCTGGCGAGACGTCATGCGGGTAGAGATCCCCGCCCGGACCGCCGATGAGCCACGGTGGCTGGTGATCGGCCAGATCGATGGCAAGCACTGGTCGGTGGTGGTGACCTACCGCGGGCCCCGGGTCAGGATCATCTCGGCGCGCCGGTCTCGGAAGGAGGAGGTGACGCTGTATGAGGGCTGAAGAGTTCGATCAGAAGTTTGACGACGGCGAAGATATAACAGGCGATCTGGACCTCACTGGCATCCGCCGTCCCGCGCTGGAACAACGCCGGGTGAACGTCGACTTCCCGTCCTGGATGATCGAATCACTCGACCGGGAAGCCCGCCGCCTAGGGGTTACCCGCCAGTCCATCATCAAGCTCTGGATCGCCGAGCGGCTTGAGCGTGGCCGCAACGCTGCCTGAGAGTGCGATCTGGCACTGGCGGGTAACGTCGGTCGCCGCCCACCTCCCGCAATCCGTTGTCCGGTTCTTGCCTTAGCGGGACTAGCCTGTGCCGCCTGGACCATGAAGCAGCAGCGGGGCCAGGGCGTCATCGCCTTGCGGTGTCATCATCACTTGGGCGAGGCCGACATCAAACGCTGTCTCAACCGGCTTACCAGCGGCCAGAGCCTGGTAGAAGCCGATACTAAATCGGATCGCTGACCGGTCACCCACGGGCTGCCGCATGCCGATAACCCACGGAACCACTGCTGCCACTGCCTGAGCGAGTCGCTCCGTCCGGCACGCGTTGACGATGACACACCGCACGTCTCGACCAACCGCTTTAAACGCCTGTACCAGCCCATCCACCGAGATGACGTGTGCGTACCCGATATCGTCTTCGGCCGCGAAGCTTCCCTCATCACCGCCACCGTGGCCGGCGAAATGGACGAATTGCGGCTGAAAATCGATAAGGGCCTGCGTAATGTCGCGGGGACGTACCGCCCACTCGGTATCGACCAAGATATAGTCTCGTTCACTGCCCTGCTTGATTGTTTGCTGAATCTCGCGTATCTCCTCGTCCACCCGGTGCTGCGGCGTGCCCATAGGATTGGCTCCAAAAAATAGGATCTTCACGATCGGGCCGAAGTTGTGCGCGGGCCCGGACCTAGGCACCAAATTGCTGCTCACGCTTACACTCCTAGTTGTGGTGCTGTGGTATCGGCGATTAGGTCCGTTGTAAGCCAGATCAAGATGGACCGGCACCTGCGTACCTGCCTCTTGGGCGCGCACGAAAAACGACGCATCCACCGAGGCGCCGGCCCGCAACCGCTCCAGCATGAAGCTCTTGCTGCGATTCTCGGTAGTGATCTGCCCGGATAGACTGATCTCCAAGGTTGAGACATCAACGCTTCCGACGTTGCGCACACGGCTGCGCAACGTACTCCATTAACCAAGAGGTAGCTCAGCAGTCTCCACATCGGCGGCAACCTCCGGTTCCGGCATTGGGCCCGGTTCCGGGTCCACCATGATCTCGGCGGTGAAGCCGGATTCGCGGTGGGAAACGCCGTTGTGGTCACGGTAGGAGAAGTTCGGGCTGGTCAGCTCGTAGCGCCCTGAAGGGTCAGCCTGGACGCGGAGCGGCGACATAATCGACTGGCCTGGCGGTAGCTTCCTCACGGTGATCCTGTCCGAGCCACGGAGCGGCAGGCCCGTAACGGATCCTAAGCTTCAGCTGCTGACCGTGGCCTTGAAGCGTCCTGATGTGAGCGGCCTCGTCGGAGTGCCTGGTCGTGCACCGGATGCCGACATGGTCCCATGTAGCGCTGTTCAGGACTTCCATGCGGTTCGTGTTAACGGTCCGCCGGCGTTGACACGGCGTAGGACCCATGGTCGTAGCAGTCCCAGAGCTGTGCTGCGCCGGGGCCATCAGCACCGCGAGCGAGCCGATAGGGGGCTAAGAACCACGCCGAGGTTCGGTTGGCGCTGCCAAGCGCCTTCAGGGTGCCGAACTGGGCAGCTCGGCGCCTTGAGGTGGTGCTTCGCTAGATGGTTCGATATGTAACGGTGCGCATTCTTGCAGATGGGCTTCCTGCGCAGGGGGTCGCTTCGGTGTTGTTCAGGGTGCTTGGAGCAGTCGAAGTTGTCGAGGATGGAACTTCGTTTCCGCTCGGCGGCCCGAGGCAGCGATCCGTGCTCGCTGACCTGGTCATGAGCGTCGGCCAGACGGTCCCTACTGTCCAGCTGATCGACGATTTGTGGGGGGAAGACCCTCCTCCCTCCGCGGTTCACACCGTGGAGACCTATGTGTCAAGGCTGCGGCAGGTCCTGGGCACTTCTAGTTCGGCCGTGCCATTGCTGACCAGGCCAACTGGCTACATGCTCGATGTGCCGCCCGTCGATATCGACGTATGGCACTTCAGGGATCTCGCTGCCAGGGGTAGCGCAGCAGTGGAGCGGGGCGACGCTGCGTCAGCGGTGAGCTTGCTTACCTCCGCCCTGGCGCTGTGGCGCGGCGCGGCTCTGGCCGACGTCAGGGAGGCGGCCTTTGCTGCCGTCGCCGCGGAACGGCTAGACGGTGAACGGCTGAGCGCCCTGGAAAAGCTCATGGAGGCGCGGCTGCGATTGGGACACCATCGTGAGCTGGTGCCCGAGCTCGAGGCGCTCGTCGCCGACTCTCCCTACCGGGAAGGCTTCCACGCACAGCTCATGATGGCGCTGTACCGCTCGGCCCGGCAGGCTGACGCGCTGGACGCATTCCGGCGCGCCCGCAAGCACCTGGTCGGTGAGCTTGGCATCGAGCCTGGCCCGGATCTTCGCGGACTGCAAGGGGCGATCTTGCGGCAGGCACCTGAGCTCGAACTCGACGGCGAGGGCGCCGGTCAGCGAGCTCTTACGGCCACTCCTGCGGACTCAAAGCAAACCCGGCCGGTCGACCAAGCGAACGTGACGGCCAGTCTGCCAGCCGCCGAACCTGCCGACGTGCGACGCGGCTGGGACCGGCGGCTGGCGCCGCTGGCGGCGATCCTCCTCGGGGCCGCGGTTGCCCTGCCGGCCTTGCTGACCGCGGGGCCGACAGTCCAGGGGACTGTTCTCGCTAACAGTGTTGGCGAGCTGACCGCAGCTGGCACTGGGCTGGCCCGCAGCGTAGCGCTGCCGGGCCCGCCGGACGCGGCGGTCTCAGCCGATGGCTCGGTGTGGGTAGCCAGCTCGGAGGAGAATGCGGTTTACCGCATCAACCCGGTCACGGCTGCGGTGGTGCAGGCGATACCGGTCGGCTCGGGTCCGAGCGCGATCGCGGCGAACGGGCAGGACATCTGGGTGGCCAATACCCTGGACGGCACGGTTTCCCGGATCAATGCGGCGGTGGACCGAGTGGTGCAGACGGTTCCCGTCGGCAGCGAACCCGTGGGGATCGCCGCGGGCGGCGGGTCGCTCTGGGTGACCGATGCCGCGGCCAGCACGCTGTGGGCCCTGGATCCGGTGTCCGGGCAGCCGACGGGCAGGATCCCGCTGGCCTCGGCGCCGTCTGGCGTGGCCTTCGGAGACGGCGCGGTATGGGTCACGAGTCCTGATGATGACAGCCTTATCCGGGTTGATCCGCGCAGCGGCCAACCGGGCCGACCGATCCCAGTCGCAGCCGGTCCCACCGCGATCGCGTTCGGGCTGGGCTCGGTCTGGGTCGCGAACGGACTCGACAGCACGGTCTCGCGGATAGATCCATCCACCGGCACCGTCACGGCTACGATCCCGGCGGGAGACGGCGTGGACGCGCTGGCGATCGCCGGACGTTCCGTCTGGGCGGCTGATCGCCTCGCGTCAGCGCTGACGAGGATCAACGCCGGAACTGACAGCCCCGGGCCGACGGTTCCGATGGGGGGCAGTCCGGTGGCGCTGACCGCCTCGGGTAGCACTGTCTGGGTCGCCGCCGACGCGGCGGTCAGCGCCAGGCCCGGTTATGGCACACTCCGGGTGGTCAGTACCATTCCCGCGGCGTCTATCGACCCGGTCCTGCAGTACCCCAGCTCGGGGCCGGTCTTCCCCCAGGCCACCTACGACACCCTGGTGACCTTCCAGAAGACGGGCGGCAGCACCGGCCTGCAGCTCGTACCCGACCTGGCTCTGGCCATGCCAACGGTCAGCGCGGGCGGGACCGTCTACACCTTCACGCTGCGGCCCGGGCTGCGCTACTCGACCGGGCGGCCCGTGCTCGCGCAGGACTTCCGCTATGCCTTCGAGCGTGTCACGGACCTCAACGCGCAGGCGGCATCGTTCCTGGACGGGATCGTGGGGGCGGCGGCGTGCACTCCCGGAAAACCGTGTGACCTAGGCCGGGGGATCATCACTAATAACGCGGCCAGAACCGTGACGTTCCGGCTCACCGCGCCAGACCCGGACTTCTTGTACAAGCTGGCGTTCGGATTCACCGCGCCAGTGCCGCAGAACGTGTCGATGCGTGATAGCGGCACGAATCCCGTGCCAGGCACCGGCCCGTACATGATCACTCGCGACATACCAGGCCGCGAAGTGATCTTCGCGCGGAACCCCTACTTCAAGGAATGGTCGGCGGCTGCGCAGCCGGAGGGCTTCCCGGATCACATCGTCTGGACCTTCGGCGGTTCGCTGACCAGCGAGACGGCCGAGATCGAGAACGGCCAGGCTGACTGGACCGACGACCCGCTGCCCGACGTGACCGGGCTCATCGCGAGGTTCCCGGCCCAGGTGCACGTCAACCCGCTGCCCGCCATCGTGTTCACGGCGTTCAACACCAGGGTCGCGCCATTCAACGACCCGCGCGTCCGCCGAGCCTTCAGCCTCGCCGCTGATCGCAGCAGTTTCGTAGCCATGCTCGGCGGCCCGGACCTGGCCACCCCGACTTGCCAGATCCTGCCGCCCGGTATTCCGGGCTACCAGCCCTACTGCCCGTTCACCACCGATCCTGGCGCATCCGGCGCCTGGGTCGGCCCCGACCTGACCGCCGCCCGTCAGCTAGTGGCCGCGTCCGGGACCAGCGGCATGCGCGTCACCGTGTGGTCGGACGACTTTGCCCCCGACCCGACCACGGGCGCGTTCACGGTCTCCGTCCTCCGCGAACTCGGCTACCGGGCAACCTTGCACATCGCCTCGTCCGAGGCCATGGGGGCGGTCAATGACTCACGGCGCCAGATCCAGGCCACGGACGGCCAATGGGGCGCCGACTACCCCTCGGCCTCGGACTTCTTCGACCAGTTCTTCCGCTGCTCATCTTTCCGGCTGGCCGACCCGGCCGACACAAGGAACGGCTCGTTCTTCTGTGATCCGGCGATCGACCGGCTCATGAACCTGGCGGACGCCCAGCAAACGACCAACCCGGCGCAGGCGGCAACAACGTGGGCGACCGTCGACAAGGCGGTCACATTCGCGGCTCCCTGGGTGCCCCTGGCCAACCTGAATAATGTGGACTTCCTGTCCGCCCGGGTAACTAACTATCAATACAACCCATTCTTCGGAATACTGCTGGATCAGCTCCAGATTCGCCGGTCTTTATAAGCGATTGGCCCTCAGGTCGCCGCGAGTAGAGAGTCGTGCTGCCGCTGGCGAGGCGCGGCATCCCCGAGGGCGGGATCTGACCGCTGCTCTCCCGGCAGGTTCTTTTTCAGGGTCAGGCGTCCGCGGCACCGTGCCGTGGCTTCCACCTGCGATTCGAGCGTCTTGCGATCAGGCTCACAGGCCCTGCGGTTATCGTGCTGGACAGCCCGGCCGGCTTGAGCGTGCCCAGGCCTGATTCGCCGCCGACCGGACCCGTCAGGTCCAGGAAGCGAGCGCACCGCTCGCTCGTAAATGACAGGTGGCACGAATGCGCTCGCGACAGCCGAAGGACGACAAGTGCGTGGTTCAAAGGATCGCGAGATCCCAGTTCACGGTGGCCGCTGCGGCGGTCATCTGCGCCGCCGCATTTGCCTCGGGAAATGCGACGGCGGCATTCGGATCTGCCTCCGCTCCTCGGGCGGCAATGGCAGGACCGCGGCCGTCGAACGCGTCCCCGTTCTCTCGCTGGCTCAGCGTCCGCGGCCATGAGGCGGGACTAGCCGGTCTTGCAGGCTCCCGCAGCAAGGCGGGCGGCCCGGGCGGCCGCACGATCGCGGTGGGGAATAACCCAGTTGCCGTCGCGGTCGACCAGGCCACCCACACCGCGTATGTGGGGAACGGCAACGACGGCACGGTCTCGGTGATCAACACCGCCACCTGCAACATAGTCGTCAGCTTCGGCTGTGGACAGACCCCGCCCACCGTCACGCTGCGCCAGGCGCCGCTTTCGGGACCGGTCGACGCCGCGGTCGACCAGGCCACCGATACCGTCTACGTGGTCGGCCTGGGCACGAACACTGTGTCGGTGATCGACGGGAGGACCTGTAACGCCACAGTCACCTCAGGTTGCGAAAACATCCCGCCGACGGTCGCCGTCGGCGGCGGGCCAGATGGCGTGGCCGTCGACCAGGCCACCGACACGGTGTACGTGGCGAACGTGAATGACAACACGGTCTCGGTGATTGACGGCGCGACTTGCAATGCCACCGTTACCACTGGCTGTGGCCAGACCCCGGCGACCGTAGCTGTCGGCGTCCAGCCAGGAGTTCCCGCCGTAGATCAGGCCACCGACACCGTATACGTGCCCGATTCCGACAACGGCGGCCTCGGCATGGTGTCGGTGATCGACGGGATGACCTGCAACGCCACCGTCAGGACCGGCTGCGACCAGAGTCCGCCCGCGATACCGGTCGGCTTCTCGCCGCTCGCCGCTGCCGTCGACCAGGCCACCGACACCGTGTATGTGCCTACCGGTCCGGTGGGCCCGGCGACGAACCTCGGCTCCGTTTATGTGATCAACGGCTCCACCTGCAATGCGGCGGTGACCTCTGGCTGCGGCCAGTCCGCGCCGACCGTGACGGTCGGCAGCAACCCGATCGGGGTAGTGGTGGACCCGGTCACCCACAGCGTATTCGTGCTGAATGACGAGGACAGCACCGTGTCGGTGATCGACGGGGCGATCTGCAACGCCGTCTTCACGTCGGGCTGTGACCAGCGGCCGCCGGACTTGGCGACCGGATTCTTCCCCGGGTATCTCGACGTCGACCTGGCCACCGGCACGGTCTACGTCTCCAACCAGGACGAGGACACGGTGTCAGTGCTCGACGGCGGCGCCTGCACACTGACCCACCAGTCCGGATGCCGACACACCGCACCGACGACGACGGTCGGCATTGGGCCGAATGGGATAGCGGTGGACCAGCGAACCGATACCGTCTACGCGGCAAACCAGGACGACAACACGGTCTCGGTGATCAACGCCGCGGCCTGCAACACGGTCGTGAGCTCTGGCTGTGGCCAGACCTGGCCGACGTTCGCCACTGGCGCCTTCCCGCAGGCCGTCGCCGTTGACCAACGGACCGACACCGTCTACGTGGCGAACGCGAATGACAACACGGTATCGGTGATCAACGGGGCCACCTGCAACGCCACCATCACCTCAGGATGCGGACAGACCCCGCCGACCGTCCCGGTGGGTACCGGGCCGGACGGCGTGGCCGTCGACCAGGCCACCGACACCGTCTACGTGGCCGACGGCGGTGCCAACACCGTGTCGGTGATCAACGGGGCCACCTGCAACGCCACCATCACCTCAGGATGCGGACAGACCCCGCCGACCATCTCTGTCGGCAATGACCCCTTGGGCGTGGCCGTCGACCGGGCCACCGACACCGTCTACGTGACGAACTTCGGCGCCGAGAACTTCGGCGGCGACACCGTGGACGCCCACGATACGGTCTCGGTGATCAACGGAGCGACTTGCAATGCGAGCGTCAGGTCAGGGTGCAGCCAGCGGCCAGCGACGATGGTGACCGGAGGCGCACCGTTCGGCGTCGCTGTGGATCAGGCCGCCGACACCGTCTACGTGAGCTCGATCATCGACTCCGACGTCGATGTGTTCGACGGGGCCACCTGCAACGCCACTCATCACTCTGGTTGTGGCGAGACCCCGGCTATTGTGCCGACGGGCGGCTGGCCTGGGGACCTTGCGGTGTACCAGGCAACCGGCACCGTCTACGCATCCGACAATGTTGACGGCCAGGTGTCGTTCTTTGGCAATCTCGCACCGTGACGTCCTGGTCAACCCTCAGCCGTGGGTGCCGACCGCAATACGCAGTGGTGGTCACGAATCACCGGTTTCCCCCGGACGTCGCTTTCCCCGCGGATTGCTCGGTGGCGCCGTTCGT